>Ga0153915_10004254_pt1 | contig 13170 bp, 9 predicted proteins | sample Opewatmetagenome_2_FD_107003 | JGI IMG/M metagenome (GOLD analysis project Ga0153915, IMG submission 107003) | Freshwater wetland microbial communities from Ohio, USA - Open water 3 Core 3 Depth 3 metaG | ecosystem: Environmental > Aquatic > Freshwater > Wetlands | place: USA: Ohio, Lake Erie... | reverse complement strand
TACGGTGTTGCCATAACACCTGCCCTCATCGCCGCCCTCACCTGGAAAAGGGCGACTAGGGCGGGCGGACTGGCCTCGATCATCACCGGCACGGCCGTCTGCCTCCTCTTTTTCATCACCTCCAAAGTGCTGCCGCCGGAGAAGGTTCCGGACGGCGACCCATGGGGCATTCCGCTGATCTACCCAGCCCTCATTGCGTCTCTGGCCTCGCTCGTCATCGTCAGCCTGCTGACCAAGAAACCGAGCCCGGAGGAGATCGAAAGATTCTTCCCCAAAGGGAAGGCATGAATAGCGGGATCGTTAAAGACCGGCGCTACCTGGAGCACAACATGGGCGTCGGGCACCCTGAAAGTCCGGAGAGGATCCAGGCGATCTACGAAACGATTGAGGCGGAAAAGAAGTTGGCCTCTCTAGCCGTCATCTCTCCGCGCCCGGCTACCGAAAAAGAGCTGGCCCTCATCCACACCCAGGAATACATTGAACAGATTAAACAGACAGCTGGCCGGGAAAGGGTGTATCTCGACCCGGATACCTCAACTTCCCCCCGTTCCTATGAGGTCGCTCAGTTGGCGGCCGGCGGGCTGCTCGAGGCGGCTGACCGGATTATGGACGGGAAGGTGGTAAACGCCTTTGCCTTGGTCCGGCCGCCCGGTCATCATGCTGAAGCCTCCCAGGCCAAGGGTTTCTGCATTTTCAACAACGTTGCCATCGCCGCCCAATACCTGATCGAGAAGTGGGGTCTCCGGCGCATCCTCGTCGTCGATTGGGATCTCCACCACGGCAACGGCACACAGCATGCCTTCTATTCGCGGGCCGACATCCTCTTCTTCTCCACCCACCAGTTCCCCCATTATCCGGGCACGGGGCATTGGAGCGAAGTCGGCGAAGGGAAGGGCGAAGGCTTCACCGTGAACGTTCCCCTGGCACCTGGAAAAACGGACGACGACTTCCTCTTCATCTACCGAAAACTCCTCTCCCCCATCTCCGCGGCCTATAAACCAGAATTCATCCTTGTCTCGGCCGGCTTTGATATCTTCGCGGGCGATCCATTGGGGGGGATGGAGGTCAGCGTCGGAGGATTTGGAGCCATGGCCGGAGAATTGATGGACCTGGCTCAGCAGACCGCCCATGGCCGGTTGCTACTCACGCTTGAGGGCGGATACAACCTTTTCGGCCTCCAAGACGGGGTCAGGAGCGTGCTCTTGACCCTGAGGGGCCAAAGTTCGGCATCCCAGGCCCAGCTCAGGATTTCCGGTTCGCTTGAACGGGAACTTGCGGCCGTTTTCAGGGCCCAGAGGGCGTTTTGGCGCCTGGCCGAGTAACTGACCTGTCCTCCCGGGGGCCAGTCGTCCCATTTTCAGGACAAAAAGCCCCCTGAAATCGGTCCGGGATCAGGGGGAAATCTTGGCATGGTTCTTGCTTTTCTGACAATTGAAGAGGAGAAGAGAGATGAAGAAATTAGCTATCTTCACGGCGTTATTTTTATTTGCCGTTGGGTTCTCTCTCGCTCAGCAGGGTGAAGACGAGCCCAAATACACGAATGAATCCTTCGCCCGGTTGAGTTTTATCAGCGGCAGCGCCTATATCCAAAAGGGCGCCGAGCAGAGCTTCGAGGACGCGGTCGTCAACATGCCGATCGAGGAGGGAGACCGCCTGGGAACGACGGATGGCCGGGCCGAGCTCTACCTCGGCCGGAAAACCTATGTTCGGCTGGACAATAACACCAAGCTTGAGATCATGAACCTCCCCAAGAAGGACTCTGAACTCACGCGGCTGCGTGTTCTCAAGGGCAACATCTATCTCAGCGTCAACCGTTTGGACGAAGAAAAAACCGTCGAAGTGCACACTTCTGATGCGTCTTTCTATGTGCTCGATGAGGGCCTCTACCGAATCGATGTCCTCGAGAACAGGAAAACCGACATCTATGTGTTCCGAGGAGTCCTCGAGGCGGCCGGAGAAGAGGGCTCTCTCCTCCTCAAGAGCGAACAGAGTATTGCCGTCGCCGAAGGCCGCTTTTCAGGCCGGCCGGTGCGGTTCATGGCCGTGGCCGAGGATAGCTTCGATCGCTGGAGCGAGGAACGGGAATCCCGCCTGGCCGTCCAGGTCGCCACTCGCCATCTTCCAGGGGAGCTCGAGGATTTCGAGACCGAGCTGGATGAAAGCGGAAATTGGAACTGGATAAATCCTTACGGCTGGGTCTGGGCGCCGGGGGGCGTGGGCCCGGATTGGCGACCCTACTACTACGGGTCCTGGATGTGGATGTCATTGGGCGGCTGGACTTGGCTTCCCTATGATCCCTGGGGTTGGGTGACCTTCCACTACGGACGATGGGGCTGGTATGGCGGGCTGGGCTGGTACTGGATTCCGGGGACGATATGGGGGCCCGGTTGGGTCGGCTGGTGGTGGGGCCCCGACTATTGCGCCTGGGCGCCAATGGGCTACTGGAACTACCCCATGGTCATCGTCGACAACTGGTATTACCCCAATTGGAATCGTCCTTATTACCCCTATAACTCTCGCGCTTTAACCGTCATCCGCAAAGACCAACTCAGGGCCAAAGACATCTCTCAGGCGGCTTTGCGCGGCGATTCTCTCAAGACTTTTGATAAAATTACTCTGACTACCCAAGGCCAAACCCTGAGGCCGGCGGGCAGCCAAGGGATGACCAAGAAGACCGGAGGCGCTCCTGCCGCCGGCGCAGAAAGGACGATTAAGGCTCCGGCTGGGAAGGCCGCTGAACCGGCCGCTCCTCCGACGCTGCGGCCGGCCGATAGAAGCGGGCAGGCAGGGAGTGTTTCTTCCGGGGAGCGGAGGATCCGCGGCAGGGATTCATCTCAAGGGCAAGGGTCCAGTGCACCGAAAAAGCAGGGGGGCAGCACTATCCGGAAAAACGCCTACGGCTATCCTTCGTCACCTTCCATCAGCCTCAGGAAATATGGCGACAGAAGCCGGACCTCGAGTTCAATCCGCAACCGGTTTTACCAGTCTCTGGGCAAGAGCGGTTCGTCCTCGAGGGGTTCCTCCAAAAGCGGGTCGGTCTCCCGCGGCTCGAGCTCATCGGGGTCCAGAGGCTCTAGGGGGTCGGTCTCTTCGGGCTCGAGGGGCTCCTCTTCCGGCGGCCGATCATCCTCGGGGGGGTCGCGGTCGTCCGGAGGAAGCGTCAGGAGGAAAGGCTAGTCGTGCTCTTCGGTCGCCTTCTCCGTGCTGTAGTAGTCAAGAATCAAGAGATGATCCTGGTTTGAACAGTAGCGGAGAGGCTCCGTTCCTGCCAGGAAGGCCTCTCTGATAGGCCACAGGCAGTTCGGAGTAGCCAGCAGTCCCGTCTTCCGGTCGACTTCCACAAAGGTAATATTCGGCGGAACTTCGAAATCTTCGAAAAAAGGCTCGCGTCGCTCCGCCTCAGCCTTCTTGGTTTCGTCATCGACGAGCGTTTTTATGAACGCGACCCAGGCCGGCAGGGCGGCCACGGCGCCGGATTGTCTGTCACCCAATGAAACCCGGGATTCATTCCCGACCCATACCCCGGTACAAAGAGAAGGCGAAAAGCCGATGAACCAGGCGTCTGAAAAATCATTTGTGGTGCCCGTTTTCCCGGCGAGAGGAATGCCCAGGTTGGCGGCCAACGGCGCCGCCGTTCCCCTCAGGATGACTCCCTCCATCAGGGAAGTCATAAGATAGGCCGTCTGGGGCGAGATGACTTCCTCCGGCTCGACCCGGGCTTCTTCCAGGACGTTGCCCTCGCGGTCTTCAATCCGGGAGATATAGTAGGGCCTGATCCGGATGCCCTTGTTTGGAAAAACCGTATAGGCAGAGACGAGCTCCAGCAAGCTGACTTCGAACGTCCCCAGGGCAAGAGACAGGTAAGGATAGATCGTCGAAGTGAGGCCGAATTTCCGGCAGTAGTCCACGCCCGTCTGAGGAGAAATATAGTCGAGCAGTCGGGCCGTGACGACGTTGCGGGACTCCTCGAGACCCATGCGCACGGTCACCGCACCCTTGTATTTCCGGTCATAATTTTTCGGCGACCAGGTCTCGCCCAGCCATTTATCGGGAAACTCGACAGGCTCATCCCTGATGATCGTGGAGGCCGTGAAGCCGTTCTCCATGGCTGCCGTGTAGAGAATCGGCTTGATGGCCGACCCTGCCTGCCTTTGGGCCTGCGTCGCCCGGTTCCACTCGCTGCGCTGGAAGGAGTAGCCTCCGACCATGGCCTTGATCTGTCCGGAGCGCGGGTCGATTGCCAAGATGGCCCCCTGGATGGCCGGATGTTGGTCCAGTGAGGCTTCGATCTCCTTGGCCTCGGGGGCGATCTTTCTAACCTTGACCTGAATGACGTCCCCACGCTGGAAGAGTCTCTCCAGGTTGTCGGTCCTGGTCCAGGCGATGTCCTTGTTCTGAAGCTTCCCCAAATGCCGCTTCACTTTGACCACGGCCTCTTTCTTGGTCACAGTCAGGACAATGGCATCGGCCACCTCGTTCTCTTCGACGTAGGACGTCACCCAACTTTCGAGCCATTCTTCCTCGAGCTTCTCTTTCCCTTCTTTGAGCAGGTTCCTTTTGTCCTTGCGCCAGCCCTTTTGTTTATCCATCTCCCGCAGACGGGTGAGCAGCGCCTCCTCGGCATATCTCTGGAGTGTCGGGTTGAGGGTGGTGTAGACTTTGAGGCCTCCCCTGTAGAGGACCTCGCTGCCGTATTTTTTCTCGATGTATTTCCGGACTTCCTCGAAAAAATAGGCGGCGAAATCGGAGGAACCCCGCCGCCAAGGGAGCACAGCCATCGGCCTGGCCTTGGCTTCCTCTCCCTGGGCCTCAGTGATGTAGCCCTCTTCAACCATCCGGTTGATCACGTGATTGCGGCGGCGCAGAGTCGTTTCCACATTGGTATATGGGGAATAAACAGAGGGGCCGCGGAAGATCCCGGCGATGAGGGCCGCTTCTTCCAAGGTCAGGTCGGCGACACTCTTGCCGAAATAGAAGTTCGATGCCGTCTCCACTCCATAGACTCCATGGTTGAGATAGAACTGGTTGCAGTACATCTCCAAGATCTTTTCTTTGGAGTACTGCTTTTCGATCTGGAGGGAGAGGTACATCTCCTTGAGCTTCCGGCCGATGGTCTGCTGGGGATAGAGGAAAAGAAGGCGGGCCAGCTGCTGGGTGATGGTACTTCCCCCCTGGGGACGGCGAAGCAGATGGCCGGACCGAATGTTTTCTTTGAACGCCCTCAGGACTCCCAAGAGGTCCACTCCCCTATGACGATAGAAACGAGGGTCCTCTGTGGCGACGATGGCCTTTTTCAGGACGTCCGGAATCCTGTCAGAGGGGACTTCGACCCGCCTTTCGATGGCGAAATCCTTGATGGGCTGCCCCTCGTCCGAATAGACCGAAGTGATGATATTGGACTCGAACGTTTCAAGCTCTGAAACGGAGGGAAGGTTCTGTTTGACCGCGCGATAAGCGCCGAACCCGGCCCCGAGAACGGCGGCGGTGCCGATAAGGATGAGAATCCCGAGGACTCTAAGGACTTTCTTTTTGTTGAATCTTTCTATGCGGATCCGGAGAAACGGTCTCTTTTTCTTGGGGGAGGAGTCTTTTCGGGCCATCGCGGTGAGTTTTTACTATACCAAAACCGGGGCCAAAAAACCAATGTACCCTCACCGGTTCCTGCGGATGAGCCTGAGGACGCGGGCCGCGATTTCCCCGGTCAATTCTTCTGGGGGGCGCCGGGCGTCCAGATGGATGAACTTCCTCCCCCGGAAACCCCGAAAAATCTTGCGGACCCGACCCAAATAGCGTTCGCGCTCGAACAGAAGGTCTTTCCTTTTGCGGTTCCGGATGCGGCCCAGGCCCCGCCCCGCCTCGATGTCGAGGATAAAGACCAGGTCGGGTTTGACCGCGAACCTCTCGTTGAGCAGCCTGATTCGATCCGGGTCGATCCCCTTGGCCCCCTGATAAGCGATGGTCGAAAAGTAATAGCGGTCGAGGATGACCACTTTTTTCTCAGACAGGGCGGGCTTGATGTTCTTCCTGACATTTTCCCGTCTGTCCTTGATAAAAAGGTCCAGCTCTTCCTCGGGCGTCAGGCTGCCGGCCGTCCTGGCCAACTTTTTTATTGCCCGCCCCCACTTTCCCCGGGTAGGTTCCCGAAAAGAGACGGCTTCGCAGCCGAGTGCCCGGAGCTTGCCCAGGAGACGACCGGCCTGGGTTGACTTGCCGGCGCCGTCGATCCCTTCCAGGACGATGAGCAGACCTTTTCTTAAACGCATCAGACAGGATCATACCGCGACCAGAGGCATTTGGCAACGTTTCGCGGACGGGCGGAGTTATACTTTGGTTATGAACAGACGGAGGCGCGACTCTGCGGAGACTCGGAGGCCGTCCCTGTCTCGGTCGGTTGAATTTTTCAGGCAAGTGTGCTAATTTAAAGATTAATTTCGGAGGCTGGGAAAAATGAAAAAATATGTTTGGATCGCCATAGTCGGTTTCCTGTTGGGCATTGTCGTCTCGGGCTATGTTTTTCTATATCATCCCGAGAGGCAAGCGGCCAAGAATAGCAATTTCGCATCTGCTGATACCTCGCTAAGCACTTCCCTCAACGCCGCCCCCTCGAGTCTTTCCCCAGAAGTCCAGACGAACCTCGACTTCGTGGCCATCGCCGACAAGGTCGGCCCGGCGGTCGTCATGATCGTATCTGAGCGCGTGGACAAGGTGAGGGGCTTCGGTTTTGAGGACCAGATGCCCTTTGATGACTTCTGGGAGAGGTTCTTTGGCCGCCCCCAGGAACGCCCCAAGGAACAGGAACAGCGGTCCCAGGCCCAGGGATCCGGCTTTTTCCTCAGTGAAGACGGATATCTTTTGACCAACTATCACATCGTCGAAAACGCCGTCGACCTCGTCGTGACTGCCCAGAACGGCGAAGAATACAAGGCCAAGGTGATTGGCTCGGACCCGAGGACCGACTTGGCCCTCCTCAAGGTAGAGGCGAAGGGACTTCCCTTTGCCGTGCTGGGTGATTCAGCCCAACTCAAGGTCGGCGAGTGGGTCCTCGCCATCGGCAATCCCTACGGCCTCGAGCACACTGTCACCTCGGGTATCGTCAGCGCCAAAGGAAGGCAGCTCGGCCTGGGCGGCAATGTCCCCGAGTACCAGGACTTCATCCAGACCGATGCGGCCATCAACCGCGGCAACAGCGGCGGACCGCTGGTCAACATGAGGGGCGAAGTTGTGGGAATCACCAGCAACATCTTCTCCCCGTCCGGCGGGAGCATCGGCCTTGGATTCGCAATCCCCTCGACGCTGGCCAAGAAAGTCGTCACCCAGCTGAAGGAAAAGGGCCGGGTCATCCGGGGAAGAATCGGCGTGAGCATCAAACCGACTCCGCTCACCGAGGACGACAAGGACGCCTTCAAGCTCAAGGATAAGTACGGCGCCCTGGTTAGTGAAGTGGAAAAAGGCGCCCCGGCCGAAAAGGCGGGCATTCGCCAGTACGACGTCATCGTTGAGGTCAACGGCGAGAAGGTTAAGGACTCCAATGACCTGAAGCTCAAGATCGCCAACATAGAGCCGGGCAAGAAGGTCGATATCAAGGTTGTCCGGGACGGCAAGGAACAGATGTTCAGCGTCACGGTAGAAGAGCTCGACCCGGCGGAAACGAAGGTCGAGGCCAAGTCTTCGGACAAGGACCTCGGTTTCACTGTCCGGGAGCTCACCCCCAGCCTGGCCCGGCGCTACGGCCTCGAAACCCAGGAAGGGCTCATCATCACCCAGGTCAGGCAATACAGCGAGGCCGACCGCAAGGGATTGGCAGCGGGGGATATTATCCTCGAGGTCAACAGGAGAAAAGTCGCTACTGTGGACGAACTGGAGAGGATGATGTCCAAGTTCGAGTCCGGCCAGGCGATTATTCTCCTCATCCGCAGAGAGCAGGACGGAGATTCAATAGACCGTATCGTAACCCTGCGGGTTCCCTGAGTGAGATTCACAAAGGTCCATTCCCTGGGTAATGACTTCATCGTCATCGACCCGGAGGAGAACGCCGGGATCGTCGACATCCCCGGCCTGGCCAGGAGGCTTTGCGACCGCCACGTGGGCGTGGGAGCGGACGGCCTTCTCCTCATTTCCGTCAAGGACAGGGAGCGCGGACTCGTCCATTTCCGGATTTTCAACGCCGACGGTTCCGAACCCGAGATCTCCGGCAACGGTCTTCGCTGCGCCGCCGCCCATCTCTTCCGGCAGAACAAGGTCACCCCGCCCGATGTCACCTTTCTGACCAGTATCGGCGACCGGCTCTGCAACCTCCTCGAAGTCCAGAACAACCGCTTCCAGATCCGGATCGAGATGGGCCGCCCCCAGCTGACCTCGAAGGACATCCCTTTTGACGACGGCGCCTTCCACGAAAAGATTATCGACTATCCTCTGTCCATCCACCGCAAGATCTATCCCGTAACGGTCGTCTCTCTTGGCAATCCCCACTGCGCCGTCTTTTATGACCGATTCCCGGCGCGCATCGAATGGCACGAGATCGGCCGAGAAATCGAGTACCATCCCTTCTTCCCCAACCGTATCAACGTCGAGTTCGTCCGGGTGCTCAGCCGGCGGGAGATTGAGGTGCTCTTTTGGGAGAGAGGAGTCGGCGAGACGCTGTCTTCCGGGAGTTGCTCTTCGGCCGCCGCCGTGGCCTCCATCCTTAAAGGCCTGACCGACCGGAAAGTCACAGTCAAGACATTCCTGGGGCAGGTGATCGTGGAGTGGGAGAAGGACAAGGTCTATCAGTCGGGGCCGGCCGAGATTGTCTTCGACGGCGTCCTTTTGTAGTGAGTGTTCAACCCCAGTTTTTGTTCCGCTGGTTTATCTTAGGTGCTCATACCCTTTGGCCTCAAGAGGCCGCTTTTTCCCTTTTTTGTCGACTAGCTGAACGCCGCTCCCCCTCGTCATGCGGCCGATCTGCCGAAGCCGGAATCGTTTGGTAAGTCCGGCGATCTGACTCGTTCTGCCGGGATTCACGGCCAAGAGTAGCTGGTAGTCCTCGCCGCCGTGAAGAGCCAGGCGCTCGGCTTTTTTCTCGAAGATACGGATCGCGGGGGACAGAGGAAGCCTTTCGAGGTCGACCTCCGCCCCCGTCCTGCTTTCCTCACAGAGATGGAGGAGGTCGACGGAAAGGCCATCGCTCGTGTCGATCATGGCGTTCGCGGCCTGGCGACGGGAGAGTGCCCCTCCCAGGGCGATCTGAGGCACCGGGTCGAGAAACGCCCGCAGAAGATGGTCCGCCTTCCTGTTTTGTCCTAGCCGGCAACCTTTCCGAAGAAGCCGCAGTCCGGCCGCAGCATCACCCAGATAGCCGGAGACAAAGATCAGGTCGCCGGGCCGGGCGCCGCTCCGGCGGATGTATGTTCCGGCCTCTCCGACGGCGGTGATGGAGATGGCGATCCTCTTGGCCGCCGAGATGTCCCCCCCGATGAGAGAAACGCCGGCCTCTTCCGCCGCGGCCTTAAGCCCGCCAAAAAACTCCCGGACCCAGGCTCTGTTCAGTCCTTTCCGAAGGGCCAGGCCGAGAAGGGCAAACCTCGGCTTCCCGCCCATGGCGGCGATATCGCTCAGGTTCACGCTGAGGGATTTCCGTCCTAGATAGTAGGCCGGATGGAGCGCGGCTATGAAGTGAACATCTTCGATGAGCAGGTCCGTCGTGAGGAGGCACAGCTTTTCGGGCCAGCGGATGACGGCGGCGTCGTCGCCGATGCCCAAGACCAGACCCCGCCTTTTGACGGAAAACTCCTCGCGGATGGACGAAATGAGCTCTCTCTCGCGAAGGGAGCGGAGCTTCATCCCTCGGCCTTCTTCTCGGGCGGCTTGATCAGGGCATGTTCGAAGACGTCCTGGATCTCCTCGACGAAGATGAACTCCATCTCCTTCTTGACCTTCTGGGGGATATCGATGAGGTCCTTCTTGTTGGGGGCCGGCAGGATCATCCTGCGCACACCGGCCCGCTGGGCCGCCAAAACCTTCTCTTTGACGCCGCCGATGGGCAGGACGTTGCCGCGGAGAGTTATCTCTCCCGTCATGGCCACGTCCCTCATCACCTTCAGGTCCGTACAAACAGACATGAGCGCGGTGGCGATGGTGACTCCGGCCGAGGGACCGTCCTTGGGGATGGCGCCTTCGGGAATATGGATATGGAAATCGTTCTCCGCAAAGAAGTTGACGTTGACCCCGAACTCCTCGGCGTGGGCACGGGCGTAGCTCAGGGCCGCTTGAGCGGACTCTTTCATGACGTCGCCGAGGGAGCCGGTCAGGGACAGGTTCCCCTTGCCCTTCATCTTGGTGACCTCGACGAACAGGATTTCGCCGCCCGACGCCGTCCAGGCAACGCCGGTGGCAACTCCCACCTGGTCCTTTTTAAGGAGCTGGTCTTTGAAAATTTTGGCCGGGCCGAGGTAGCTTTCGACGTTCTGGGAACTTATCCGGTAGAGTTTCTTCTTCCCTTCGGCGACCTTGCGGGCGACCTTACGGCAGACCGAGGCGATCTCCCGCTCCAGGTTGCGCACTCCGGCTTCGCGGGTGTAGAGGGCGATGATCTTCTTGATCGCCCCCTCGGTGAAGGCGATCAGCTTGTCGCTCAGGGCGTGCTCTCTGACCTGTTTGGGCACGAGGTGCTGGAGCGCGATCTGGAGCTTCTCCTCCTCCATGTAGCCCGGAAGGTCGAGGATTTCCATCCGGTCCCGGAAGGCGGGCTGGATGGGGTCAAGGAGGTTGGCCGTGGTGATGAACATGACCTTGGAGAGGTCAAAGGGAACGCCGACATAGTGGTCGCGGAAGGAGTAGTTCTGCTCGGGGTCGAGCACTTCGAGGAGGGCCGAAGAGGGATCCCCCCGGAAATCGGCACCGATCTTGTCGACCTCGTCCATCATGAAGACGGGGTTGGCAGACCCGGCCCGACGGATACCCTGGATTATGCGTCCGGGCATGGCTCCTACATAGGTGCGCCGGTGGCCGCGGATCTCCGCCTCGTCCCGGACGCCGCCGAGGGAGATGCGGATGAACTGCCGGCCCAGGGCGCGGGCGATGCTCCGGCCGAGCGAGGTCTTCCCGACACCCGGGGGTCCGACAAAGCACAGGATCGGCCCCTTGATCTTCTTGGAGAGCGAACGGACTGCCAGGTATTCGAGGATCCTCTCCTTAACCTTTTCCAGACCGTAATGGTCCTCGTCCAGGATTTTTTTGGCCTTTTTCAGGTCGAGGTTATCGATCGTGGCCTTGTCCCAGGGAAGCGCAAACATCCAGTCGAGATAGGTCCGGACGACGGCCGTTTCGGCCGACTCGGGATGCATCTGGGCGAGCCGAGTGATCTGCTTTTCAAGTTCCTCCCTCACCTCCTCGGCCACCTTCAGCTTGGCCAATTTATCTTGGTAGGCCTTGATCTCCTCCTGGAGCTCGGTGCCCTCTCCCAGCTCTTTCTGGATGGCCTTCATCTGCTGTCGCAAAAAGTACTGCCTCTGCAGCTTGTCCATCTCCCCCTTCGCCTCGGTGCTGATCCTGGACTGCATGTCCAGGAGTTCTAACTCTTTGGTCAGAAGTTCGTAGACGCGTTTCAGGCGCTGGCCGGGGTCGACGATCTCGAGCATCTTCTGGGCGTCATCCACTTTGAGCTCGAGGTTGGCGGCGGTCAGGTCGGCCAGACGGCCCATCTCCTCGACGTTGGCGGCGATGATCAGGACCTCGGGCGGAAGGTTTTTTCCCAGGGAGGTGGCTTTTTCCAGGCCGCTCCGAACGTTGCGGATGAGCGCCTCCGCTTCGATGGTCTTGTCCGTGAGCTCAGGCTCGTGGATGACCGAGACTTGGGCCTGAACGAATCCCTGCTCATCTTCATAGGACTCGATCCTGGCCCGGATCAACCCCTGGGCTAGGATGCGGACCCTCCCGTCGGGAAGCTTGAGCATCCGCATGATCAGGGCGACCGTGCCGACGTCGTAGACGTCTTCCCGCTTCGGGTCCTCAACTTCCATGTCCTTTTGGGTAAGGAGGAGGATCATGCGGTGGCTGGAGAGCGAATGGTCGATGGCGTTTTTAGACTTCTCCCGGCCGACGAACAGTGGGGCAATCATATAGGGAAAGACAACGATGTCCCGCAGCAGCAGGACGGGGAGTTTGGACGGGATCTGCAGCTTCTGGTCGCGTTCTTCGATCATCTCGTCCAGCGCTTCGCCGTTCTTGACATCCTTCTCGGCCATGATTTTCCTCCGCGTTCATTCTTCATCCTTGCGGATGGAGACGACGAACTCCTTGTCCACTTCGGGCATAAACTTTACCAGGTGCAGGGTCAGCACTCCGTTTTGGAGAAAGGCCTTGGCCCGGTCCGGAAGGACCGTGGCGGGAAGTGCCACCAGACGGCGGAAACTCCCGAACTCCCTCTCTAGGCGCAGGTAACAAATTTTCTGCGAAGGGATGTGCTCTTTCTTCATCCCCCTGATTTCCACCCGGCTGCTCTGCACAGTGATGATGATGTCGGCCTGGGCCACGCCGGGAATCTCGGCCTCGACAATGATCTCCCGCGGTTTCTCGTAGACATCGACCCGGGGAATCCAGTTCTCATCCAGGTCCAGAATCCGGTCGCCCCGGGGAACCGGGGCACGCTTGATCCGGTCTATCTCAGTGCCGATCTTGATGACGCGGGAAACGGGCTTTATCTTGCGGATCATAGGCGAAGAAAGAGCTATCTTTCCTTGAGCAGGGTTTCCAGCTCTTGCTTGAATTCCATCACATCCTTGAACTCCCGGTAGACCGAAGCAAACCGGACGTAAGCCACCTTGTCGAGGGACTTGAGCTTTTCCATGACGTAGTGACCGATCTCCGAGGCTTTGATCTCCTTGTCCGGCCTTTCCTGAACCTTGTTTTCGATCTCCTCGACAATCTCCTCGAGCTTGCGGACCGGGATCGGCCGCTTCTCGCAGGCCTTCAGCAGGCCGCGCAGCAACTTCTGCCCGTCGAACGGCTGGCGGCTGCCGTCCTTCTTAACGACCATGTAGGGGATCTCCTCGATCTTTTCATAGGTGGTGAACCGCCTCCGGCAGGAGATGCATTCCCGGCGCCGGCGGATGGACAGGCCTTTTTTGCTCTCCCGGGAGTCGATGACTTTGCTTTCCGGTTGATTGCAGAAAGGACACTTCATGGCTCGGCCTT
>Ga0153915_10004253_pt1 | contig 13170 bp, 10 predicted proteins | sample Opewatmetagenome_2_FD_107003 | JGI IMG/M metagenome (GOLD analysis project Ga0153915, IMG submission 107003) | Freshwater wetland microbial communities from Ohio, USA - Open water 3 Core 3 Depth 3 metaG | ecosystem: Environmental > Aquatic > Freshwater > Wetlands | place: USA: Ohio, Lake Erie... | reverse complement strand
TTACATGATAAGCATCCCGGAAATAATGTATACTTTATCGGCAGGGAAGATATGTTTTTATGTTCAGGCGACCGAGACCGGTAATCCGTTCGGGATAACAGGAGAAAGCAGTTCTACAAGGGCGTGCATTACTTTGGACGAAATAATCACTGTACCAAATGTCTTTACGCCTGATGGGGATCTGAAAAATGACCTTTTCAGACCTGTGCTGACATTTACTCCCACAGACTACCATCTTGTGATTGCTGACAGGCAGGGAAGAACCCTTTTTGAAACAAGGGATTTCAGGGAAGCCTGGGATGGATCCGGAGGCGGAAGCCCGGCTCCCGGGGGCGTGTATATGTGGTTTCTGAAAGTCAGGACTCCGACGGGAAAAAACATTTCCAGGACCGGGACAATAACATTGTTTAAAAGCAGGTAGACAATTCACCCTCCGGCAACTGTTTTAAGTTTGACCTAATAAAGTTATCTTTGCATTCAGGAGGAAAAGAACTCAGGAGTTTTTATGGGGAGTAAGGATATTTTTGATGAAGAAGATATTAATCGTATTCAGTCTGAATACGATTCACTTATAAACAATCTCCTGCGGTGTAATAAACCAGGAGACAGGGAACTGATAGACAAAGCGTTTAAGATCGCTAATGAGGCTCACTGGAATATGCGAAGAAAATCAGGTGAGCCTTATATCATTCACCCGATCTGTGTAGCCAAAATAGTTAATCAGGAAATAGGTCTTGGGGCTAAATCAATTGCCACGGCACTTCTTCATGATGTCGTCGAGGACACTGATTATTCCCTTGATGATGTTACAAGAGATTTCGGACCGAAAATAGCTTCACTTATTGACGGTCTTACCAAGATATCAGGCACTTACAATAAAAGCACATCATCCTCAATGCAGGCGGAAAATTTCAGAAGAATGCTTCTGACTCTTTCCGATGACCTCAGGGTTATTTTAATAAAAATCGCAGATCGCCTTCACAACATGCGTACTCTCGATTCAATGCCGGAGAACAAGAAAATGAAGGTAGCAGGCGAAACAATCTTCCTTTATGCTCCCCTGGCCAACAGAATCGGTCTGTATGCTATTAAAAGCGAACTGGAGGATCTCAGCTTCAAATACCGCCAGCCTGTCATCTATGAAGAGATCGCATCCAAGCTTAAGCATGGGGAAAAGAAATACATGGCCCTGATAAATAAGTTCAGCCTTCCCATAATTGACAAGCTTACTGAGGCAGGACTTAAATTCGAAATAAACGGCCGGCCAAAATCGATCTTTTCCATCTGGAAAAAGATGCAATCGAAAAATGTTCCCTTTGAAGAGATCTATGATGTCCTTGCAGTCAGGATAGTTTTTGAACCGGTTCCCGGCATTCCTGAAAAAACCGCCTGCTGGAATATCTACTCATTTATTACTGATTCATATCTGCCAAAGCCTGACAGGCTGCGGGATTGGATAAGCAGGCCAAAGCCAAACGGGTATGAAGCCCTGCACGTGACTGTGATGGGACCGGAGGGGAAGTGGGTTGAGGTACAGATCAGGAGCAAAAGAATGGATGAAATAGCTGAGAGGGGTTATGCTGCACACTACAAATATAAAGGGGATAATACACCTGAAACTGAGCTCGATAAATGGATCAAGCAGATCAGGATGATGCTCGAGAATCCCCTTGAGGATCCGATCGAGTTCCTCGATGAGTTCAAAATGAACCTCTTCTCGTCCGAAATCATGGTATTTACCCCTAAAGGGACTCTTGTAAGCCTCCCCAAAGGAGCTTCAGCACTCGACTTTGCCTATGAGATTCATACCGAAATCGGAAATAAAGCTATCGGGGCTAAAATTAACTTTAAACTCAATCCGATAAATGCTATCCTGATGAGCGGCGACCAGGTTGAAATCATCACATCAGAGATTGCGAAACCCGAAAAGGAATGGCTTTCTTTCGTCCGTACATCCAAGGCTAAGGAAGCAATTAAAAATCAGCTGAAGACTGAATCGACGAACAGGATACAAAAAGGAATGGAGATCCTTGAAAGCCGGCTTGCTGAACTTGATTTGACACCAAATACAGAGATCGTCAGGAAACTCATACAGTCATATGATGTCCTGAACAAGGATGAGCTGTATTCAGGCATTGAGCTCGGAACAATTAACCTTGACAACCTGAAGAAGATCGTAAGAAAAAGCCCGGCAAAAAATGTTATTAAATACTGGGAATTGAAGCTTCTGGGTTCAAAAAAAAGTAAAAAGGATGGGGTAGAGGTGGTAACCGAACAGATTGATGCAAACGCTCCGTTCCTGCTGAGGGAAAACATTGAAAATGCTGGACAATCGTACGAAATTGCCAAATGCTGTAATCCTATCCCCGGTGATGAAGTAATCGGATACCGATCACCTGAGGGATCAATTATTATACATAAACCAAAATGCACCGTTGCCATCCGGATCATGTCAAATGAGGGAAACAGGATTATACCCGTACGATGGGCAATTCATAAGCTTGTTTCCTTCATTGCTAGGATAAGTATGACGGGAGTCGACAGGATCGGGCTGGTAAATGATATTACCAATATTATTTCGTCCGAGCTTAAAGTCAATATGACCAATATCAACATCAGCGTTAACGACGGGATTTTTGAAGGTTCCATCGACCTTTATGTTCATCATACTCAGGACCTGAATAACCTTATTCTGAAAATCTCAAATGTAAAAGGGATAGAGAACATTAAACGGGTTGAAGATTTTTCGGAGTAGGTAACTGCTTTTATCACAATGCTTTTTTATTGGAAAAAATACATATTTTTGTCATTGTCTTAAATTAGACCAAATATGATTAATGATGATGCCAGGTCGACTGTGAAGCAGATTTTCACTGAATATCTCGAAAAAAAGGGACACCGGAAGACACCCGAAAGATATGCGATCCTTGATGAGATCTATTCAAGGTCGGGACACTTTGACATTGAATCGCTGTATATATTCATGAAGAACAAGAATTACAGGGTAAGCCGGGCTACTCTGTATAATACTATTGAATTGCTCCTGGATTGCAACCTGGTTATCAAGCATCAGTTTGGTAAAAATATTGCCCAGTTCGAAAAAGCCTATCAGTGCGGGCAGCATGACCATCTCATTGACATTGAAACAGGCAGGGTAATTGAGTTCTGCGATCCGCGTATCCAGGAAATAATTCGCACTGCAAGCGGTCTTTACGAATTTGACCCAATGTATCATTCCCTGTATATTTACGGACATCTCAAGGAAAAGAACCGAAAGATATAAGCAAAAAAAAAGTTGCCTTTCACAGCAACTTTTTTTCTAAACATATGTCCCCTCAGAATGCATACCCAAAGGAGAAGCCTACAGGGACACCAATTGTTGTTCTGTTGTTTAATTTCCAATCCGAAAAAGTTTCTCCCAGGTCAAATCCTGTGGAATCAAACTTTTTATTCTTCATCCCTAATCCGGTATAAATATCAAGTGCAAAGCCGCCTTTTGTAATAAGCTGATAACCAAAAACACAACTTATATTTAATTTAGATGCCGTAAAATACTTATCGTTCTCTTTATTGTTTTTAATCCTGGCGGTTGCGTATGAGAAATGCGGACCAATATAGAATCCATTTGGGGCCTTCTGCGAGGTCATAAAAAACTTATACCAGATCTGACCATGTACTCCGGTCGAAACAATCGAAGTATCACCGCTCAGATCGCCGATGCTTGTAACCAATGGACTTGATCCAAGATAACCCAGACCTAACTGAACAGATTGTTTCTCTGCTGTTCTGGCTTCAAAATATACCTTGTATTCAGCTGTCAACGGCACTATTCCGGCAATGAATAATGGTCCACCCAATGCAGATAGCGGATTGGTTTTAATAGTGAATCTGAAATCTTTTTCTCCACCTGTACCCTGAGCGGATACCGGAGATGCCAGGAATAAAATTACGAGGCTGGTTATCAATAAAAAGGCTGTTTTTTTCATTTTAATATCAATAGAGGTTATTAATGTGTGTCTGCTTAAAAAGATAAAGTTAAATCTGGTTTATAATTTACTTCAGGTTAAAACCAATTCTTGTTGACATTCCCCTTTCATTTATCAACAATATATTATCAACGTGATTTACAGCCGAATTATTTTGTAAATTCGAATCTGTTTTTAAAATCCCGTAACTTTTAAAATGAACATTGACATTTTGTTAGGCCTTCAATGGGGCGACGAGGGAAAAGGGAAAGTTGTGGATGCATTGAGTCCGGTCTACGATGTGGTAGCTCGTTTTCAGGGCGGACCAAATGCCGGTCATTCGCTTGAATTTAATAATGTTAAGCATGTATTGCATCTCATTCCGTCAGGCATCTTCCACCCTGAAAAGCTAAATATTATCGGCAACGGAGTCGTCCTTGATCCTGCAGTTTTTAAAGGGGAAATAGAACATCTTGGACCACCGGTCGAAGAACTGGTAAAAAGACTGGTAATTTCCTCAAGATCAAACCTCATACTGCCGACTCACAGGATTCTCGATGCGGCTTATGAGCATAACAAGGGAAATCTGAAAATCGGCTCGACCCTGAAAGGAATTGGCCCGGCTTACACCGACAAAGCGAGCCGTAACGGACTGAGGGTTGGCGACATCCTGCAAAATAACTTCAGGGAATTATATGAGGCTCATAAATCAGCCCATATGTCAATCCTGAAAAACTATGATTACGGATTCGACATAAATGAATTTGAAGCCGGGTGGTTCCAGGGGATTGAACTCCTAAAAAAATTCAGGATTGAAAATACCGAGTACCTGATCAATCGTCTCGATTCTGAAGGAAAAATGATCCTTGCTGAAGGCGCACAGGGAACTATGCTCGACCTTGATTTCGGTTCTTATCCTTATGTAACATCTTCGAATACGATCAGCGCCGGAGCATGCACTGGGCTTGGCGTTTCTCCAAAAAGGATCAGGGAGGTATTTGGCATATTCAAAGCATATTGCACCAGGGTCGGCAGCGGACCTTTTCCTACAGAGCTGAGTGATAAAACAGGCGAATTAATGAGAAAAACCGGTTGTGAATATGGTGCAACAACCGGGCGTCCAAGAAGATGTGGATGGCTCGATATACCAGCCCTCAGGTATGCAATAATGATAAACGGCGTTACAAAACTCTTTATGATGAAGGCTGATGTTCTGTCGGGTTTCAAAAACGTCAAGGTTTGTACCTCATATACCATTGAGGGGAAGAAACAGGACGAGATAGTATTTAACAACCAGGCAAGAATTGATCCTGAATATACAGAATTTGAGGGCTGGAGCGAGGATATTTCAGAAATAAGGGAATACAATTCCTTACCGGTTACTCTCAGACATTATATAGAATTTATTGAAAACCAGACAGGAATACCTGTTACACTGGTTTCTGTCGGACCGGACAGGAATGCTACAATTTTCAGATAAGCCGGTTGTTACTTCCTGACGTATAACCAGGTATCAATATCAACTGTGTCCTGGAATTGTTCCAAACGCTTAACTGCTTTTGAGAATTGTTCGTATGACTCTGCAACTACGAGGTCAAATTTACTGTTGTCCATTTTTATCACTTTGGCATCATAACCCATCTTTCGGTATTCATTTGCCCATGCATTGGCATTTTCCGGAATGACAAAACCTCCAACAACGATATTGTATTTATTACGGGCTTCATAAGCCTGTTTTTCTTCTTCTGCCAGCCCGATGGAATCCTGGCGGGCTTCTTCAATAGCTTTCAGTTGAATTTCCACCCTTTTCAGCGAGTCAGCTACACGAATGCTGTCCTGCCGGGCCTTTAGCATTTCAAGTGCCTTTGCCTTTTTACCGAATAAACCTCTTTCCCTTATATTTTTGCAGGAAGGTGAAAAAATCAGAAATGCAATGAAAAGGAGTGTTGAAAAATGTTTCATTTTACATTGATTAAGATTGATAAAACCGCGACCCCTTCTTTTTCACTAATTGGAATTTATATCAAAAATACAAATTATTGAAAACCAATCCAAACTGAATTAAAGCCTGTCAGTGGAATCTGATTTAAACAGATTTTGTATATTAGGCTTCGAAATCTTATTGACCTAAACTATTTTCCTGATGAAATCGTTGATACAGTTTTTTGAAGAAAGTGTGGAGAAGTTCGACAGTAACGTCTATCTATGGGAAAAACCCCAGGACAAATATGAAGGAACAACCTATGGAGAGACCAGAAAACAAGTATATGAATTTGCTGCAGGGCTTATTAATCTTGGAATAAGGAAAGGAGACAGGTTGAGCCTGGTGTCGGAAGGGCGCAACAGCTGGGTCATCGGAGAACTGGGAATTCTTTATGCAGGGGCAGTGAATGTGCCTTTGTCGGTAAAGCTTACTCCGGAAGAAATTAAGTTCAGGATAAATCATTCTGAATCAAGGATGGTCCTTATTTCTTCAATTCAAAATCAGAAGCTCAAGCAGGTAATTGACGAATGCAAAACTGTTGAGAAAATAGTTCACTTCGATGCACAGGAAGAATACTCAGACAGCGAGATACATTTCAATGAAGTGCGAAAGATCGGCAGGGAATGGCTGGAATCTCCTGGTAATACAGCAAAATTCGAGGAACTATTCAACAGCATCAAGCCCACTGATTTTGCAAATATATGCTACACGTCGGGAACCACTGCTGATCCGAAAGGCATTATCCTGTGTCATGGAAATTATGTCACCAACGTATACCAGGCTTACAGCCTTATTGATATTCCTTCATTTTATAAAACACTCCTTATCCTGCCCTGGGATCATTCATTCGGGCATACGTGCGGGATCTATGCATTTATGGGGAAAGGGGCAAGTATTGCATCTGTCAAGACAGGAAAAACCCCGAAGGAGACACTCCGCAATCTTCCTTCCTGTCTTAAGGAAATCAAGCCGAACCTGCTGATGACTGTTCCCGCAATTGCCAAAAACTTCAGAAAGAATATTGAAAAAGGGATCAAGGAAAAAGGGAGAATGGCAGAGATACTTTTTAATCACGCGTTAAAAATATCCTATTCATATAATAAAGAAGGATGGAATAAAGGCAGAGGGTTGCAGAAAATTAAAAAACCGCTGATTGATCTTTATGATAGAATATTGTTCAGTAAAGTCCGTGAAAGCTTCGGAGGTGAACTCGACTATTTTATCGGGGGAGGCGCCTTGCTAGACATAGAGCTTCAAAGATTCTTCTACGCCCTTGGGATTCCTATGTACCAGGGATATGGGTTGAGTGAAGCCTCACCTGTTATTTCCTCAAACTCCACTGGCAGACACAAGCTTGGTTCCTCTGGCACTCTTGTCAATAATATGGATCTCAAGATTTGTGATGATGAAGGAAATGAACTGCCGGTAGGCCAGAAAGGAGAAATAGTTATTAGAGGCGGTAACGTGATGTACGGTTACTGGAAAAATGAAGCTGCAACAAGAGAGGCAATAGATGACAGCTGGTTGCATACCGGGGATATGGGTTATATGTCTGAAGATGGATACCTTTACGTCCTCGGGAGGTTCAAAAGCCTTCTCATTGCGGATGACGGGGAAAAGTTTAGCCCTGAAGGTATAGAAGAAGCAATTTCCGAACAGTCAAAGTATATCGACCAATGCATGCTGTACAATAACCAGAAGCCCTATACAGTCGCTCTTGTTGTTCCCAATCAGCACGCCCTTAAGATTTATCTTGAGGAAAAGAACCTCACTGCCGATTCTGATGAAGGCAAGAGATCGATCCTGACTCTTCTTGAAAATGAGGTAAACGAATACAGAACAAGCGGGAAATATGGCAATATGTTTCCGCAGAGATGGCTTCCTGTGGCAATTGCGATCCTCGATGAGGGCTTTTCGGAAGATAACGGACTGATGAATTCGACCATGAAAATTGTCAGAGGCAAGGTCATGGACAAGTACATGGACCTTATTGAATATCTCTACACTCCTAATGCAAAAGACGTAGCTAATGAAAGGAATATAGAGGAAGTTGAGAACATGAAACTTGGCTGATCTTATGGTATCTGATGGCCTTTAAAAGGCATAAAAGCCATAAAATCAGCATAGTGCACAATCCACGCTTCGGTTGTTCTTTTAATAAGATCGCCTTCATGGGCATGCGCTGCGATTATGTGGCACACTTCCGGTGGTACACCGCATTCTTCTGCAAGTGAAACCCCCGAGAATGGATGCCTCAGATATTGTCCATATTTTCCCTGAATTGTATTTCCCTCTTTATCAAGTTCATATTCGAAAAGCTTTCCGACATCGGCCAAAATAGCACCGGCAATAAGTACATCCAAATTTATAGGCAGATCGCTTCCGAAGAATTTATTCATATTCTCCCCTCCGGCTTTTGCAATATGAACCACGCATCTTTTGTGGGCCATAAAGCTTATTTTCAAATCTGGTCCGCACAGCAGCGTAAAAGGTATTTTTTCAAGATCCGCTGGTTTCAGAACGCTTCTTTCAAGAGCCGTCTCCCACGTTTTTGCTGTAGTTTCCCTGAGCCATTCATCCTTGATCCAATCAAGTTCAGGCCATAGTTTTTTTACAACATCTTTCATCTTTAAGAGATTTTGTTTAACTGATCCTGGAAATAATGGCATCAGTCATTCCGATCGTCGAAGCAGCTCCGTTCTCCACAACTTCCGGGCGTCCTGCCATCTTTCTCATATCATATGTTCTTACCTTGCCATCCTGAATTACCTCAGCTATTGCCTTTCTTATCCTTGCAGCTGTATCTTTTTCATCAACGTAATCAAGCATCATGCATGCCGATTCAATCATGGCAATAGGATTTACAATAGGTATGCTGTAATCAGCATATTTCGGCGCAGATCCATGAGTAGGCTCAAATACTGCTATTCCATCTGAAGAAAACTGGGCACTGCATGCAAATCCCAACCCCCCTATCAGGCCTGCAAATGCATCCGACACAATATCCCCGAACATATTACCGGCAACAATCACTCCGTAATCCTCAGGATTCTTGGTCAGCCACATCATCTGCGCGTCAATATTTGTATTGTTAAGTTTAATTTCAGGAAATGAGTTTTTCTGTAACTCCCTGGCGAGCCTCCACATCAGTCCTGATGTCTCCCTGATCACATTCGGCTTTTCACATACAGTGACAGATGGATAACCATGTTTTTTTGCATAATCAAATGCTGCAATGAGTATTCTTTCAGTAGCTTTTTTTGTAAAGATCCTTGCTGAAATGGATATTTCCTCAACTGGAACTGCTCCGAAGCCCTCAGCGAATTTGCGATGGGTCATTAATGCATTGTAAACCTGTTCAGGAGGATTTGTCCATTCCACGCCCGAATAAAGGCATTCTGTGTTCTGTCGGAATATGACAACATCAACGTAAGGCTCCTCAATCATGTTATCTTTGCCCCTTCTTATAAAGTTCAGGGGATTCCCTTTATAGGATTTGCACGGACGCACACAAATATCAAGGTTAAATTTTTGCCTGAGTCCTACAATTGGACTTGAATAAACGTATCCTTTGCCCTGAAAAGACGGATCAAGCTCAGCTTTGGCTTCTTCATTTGGTTTGGATGTAATTGCTCCGAATAATGCTATCTTATGTTTCTTTATCAGATCCAGTGTCCTTTGCGGCAAAGGATTTCCTTCCCTGCACCAGAATTCCCAGCCGATATCACCATGAACATAATCAGCTTCAAAACCAGATGCATCAAGTACTCTTAAAGCCTGATCCAATACAATTTTGCCTATACCATCACCGGGTAAAGTAACTATTGTTCTTTTTGACATAAGAATTTTGTTGAATGAAGCAGTTATCGTCGTCTTCTGTAAAATTAGTAAAATTTTACCTGATCTGTTGCCTGTTATTTATTTTGGCGAATAAGCACTTTAATCTGAAAAAATAAGTACTTTTGAACCTGTCGTAAGTCAATTAGATAAGCATGAGCGTTTTATCTCAATTAAATCCAGCACCAATCTGGATCTATTTTGAAGAGATTTGCAGAATTCCAAGGTTAAGCAAGAATGAAGGAAGACTAATAAAATACCTTCTGAATTTTGCTTCAGAACATAATCTTGTATCAAAAGAAGATTCCATAGGGAATATCCTGATTATCAAACCCGCATCTCCTGGCATGGAGAACAGAAAGACCCTGGTTCTCCAAAGCCATATGGATATGGTTGGGGAGAAAAATGCAGACTACCCTCACAACTGGTCAACAGATCCTATTATCCCGTACATAGACGGTGACTGGGTAACTGCAAGAGGAACCACACTTGGCGCAGATGACGGAATCGGCATGGCTTCCCAGCTGGCACTCCTTTCAGATACCAGCCTGAAAACCGGGAAAATAGAATGCCTTTTTACTGTTGATGAAGAATCGGGTATGACCGGTGCGATAAACCTTAAGCCTGATTTTTTTGAAGGAAGGATATTGATAAACCTTGATTCTGAGGATGAGGGGATCCTTTTTATCGGATGTGCTGGAGGTATGGATACTTTAGGTGAAATGAACTACAAGAGTATTCCTGTCCCGGAAGACTCGGTTGCATTTGAGATATCGGTAACCGGACTTCACGGAGGTCATTCCGGCGACGAGATCCACAGAGGATACGGAAATTCGGTTAAATTAATGAACCGGATCTTACTGAATCTCTCTGACCAGCTTAATATTTCTCTGAGCAGGTTTGATGCAGGGAACCTCCGGAACGCTATTCCCCGTGAAGCATTTGCTTCAATTACTGTTAACAAATCCCTGGCAGATAGGCTCAAAAGCTGGATTGCTGACTTTCAAACCGTTCTTAATGACGAGTTCGGTGAAGTAGAGAAAGAGCTTAAGATCGCTGTTAAACAAATTGAACCTCCCTTGTCCGTTATGGATAAAGAGAATCAGTCAAAGCTTCTCAATTCACTGACCTGCTGTCCGCACGGTGTAATTGCGTGGTCCCAGGAAATGGACAACCTTGTAGAGACATCCACAAATCTTGCCTCAGTCAGTTTTCATGATGATAACAAAATCAACATAATCACCACTCAGAGAAGCTCTGTTGAATCATCAAAGCACTATGTGGCAGGAATGGTAGAATCGTGCCTTAAGCTTGCAGGGGCAGAGGTCGTTCATTCCGATGGTTATCCGGGATGGAAACCCAGCCTGAAATCAGAAATCCTCAGGATCACCCGTAAATCCTATATTGACCTCTTTGGCAAAGAACCTGCTGTCAGGGCAATTCATGCAGGCCTCGAATGCGGTCTGATCTATGAAAAGTTCAAAGGTATCGACATGATATCATTCGGCCCTTCAATCAGAGGTGCTCATACTCCGGAAGAAAAGATTGAAATAAAAACAGTTGGTATGTTCTGGGATCTCCTTCTGGATGTAATCAGTAATATCCCTTCAGAAAACATAAAGCAGAATAACGGACATAATCACCTCCGGAATCAGTCATAAACAACAAATTCATCCTTTCCTGCCCCGCATAACGGGCAGGTATAGTCAGGAGGCAGATCGCTGAAAGATACTCCCGGCTTAATCCCTGAACTTATATCCCCTTCTTCGGGATCATAAATATATCCGCAGATGACGCATTGATATTTTTCCATAAAACTGCTCCCTATGATTTTATTTTTCTGACCACGTCTATTACTGTCCCATCCACCCATTTTATCACTGCAACGATATCCTCCTCAAACTTTGCCCTGGCTGGTATACCGCAAATCCTTTCAGCTTCTGCTTTCAACTCTCCAATTGTTCTTAGTGGCAGTCCCGAATTCCTGACACTGTCGATCAGGTCCTGCCTCAGGGGATTAATGGCTATCCCCCTCTCGGTAATAATAACATCAATTAGCTCGCCGGGACCGCACAACGTTGTTACTTCATCAACTATAACAGGTATTCTGTCTCGAAAAAGCGGGACAGGAAGAATGACATTCCTTGCGTGCAGGCAATTCTGCCATCCACCTATGCCATGGAGAAGGTAACCGTCCGAATGTGTAACTACGTTTCCGTTGAAATTAATATCAACCTCAGTAGCGCCGAGTATCATTATATCCATCAAACTGGTCAGATTGCCCTTGGAATGATAATTATAAGCATTGAAGACCGGATATGGCACATGTTTCGGATTCTTTCCGACTGAAAGGACTGCATCTAGATCAAAAGCCTGGGCATCAAGTATATAACCCATCTGCCCCTGTTCCAGCATTTCAACCATATATTTCGTACTTCCGCCAAATCCGAATTTTGATTTCCAGCCTTCTTTTTTGAGGATTTCGTGAAGAAAGACAGCAATTGCGAGCGAGGTCCCTCCTGCCCCAGCCTGCATAGTTACGCCATCCTTCAGGATCCCTGATTTTTCGAGGAATGCTGCTGTCAACTCTGCAATCAATAGCCTGTCGGGGCTTTTAGTGATCCGGGTTGTTCCTGAGATAATTTTTTCAGGTATCCCGATTTTATCAGTAACCACAACATAATCAACATAGTTGCCTTCAATTTCCATAGGAAAACAAGGCAGTTCAGTAAGATTGTCAGTTACAACTATCACTTTATCGGCATACATTGAATCTGCTTTTGCATATCCCAGTACGCCACAGGCGGAACTGCCCCCCGTACCTTTGGCATTGCCGTAAGGATCAGCAGTCGGCGCTGCAAGAACAGCAATATCTATTTTAACTTCACCATCCTGGATTGCTTGAACACGTCCGCCATGTGAACGGAGGACTGCTGTACCCTTCATCCTGCCTTCGGAAACAAATCTTCCGAGAGGTCCGTTCATACTGCCTTCAATCCTGTTTATTGTTCCATCTTCGAGGTACCTGATAATGGGTTCATTGCAGGGGAAAGATGCAGATGGAAACCAGACCAGATCCTTCACACCCAGCACTGAAGCGATCTCAAATATCTTATTGCTGATCAGGTCTCCGTCGCGAAGATGATGATGTGTTGAGATTGTCATGCCATCCATAATGCCACATCTGAGAAGAGCTTCCTCGAGAGTGGAAACTACCTTATTTCCATCATCCGGATAATCAACGCAGGAAGGTATGGGAGGGCCATATTTATTTCCAAATGGCTTGTGTTTCCCTACCCCTTTAAAGGGGACTGCCGGCTTGCCGTTGATTTCAAGCGGAACAGCCCGGCCTGCTGCGTTGATGACAGAAGAAATTGACATTGC
>Ga0153915_10004252_pt1 | contig 13171 bp, 9 predicted proteins | sample Opewatmetagenome_2_FD_107003 | JGI IMG/M metagenome (GOLD analysis project Ga0153915, IMG submission 107003) | Freshwater wetland microbial communities from Ohio, USA - Open water 3 Core 3 Depth 3 metaG | ecosystem: Environmental > Aquatic > Freshwater > Wetlands | place: USA: Ohio, Lake Erie... | reverse complement strand
TGACAGGCATTTTTCTGTTTGATAATAAACGAGGTTCAGAGGAGGAAAAATGAAAAGAACTGCCCTCATCTCAATGTCCATTCTGCTCCTGGTGGCGGCCGGGCTGAGCCTGGCACCGGAAAAGGGAGCGCCGGTCAAAATCGCGACCAACAAGGACAAGCTCCTGGTCACGGCCGTCCAGGGCAAGATCGCCCAGCCCCAGCCCTCGCGGGGTTATATCGTGACCTGGGACGGAAAGCCGAAGATGGCCATCGGCACCGCCGGGATCAACTATAACCTTAAGATCGGTGACAGGGTTTTCGGCTGGGCAGGCGGCGACCGGGCCACTATGGGGGTGGCGGCCGAGCCCATGGGCGAGGACCGATTCGGCGCGTCCTGGCTGACCCATGCCTCGATCGGCAATGAAGTCAAGATCATCGGGGGCGAAGCCAGGGGACAGAAAGGCGTAGTCATCGGTAAGTTCGGGATGTACGTCCTGGTCCATTTCGCGGACGGCATTCTGGATAAACTGGCCATAGGAGACCCGCTCCAGGTCAAAGCCACCGGCCTTGGGCTCGAGGTCGAAGGTTTTCCCGACGTCTTCATCCACAGCCTGGCGCCCGACCTCCTCGAAAGGCTCGAGGTCCGCCCGGTCGACGGCAAGCTTGAGGTGCCCGTGGTCAAGGAGATCCCGGCCGAGATCGTGGGCCAAGGAGGCGGGGGCGGAAGCCTGTCCGGAAACTGGCACATCCAGACCTGCTTCCCGCCCGATATCGAAAAGTACGGCCTGGCGGAACTCCGCTTCGGTGATCTCGTGCTTCTCAAGGACACGCAGACCGATTACGGACGCGGATACTACAAGGGCGGGGCGACGATCGGAGTCGTCTGCAGCGGGCCGAGCGATGTCTCGGGCCTGGGCGTGGGCGCCACACCGATCCTCTCCACCCGGTTCGGCAAGATCACCGGCCGCATCGACCCGACCGCGAATATCGGAAAGTACCTGGGCCTGAGCATGGCGAAAAGGGAGGCGGCCTCCGGGTCGGCTCCCGCCGGGGCGCCCTCGGCCGCGGGGACGGGCAAGAATCCCGGAGCGCTGAAAACAAACGAAGCCAGCCTCATCGTCACGGCCGTCGACGGCGTCGTCCAGCCCACATCGGGCCGGGACTATTCGGTCACGTACGACGGCCGGCCCTGGTTGGACGTAGGTATGGCCTCGATCAACTACAACGTGTCCCTCGGCGACCCGACCTACGGCTGGGCCCAGGGTGACCATGTTGAGCCCGCCGTCACCATCCAGGGCCGGGACAGGCCCAGCCCCAGCGAATGCGCTGTCGCCATCCTGGCCTGCATCGGCAATGAGGCCGAGGTCATTAGCGGCGAAGCCCGCGGCGGCAAGGGCTATTATATCGGCCGCCACGCCGGCTCGGACGACAAGGTCTGGTTCCCCAAGGATGTCGTCGAGAAGCTCGCCCTGAACGACAAGGTGCAGGTCAAGGCCAAGGGCGTGGGACTTAAGATCGAAGGATTCGAGGACGTGCGGCTCAACAAGATGTCGCCCGAGCTCCTGGGGAAGATCGGCCTGGCGATCGAAGGCGACCAGCTGGTCGTTCCCGTCGTGATGGAGATCCCGGGACATATCATGGGATCGGGTCTGGGAGGGTCCTCGGTCGAGGTCGTCGACTATGATATCCAGACCACCTGCCCGGAAACGGTCGAGGAGTACGGCTTGAAAAAGCTCCGCCTTGGCGATCTCGTGGCCATCCGGGACCACTATGATTACTGGGGCCGCGGGAGATACGAAGGAGCGGTGACAATCGGGGTGGTGATACACGGATTCAGCCAGATGCCCGGTCACGGCCCGGGGCTTAACCCCATCTTCAGCGCGCTTCCGGGACGGATAAAGACGAGGGTCGACGCGAACGCCAACACCGCCTATTTTCTCGGGATCCGGCCCAAGCCGCGGGGCTGAGCGAGTTGCGGTAACCGCCGCCTCCCGACACCCCCGCGGGGGGAAAAAAAGGGAAGTGTTGGCGGCAGCAACGGGGGAAAAGGCGGCGGCCGTACCAGTTACGATGGCGTAGTGCCGGCGATGATGATGGTTGCTGAAGGATAGAGCATGAGTGGGTTGCGCCGCTGGTTGATCATGGCCTGTCTGAGCCTATCGGGCGGCCTCATTTATCTTTTGCCCTTTCTCAGAGAGGTCTATTACCTGCCTTTGCAGAAGGCGCTGGGGATTTCCAATACCCAGCTCGGCGTATTGATGAGTGTGTTCGGGGCTGCGGCTCTCGTGAGCTATTTCCCCGGGGGCTGGCTGGCGGACCGGGTATCCCCTCGCAAATTGATCGCCTTTTCCATGCTGGCCACCGGGCTCTCGGGGCTCTATTTCGCCACCTTTCCCTCCTATCCTCTTTCCATCGCCATCCACGGCTTTTGGGGAGTCACCTGTTCCTTGACGTTCTGGGGAGCGATGATCAGGGCCACCCGCGGCTGGGCCCCCCGCACAGAGCAAGGCCGGGCCTTCGGCATCCTGGAAAGCGGCCGGGGCATCGCCGAACTGGCTGCCTCAACCGGTTTCCTGGCCGTGTTCGCCAAGCTCGGGAGCGATAATCTGGCGCTGTCCCGGGTAATAACCTGCTTCTCGATTACGAACATTCTCATCGCCATTATGGCCTGGTTTACGCTGCTGGATGCGCCGCGAGCCGAAGGGGCCCAGACGACGGAGGCGCAGCCCAAGATCGGCCCCAAGCAAGTCTTAGCGGTCCTGCGAATGCCCGTTGTCTGGCTGATCTCGGCGGTCATCATGGCCGCCTACAGCGCCTACTGGGGTTCATATTACTTCACGCCCTATGCCACGGATGCCTTTCTCTTGAGCGTCGTCTTCGGCGGAGCGATCGGCGTCGGCAAGATGTGGCTCAAACCCCTCTCGGCCCTTGGCGCCGGATTCCTGGCGGATAGAGCCGGGACTTCCCGGACGGCGGCTTGGTGCCTGGCCATCCTAATCGTCAGCTTTGGGCTGTTTGCGGTGCTGCCGGGAAGCCCGAAACTGGTCACCATTTTAATCGCGAACACGGCCGTGGCCTCGCTCGCCATCTTCGCCCTCAGGGGCATCTATTTTGCGCTTCTCGAGGAAGGCGGGATCCCGCTGGCTGTCACGGGCACCGCGGCCGGCATCGTTTCCGTGGTCGGGTTTACGCCCGATATCTTCATGCCGATCATCGGCGGGGTTCTTTTGGACCGTCATCCCGGGGGGTTGGGATACAGATACCTATTCGCTCTCATCGTCGGCCTGAGCGCTCTCGGTCTGGCATCCTCCCTGGTCATCCGCCGGAGACGAAGACGGAGGTAAGGAGAAACGGAATGAATCCAGCCAAAAAAGAGGCCAAGGCGCTTTTCCCGCGCCTGACAGAAGACCAGTTCCGCCGGATGCATGAGGCGAGCCTGGGAATACTGGAGCGGGTCGGCGTCCGGCTATACTTCGAGGAAGCCGTCGAGTTGCTCAGGAAGGCGGGAGGCCGGGTGGAGGACGGCAATCGCGTCTATGTGCCCGCACGTCTCGTGGAAGAAATGCTTCTCTCCGTTCCCAAGGAGGTGACGCTCTACGACCGCCGGGGAAAGCCGGCGATTTCCCTGGGCGGCGATTGCTCCTACTATGGACCAGGTTCGGATTGTCTGAACATCATCGACCATCGCTCGGGAGAGCGTCGCAAGCCGACCGTCCAGGATGTCGCCGACGGCGCTGTGATCTGTGACCGGCTGCCGAATATCGACTTCGTCATGTCCATGATGCTTCCCGCCGACGTAGACGGAACCCTGGCCGACCGTTACCAGATGGAGGCCATGCTGGCCCACACGACCAAGCCGATCATCTATGTCACCTACGAAATGACGGGCTGCCGGGACGCCGTGGAGATGGCCGAAGCCGTGATGGGCGGGGAGGAAGCTCTGCGCCGGACTCCCAACGTCGCCTGCTATATCAACGCCGTATCGGGCCTCCGTCATAACAAAGAGGCCCTCGAGAAGCTCCTCTTCCTGGCTTCCAAGAACCTCCCTTCGATCTATATTCCCGCCTCGACGGCCGCCATCACGAGCCCGGTGACCCCGGCCGGCTCGGCAGCCCTGGATTTTGCCGGGGTCCTGGTCGGGCTCGTCCTCTCCCAGCTCAAGCGCGAAGGCGCGCCCGTCATCGCCTCCGGCATGGCCCCCGGCGGAACTTTCGATATGAAGACCCTCGTGACCTCGTACTGCGAACCGGAAAGGACGATCACGACTGCGCTCAGCCGGCATTACGGGCTCCCCATGTTCGCCATAGCGGGTGCGTCGGAGGCCAAGGTCTTCGACCAGCAGGCGGCGGCCGAAGCGGCAGTCAGCCTGGTTGTTGAGAGCCTGGCCGGGAGCAACCTCATCCACGACCTCGGGTATCTGGAGTCGGGCCTCACTTTCTCCTTTGCCCAGCTCCTCCTCGGCAACGAGGTCGTGAGCTGGATCAAGGCTTTTGCCAAGGGATATGAGGTCAACGACGAAACCCTGGCCCTCGACGTGATCGCTGAGCTCGGGCCCGAGGGGGACTTCCTGAACAGTCCGCACACGCTCAAGCATTACCGGGAGCGCTGGTATCCGGACCTCTTTGAACGGATGACCTTCGAAAGCTGGCGCGCCAAGGGCGGAAAAAACCTGGCCGAAAGGGCCAAAGAAAAGATCGACGCCATCCTGGCCGAGCACAAGCCAGAGCCGCTGCCCGAGAAGACGAGGGAGAAGCTCCGCGAGATCGTCTTGAGGGCGAAAGCCGGATAGAGGCGCGTCCCTCTGCGCGGGTCTGAAAGTTCGCGGGCCCGGGGGGAATGCGGCTATCTGAAGCGAACGACGCGAACAGGACCCATCAGCCCGGATTCGGTCGCTTCGCCATAGCTGTTATTGATCAGATTGGCGACGCGAACCCGGATTTCGTTTTGGCCGGGGTGTAGCGCCTCGCCGATTTCGAACACGTGCGGGCCCCAGAGCCGGGAGCCGCAGTTCGTCCCGTTCACCCAAACTTCGGCCACATGGCAGATCTTACCGAGGTCAAGGCTCATCGTCTTCTCGGGGTTTTCCATGGTTATGGCCTTGGAATAATCCAGCAGCCCGCTGAAGTTCTCAAGCCCCCAAGCGCTCCAATCCTGGAGGGGCTTCTCGACGCCCTGCGCAAACTCGGCCGGCGGAGTCCGGGGGAACTCCATCTCGGGCTGAACCGCTGGATCATAGCTGACTTTCCAAGGTCCCTCGATGGCCGCGACGACTTCGATTTCGGGCTTTCTTTCGGCGGGAACGCCGGACGACTTTCCCTGCGGGTCGAAGACCAGCCAGTACGCTTCGTACGGTTTGAAAACCAGGGCGAGCGCGCTCCCCTCATCCGTGTCGGCCGAGGCGACAGGACGGATCGTGCCCGTTTCGCAGTCCCAGATCGAAGCGGCTCCGCGGACGCTCCGGACCACGACCTCGCAGGCCTGCCAGGTTCCGGCATTATTGGCCAGCCAGAAAAAGTCCCGGCCGTCGATGCGACGGCGGTGCTGAAGCATCGGGAACGCGCCCGACCGGAACTTAACCGGGGTTTCAAGACCGGGGACCTCCCCCGCTCGCTCAAAGAGCATCTTCAGGCCGCCTTCCGGGCAGGCCGTGAAGGTGGGCTGGGTTCGCAATGCCTCCATCAACTCCGTCATCCGCGGGTCGCCCATCCCCCCTTCGGCGGACGCGGCCGGTAGCTCGCCGAGGGAATAGACCCGGCCTCCGGCCTTGGCGAAGTCGACGATTTTTTGGGCTGTCCCAATAGACACGATATCCAGCGCCGGAAGCACCATCGTCCGGAAGGCGAAACCTCCCCGGACGAACCTGCCCTCCTCGACTTTCATCTGCTTGAGATAGTAGCGGTCCCCGACGAGGAACTCGACCCGGGCCGCGGTCAAGTCATCAATGGCCTGAGCATAGATCCTGTCGAGCGCATTGATCCGCTTGCCGGCGGGGTTATCCTCGGAGAAGCTCCACATCTGGATGTCGAGAAGCCCGCAATCGGCCTGCATCCAGGCAGATTCGATCGGGTTATAGAGGAGGACATCGGGCACTGCTTGTCCCATCGAGTTGACGAAGCTCGCCCGCCGGGCGAAATCTGTCCAGAGGTGAAGATAGGGGAACATCGGGTTTTCCGAATACCAATCGGGCGGCCAGGGATTCCCGGTCAGCTTGCGGGTCGTGAAAACGCCGTGCGGGATGATGTGGCTCATACCCCAGGCGGTCACGGCATTCACCGCCTGCTTCAGGAAGGAAGGGTTGAAAGTCCCCCACGGAGTGCCCTCGAACCCGCCGGCGCCCATGAGCTCGGTCACCGCCCGGGCGTTCTGGAATTCCGCCACCGACTCGACCTCCTTGAAATCATGGACCCGGAGCGCCTTCTTGCCCAGGCAATCCTGGCCCGGCATGGTCAGACTTCGGAGCATCTTCAGGTGGTCGCCGACAGCGCTCACCTGAGGCTGGATTCCCTCCTCCCAGAAATGAGCGGTCGTGTACATTCCGCGCTTCTCGTGCCAGCCGGTCACCGCCCGGAACGTCTCGGCGTAGATGTCCGAGACGAGGTCGAACCATTCCCAGCGGGCCCGCGCAAAAAGGCCTTCCGCGTCGCGGTCGATGGAGAGAGGCAGCCACAGCCGGATGTCGCGTCCATAGCGCTCCCGGTAGCGCGCCTCGAGCGTCTCCGACCAGGCCAGGCTCCAGCCGTAGTCGCCCTCGTTGTCGATGAAGTCCCCGGGCACGGAGCGGCCCAGCCGGTCGCCGAGACGCTGCGCGTACGGTTCGAGGGCGGTATCGATAAAAGCCGGAGCCAAGCGGGAATCGAGGTAGTTGACGTTCGAGCCGTCCGCTCCGGGGTGACTGTACGTGTTGAAGACATAGACCCGCCAAGTGTTGCCGGCGGGGACCTTCCAGGAGAATGCGGCGCCGGCGCCGATCACCTGAAGACTCCGGCTGCGGAGGTGAGAGGAAGAGTCGAGTTCGGCCGCCACGGCGAACAAGGAAACCGGGACCTGGACCTCGGAGCCGGCCGGCGCATCTTTGGTTTCCCACTTCAACGAGACGGCCCGCAGGTCCGGGTTCGCGGCCAGGATCCGGCCGTTGGCCTGGAAACTGGGCCACCAATATTCATCGCAATAAGCCAGGTAGTTTTTGTTGGCTTCGGCTTCTCTGAGCGCAGCCCCAAAGGCCTCGAACCACTTGTCCCCCAGCCACTCTCCATCCGGAAGGTCGGGAGTCCCGACCATGGACTTCCGGGCGTGGGCATAGCCGGGGCTGAAGCGCTGACTTGCCAGCACCCGCGACATCGTGGCCATCTTGGCGGGGTCCAGGGGTTCGTCCCAGAACCAGAACATGAAGGGGGCATAAATCATGTCGGGTTCAGCAAAATTCTTTTGGAGGTCCGCATAGGCAACGTTTTTCCGGACGCCCCAATTCGCCGGGACAGAGGCGGCCGGTCCTCGCTGCGACCGGCACGACTCCAAGAGACCACCCGCGCCCAAGACGGCGATCAGCGCAGGAATAAGAACACGGAAAGGGTGAAGGTGAGGGCTCCGATCCATGGTCGCCTCCTTGCCTGGCGAATAAGGATAAGGCAGCCGCTATAGCGTTTGCGTACTGGACAGGGGAAGGGTGATATAAAAAGTGCTCCCTTTACCCACCTCGCTCTCGACATCGATGTTCCCGCCGTGGAGCTTGGCAACGGAATGAGCAATCGCCAGGCCGAGCCCCAGGCCGCCTTCGGCGCGGGACCGGGCCTTGTCCACGCGATAGAAGCGGTCGAAGATGTACGGCAGATCCTCCGTCGGAATGCCCATCCCCGTATCACTGATGGACACGAGCGCGCTCCCGTTCTTTCGCACCAGAGAGCTCGAGACGGCGCCCCCGCCCGGAGTATAGCGGATGGCGTTATCCAGGATGTTCAGGAAAAGCTGCCTCAGCTGCATCCGGTCTCCTTTGACCGAGAGATCCTCCATCGGGCCGAGGGTGAAAGCCACACTCTTTTCTTGAGCGAGCGCTTCCATGTCCGAGGAAAGCTCAGTCATGAGGTCCTTGATATTGACACTCAGGAAGTTGATCGGTTCACTGGCGGAATCCTGGCGCTCCAGAATGAGGAGTTTCCCGATGATCTCGGACATGTAGTTGACTTCTTGGGAAACGAGCTCCAATGATCTCTTGTACTCCGCCTGCGTCCTTCTTTTATCCAGCGCGAGGGAGGACTCCGCCTGGATGATGGCCAGGGGCGTGCGCAGCTCGTGGGAGGCGTCTGCCGCGAACTGCCGCTGCTTCTGAAAGGCCTCCTCGAGACGGCTGATCATCCAGTTCAAGGTGGTGGCCAGCCGGCCCATCTCGTCATCGCTCCGGACATCGATCCGGCGGCTGAGGTCACCCTCTCCGATCTCCCTGGCGATATCGGTGATATGCTCGACCGGCTTCAGGGTCCGGTCCGCCAGGAACAGGCCGCCGGCTCCCGCCAGGAGCAGTGCCGCCAGGGTCGAGTAGATGATAACCACCTTGAAGATCGAGAGCACGTCCCGGATATCCCGGGTCAGGCGGCCGGCGATGACGGCGATCCGGGTGCGGGAATCGAGGTTGAAGGGGGCGGCGTAGAGCCTGACCTCCTGGCCCTCGGTCGTCGTCGCCGTCAAGAAGCTGCTCCGTCCGAAGAGGGCCTGCTGAACGATCTCCTCGATATTGGCGAACTTGACGTTGGGCCCGAGCCTCTGGAGGAGAGCGCTGTCGGCGTCGTAGAGCAGGACGAGGTCGTTGAACTTCTCTTCAAAGCTGATCAGGCGGCCCTCGACTTTGATGGAGCTTTCGAGCTCGGCGACGCGGGCCCGCAGGGACTCGTCGAGGTTCCGGTAGAGGTTTTTCGAAAGCATGAAATAGGCGACCATCCCGAAGGCGATGAGCAGCACCAGGATGGCGACCAGATACGAGACCGTCAAACGGAATTTGATGCTCTTTATGATGCTCATGTTGCACGCAAGCGGTAGCCCGCTCCTCTCAAGGTTTGGATCAAGCTTCCCTGCCCGTCCACATCGATCTTGCGGCGGATCCGCCGCACGTAGACGTCGATGATGTTGGAGATCCCGTCATACTCATAATCCCAGACGCTCTCGCCGAGCATGGTCCTTGTCACGACGACGTTGGGACGGCGCATGAAGTATTCCAGGATCGCATACTCCTTGGCGGTCAGCTCTATCTTCCTCTCCCCCCGCCAGACCTCCCGGGTCTGCAGGTCCATCCTCAAATCACCGACCTCAAGGTTCGGAACTTTGGGAATGGCCTCGCGCCTGAGCAGGGCGCGGATCCGCGCCAGAAGCTCGGTGAAGGCGAAGGGTTTGACGAGGTAGTCGTCCGCCCCGGAATCGAGCCCCATCACCTTATCTTCCGTCGTGTCCTTGGCGGTGAGCATGAGGATCGGCGTGTTGACTTTCTTGGCCCGGAGCTCGCGACAGACGGTCACGCCGTCTTTCTTGGGCAGCATGATGTCCAAGATGACCACGTCGAAGGGTGTGGTCTCGGCCATGTACTGCGCTTCTTCTCCGTCGTAAGCGTTGTCCACCGAATACGCCTCTTCTTGGAGCCCCCGCCGGATAATGCCCGCCAGCCGCCTCGAGTCTTCGACGACCAGAATCCGCATTATGAATCCTCCCCAAGCTCAACTTTGTGGTTGCCTGGATTCTTCCTCATAACCCGCTTAGATTATTAAATTAAGATGACAAAATCAAGCTATTTTTTAATCTTAAATTCATTTTTATTTAACAGTGGGTTCATCTGGCCTCTGTAGATTGGGAGCGGAGTGATAGAATGAAAACCATCCTGGACGAACAGAATGCCCTCCTGGAAAGTATCCTGAGGGATTACGGCAGCCTGATTAAAGGGGCTGTCAGCAGGGCGACCCAGGGGATGTCCTGCAGCGACGATGTCCTCTCCGAAGTCTATTTCGCGGTCCTCCTGACGATCCGCAAATTCGGCACAGGCTGGACGCCGCCGCGGTCGTTCATATTCACGGTGGTCAGGAACAAGGTGAACGATTTTCTGAGGCAAAAATATAGGGAAAATCGGGGGGTTGAGGAGTTGAAGAGACACCTGGCCGAGCAAGCCGCGCAGAAAGAGGAAGTCATCTCCAGGATAGACAGCCTATCTGCGAGCGAGTTCCGGGTCTTCCGGCTGTTGGGAGCGGGTATGACCAATGGGGAGATCGCCGAGAGTCTGTGCATTTCGCTTTATACGGTGCGAAGCCATATGAAGAAGATCCACGCCAAGTGCGGGATCAGGGATAGGGCCAAGCTGACGCTCCTTGCCCACCTCGTGTGCCATCGGCCGCAGTGGGAAGATACTGAAGAGAGAGGGGCAGCAGCGGTTTCTCCCCGGCCAGCGCGCAGAAAGGCTCGTAGGCCGCCCGAGCAAGGCCGGTCGCAACATTGGGAGGAGGATCCCTCTCTGGCCCCGGTCGCCGTCGAAGCCTGGACCAAATACTGTTCGTGAGTGAGTGAGTGAGTGAGTGAGTGAGTGAGTGAGTGAGTGAGCGAGCGAGTGATGTCAGGAAAAAGCCGAGCTTGGATTAATATCCAGTCTCGGTGAAAATATCCCTCCCTTATCCCTCCTGTCCCCCTTAGCCAACTAAGGGGGACCTTTATTTGTCTTTCGCCTTGACGCGTTTGAGGCCACGAATTGGTATTCCGCTGACGGATCAGTCCATGTACGGAGCCGAGACCAGGCCGCGGGGATCTTCAGGAACCCGTGCTTGATGTCCTAATCGTGCCCCTTGAACTCTTCCTGGATCTTTATGTAGAGCTTGACGGTATAGACGGATAAACAGGTCTGGGCGGCATAATAAGGGGGATCCGTGTTGGCGGGTGAAATGAGAAATCCATGGTTCGGTTCCCTCTGAAGGATCCAATCCTGGACGGTCGACTCCACGTTATAGGATGCTTCTGTCAGGTTGTCGGGCAAAATGTAAACCGATTCCGTCTGCATGGCCTGGCATTGGGCCCACACCATGCCGCCTTGCGGAAGGGCTTCCCTCAGCCTGGAAACCAGGTGGGCGGCGGAGGCCCGGGTCGTGTTGATATTGGATGTGCAGATTTTCTTGATCCTCAGTTGGGCCTTGATAAGGGCCGTATTTTTGCCCATGAATTGTTCGAGAGGGAATTTCAGCTGGGCATATTGGACAAAGACGCGCCAGTAGGGAGGAGTGATGCCAAGATCTCCCACATAATCGAAAACGTCCCAACCGACATTGGCCCGTCCCGAAACATAAACTTGCTCGCACCGGGGACGAGTCGGCGGGGGGGCCAGACCCTCAGGGTCCTTGACGCAGGTCTTATTGGCCACCGCGGCTTCGAATTCGTATTCGTGCTCTTTCATCGGCCAGATGATTTTGAATTTATCGCTCCAGGCGATAATGCCGCTCTCGTAGCAGTGGATCCTGAGCGTGAAGGTGCCTGGCATAAACGATTCGGCGTACGGCACTTCCCAATTATAGACATACTGGTTGGGGGAGTCGGGGCCGACGGGCGGACACTGCTGCCCCTGGCCGAAAGCGACCTGCTGAGCGATATCCGCGATCTTATGGCTCTTGGATTCGTCGTAGAGAAGGATCTCGACGGTTCCGGAGTCTCGGTTCGTGCTGAACTTGATGGACAGAATACTGCCGGCGGTAGCCACGGAGTTATCGTGGGGGTAAATCACTTTGAGAGGGGGCGTGACCAGGGAGGGCGCCTTTTGCGGGACGGGGATCTGCGACGCGACGGCGACGGAGAAGATCTCGCTGCTGTCCTGGACCTGACTCGTCTTGACCTGGACGCGGACCCGGTAATCCCCAAAGGCCGTAGCGGCCGGGACCGTCCAAGAATATGAGCCGCTGTTCGGGACACCGTCGGCGATGGGCTTGACTATGATTATCCCGGCGGAGTTGAGGAGGTCGATCTTGACCGAATTGGGCATCGTCCCGATCTTTGTCCAAGTGATGTCGTAGGTCTTGTCCCTGTTCCATTTGTTGCCGGCCGCCGGCTTGGTCACCGTGATCGAAGGGCCGCTCGCTGTGGCGACGTTGAAAACACCGCTGTCGTCGTGGACGGCAACGTTCTTCACCTTGACCCGGACGACATACTGCCCGTCCGGGACATCCGGCAGAAGCGACCAGGAATAGGAGCCGCTGTTGGGCTGGTTGTCGGCGATGAGCTTGACCTGGGTGGTGGCGGTCTTGTTCCAAAGGCTGATCCGGACCAGATCGGGCATGTCACCGGACTTGGTCCAGACTATCTGATGGACCTGTCCCTTGAACCAGGTTTCGTTGGCCGCGGGCTTGGTGACCGTAACTGTGGCCGCAGCGAGCCCTCCGGCAACAAAAAAAGTCCCGGTGATGACGGCGAAGAGCTTTCTCATAGACGACCTCCAAGAAGCGAGGTTAATTCAAATATGAGAATTCGGTTTCTTAGGGCCCGCCGGTTGCGGCCGCATTCTTCCCTTCCCTAACCCCGCTAAACATCGTCGGTGAGTATAGATTGAGACATCAAACTTTGTCAACGCCGACTCGTCGTCTAACGGACGGTTTTTCGATTCCGGTTCTTCTTGATGATAAGCCTGACCACCTGACCCACGATCAGAACGGCAAATCCGACGATGACGATGAAAACCCCCAGGAGGTCCGTGTCGAATTTAAGGTACCTGATGAACAGCGGGGTCATCACGAAAAGAAGGATCCCGACGATCATCATGACATAGGCCACCGCGTGAAGAACAGGAATCTTTCTTGCGCGTCCGCTCATATTTTCCTCCTCCTGACTTCGTAGTTGGCGATGCGACATCCCGATATTGGCGATGATAGAACGCAGCAGTCGGATGTGTCAAGGCGACGAAACGTTGTCAATTTGAGTTGGGAAATGCTCTGGCAGCCGAAGGCCACGGCCTTAGCGGTATGATAGGGCAGCCTCTTTTTCCAGGAAGAAAGGGCGCTCCAGGGACAGCAGCGGCCTGAATCTATCTCACCACCCTGATTTCCCGCTCCATATCGCTCAAACTCTCCGCGCCGGTGGCGGTGACGACCATGTCATCTTCGATGCGCACGCCGTTGCGGCCCGGCAGGTAAATGCCCGGCCCGACCGTGTAGGCCATGCCCGGCTCCAGGATTTGCATGTTGTCGCTGCGC
>Ga0153915_10004251_pt1 | contig 13174 bp, 8 predicted proteins | sample Opewatmetagenome_2_FD_107003 | JGI IMG/M metagenome (GOLD analysis project Ga0153915, IMG submission 107003) | Freshwater wetland microbial communities from Ohio, USA - Open water 3 Core 3 Depth 3 metaG | ecosystem: Environmental > Aquatic > Freshwater > Wetlands | place: USA: Ohio, Lake Erie... | reverse complement strand
TTCCAATCGATCAGCGGCCTGATCCAAGAGGCCAGCGTCCTCTTTAGCAGTCGCATAGCCTGCCGAAGCGTCATCACGCCTAATCTGCTGAGCCCACTCTCTAAGCTTTTTTGCGATATTGTTCATCTCTGGAACATCTACCATCAGGGTCACCCTTGCTTCCTGTTATATCTCCGCAAGCGCCTCGGCGCTGATCTCGGCGATCCTATGCGCGTCGGTGATGTCCTGCTCGGTGAGGCTCGCACGTATCCGCGCCCATACTTATCTTGAACTTGGCCTTGCGGTCGTCGAGGTCGTCGCCGGTCCCGCATCGCTGGCTGAGTCTTGGTAATCGAATAGAGGTTACACACTGACCGAACCGGTAGGGCCTCAAGGCCGTTCCTGACCTCAAAATCCTAATGGGATCGCCGGGAGCCGCAAGGGCGGCTGTACTGCTGCCCATGAGCACAAAGTCTCGCCAGATGATCTACGGCGGCAGTATCATCGGCGCGAAGATACGCTCGGAAAGTGCACGCAAACGCGCCGCCGAGACGACCCGTGAGGCTGACCGCGCCGAGGCCCTGCCAACGGAACGTACATGCCTACGATGGAGCCAATGATCGTGCCGGGGCTCAGAAGCAGTGCTTTTGCCAGTTCCATTGGTTGCATCCGATACAGCTGAACTAGCACCCTCACTATCGCGTCCCTGTTAACGAGTGTTGGCTATCTTGATAGCAAATGGCAATCATTCAACCAATGGTCGATTAATAAAAGTATTGGAACATTGGCCACGCGGTCCCGCTGGCGCAGGATTCCTGGAAGAAGTTCGTCGGAATGAGCGATATCCGAGCAAGAGCTCTGCGGGCGGTGAAGATCAGCGCCCTGATCGTCGTGGGTGTTCCCTTGACGTTTGTCGCAGCAGTCGTCGCCTGGTTTGTCTTTCTCGTCGTCGCGAGTGAACACAAATGGGGGTGGGTCGATGTTCCTGTTCACTACGGACTGACATTTGAAGTCGAGGTCGGCGGAGTTGTTTACACCGGGACGACTGTTGTTCAAGTCACATATGAAACGCAACCTCGCTACCAATTGATAAATAGCCCGGGGATTGCTGCCTATTTTGAAGGGCAGGCAGGGTGCATTGAGCTTCCCGACGAGACAGCAATCTGCCTGATTCCGGATGCTCAGAACCTGTCCCGAACTAGTCGAACTTGGAGCGTCATGGAACTTGCCGATCGACTTCTGTCCGTCGACGGAACGCCGACGGGACCGAAGGCGCATTGGACAAGAATTTTTGCGAGCAACGCGCAAAGCGTTTCGGGCAGCTCGGAGATCCCGCCGGATCTGCTGCCGCCGTTAGTCGTCTTTGAAAGCACAAAAACGGCTTCCTCAGCCCACCTGCTCGATCCGGAGCACCTTGAACAATTTCTCGGCTCCGGAGCTCATTTCCTCGGTGCCAAGATAGCCGTGAGCCATGACAAGCTTTCCGTTGGTATCGAAAAAATATTGCCGTTTCTGAATGATCCCAAAGTCACAGGGCTACTTAATAGAGCGGGCGACCCAATTCTTCGGGAGACGTTTGCTCAGATGGGGCTTAGTGAATCCGAGTTCTACTCAAGTGAAGCTTGCCCTCCGGCCAAGTGTTACCGGCCACCCAAAGGCAAGCGATGATAACCATAGATCCGCTGCGCCTTTCCATCGTGACTTACCGCCTTCGAGGTTGCCACAGAGATAGGCTGAGATGATCCGGGGCCGCTTTGGGTCAAAAGGCGACCTCAGCCCGCCGGTGTGGCATGTCCGTTCTGGCGCCAGGAGCGGACATGCCCGTGACCGGCCGCTTTGCGCCAACAGCGGTCGATCGCTGAAGGTGTTCACGCGAGGCCGTGCCAGAGATGGCATGCTAAGCCGCGCGAAAACTCCAGATACGGCCGCGCCAATGCTCGCCGTCGCCCTCAAGTTGAACCAGAACGCCCTTGCCGCCACATTACGCTCGGCCACCGCAATCTCCCAGTGACCGGGATACCGTGCCAGGACCTGGCAGACAGCCTCCGTCGCCACTCCACAGCGCCGATATTTTCGTGCCACGAAGAATTCTGCTACGTTGTAATCAACTCTTCCGCTGCGGTGCGAACGGGTATTCATCAACGCGAAGCCGGCAAGCCGTTCCTTCACGCGGATCAGCAGCGGACGGAAACCGTCGACGCACCAATAGCTCTCAAGGCCCGGAAACGGCGCATAGCTGCCCTGATCGTCGAACTCCAGGTCGTCAGAATCGGGCGTCTCCAACTCCGAGAAGTCGTAGATATAGAATTGCAGGAGACGCTCGATCGAGGGCCACTCGAACCCGCAGACTAACCTGACGTTAGCGATTTCGCCGTCCGCTCTAATCATCGAGCGTCTAAGCAGACGCGGCCGCGCATCACGTGCCCCCGCTCAGAAACACATAGTCGGCGGAATACGGCACGCTAAGGTAACTCCCTGCGCTTTCGCAAGATCCTTTCGCGACCCCGCCTTTGGTGTTGATGCGCCGGACGGCGGTCGTAGCGGACAATATCCCGTTGCCGCGATGTTCGACCACCTCGAGTTCGAGCGAAGGAATATCGCTCGAGGTCGCGCCGGGCGCGCTGGCGACGACCCTGCCCTTTACTCCGCTGCCGTCAATGTGATCCCAATTCGGCCCGGCGTAGTGCCGCCCAACTGACTTTCCGTCAAATATCAGCGTGGCGATCGGCTCGCGAAATTGCCACGTCAGCGCGCCCCGCTCCGCCTTGTTGCCGGCATCGGGTTTGCAGTCGTAGATCTGAGCGCCTGCTGCATGAAGTGTGATGATTTCCGTCCCGCCGCGTCCGGAAATCGCCGGCGGCATTTGTGCCGATGCCTGCGCAAACGACAAGATGGTTGTACGCAGCACGGCGTGAAGCAGCATCTTCGAAAAGAAGTTCATGGATCCTCTCGGCTTCTCTGTTAATGGGCTTGTGGATTCGGAGCGGCGATATGTTCACCGCTCACGCAACGAATCATGCCGGTAGCGGAGCAACGGCGATAAGAGATAGTTGAGGATACTCCGCGATCCCGTCTTGATTTCCGCGGTCACCGCCATGCCGGGTGATAGATTGACCACCTTGTCGTCGATCAACATGTTGGTGCGATCGAGCGAAATGCGGGCACTATAGTTCAGTTCCTGGCCCTTCGGCTCGCTGGTTTCGTTCTGCGTACCCGGAGTCCGATCGTTGGAACGGTCCTGCATGCGATCGCGGATCACGGCATCCTGAGAGACAGAGAGCACGTGGCCATGCAGGAGGCCGTAGCGGGTAAAATTGAAGGTATCGATCTTGATCTCGGCTTCTTGCCCGGCATGGACGAAGCCGATGTCGTGATTCGATACCATAGCCTCGATTTCCAGCCGGCTGTCGCTCGGTACGACCACAAGCAGCGACTGCGCCGGCGTCACCACCCCCCCGACGGTATGGATCGCGAGCTGCTGCACCACGCCGTCGACGGGCGCAGTCAGGCGCTGGAGCCTGGTCCTCTGCTCGGCCTTGATCAGGTCCTGCGCGATCCCGTTTGCCTTCTGCTCGGACTTCGCCAATTCGTCGGAGAGCGTATGCCGATACTCCGCCGCCGCCTGCCCGCGCGTCTCGCGGATCGCCGCGATCGCTGCCTCGGTCTCGTGCAAATGGCTGCTCTGGACGTTGAACTCCTCCTGCTGTTCAACCAGCAACTGGAGCACCTCGAAATAACTGAGCTTCGAGCCCAACTCCTTTTCCACCAGTGTCTTTCGGATGTCGACGCGCGACTGCACCACCGGAATGATGGCCTCGAGCTTGTGGATCGTCGCCGCGGTCGTGGCTTTTTCGGCTTCCTTCTGCGCCTGCTGCCGAGCAAGGGCGGCAATTTTTGCGCGATGTTCGGTCACCTGGTTCAACAGAAGCTGACGCTGGGTAGCAACCAGTTCGGGGTCCGCAGCGGCGGGCGGCCTGAAATCGGCCAGCGGATCGTCACCGCCGGCGAGCGCCGCGCGCAGCCGCGCGATGTTGAGCTGCTCGGCGAGCAGGTCGCTATGCAGGTGATCACGTTCGGCTTCGTTGGCGGTCGGATCGAGCTCGATCAGGACGTCGCCGGCCTTGACCGTTTGTCCGTCCTGGACTCGAATCGACCGCACCACCGCGGTCTCGAATGGCTGAACGAGCTTGGTGCGACCGCTGGGCAGGATTTTTCCGGTCGCCGACGCGACGATGTCGATCGTGCCCGACCAGGCCCAGGCCAGCGCCGCGCAGAATAGCAGAATGATGGCGGCACCGATCGCCCGGCCGATCGGCGACGGCGGGGTTTCCACGATCTCGAGTGCCGCCGGCAGAAAGGCCAACTCCTCGCCGCGCCGTTTTTGCGCAGGTCGGAACGGGACGACGACGCGTGGCGCGGGTTTCGCGGGCAATGCCAATTCAGCCGACTTCATGGAACCCTCCCTGCAACCGGTGCAGCGATGCGTAGCGGCCGCCGGTCTTGACCAGCGTCTCGTGACTGCCGTCTTCGACCAGGCGGCCGCGCTCGAGGGTGACGATGCGGTCCGCTGTCCGCACGGTCGAGAGCCGGTGCGCGATCACCAGCACCGTCCGCCCGTTGGCGATAGCCTTCATATTCTGCTGAATGATACGCTCGCTCTCATAGTCGAGGGCGCTGGTCGCCTCATCGAAGATCAGGATACGCGGGTCGGTGACCAGCGCGCGGGCGATTGCAATGCGCTGTCGCTGGCCGCCCGACAGCGTCGAGCCGCGCTCGCCGACCACGGTGTCATAGCCCTCGGTGAGCTCGAGGATGAACTCGTGCGCTCCGGCCAGCCGTGCTGCCGCGATCACGCGCTCCATCGGCATCGCCGGATCGGCAAGCGCGATGTTGTCGCGCACCGAACGGTTGAACAGCACGTTCTCCTGCAGCACGACGCCAATCTGACGGCGCAGCCAGGCCGGATCGGCCATCGCGAGATCCATGCCGTCCACCAGCACACGGCCGCGCTCGGGGACGTAGAGGCGCTGCACCAGTTTTGCGAACGTGCTCTTGCCTGAGCCCGAGGGACCCACGATGCCGATGGTCTGCCCCGCAGGTATCTCGAACGAGACATCGTGCAGCACTTCCTGGCCGTCAATGCGATAACGGAACGAGACGTGATCGAACTGTATATCGCCGCGGATCGCCGGTAGCCGCGCTCGCCCGGCCGTGTAAGTCGGCTCGGGGGTGGAGTTGAGGATGTCGCCAAGTCGCGCGATCGACAGCCGCGCCTGGTGAAAGTCCTGCCAGATCTGCGCCAGCCGCAGAACCGGCGCACTGACCCGGCCGGCCAGGATGTTGAAGGCGACGAGCTCGCCGACCGACAGGCTGCCTTCGATCACGAGCTTGGCGCCGAAATAGAGAATGCCGGCGGTGGCGATCTTGCTGACGAGCTGCACGGTCTGGCTCGCGCTGTTGCCGAGGCTGAGGACACGGAAGCTCGCGGCGACATAGCCGGCGAGCTGCTCCTCCCAGCGGCGCTGCATCTGCGGCTCCACCGCCATGGCCTTGAGCGTTTCTATTCCGGTCACGCTCTCGACCAGGAAGGCCTGGTTCTCTGCGCCGCGTCGGAATTTCTCGTCGAGCCGGCGCCGGAACAGCGGCGTCGCCACGGCCGAGATCGCGATGTAAAACGGGAACGAGCCGAGCACGATCCAGGTGAGCAGCGGCGAGTAGAAGAACATCACGCCCAGGAAAACGAAGGTAAAGAACAGGTCGATCACCAGCGTCAGCGCCGAGCTGGTCAAGAAATTGCGGATGTTCTCCAGTTCGCGGACCCGCGCCACCGAGTCGCCGACCCGCCGCGCCTGGAAATAAGCCAACGGCAATGCCAGCAAGTGGCGAAACAGCCGCGCCCCGAGTTCGACGTCGATGCGGTTGGTGGTGTGGGAGAACAGATAGGTGCGCAGGATGCCCAGTACGGTTTCGAACACCGAGATCGACGCCAGTCCGAGAACCAGGACATTGAGGGTTGTCAGCGACCGGTGCACCAGCACCTTGTCGATCACCACCTGGAAGAACAGCGGCGAGACCAGACCGAGCAGCTGCATGAAGAACGACGCGACCAGGACCTCACTCAAGAGAAAGCGATATTTGTGGATCGCGCCTAGAAACCAAGTGATGTCGAACCGGCGGGCGATGTCCGACAATCCGGCGCGTCGGGTCATCAGGATTAGTCGGCCGTCCCAAACCGCAACGAACTCCTCCCGCGTCAACAAAGCGGGCCGGCACGCCAGCGGTGACTGGACCAGGACCTTGTTCTCGCCGGCCTTGGCAACCAACAGGAACGCGCCACCGTGCAGGGACGCGATCGCGGGCAAGGGCATGCTGGCAAGCCGCGACCAGTCAGTTCGACAGATACGTGCCTTGAGCCCGAGATCCCTGGCGCATCGGAGCATCTCCGATGCGCCGATCTTGTCCGTTCCCAGCCGATGCTGGATCTGTCCGGCATCGGCCGCGACACCCTGGAGATGCAGCAGCGTCACTAGGGCTACGAGACCGGCATCAGCAGGACTCGCGCTGTCGGGTTCAGTGCTCATTGGTGCTCTCCAGGGTTACGTCGCGTCAGGCGGCGTGTGGCTGCGTCAGCAGCGGCTGCTGGCCAGGCGAAGGATCGGCAAGCGGCACGTCACCGAGACCCACACCCGTCGTGACCAGGCTCGAGGCCATGAACTGGCGCAGCAGGGCAGCACCTCCGGCCAGTGAGCCATTGGATGCCGTCGTGGTATTGGGGGCGACCAGCGGAGCGTTGAAGACGATATTGGCGCCGGTGCCGCCATCGAGAACGTCGGTTCCGCCATTGCCGATCAGAATGTCATCTCCCGCGCCGCCGCTCAGAGTGTCGCTGCCCCGGCTGCCAATCAGGATGTCGTTGCCGTCGCCGCCATTGGCGGTGAACTGCATCGCCCCTCCAAGCCCGAAGGCGTTGATGACGTCATCGCCACCGAGGCCGTTGATGACGATGCGATCGTTGGCCTCGAAGCCCGCGATCGTGACGTCGGTAGCCAGACCCGACACCGTGACCACCCCGTTGTTGTCGGTGATCGAGATCGCGTCGTCGCCATTGGTGGCGTTGATCACGACCGTGTCGGCCTGACCATCGCCCTGTCCGCTACCGGGAGTCGCGGACAAATCGATCGCAACATGCTTCACGTCCGTCTTGGATAGGTCGTCCACCGTGATGGTGTCCGAACCACCCAGGGCGTTGACGTCGATATTCTCGACGTGATCGAGATTCATCGTGACGGCACCCACATCGCGGGTGAGGATTGCATGCCCTCCATTGGCCGAGATCTCCATGTTCTCGTTGACGTTGGCGCCGTTGAACAGCAGGGTGTCGTTGCCGGCCCCCCCGTCGACGGTGTCGCTACCATCGCCGGGGTTCCAGACGAAGGTGTCGTTGCCGGCACCCATATTCGCCACGTCATTACCGCGCCCGCCAATGACGGTGTCGTTGCCCGCGCTGCCGGTGATGGTGTCGTTGCCATCGCCGCCGTTGAGGGTGAGACTGATCTGGCCGGCGTGAACCGCGGCAGCATTGATGACGTCGTTTCCGGCGCCGCCGTTGACGACCAGCGAGTCGATGCCGGCGTCGAAGCCGTTGACCGTCACCTGCGCGGCCAGCCCGTTGACGACAACCGACGAGCCGCTGCTGTTGACACTGATGCGGTCGTCGCCGGCCGTGCCATTGACGTTGACAGTATCCGCCACGGCGTCTCCCTGACCGCTGCCCGGCGTCGCCGACAGGTCGATTGCGACCTGCTTCGCGTCGGTGCCGGTGAGGTCCTCGACCGTGACGTTATCGGCACCGCCCAACGTCGCAAGCTGGATGTGCTCGATGCCGTCGAGGTCCATCGTGACGTTGCCGACGTCGCGGAACATCCTCACCCGCTGGCCATTGGCCGAGATGTCAATGTTCTCGCCGACATTGGCGCCGTTGAACACCAGCGTATCGGTGCCGGCCTGACCCTCGACCACGTCGCTGCCGTCACCCGGATTCCAGACGAAGGTGTCGTTGCCGTTGCCGAGCAGCGCAATATCGTTGCCGCGACCGCCGATCACGGTGTCGTTGCCGTCGCCGCCTATCAGGGTGTCGTTGCCCTGGCTTCCGGTGATGGTGTCGTTGCCGGCACCGCCATCGATCGTGAGGCCGATGACACCGGCCGCGAGGCCGGCAGCGGTGATGACGTCGTTGCCAGCACCGCCATCGACGATGAGTTGGTCGTTGGCTCCCTCGGAGCCGGCAAGGGTAACCGTTGCGGGCAGGCCGGCGACCATGACCGAGCCTCCCGTTCCCGACACCTGAATATTGTCGCTGCCGTTGGTGCCGTTGACGGTTACGCTATCGGCCGCGCCATCGCCCACGCCGCTGCCGGGTGTCGCTGCGAGGTTGATCGCGACTTGGGTGACACCGGTGCCGGTAAGGTCGCCTACCGTGACGTTATCGGCACCGCCAAGGGTGGCGAGATTGATGTGCTCCACACCGTTGAGATCCATAACGACGTTGCCGACGTCGCGCGTCAGCTTCACCCGCCCGCGGTTCGCCTCGATATCGAATTTTTCGTTGACGTTGGCGCCGTTGAACACCAGCGTGTCGGTGCCGTCTTGGCCTTCGACAGTGTCGCTGCCGTCGCCCGGATTCCAGATGAAGGTGTCGTCGCCGGTGCCGCCGAGAAGGGTGTCCTTGCCGCGGCCGCCGGTGATGACGTCATCGCCGGCGTCGCCGATCAGCGTGTCGTTGCCGTCGCCGCCGGTGATGGTGTCGTTGCCGTCTCCGCCGTCGATGGTGAGCTGGATCAGGTTGGCCAGGCCATTTCCAGCGGTGAAGACGTCGTCGCCGCCGTTCATGTTAAGCACGAAGTTCTCGGTGGTGCCGATGTCGAGCGAGAACGGCGCCGGGCTGAGACGATCAAAGCGAACGCGGTTGCCGTTGGCCGCGATCGTAAAGACTTCGGCCCCGTTGCCGCCATTGACCTCGGCGGTATCGATGCCGTCGCCGCCTTCCATCAGGTCGGTACCCTCGCCCGGGTTCCAGATCATGAGGTCGTTGCCGGCCTCGCCGAACATCTGGTCGTTGCCGGTGCCGCCGATCAGCGTGTCGTTGCCGTCGCCGCCGAACAGAAAGTCGTTGCCGCCATTGCCTTCGAGCGTGTCGTTGCCGGCGCCGCCGAACAGCTGATCATTGCCCGAGCCGCCGATCAGGGCGTCGTTACCTGCGCCGCCGAACAACTGCACCGCTGGCATTGCACCGTTACTTTCGTCGACCGATATCGTGTCGTTGCCGGCCTGGCCGAACACCTGGATCGTCCCGGTGTTGGCAACCGTCGGTTGGCCGCCGATGATGGCCACGGCGCCGCCGTTGATGAGAATGTTGCCGGCCACATCGCGGCTGGCGACGATGGTGTTGTCGAGGTTATCGTCGATCACCGTCAGCACGCCAGAGCTTGCGGAAAAACTGGCTGTGATTGTCATTGTAATCTTCCTTTCAGTGTTTATGAATCGGAGCAGATGAGCGTTCCGGGGCCGTGGTTTCGTGGGAGTTCTGTGCAGATTTACGTGGTCCGCGTCTTCAATGGTTCCGACGTGCGTGAGCGCGGCCGGAGACCGTCGAAGGCGTTCAGAAAAATCCGATGCTCAGGTCCAGGCCGTTGGTCGCCAGAAGCAACGCAACGATCAGGCCGATTCCGCAAAACAGTCCAATCGCCTCGAGCGTCGCGGCGTCAATCCGAGTTTCGGACGCCTGGGAATGAACTCTTGCAGTCGCAGCCAAGTCGACGCTTGGCGAAAAATCAGCTTTGGTAACCATTGTCACCTCCGTAGTATCGGCGCGCGCATGGGCGGCCTGGGGCTCAAGAGATGACGGCCCGGCGCTACAGAACGATTTCAGCTATCGGTAATCGTGTTACGATTGTAACGTACCGGACTTTCGCAGGCAGCGCGCCAGCGCGGCGGCGAGTTCGGTGCTCACCAGCGGCCATTGGAGCACCTCGGAAATTCCGGCTTCCGCCAGCCTGCTAATGCTGAGGTCGATGGTCGACGCGGCAGCAAGCAACACCGGCGGCAGCGGCGCGACCTGATGCAGGACCAATGCAAACTCCAGTCCATCCCGGGTTTCCGCTCCTTGACTGATCAGGATGATGTCGAAACGACTGGGCTCCGCACGGCACGCTGCAAGCGCATCGCCGGCGTGCTCAAATCCCACTGGCTCGTAGCCAAGCGCCGCCAGTTTCTCCTCATCCCGCAGCAGACGTTCGCGTTCGTTTTCGATGATCAACACGGTCTCGCCGTGCCCGAGGGGCAGCGATGCCAGTTCAACCGCGGCGCCGGCGGACATCGATGCGGGCAGCCATACCGCAAAGCAGCTTCCCTGCCCCGGCTTGCTCTCCGCGCTGATGGCCCCTTCATGATCGCGAACGATTTCGCGAACGGTCGCCAAACCGAGGCCGGTGCCGGCGAGGCGCGTGGTGAAGAACGGCTCGAACATGCGTCGCGCAACGCGCTCGTCGAAGCCACGCCCATCGTCGCTGACGGAAAGGCAGACGTAGCTGCCAGACGAGAGTTCGACATCGCCGATGGCAAGAAAATCGGTCACCTCTTCCAGCTTCACGGCGACGCGAATTTGACCACCATCCTCCATCGCCTGGGCGGCATTGGTGCACAGATTGAGGATGACCTGCTGCAACTGTGCGGGTTCGCCCGAAACGGTTACGTCATTTGAAACGTCCTCCACGACGAGTTCGACGCCGGACGGCAGCGAGGCGCGCAGAAACGAGGTTGCCTCCTCCAACAATGCGCGCACCTGTACCGGACGGATGCGCGCGTCGCTGCGCCGTCCGAAAGCGAGAATGTTGTCGACCAGGTCGCGGCCACGCTCCGCCGCCCGGCGTATCTCGTCGATATGCTGCGCCGGCCTGGTCCCACGTGCGAGTTGCGGCTCGATCATTTCCGAATAGCCGAGTATCGCGCCAATGATGTTGTTGAAGTTATGCGCGATCCCGCTTGCCAGCGACCCGACCATTTGCATGCGGCGCGCACGTTCCAGTCGCATCGTGAGCTTCGCTCTTTCGCGTTCGAGAAATTCGCGTTCGATGGCATTTGCCACCGCGTCCCCGGCGAGCCGCACGATCGGCGCCGGTTGAATTGCGTTCCGTATCGGCCGGAAGCGGTCAAAGCACATGATGCTTCGGGTCCGGCCTGGCCGGATCAACGGCACACAGGCCCAGGCACGCACGCCGGCGGCCGTCAGAACGTCCTTGACCGGGCCCGGCGGCAGTGCGGCTGCATCCGGAACCGTGATATGGTCCGGTTCAGCCACGCCAAGCAGCCCAAACAATGTCAGCGCCTGATTGGGCCAGCCCAGCGGAAACGCTTTTCCATCCCGCGACCATGTGTAAACCCGGATAGGATTCTCATCCAGCACCACGTAGGCCCGATCCGCGCTGATCGTCCGGCCCAACTCGGCCAGCACCTGTTTCAGCCGCCCCTCGGTTTCGGCCGGTGAGCAGTTGATCAGGCGCGTCGAATTCTCGGCGATGATATGCTCAAACGCCGCCCGCCGCCGCAGTGCGACGGCCCGGGCACGAAGCCGAAGCCCGAGAAGCACGAGCGCGATCAGCAGCAGCAGCGAAACCAGATATAGCAGCAGACGATAACGCTGTTCCGCAGCCTCCACCATCGACCGGTGCCGGGAAAACATCGCGCGGGTCTCCTCGAGGGCCTGCGCGCTGGGCACTGCGATGAAGGCCTTCAGCGTTTCATCGACCGCGGGGAGCTGCTCATAAAGCAACCGCGCATGCGCCAGCATCGCGCGGGCGGTTTCTGCTTCCGGTCCAACGCTGGGCGCCTGTTCCGCGAACTGGTCGACACGCTGCTGGAGCGCCTTGATCGCGCCGGGCGATGTGTCGCGCGATAAATGGAGGATCGCGGCCGCCAATGCGCCGGTTGCCGGCGCAAGTTGCACGTCGTGGGCAAGAAACTCGGGACTGGTGCTGAGGAGGCCAACATAGGAGAGCGAATTGCGCAGCAAGGCGTCGCCGGTCTTGAAGCGCTCCAGCAGGTTTTCCTGCTGGTCGACGGCGCTGGCAAGTCGGTCGATCGGTCCGGCATCGAGACCCTCGGTCCGCGCGTGGGAACGCAGCCGCGTGACCGCGCTCTCCATCGCCTGCGTGGCATTGCCGAACGAATCATAGTCGCTCAGCAAACCGGCCCGCGCCTGCAGAACGTCTCGATGCAGCGAGGCTTCGGCCAGCGCATAATCGTCGAAGGCCCGCAGCGCCACCGCGTAGGAGTCTGCTTTGGTATCGATTCCGCGCAGCAACAGCCATGTGAGGAGCGCAAGCAGCAGCGAAACTCCCAGGGCACCGGACAAATTCCTCATGGCCGCGTTGCGTCCCCACGCGCCGCGGCGACGGGCGGCCGCAGCGCCCGACCGCGGTAGGTGCCAGTCAGTGTGTTGAGAAAGCTGACGATGGCGACGATCTGCTGGTCCGTCAGCACGCGATCGAGTTGGGCGATTCCCATCGCCTTGACCGCCTCCGCCAACGTGGCAGCACTGCCGTCGTGGAAATAGGGTGCCGTGGTTGCCACATTCCGCAGGCTGGGAACGCGAAGCAGGACGGGATCCGGCGAGGCTAGTGGGTGGAACACGCCATGCCGCTGAAACAGATTGCCGCCGACATTGACGCCCTGATGGCAGGTGATGCAGCCGAGCGATTTGAAAACCTGATAGCCTGACAGTTCGTCCGGCGTGATCGCGCCGGTTTCCCCCGCAAGCCAGCGGTCGAAGCGGCTGCCCGGCGTCACCAGCGAGCGTTCGTAGGTCGCGATCGCATCCAGCACCGCCGCGACGTCAGGCTCCCTGCCATAGGCGTCGCGGAATTGGCCAACCATCTCGGGGTCCGCGCGCAGCTTGCTTACGACTTCGTCGGCGCTCGATGCCATGATCGCGGGATTGCGAAGGCTATGCTCTATTCCTTCTTCAAGCGAACGAATATTCCCTTCCCAATTCAGGCGAAAGTTCAGAGCCGCATTGAAGATCGTCGGCGTGTTGAGCGCCAACGGCTGGCCCGCCGGCGTGTCGTGGGCATTGGCGCTGGCGCCGTTGGTCGCTATATCGTGGCAAGATAGGCAATTATATGTATCATCATGAGACAAT
>Ga0153915_10004250_pt1 | contig 13176 bp, 10 predicted proteins | sample Opewatmetagenome_2_FD_107003 | JGI IMG/M metagenome (GOLD analysis project Ga0153915, IMG submission 107003) | Freshwater wetland microbial communities from Ohio, USA - Open water 3 Core 3 Depth 3 metaG | ecosystem: Environmental > Aquatic > Freshwater > Wetlands | place: USA: Ohio, Lake Erie... | reverse complement strand
GGGTACGCCACGGTGCGCGCCAGGTTCTGCCTGTCCAGCGACAGCGACAGGGCCGCCGGCGCCCGCCGCCCGCCGCCGACGGTTGCCACCACCTGCCCTGCCGGCGACCACACCGCCGGCTCAGCCGCTGCGGAATCCAGGCTGCGGTTCTCCGGAACCACGGCTGGCGTCCAGGCCAGCACCGGGACCCGCACCGGCTCACCGCCCGAGAGCGCCGACCGCTGCAGGTCGCTCAGCACCACGACCTCAGGCGTGAGGCCGGGCTGGGAGCCGGCGACGCCGGCCCCGGTTCGCACCGCCAACCCCACATCCAGCCGCCGCGAGCTCGGGCTCAGAGCCTCGAGCGTGCTCAGCGCCTCCGCCGGCGTCACCGCGCGGGGCAGCCCATCGGCCAGCACCAGCCAGAGGCGGTCGCCCTGACCCACTCGCCCCACGATCACGCGCCCACGGGCCGCCAGCAGATCCGCCACCGGCCGGCCCTCCACCACGGCCCCCGAGCTCAGGGAGTTGTCCACGATCAGCACCAACGCCGTGGGCGCATGGGTCCCCGCCACCGCCATGCGAGCCACCGGCCGCGCCGCCGCCAGTGCCACGCTCGCGATCAGCGCCGTGCGCAGCAGCAGGAGCAGCAGATGACGCAGCTTGAGCCGCCGGCTCTGCCGCCGCTCGGTCTCCGCCAGGTAGCGGACCGCGGGAAACGGCACGGTAGGAGGCACTCGGCGGGTGAGCAGGTGCAGCACCGTCGGGATGGCCGCCGCGAACAATCCCAGCAGGGCCAGCGGTTGGAGGAACGCGATCACCCGCGCCGGGCCCGGCGGGTGGCCGCCTGACGCAGCACGTAGCCAAAGGGCGTGTCCGTCAGCACGTGGTGGTACCCGATGCCCCCGCTCCGGCAGGCGGCGCGCCATTCCCGAATCGAGCGCCGCACCGTCTCGGTGTACGCCGCACGTAGCTCCCGGGGCCGTGCCACCACACCGTCTCCGCTTTCGGGCTCCTCGAACCGCGCTTCGGGCTGCCCTTCCAAGGTCAGCTCCGCGGGATCCATGATGTGGAAGACGATGACCTGATGCCCTCGATGTCGCAGATACCGCAGCGCCAGCAGCGCCAGCCGGGGATCCAGCAGCAGGTCGGAGATGAACAGCACCAGGCCCCGCCGCCGAAGCAGGTCGGTCACCCGGTGCAGCGCCGGCTCGGCGGCCGTCCCACCACCCGGCTGCAGCGCGGCCATCGCCGCCGCCAGGGTCCACCATTGCCGGCCGTGCGAACGGGCCGGCACCACGGTGCGAACCCGTTCGTCGAAGCCCACCAGACCGGTCGCGTCCCGCTGGCGCAACAACACCAGGGCCAGGGCCGCGGCCAATCGCTTGGCATACTCCAGCTTGGTGAGCCGCCGCTCGGCCCCTACCCAGTCCATCGAACGGCTGGTATCGAGCACCACCATCGCGCGGAGGTTGGTTTCTTCTTCGTACTGCTTGACCAGCAGGCGATCGGACCGCGCCAGCATCTTCCAGTCGAGGTAACGCAGCTCGTCGCCCGGCTGATAGGGCCGGTGCTCGGCGAACTCCACCGAAAAACCGCGGAACGGCGATCGGTGGAGACCGGCCAGCACTCCCTCCACCACACCCTCCGCCACCAGCTCGACGCCGCCCAGCTGGGCCACCTCATAGGGGTCCAGCAGCTCAGGGCGAATAGCAGGATTCATCATCATCGGAAATTACTCACCGGAGAGCGCATGGCCCCCGGACGTGTCCCCAACCAGGGACATGCGCCGCGGCTCGAAGCATCTGGCGACTCGGCATAAGTCGTTATCCAGCAATATATTGAACAGGCCCACCAGGGTGGCACAGGTCCTGCTGATCTCCTAGTGGAGGTGAGTGAAGGAGCAAGGTTTATGCTGACTCCAATTGTTGCAGCCGCACTCGTGACGCTGGCGGGCAGCTTCCAGGGCCCGCAGATCGAGCTGTGGACCGACCGCTCCGACGCCACCATCTACCACCGGGGCGACCGGGTTCGGGTCTATTTCCGGAGCGATACGGACGCCTACGTCACCATCCTGCGGGTGGACACCGACGGGCGGGTCCGCGTGCTGTTCCCGGAGGAGCCCTGGGACGACAACTTCGCGCGCGGCGGCCGCGCCTATGAGGTACGCCCGAGCGATGAACGCTACGCGTTCGACGTGGACGAATACCCGGGCCAGGGATACGTGTTCGCGATCGCCACGCTGGATCCGTTCGACTACCGCGGCATGGTGCGAAGCGACCACTGGGACTACGCGGTCATCGGCAACAACGGCCGGTTGACCGGCGATCCATACGTGGCGGTGCAGGATCTGGTGGATCTGATCGTGCCCGCCAACTACGACGCCTACAGCTACGACCTGGCCACCTACTACGTCGAGCAGTACTACGACTATCCCCGGTTCCTGTGCTACGACTGCCACTCGTACGTGGCGTATCCCTACTGGAACCCCTACGCCGACGCCTGCGTCCGCTTCCGCGTGGTGGTGTACGACGATCCTTACTATTACGCGGCGCGGATGTACCCGGCTAACCGGGTGGTCTACCGTCGCGTCGCCCGGGTTGCGCCGCGCTACGTGTTCAAGGATCGCTCGGCCACCGAGCCCTACGTGGTGCGGGTCCGGCAACGGCCCGCCGAGCCCGAAGCGCGGCGCGGAGAAGAGCGCGGGGTCACCGGTCGCGACCTGGGCGGCGTGGGCAGTATCCCCGCCCCGGGAATCCGCCAGCCCGCGGGACGCACGCCAACCGGCCGGGTCATTGACCAGCCGGCGGCCCCTGGCGCCCCCACCCGCGGTCAGGACCTGATCGTCCCGCCCGGCACGCGTGAGCGCGAACCCGGGCTGCTCATTCCCGACCGGCGCCCCGGCTCCCAGCCGGAAGCAGAGCCCCGGCGCATCCCCGAAGGGCAGGCTGCTCCCGCCAACACGGACCGTCCCCGGGCGCCTGCCGCCGTGACCGCGCCGCGCGAAGAGCCGCGCACCCTGGTACCCAGGGAGCGGGCGGGTCAGGAGGATCAAGAGCGACCCCGCCTGGAGCGGCGCGAGCCCCCGGAGCGCACCGCCGCCCCGGCCCCGCGGCCGGAACCGCCGCGTCCGGCGGCGCAGCCGCGCCAGCCCACCGCGCAGCCCCGCGAGCCGGTTCGCAAGCCCGAGTCGCCCTCCAAGAAGCCGGAGACGGCACCCACGCGCAGGAAGCCCGGCGGCTAGCTATAATCTGTGCTCCGGTTCCTTCAGGAGCAGACCTTGCCCCGCTTCACCGCCGTCCTCGCTACCACGTTGATGTTCGCACCCGCAGGCCTCGCAGCACAGGGCCCCGGGAGCGTCGCAACCGCGGTCCGTTCCATCAGGCCCGCGGACGTCCAGGCTCGCATCAATCTCCTGGCCGCCGACTCCATGCGCGGCCGCTATACGCCCAGCCCTGAGCTGGAAGAGGCCGCGAACTACATCGCCGGTCAGTTCCGATCCTTCGGCTTGAAGCCAGGAGGGGACGCTGGCGGCTACCTGCAGCGGTACTCCGTGAACCAGATCGTGCCGGACACCGCCAAAGCACGTGTGGCGATCGAGGGCGGGCCGACCTGGCGGCTGGGCCACGAGGTCATGTACCAGTTTCGGTCCGGCCTGCCGGCAGGGCCCGTCACCGGACCGGCGGTGGTGGTGACCGGGACTCCGCCCGCACCGCCCGCCGATCCGGGAGTCAAGGGCGCCATCGTGATCGCGGTTGCTCCCGCGGGCGCGGCGGGTGCTTCCCTGCGACAGGCCACCGCGGCGCTGATGCCGCTGATCCAGGGGGGGGCGGCCGCGGTCATCGTCGCGCTGTCCGTACCCGACTCGGTGTGGGCCGCGATGGGCCGGCTCCAGTCCCGACCCACCAGCGAGCTCTCCTGGGAGCCGTCGGCGCTGCCACCCCTGCTCCTGGTCCGCGATCCGGAAATCGCGCCGGTGCTGACCCAACAGGGTCTGGATCTGGCGGCGCTCCGCGGTGCCGCGGAGGCGCCTTTCACGGTGACGCCGCTTCCCAACCTGCACCTGACCGTGGATCTGGCTCGCACCGCCATCCAGAGCGTGAGCGCGCCCAACGTGGTCGGCATCCTGGAGGGGAGCGACCCGCAGCTCAAGAACGAATACGTGGTGTTCAGCGGCCACATGGACCATGTGGGCGTGGGCCGGCCCGACGCCCGGGGGGACAGCATCTACAACGGCGCCGACGACGACGCGTCCGGCACCACGGCCGTGATCGAACTGGCGGAAGCCTTCGCCCAGCTCTCGCCCCGCCCCAAGCGGTCCCTGATCTTCCTCACGGTGAGCGGGGAGGAGCGCGGCCTCTGGGGCAGCGGCTATTTCACGGCCAAGCCCCCGGTGCCCATGAGCCAGATCGTGGCGGACCTCAATTCCGACATGGTCGGGCGCAACTGGAAGGACACCATCGTGGTGATCGGCCGCCAGCACTCGGACCTGGGCGAGACCCTGGCCCGGGTCAACGCGGCGCACCGCGAGCTGGACATGACCGCGATTGACGACATCTGGCCGGAGGAGCGCTTCTACTTCCGCTCCGATCACTACAACTTCGCGCGGCGGGGCGTTCCCATTCTGTTCTTCTTCAACGGCGTGCACCCCGACTACCACCGCCCCAGCGACGAGCCGTCCAAGATCGACGCCGAGAAGGAATCGCGCATCATCAAGCTGGTGTTCTACCTGGGGCTGCAGGTCGCCGACAATCCGGAGCGACCCAAGTGGAATCCGGAGAGCTACAAAGAGATCGTTGAGGTCAAGTAAGGCGTTGTCCGTTCTCCGTTGTCCGTGTGCGCCGAATCGCCTTGGCGGTCACGGATAACGGACAACGGAGAACGGACAACGCTGTTCACTTCGTCCCCACCAGATTGGCAAACGGCTCTTCGAGCGACGGGCTGGTGGGCGTCAGCAGCTCGGCGCCGTTCTCCGTGATCAGCATGTCGTCCTCCAGCCGGACGCCGAACTCTCCCCGGATGTAGATCCCCGGCTCGTCGCTGAAGGTCATGCCGGGCTGGAGCTTCAGGGTGTTGCCCCGGACCAGGTAGGGCCACTCGTGCCCGTCCATCCCGATGCCGTGCCCCACCCGGTGGGTGAAGTACTTGTAGTCCGGCCCGTACCCGGCGTCGGTGATCACCTTCCGCGCGGCGGCGTCCACTGCCTGGCACTCGACGCCCGGGCGCGCGGCGGCCAGCGCGGCCTGCTGTGCCCGCTGCTCGATGGCGAACACCGCTTTCATCTTGTCGGTCGCCTTGCCCAGGACGAAGGTGCGGCTCAAATCGGAGTTGTAGCCTTCCACCTCGCAACCGCCGTCAATCAGCAGGATGGCCCCGTCCTTGATCACCTGGGGTGTGATGGACCCGTGGGGAAGCGCGGAATACTCTCCCACCTGCACGCCGGCGCCTCCGGAGAAGCCCAGCTGCCGGTGCGCCATGGACACCAGGTTGGCGAACTGGTCCTGAGTCATTCCTTCCTTGAGCGCCCGGTGCGCCGCGTGGTAGGCCTTGAGCGTGACCTGCGACGCCAGCCGCATCAGCTCGATCTCGTGAGGCGACTTGACGCCGCGGCAACCGGCGGTGACCGGGGTCGCGCTGTCCATCTCCACCGCGGGCGCCGCGTGACCGATCCCATGACTGAACAGGTACCGGACGGTCTCCTCGATACCCAACCGGCCGGACGCACTGCCCAGGGCCTTGAGGCCGTCCGCCACCAGGGCGTAGGGGCTATCGTCCTCCTGCCAGGTGCGCACGTCCGTTCCGTCCGCCAGGGGGCCCTTCTGGATCTGCTCACGGGCGCGGTCCTCTTCAAAGGCGGGGCAGACCACGAAGGCCCGGCCCGCAAGCGGGACGACCACCGCCAGCATGCGCTCGCTCAAGCCCCAGCGCATCCCGGTGAAGTACTCCAGCGAGGTGCCGCCGGTCAGCAGGATCGCGTCCAGGGTGTTGGCCCGCATCAATTCCCGGGCCCTGTCGATTCGCGCGCGCCGCTCTTCCACGGTGATGGGTTTGGCGCGATCGCGCATGGACGTGAGGGCCGCGATGGACGGGGGCATGGCGCCGCCCGCTTGCTGCGGATCGGGGGCGGGGGCGGCATCGGCGGACGGCCCGGGGCGGTATAACGCACCGGCGGCGGCGACCGCGGAGTACTGGACGAATTCGCGACGGGACACCATGCGGGGCTCCGGATTGGGAACAGAGGAAAACAATATCCATCGGGACGGGGGTGGGCCAGGCGGGGGAGACGTTGTCCGTTGTCCGGGTCCGCTGCGGGCCCTTGCGGCACCGAGAACGGATAACGGACAACGGATAGCGGTGAACGCTCTTATATTCTGCCCATGCGGCAAGACCGAATCCGTAACTTCTGCATCGTGGCGCACATCGATCACGGCAAGTCCACCCTGGCGGACCGCCTGATCGAGACCACGGGGACCCTGGAAAAACGCCAGATGCGGGAGCAGGTCCTGGACACGCTCGACCTCGAGCGGGAGCGCGGGATCACCATCAAGCTGAACGCGGTCCGCATGAACTACCGGGCCAGAGACGGCGAGGTGTACGAGCGGAATCTGATCGACACGCCGGGCCACGTGGACTTCACCTACGAAGTGTCCCGCTCGCTGGCGGCCTGCGAGGGGGCGGTCCTGGTGGTGGACGCGAGTCAGGGGGTCGAGGCCCAGACCATCAGCAACCTGATGCTGGCGGTGGACGCCGGGCTCGAGATTCTGCCGGTGCTCAACAAGATCGACCTCCCGGCCGCCGAGCCGGACCGGCGCGCCGCCGAGCTGGCCGACCTGGTGGGCACGCCGGCCGAGGAGATTCTCCGGGTGTCCGCCAAGGAGGGCGTGGGCGTACCGGAGCTGCTGGAGGCCATCATCCGCCAGGTTCCGGCCCCGCGGGGCGACCTCGCGGCCCCGCTGCGGGCGCTGATCTTCGATTCCTATTATGACCGCTACCGCGGCGCCATTCCCAGTATCCGGGTGGTGGACGGCAGCATCCGGCCCGGCATGGAGATCGCCTTCGGCTCGCACGCCCAGGACCACTACGAGGTGGCCGAGGTCGGGTACCTGCGCTTGAGCCACCAGCCTACCGACGGGCTGGCGGCCGGCGAAGTGGGCTACGTGGTGGCGAACGTGCGGGGGGTGCGGGAGACCCGGGTGGGCGACACCATCATCGATCCCGCCAGGCCCCCGGCCCGGATGCTCCCCGGCTATCGCGACATCCATTCCATGGTCTTCGCCGGCCTCTACCCCACCGAGCCCAACGCCTACGAGGAGCTGCGCGACGCGCTGGCCAAGCTGCAGCTCAACGACGCCTCGCTGCACTACGAACCGGAGACGTCCGTGGCGCTGGGGTTCGGGTTCCGGTGCGGGTTCCTGGGACTGCTCCACATGGAGATCGTGCGCGAGCGGCTGCAGCGGGAGTTCGACCTCGATCTCATCAGCACGGTGCCCAACGTGGAGTACCACGCCTACCGCACCGACGGCACCATGGAGCTGGTGGAAAACCCCACCAAGATGCCGCAGGGCTCGGTGGTGGACCGGGTGGAAGAGCCCTACGTCAAGGCCCGCATCACCACCCCCTCGGATTTCATCGGCGTCATCATGCAGCTGGGCCAGGAGCGGCGCGGCGTGTACCTGGGCATGCACTACCTGGACCCCACCCGGGTGCAGTTCTCCTGGGAGTTCCCCCTGGCGGAGATCATCCTCGACTTCTACGACCGCCTGAAGACCATCAGCCGCGGCTACGCGTCGCTGGACTACGAGTTCCTGGGCTACCGCGAGAGCGACGTGGTGCGGCTGGACATGCTGATCAACGGCGACCCGGTGGATGCCTTTAGCGTGATCATCCACCAGAACAAGGCCTTCGACTGGGGCAAGAAGCTGGCCAGCAAACTGCGCGAGCTGATTCCCCGGCAGCTCTTCGAGGTGGTGATCCAGGCCGCCATCGGCTCCAAGGTGATAGCCCGGGAATCGATCCGGCCGCTGCGCAAGAACGTGACCGCCAAGTGCTACGGGGGCGACGTGACGCGGAAGCGCAAGCTCCTGGAAAAGCAGAAGGAAGGCAAGAAACGGATGAAGCAGGTGGGGACCGTCGAGATTCCACAGGAAGCGTTCCTCGCGGTGCTCCAGGTAGAGTGAGCTGTGCGCTGTGCGCGGAAGGGGAGGGCTGGAGACCCCGCTCACGGCTCACAGCGCATCGCCCACCTTGAACATCGGAGACGTCATGCGCGTCATCGTCGGCGTGGACCTGGGCGGCACCAATATCGTGGTGGGCGGGATCCCGGAGGACGGGAGCACGGTGTACGCCCTGACCAGCGAGCGGACCCCGGTGCAGCAGGGGGCCGAAGCGGTGGTGGGCCAGATCATCCAGATGATCCGTCGCTGCGTGGAGGGCACCCAGCGTGAGGCGCGCGGCGCGGAGGTGGTGGGTGTGGGGATCGGGGCGCCGGGACCGCTGGACACGGCGAAAGGCATCGTGCACTTCGCGCCCAACCTGGCCTGGCACGACATGCCGCTGCGCGACCGCATCGCGGACGGCGCGCACCTGACCTCCACCCTGGATAACGACGCCAACTGCGCCGTGTTGGGGGAATGGTGGCGGGGCGCCGCGCAGGGGGCCCGCTACGTGGTGGGGCTCACCATCGGCACCGGGATCGGCGGGGGCATCGTGCTGAACGGCGAGTTGTACCACGGCGCCTCCGACGTGGCGGCCGAAATCGGACATACGTCCATCGAACTGAACGGGCGCCGCTGCAACTGCGGCAACTACGGATGCATCGAAGCCTATGCCTCGGGCCCCGCCATTGCCGCGCGGGCGGTGGAAGGCCTGGAAGCGGGCGCCACCTCCAGCCTGGCGAAGTACGTGAAGGGCAAGCTCTCGGCCATTGACGCCCAGGTGGTCTATCAAGCGGCCAAGGACGGCGACGCCTTCGCGCGCGAAGTGGTGCGCGACACGGCCCGTTTCCTGGGCACCACGGTGGCGAACATGGTAAACATGCTGAACCCGGACGTGGTGGTGATCTGCGGGGGCGTGACCCAGGCGGGTGAGCAGCTCTTCGCGCCGCTCCGCGAAGAGGTGCGGCGCCGCGCCTTCAAGCCGGCCGTGGCCGCCTGCCGCATCGTGCCCGGCTCGCTCCCCGGCACCGCGGGCGTGTACGGCGCCGCGGCCGCGTTCAAGGTGCAGCGCTGGGGCAAGGTGTGAGGCGGCTGGGCGTCATCGGCACCATGGTCTGGGACCGGATCTACGGGCGGGGCGCCCGGGCGGAGCCGGTGGAGGAGTGGGGCGGGATCGCCTACGGGCTGGCCGCGCTCGAGGCGACGCTCCCCGAGGATTGGGAAGTCGTCCCCCTGATCAAGGTCGGGCGCGACATCGCGGGGCAGGCCCAGGCGTTCCTCCGCACCTTGAGCCGGGTGTCGCCCTCGGCGCGCTTCGTGGAGGTCCCCGAGCCCAACAATCGGGTGGTGCTGCGCTACGTGTCCCTCGAGCGCCGCACCGAGGAGCTGCACGGGGGCGTCCCTCCCTGGCGCTGGCCGGAGCTGGGCCCCATGGTGCGCGACCTGGACGCCCTCTACCTCAATTTCATCTCCGGGTTCGAGATGGACCTGGAGACGGCGGCCGCGCTACGCCACGGGTTTCCCGGGCCCATCTACGCCGACCTCCACAGCCTGTTGCTGGACGTGGGACAAGACGGCCTCCGGCATCCGCGGGGCCTGCCCGACGCACCGGCCTGGTTCTCCTGCTTCGATGCCATCCAGCTCAACGAGGATGAGATCACCCGGATCGGCGCCGATCCCATGGCGGTCGCCGCGCTCACGCTCACGCGGGGCGTGGGGCTGCTGGTGGTGACGCTGGGCTCCCGGGGAGCCGCGTACTTCGCCGCCCCCGATTTCCGGTTTGCCGCCTCCCCAAGCCCACGACCAACGGGCCCCATCCGCACCCAGCTGCTCCCGGTGCCCGAGGTTTTGACCAGCGGCGATCCGACCGGCTGCGGAGACGTGTTCGGCGCCACGGTGGTGGCGCGGCTGCTGGCGGGCGACTCGCCGGATGCGGCGCTCAAGGAGGCCAACCGGGTCGCCGGGCGCAACGTCTCGGCGCACGGCGCCACCGGCCTGCAGCATCACCTGCGGGGGGAGATCCTGACCCGATGACGCGCGTGGTGGACGTCCCCAGCCACTTCGACGACCGCAGCTTCGAGCAATTCGTGGAGGCCTTCGCGACCGGCGCGGGCGACCGGGTGCTCTTCGACGCCCACGCCACCCAGTGGGCTTCCCCCTTCGGGCTGGTGGGGCTCCTGGCGGCGGGCCAGGCCCAGGCGGAGCGGCAGCGGGAGCGCCCGCTGCTGACCCTGCCCGCGGACCGGGACGTGGCCCACTACTGGGCCCGCGCCGGATTCTTCCGGTATGCCACCGAGTACTTCGAGCTGCACGGCAAGGTGCCGCGGGTAGCGGCGAGCGGGGAGTCGGAGGTGCTGCTGGAGGTGACGCCGGTGCGGGTGGCCGACGACGTGCACGGGGTGGTGGATCGCATCCAGCAGCGGGCCGCGGCGATCCTGTCGCGCGAGCTGGGGCTGGAGGCGCAGGCCACCATGGGCTTCGCTATGGCGCTTTCGGAGGCGTGTCAGAATATTGTGGAACATGCGGGAACGGGCGGCTGGGTCGCGGTACAAACCTACAACTGGCGTCGGACCCTCAAGCGGCGGGTGGTGGTGATCGCCGTCGCCGACGCCGGGATCGGCTTCCGCCGCTCGCTGGAAGCCACCCAGGCCAAGCGGTACGGAGATCGCTGGAGCGACGCCACGGCCCTCGAGGCGGCGCTGGTGCAGGGCGTGAGCCGGTTCCGGGATCCAGGCCGGGGGCAGGGGCTGGCCGGCATCCGCCGCTATCTGGGCCGCTGGTCCGGCAAGCTCGGCGTCCGGAGCGGCACCGCCCGCTTCAATCTGGTCCCACCCTGGGACGACGACGTGCCGCTGACGCAGGGTCTCCCCGATTTCCCGGGAAGCCAGGTCCTCATGATCATTCCGGCCCAGGATGGTGGCGAGGCGGGTCATGCAGCGCATTGATCTCATGGACATCCTCCGGCGGACGGTCTCCGACGACTACGGCGACCTGGTGACGCGACGCACCGGGCAGGCCGTGCGGCAGGCCATCGAGCAGGAGCTGGCGGAGGACGCCGACGGCCAGCCCGCGGCGATTGATTTCGGGACGGTGCGCCTGCTGGACCTTTCGTGCGCCGACGAGATCGTGGGCCGGCTGCTCCGGGAGCAGGGTGGCGAGCGGCCCTTCGTGCTGCTCAACGTCACCGAATCCCAGCGGGACGCCATCGCCTTCGTGCTGGAGCGGTACCGGCTGGCGGTGGTGGTGCAGGAGGCCGGGGGGGAGCTGAACGTGGTGGGAGAAGTGCCCGAGGACGCACGCCGGGTGTTCGGGGTGCTGGTGGAAGCCGGCATGGCCGATCCGGAAACCATCGCCCAACGGCTGGACCTCTCGCCCGAGGCGGCCCGCGACGCCCTGGAGAGCCTGCGCGAGCGCCGGCTGGTGGTGGCCAGCGCCGGGACCTATCGCGCTCCGGTGGTCTGATGCCGCGCAAGCCCCTGGGGCCCTCCTCCCTCGCGATCCACGGTCGCCCCGAGCAGCGATCCGAGCACAGCCCGGTCGCTTCGCCCATCTACCAGAGCAGCACCTTCGTGCACCCGGTGGGCTCCACCGAGGAAGTGCTCTATACCCGTTACGGGAACAACCCCAACCAGCTGACGATCGGCACCCGCCTGGCGGCCCTGGAGGGCGCCGAGCGCGCGATCTTCGTGGCCAGCGGGATGGGCGCCACGGCGCTGGCCCACCAGGCCGTGCTGCGGCCGGGCGACCACCTGGTCTCCAGCGCCTGGATCTACGGCGGGACCCGCCGCCTGTTCACCGAGGAGTTCGGGCGGATCGGCATCGAGGTGAGCTTCGTGGACCCCAGCACCGGGCGCTGGAAGCAACAGATCAAGCAGAACACCCGGGCCGTCTTCGTCGAGACGCCGACCAACCCGCTGATGCGGGTGCTGGACCTGGGGCCGCTGGGCAAGCTGTGCAAGTCCCAGGGCATCGCCCTGATCGTGGACTCGACCTTCGCCTCACCCATCAACCTCCGGCCCCTGGAGCACGGCGCCGACGTGGTGATCCACAGCGCCACCAAGTACCTGAACGGGCATTCCGACATCATCGCGGGGGCGGTGGTGGGCACCGAGGCCCTGGTCGAGGAAGTCCGGCGTCTGATGCAGGTCTGGGGCCAGGCGCTGGACCCGCTCGCGGCGTGGCTGATCGAGCGGGGGCTCAAGACCCTCGCCGTCCGCATCGAGCGGCACAACGCCAACGGGCTGGCGTTCGCCAACTGGGCCGCGGAGCATCCCAAGGTCACCGCGGTGCACTACCCCGGCCTCGCCACCCATCCCGACCACAAGCTGGCGCGGCGCGTCCTGGGGGGGTTCGGCGGGATGGTGGGCCTCACGGTCAAGGGCGGCGCCCGTGGCGCGGAGCGGGTGCTCCGCAAGCTGCGCCTGGCGACCCACGCGCCCAGCCTGGGCGGGGTGGAGACGCTGGTGTCGGAGCCGCGGCTCACGTCCCACGCCTCGCTCACCCCGGCGGAGCGCCAGGCCCAGGGGATCCCGGATGGGTTCCTCCGGGTAAGCCTGGGCATCGAGGACGCCGTGGATATCATCGCCGATTTCGAACAGGCACTGGCCGGGCTCTAGGATCGGTGATTCGCTTCACCAGCGTCTTCAAGGACTACCCCCGGGGGTCGCTGGCCCTCAAGGACGCCAGCTTCCACATCGCTCGGGGCGAGTTTGCGTTCCTCACCGGCCATTCCGGCGCGGGCAAGTCCACGGTGCTCAAGCTGATCTACGCCGAGGAGTTCCCCACTCAGGGCGAGGTCCGCGTGGCGGGCTTCGTGACCGGGGAGCTGCGGCGGCGGGAGGTTCCCAAGCTGCGGCGGCGCCTGGGCATCGTGTTCCAGGATTTCCGCCTGCTGGAAGACCGGACCGCGGAAGAAAACGTGGCCTTCGCCCTGGAGGTGACCGGCGCCCGGCGGGGCACCATCGCGCCCCGGGTGATGCGGGTGCTGGCGCAGGTGGGCCTGGCCGCCAAGGCGCAGGCGTACCCGCGCGAGCTGTCCGGGGGC
>Ga0153915_10004249_pt1 | contig 13178 bp, 26 predicted proteins | sample Opewatmetagenome_2_FD_107003 | JGI IMG/M metagenome (GOLD analysis project Ga0153915, IMG submission 107003) | Freshwater wetland microbial communities from Ohio, USA - Open water 3 Core 3 Depth 3 metaG | ecosystem: Environmental > Aquatic > Freshwater > Wetlands | place: USA: Ohio, Lake Erie... | reverse complement strand
GAAATCGACTGCGGGACCGACAGACCAGTAATGATCGACCGGCTTGCCTTCGTTCGACCCGTCACTGGGGGTGAACTTCATGTAGGCGGCGACGACGGAATTGGGGGGTTGTTTGCCGTCGTAATCCCATAGAACGTATTTGAGTTCTGAAACGACGCCTGACCCTCCCGGGTATAGGCCACCTCCTTCAAAATCTTCGATCTCGTTTGAAACGTACTTCACGTCTGCCATACTTACTTTCTCCTTTTAGATTTGAACTGCTTTACGGGTTACAGATAGCGGTGGTGGTGGTTGCGGTTGCCCATCGGGGTAGCGTATTTGACGCATGAACCACGACGGGATTAAATCACGATGCTTTTTTAGGAACCATCGTGCATGGTCGTCCATCAGGAATGAGTTATGAACAGCCATTCCTTCTGCAACGAAAGTACGAGAAGAGGTTTGTAGTACGGTGATCGGCCCCGGCTCCAAGTCCTCTACTGAAATTATTTTTGGATAGGCAACTGCTCTGATGGCTTGTACAGGCATTTTGGATATGAACTTCTGTATCAACCTTTCCGGTCTAGTTTGACCCAGGAAGCGCATGATTTCGGAGAAACCGCCACCGACAGTCACACTAACTACAGCATTCTGTTTTCGCTTGTGCATCCGATAGTCAAATCCATTGGCTGTAAGTGAGGCTACAATTCCGTCCAAAATTACGCCCTGTTTTTGTGCTACCGACAAAGTTGTAAAAGCCTGCTCTGGTTTGGTTTGAAGTCCTGTAGATAAACACCCTTCACCATCAAAAATACCCGCTAACCAACCAGAGTCATAACTAGATTGAAATTCCCACGGAGTGCATAGACGTATCAAAGGCATGCCGATCTCCAACTGATCGGCTCGAACCCATTTACGTGGATCAGAGTGTACTAAGAATGGGTGATTTGGAGTACAGATAATACTTCCGTCTTCATATGTCACTCGAACACGAAACATGTCATCCCGTGTTTCGCATGCCTGAACCCGAGATCGTATCCAACGACGATGTCTATTTTTTGTTTTGGCATTTTCCTCAAAAGCCAGAAGATGGTCGCCTTCGCCTAAACTATGAGCCTCCACCCAATGCAAATCGTCTGTAAGAATTTTGGTTGCAGGATCAACACATTCACACCTGTCATCCGGGGCACGCATCGCCCTACCGACAGTTTGGACTAGTGTTTGGGCTGTAAGATATGGAAAATACTCTTTATCAGCCTTTTGGCGGGCGTTCATCACAGGAGAACGAGTGTCTAAGAATGGGACTTTGAGTAAAATCTGAAATTCACATTGATCGAAGGGGAAATCATACCCAGTAGTAGCTGATGGTGATACTAGAATACGGGGCGGATCGGCGGCGCGGAACTCCTCAATGGCGGCTTGGAACTCGGAGGCTTTCCGGGGGGCGATCATGATGTCCCGGTAGTCGGAGGCGTGGAGCACCTTTTCCTGGTTGGCGTAGGAGGTTGTATGGATAATACCCTTGCGATCCAGACGTTTTGAGATCAGGGAATCCATGCGGCCGAATACTTCAGCCCAGCCCGCGGGGGTGGTCTTGCTGTCTACGCGGACGGGGCCGAAGAGGTAAAGAGGGCACCGGTTGGGATCGAAGGTATGGTCCTGGGATAAGAAGATGGAATCTTCTTCTTTGATGCCTAACAGAGAGAGGGTCTTGGGTACGAGCGTGGCCGACGCCAGAATGATGCGGGGGATGGATTGGAACAGGTAGCGGTCGGCGTACTCGGTGGGCCACAATGGGGAGATAAGAGTTTCGGAGGAGTTGGATTCGTCCAAGATCCATTCGTCGGACACTGCGGCGATACGAGCAACGGTCAAGACAAAGTTGTCGAGGACGGAGAGCCACTTGTACTGCCCCCCGGATTTTACATCCTTGAGCATCCGTTGGGCTTTGGGAAGGAGCCACGCTGCCCACGTACGCCATTCCGAAATCCCCTTGCCGAACGGGGGAACAGAGTTTAGGTTCTGGTAAATGTGATTGGACTTGTTGTGCTCCAGGCGGATCTCGATAGCGTTACACAGTTCTTGGATAGAGGCATGGGCTTCGTCCATAATCAGCATCCCAGTATCCCCTACCCCCTCGGAATGGATTACGGACGACAGGTAGTAAGCGTAGTTGGTCGAGGTGAGCTTAGAGTCTAAAAACTGGGACCGATCCACCTGGTAGGGGCATGAGGAATCCCGGCATTCGAGTATCCGGCCTTCGGCGCATGAAATAGACCCTTTGACACAGCGGTAGTTCTGACGGCCTCTCATGTCGAACATCCCGCACGAGGAGAAGTCGTCTTTCAATTGCTCCTGCAACCCCTTGGTTGAAGTGAGATAGACGGCTCTCTTGGCTTCAAGGATCGCCGACGCTACTGCGTACAAAGACTTCCCTCCTCCGGTAGGGGTGGATGCGGCGATGAACCGCTTATCCGTGTTTAGGGTTGTTTCGATGTTCTGCCACTGCCCGGGTCGCCAGGTCTTGAACTTGGCGGGGAGGCCGAGATCGGCTGGTAGGATGGAGGCCGTCATTCTTCAGTTGCATCCTCTTCTTCAAGAAAATCCACCCAGATGAATCCTGCACAAAAGGCGCGTACGACGACGCCTACAATAATCCCGATGCCCCAAAACAAAGGCATGAGCGGAAGGGCGGTTGCAAGTACGATCAGGCCGAAGATTTCTCTTATGATTGCCATGCCTCTGCCTATTTAACGTCGAACAGTTTAGCCAGTAATTGAAAAACAGAATCGGGGAGTACGTTGGTGTACGGACTGGTCACAGTGAGTGTGATCCGTCCGATCGAGAACCCCAACACCGGCCGCTCATACACAGACACGACCCGATAGCCAGTTTTCGGATTATTTACCACTCCCCATTCGTAGGGGACCGAGAACCCGTTCTCGACTAGCTCAAGACGTACCCGGTGCCACTCTTCGGGGGAGAGTAACTTTGTCCAAACGTACTTTTGCATCCCGCTTATTGAAACCCACCTTTTTTCTCCCCCTTTCCTCCCGTTTTTTTCTCTTCTGCAACTGCGTCTTCCGGCACCTCATCCTCAATATCCCCAGGACGGGCAGCACGAACGTCTCCGTTGTGCTCCAGCACGTACCCATACCTGCGGAGGATTTCGGACCTGACTTGCTTTTGACGGGGGGAGGGGGTTACTTCGTCAATGCGGTTCTTCAAAATCGTCATGAGCCGGATGGCTTCCGGGATCTCAAGATGGCTTAGGCAGTTTGCTATCTGCCGGTCGATCTCCTCGAACGCTGCTACTACCCGGAGACGTAATTCTGCATCGCGGCAGACTTCCATCATGGCTTCAAGCGACGGGGAGATGTGTTTGGGAAGAGAGTGGCGGATCGAGACGCAGAATCCAATGTTTCGATAGCAGGCGTGGCGGATGAAATCGGATACGTCTAGGTAGGGGAAACGGCGGGATGCAACGACAATCTGAATTTGCCGGTACATGTAAGGGGTCATGGATAACTGTACGTGCGCCTGTCCACCCTTCTCATCTCTTCCCGGCACGACGAAGGTGTCAATTTCGTCCAGGGGGATTTCGCCCATGTCCGGGTTGGCTTCGATATAGGGAGTGCCGCTGTTGGAGGATTCGTGGTCGTCGTAGCTGCGGCGTCTATTGCGTTTTGGTCGCTCAGAGCGTTCTCTGTCTGACTGTTCGCTCATTGACGCCTACCCCCGCCCCCAGCCAGGTTAGGCACCTGGATTGTAGGTTTGACCAGGCGTTCTTCAATCTCGATCTGCTCGTTGCGCTTCTTCAGCTCCGTCTCTCCTTCCACCAGATTGTTATGAAGCTGGATGAGTTGCGCCCCCATCATGCCGTTGATGAGTATTCCCAAAGCAGTTGTAAGTGTCTTCTTTTCCGGGTCGAGTTCGAGTGCGTTGGACCCGGCCGCACTCAAAATATCAATCGATTCCCGTGTCGCTTTCACCCTGGACGCTAGTATGTCCCGCTGCCGTTTAGCCTCAGCAAGGATCACACTGCGGGGTACTTGCTGCATTCCCGCCATATCACCTGATACCCTTCCGAATCAGTTTCTTAGAACGGAAACTATCATATACCCACCGTAACTGTCAGTCAACACCTTTCACCCGGTGAAATACGGGAAATTTGGTGGGGGAGGGTTGCCGGGGGGGAAGGGATGGGGTATAGTGCTGGGTATGGATGCCGTTCTAGTGGAGCGGAAAGTGGGGAAGGTTAATCGGACTGTGCTTGCACGGGAGCTGGGGGTTACGCGGACCCATGTGAGCTTGGTGCTAAGTGGCGGGAAGATGCCGAGTTTGCCGGTGGCGGCGAGGATGGCGGAGAAGATGGGGATTACGCTCGATCAGTTCTGGGAGCATCTACTGAGCCGTCAGCAGTTGCAGTCGGTGAACTGATCTCTTCGTGGAAAATCTCTTTGCCGTTGTTGCCGTAAAAAGTGTGATCGATCCCATCACATTTATCCCAGGGTATTTTGTCGTCTAGGACTGCATACACCCGTTCGACCCGGGTGCAGATGACACGTTCGTCGAGGTCTTCCATCAAGAGCATGACCCACACCTTGTCCCCTACTTTGAACAGCTCTTTACCGGTCTCCCCGGATTTGAGTTTACGGGGGGACATGGCTAAGACTTTCCCAGAGTAAGCACGATCCCCACTGACACCTGATTTGGAGACTTCGGTAATGAGCTTAAGCCCGCGGGCAGAGTCGGGGATATGGAGAAGGCCGATGAGGGTAGGGGTCTCGTCGAGTTCGATGATGCAACGACCGGCGAGAGGGCAGAAATTGTTGTGGGAGACGGCGGATTGGAGAAGCTGGGAGGGGATCATAGTGGTGGGTTTAAAGCCCCCGGCTGCTGGATTTCAGTTCCCAGCCTTCACTGTCAAGTTTCTCTTGAGGGAAAGGATCTCCAAGAGGGGACATGAGTGTGCCGTCTTTCATTCGATAAAGAACTAGTCCTACGTTGGGAGTTTCTGCACGCTGGAAGAACAAGCTGACATCGATGTCTTCAGTTTTGATTCTACCTGCCGGTATAAGGTCGCGTAAATTTGACGGGAACGTGCCATTGCCATAGGCAGGAGAAAAGTTTCTAGGGGCCATAGAGTCCATCGATTCCATCGTACGAAGACTTTGCTCGTGGCCCATTTTGGCGGTTTCCACGTTCAACAGAAGAAACTCTAACTGTGACCGGACGAGCACGGTCTGTTGATCGTCTACAGACCCCAGAGAGTCTAGGCGGGATTCGATGTTGGTAATGATTTGCTCGTGACGCAGAATCAGTGTGCGTAGAGCGTCTTTTTGTTGAGTGTAATCCATCATAGTTCAGCGTTGGGCCAGCGGAACTGAAAGCGGTCTAGGGCACGGTCGGCCAAACTCTCCGCGGTAGAAATAATCTGCACTTCATCAATTTGTGAAAATCCATTGAAGTCTCTAACGCCTAAGAGGGTATCAATGTTGTGCAGAAAGATTTCCAGCCACAGCTCCGATGACGCCTGCACTCTGGTAGGGAGTCGCCGATGTCTGGGAAAAAGGGAAGAGGTCGTAACCTTGCGCTTGCTGACTTTCTTTTTGGCCATCAGAGTATTTGGTCTGGGTCGAGTTTTGCCAGCACAACGGCGGTGTTCTGTGCAATCATCACCCGGGATGTCTCTAACCCCAGTTCGTATCCGGCGATGAAGTCCAGGCTGTCGTGGCCGGTTGCAACGATCAATTCTCTCCCCTGCTTCGATCTCTGTTCGATAGGGAGATGGTCTATTTGATCGGCAGCGGCTTCAATCAGTCCAGCAGGGGGGATCTGCATTTGTTATTTTCCTTTTTAACCCCCCGGAGAATGACGAAGGAGGACACTCCCCGGGGGTGCGGCTGGGACATCGCCTCGACGACAGAAGTGTACACCGAACAGGGGAAATCGTCAATCTTAGTGTTTAAGCAGCCGGATTTGCAGTCGGTCGAGAGGAGTTCTTTCACCGGGTTAAATCTCCCTACTGAAAATTCTTTTTAGTGCCATGCACGAATCCAGAGCGGGGACGGCGTTCGAGGATTGCATCTGCTATTGAACTGCTGGACTTCTGGTTTTTGAGGCGTGCATCTATGGCGGCATTGACCATTTTTACAGTTTCGGCGGCTGTGATTGTGGGAGCCATTTCTATGGTGATGCCATCCTTGCTGAGTTGGAATCCGATGTGGCGTTCCAGGAAGAGACCAATCATTATCCGAGTGCGATCTGCTGGCTCCCAGGGGAAGGTGAGGGCACGTTGGTCGAAGTTAGAAGAGTTTTTCATAGCGGGGGTGGCAGGTTTCGGAGTTTCCATAAGATCACGGCGATGGTGATGCAGATGATGAGTATGGCAATCCAAGCCCAGGTGTTGGGGTCGGACCAGTAGTTTTTGGTCCAGGAATAGGCGGCGATCAGGAGTAGGAGGACGAAGACGGAAATGAGGGATGTGAGGATGGCGGCAAGGGTTGTCATTTTTAGATTTGCTCCATCGAGTTCCACTGGGTAAATATCGGGTGATCGGGGCCGGGGACTTTCATGGTCTGGTGGCGTCGTGACCAAGCTACATAACTGCTCAGTCTTTTGGATGCCGTGGCCTGCATCTCCGGGGTCCATACCAGAGAGTGGGTCTTGGCCCATTGCCATGCGGCAACTTCTTTGTCGATCCTGGTTTTAGGGTGGTCGCCTAGGATGTGACCAATTTCGTGGAGGGCGATAGCATAGGTCACATCTGATTTCACCGGGGAGAGACGGACCCGGCGAGACTTGCACCAAGACCTGCCCTTGGTGCCCTGTTTGTACTCGACGGAGATGTTGTTGGTGGTGAGAAGCCGGTCGATGTGAACGGCCAGGGTTTCGATGCGGGTCAAGCGTTCTCCTTCCGCTCAATCGAATCGTCCTGGAGTGCGTAGTATTCCTTCCACATCCTTCTGAGCCGGTAGCACGCAGCAAGTGAGCTAACCAACTCCCGCACACCCTCCGCCATGTCCCCATCTGTGTGTGCGGGATGGTTTTTAGGGAACGCGGCACGGATCGCGGCGAGTTCAGCCCTGAGTTTGGCAATCTCTTTGTGATTCAACTCGATTCCACGTCTTAGTAGGGCACTCGCTCTTGGTTGGTCGGTCAAGCGTCCTCCTTCACCGGTTGCAGCTCCCCGGGCTTCCATTCCCGGACCCGGCGCTCCTGCCACGCAATGTACCGCTCCCGCTGTTCAATATCCCGCTGCAACCGGCCGATCTTCATGCCCCGGAGCCGGAGGATAGCGTCAGCGACACCATGGAAAAAACCGTACTGAGATCCGTAATGGCGGATCGTCTTCTCACCCCGGGTCTCGGTCAAGATGATGACCTTGGCCGAACTAGTTTCAAAGACCGGCTCTTCGGTCACGGTTACTTCAACTTCGTAATACCCCATGCGGCCGGAGCGGTCGTACGCCTGATAGGGGGCCTTATCGGTCACGGTCGAAAGATCCTGGAGACTGGCGATTAGGGATCTCATGTTGGTTACCTGGTCCTTGGTCCGGTCGATAGCCACCTGCACCCGGTCAAACGCCTGCTCGAACGGCCGGTAGTGTGCGCCGGGGCATGTCCCCTCGAAGAACCCCCACCGTTTTGTATAGCCGTGCTTGGAGAGGATGCCACCGGGGAGCTTCTGGAGACGGCCGCACACCTGGCAAGTCCCGCGGTGGGTCGCCTTATCGCGTCGGCGGGGGGAGAGAGATCGAGCGGCCGACTCAGCTATGGGGGAGGTGATCGTCATGACTTTATTCTGCCCCCAGATCAGGTACCGGGCAATAGGCCAGACACCTTAGTCCACTGGGAGTTTTCGTACGGCGTCCTGGTACCCCTGTTGCACATCTTTTAGAGCCATGTGCTGGTACCGTTCCAGACTTTGCTTGCTCCCATGGCCGCTGATGAGCTGGATGGCTGAGTCGGGGACTCCGTTCTTGGTCAGCCAGGTCAACATCTGGTGCCGGAACAGGTGGGGGTGAACACGGATCTCGATTTGGGCATCGGCCGCGTAGTCCTGGACCAGTTGCTCGATGCGCCGGGTAGAGTAAGCCTTTTTGTGGCGGGATTCGAACAGGTACTCGTTGTCGGGGATCGAGGCCAGGTATGCTTCAAGGGTGAGACGGAATGCGGCCGGGAAGAGGATGTAGCGGTCCTTGTCCCCCTTGCCGGATTCGATGAAGATTTTGTTTTCAGAGAGGCTTACGTCGGCGACTCGAATGTGGCATAGTTCGGCGACCCGGACGGCAGTGTAAAACAGGAGCCGGAGCATAATCTGGTGCTGGAGGTTGCCACCTCGTTCAATGGCGGTGAAGTAGCGTTTGAGGTGGTCGTCGGTGAGGAGCTGGGGGAGGTGACGGCCGCGGGAGGGGGGTTTCAGGTCTAGATGGCGTCTTGCCTGAAAGGTGGCGACTCGGAGAGTGTCGTAGTTCAGGCGGTGACGGCGGATGAGGGCGACGATCTCACGGGCGGGGGCGGATAGTTTCATTTCGTGTTGGCTACCTGTTATACGAAGCTACACCAGAAACGGCCGCTCCGCAACCCGTTATCCGGATGAAATGACCCCCTCACATTCGATAACGGGGAATTATACGAAACTCGTTTCCGCGGCCGCGGGGGGCTCCGGAGGTGGAAGCCAGACTGTCTGAGATCTATTGGAGGGTCAGATTGGTTGCAGAGATCGTGTTGCTGGCTGACATGGTCCCCCAAGTGAAGGTGATATCAAATGTCAGGGGGCCAGTCGTATCCACCGTATTGGTGCCGGTGTTCGCCATTCCCTGCTTAGCCCCGTTCTGGTTGTACTCATCGTAGAACCCCTGGGAGAAAACCGTACCCATAACCCCAGTTGACCGGCAGGTAATGATCCCCTGCATTTCAAAAGTGTCGTTGGTGCCGTTCCCCGATGTGTGCGCCCCCGTGGTCATTACTGTCGAGCCATTGAGTTTGACGTTCACTGTCACATTGGGATTGGCCACAGAGGAGTGAACTCCCCACACGCGGATATTGAGACTTCGGCCGACGTAGAAGAAGTTGGCCGGGATGACGACGCTTCCTACCCCGGTACCCACCAGGGAGGTCTCGACCGCTGTATTGGCCACCGTGACCGTCTGGGTTTGAGTGAACAGGGGATTGACGGTTTGGGCAATGCTCGATGCAGAAATGGGTCTTGGTGCCGTGGAGGAGCCCAACAGTATCCCTAAGGCAAGAATGGCTATCTGCTTCATTTTGACCATGCCGACTCCCATCAAGAAGCTATCACAGCGGCCGTCAGACGAGCCACAACCTCGATACGCCGCCTCCCTAGCCCAATGATCTCAGCAACCAGGTAGAGTCCTTCCCGGAGCACCCGGCCCGTCCTGGCTCGTCCCTGAGTGTCCCACAGACCCTCTAACGGGATCACGCAGCCGTGTGACGCCTGCCCGGGGTGCGATAGGCTATCCCCGTGGATTAAGAACCCCCCGCGGCCGTGCATCTCGTTCCCTGCGTCTGGCACAAGGGGAAGCACGTATGGCCCATGGGGACCGGTTTTATCGACGTACTGCGGTTCACCGATCTTATAAAATCCGGCCGGGATGGGGCCTACGCCGATCTTATCTTGAAGATCCGGGTTGTTCTTCCCCGGGCCGAATCCGGAGTAGCAGTTGGCCAGCAGTGTGATCCCGTCTTGAGACCACAATTTGCCGGTGCTCTGCTCGTAGATCACACAGGGTTAAAATCTGTAGGTGAGTTGATCGTTGTCCGGAATGCTCGACGCCTGAAGAAATGTCACAGTGGTTCCGGAGAGTGTGTAGTCACTTCCAACAGACTGCAAAACACCGTTCCGGAACACGTTTAAACTGGCCGGAATATAGCTGGCATCAGGGATCGTTAAAACGGTTGCTCCCGCGGCCAGCGCCAAGGTGACATGTTTCTCGTTGATCGGAGGCCCCGCTTGTGGAAGTGCCCTCAACACGGGCACCGTCCCCGTGGTATCGAGCACCAATGTCATTGGGTCCACAGTCGCCAGGACCATGCCCTTGTTACCCTGCCCACCGGAAATGTTCACGTATACCCCTGTTGTAGGCAGTATCGTAATCTGCCCCGGGGGAATGCGGGTCTGTGAGAACAGGCACCCGGCCAAGACCAGACTGCCGAAGATGAGGGTTCGCTTCATGCTACGTAGCCGGTTCAATCGGCTTCAACAGATTCAGGTCCAACGGCTGTCCGGTTGCCGCTTCCCGGGCCTTGACCGATGCCTGCGCCACCTTGAGCAACTTGTCCGCAATCCCAGCGGGCACTGCCGCCCCCGGGTACAGTTCTGCGATCATGGCGATGCTGTCGAGCACACCGAGAATGTAATCAAGCGTCTTCATTTTTGTTTGCCCTCAAACGGCATGTAGTGCTGACCTACATAGGAGGCAGCAACAGGCCATACATGCCCAGATATTGGATCATGGGCAAGATAATCCCCGGGTTTGCCTGTCAACACTCCCTCGTTGGTCTCTACTTCAAATGCTTCATCTTGCCGAAGCATGTACACAGGATTGGGGCGTTTCAGCATCTTCTCTGCCGTGTTTACCAATTCGGGACCGTCTGCTTTTGAAAATCTATGCATCTACTTCACTGGAGCCGGATTCACCGCCCCGGTCTTCAGTGCCTCAGCCAACGCCACCGTTACAGCCGCCAATTCCGCCTGCAACTCTGTCAACTGTGCCGGATCACCCTTCCCCGCCACCAGCGCCGTGTGGTATGCCGCATACCCAGCCTCCAGTTTGTTGAACGGCGGAATGACCTTGGTGTTCAGTAGATTCACGACCGGCGCAACACCCTGAAACTGCACCTTGGCCGACTCAATCCCAGCCCGCGTCGTGAGTATCCCATCGTACAACGCATTGTCAACCTTGTTCACACTCCCGGGGTGATTCGGGATCGCATTGACGCACGACACCGTACTCACGAGCATCAACCCGAGAGCCAGAACAGACGAGCCTAAGATCTGGTTGAAGGTCTTCATAGGACCCCTACGCCCCCTGCACGGACTTCTGCCAAGCAACCACTTCCGGGGTGGCGTCGGTGGCAAGCGGGATCGTGGACCAGCCGCCATACGCGACCATGTAAAGGACCATGGCCTGATCGACGAGCGTTGCATACTCCAAACTATCCAGCTCCCACGAGTTTGGCTTGAAACTCGCAATATCCCCTTCGATCCGGGACCGGAAGACTTCCGGCGTAATGGGAGGAATGTCCCCGGCATATCTCCCCCCAGAACCCATGTGAGGCCGGATGTAGCTGGTCAGATAGTTCTGGACGATGTCCCGTACTTGAGGATTCATTTCCCTTTTCCCTTTCTCTTTTCTCCCCTGGCAGCGAACCCAGCCATTCTCACCACCTCCCCCGAGATCGGGAAGACGGCTGGATCGGCTACCAGGGTCCAGGTCATGGCTAGGACAATAGTACTAGGTACTGGGAGTGAAAGCAACCTTCTTTTTATACACACTTTTACGGTACTTCTGATTGTCATGGCCCAGACACACACGGGTCTCTTCTTCAACAAGATCATGAGATCGGGCATACATCAAAGCGTACATAACTCTCATCTTCCCCAACCCGGACAACTCGGCCAATTCTTGTATCGTGACCCACTTCCCAGGAACAAAAGTAGCAACTACTTTCCATTGTTCTTTGGCCGTATGAAGCATTCAGTTTGACGGAGAAAGCACCAAGATCCCCACCAACCCAGCCAGAATCACCCCGGCGAATACCCCCGGATTGATCTGTCCCAGGGAAGGGGAAATGTTCACGGGATTGTCAGACGGGTAAACTTGTCCAACATTCGTCAGCAGGGTATTGGGCGTCGATTGAACAGCCGCAGCCACGTTCTGTGCATACAACACCGGGTCATTCCCTCCCTGACCCGCGGGCGCGTACACGTTCATCATCTCCTGAATCGTCATCCCCCGTGAGGCATAAAGCTGAATCTGGTTCCAAAGAGCCTGCAACCCGGCAGTGTAATCTGGAAACTTTGCAAATCCCCCCTGTCCCCGAGTCGCCCCCGCCTGCCCAGCGTAAATCAGATTCCCCGGGTTGTTGTTGATGTACGCCAGCGACCCCGGATAATATCCCTCTTGCTGCTGAATAGCCGCCGCAATAGATTCAACCGTCCCCTGGTCCAGGATCTGAGCAACCCCTAATCCACTCACTCCATTTAACCCGGTGAAATCCAGGACGGGGTGGGGGAGTTGGGCACGTATAGGTGTGACTAGACTGACAGCGGCGATGCCGAGACCGGAGATCCGCACGGGGGTAGTATAGCTGATTTGACGGGTGAAGTCACTGCCGTTTTTTCAGAATCACCCTACCATGACGGTATTCGATGTATTCCACTGCGCCATCCGGTTTGGACAGCTCCCGTAGGAACGATTCCGCCGTATGCAGCATTGACTGATCCCATGGCGGACCCCAGAATGAAACCTGCCAGTCTTCCATGACATAATACCCCCCTGGGACTACTAAGGGCCAGAGCAATTCCCACGTTCTTCGTGACAGCGCTCCCAGATGAGAAGCGTCTTCCACGATCAGATCGAACATCTGCTGCCCTAGTAGTTTGGGGAGTGCCGCATCATTTTGTGACGCAACAATCTTCACGGTTCCTTTGGGCCAGTGACAATCCGGGTTGTTATCCACACCGACGACCACGCCGCGTGGGAATAGTGTTTGCCACATCTCTAGACTGTGACCGTTAGCCACCCCCACCTCACATACCCGGCCGGTGACTCCGATTTCAGAAGCCAACTTCAAATAGGTAGGTAGGTAGCCCAGACGAATTTTGTCAGTGTTGAATCCCATCTAGTCATATCCCCAACGGGGCCAAGGTAGGAACCCCTAGACATTCTCTTTGGTACCAGTCCACGTGCTTTGGGTCGTGCTTCAAATAGAACTCGTATTTACGCTCCCGGTTCTCTTTTTCCATATACCCGTAGTGAAGAACCCGGATCGGTGGTTCGTGCAACTTTTTCAAGAACCCAATATCCGCGGGGACGTTCGTACAATGGAATCCGCCTCCATATCTGCCGTTGCTCTTGAACGTCATGTTAGGCCGGATGAGACGGAACATCGACGGACGGGTCATGTTGGCATAAACCCCGTCTACCCGGATTTGTGCGGGGGAATCGT
>Ga0153915_10004248_pt1 | contig 13178 bp, 13 predicted proteins | sample Opewatmetagenome_2_FD_107003 | JGI IMG/M metagenome (GOLD analysis project Ga0153915, IMG submission 107003) | Freshwater wetland microbial communities from Ohio, USA - Open water 3 Core 3 Depth 3 metaG | ecosystem: Environmental > Aquatic > Freshwater > Wetlands | place: USA: Ohio, Lake Erie... | reverse complement strand
GATCACCCCCGAGACGGCGCGGCGGCTGGCGTGCGATGCCTCGGTCGCCCGAATCGTCACCGCGGGGCGCTCGGAGCCGCTCGACCTGGGGCGGCGCACGTCCGTCGTGCCGGCATCGCTCCGTCGGGCAGTGGTCCATCGGGACGGCGGCTGCCGCTTCCCGGGTTGCGACCGGCCTCCGGGCTGGTGCGACGCGCATCACATCGTGCACTGGGCCGACGGCGGTCCGACGGCGCTCGACAACCTGGTGCTCCTGTGCCGGCCCCACCACCGCCTGCTGCACGCGGGCTTCCACGTCGAGGTGATCGACGGACGGCCGCTGTTCGCTCGGCCCGACGGGACCCCCCTCGAGGACCGGGCACCGCCGTAGCCGAGCGACCTTCCGGTACAGTGGGCCGACCGTGAGCAGGCGTGCCATCTACTTCATGCTCTGCCTCGTGGTCGTCGCGTGGGGCGGCGCCTTCACGGCGATCCGGATCCTCGTGCGTGACGCCTCGGCCTTCACGGTGAGCTTCCTGCGCTTCGCGCTGACGGTCGTAGGGTTGCTCGTCGTCTGGGCGATCGTCAAACCCGAGCGCCGGCCGATCGAGCGGGCCGACCGCGGCAAGATCCTTGTGCTCGCCCTGACCGGCATTGCGATCTACCACGTTTCGCTGAACTTCGGGGAGCACTTCGTGTCGGCGGACGTCGCCAGCCTCATCGTCGCGTCGATGCCGGTGATGGTGGCGCTGCTGTCGCGCGGGTTCCTGAAGGAGCGGATCAGCGCGCGGAAGGGGTCCGGGATCCTGCTGGCACTCGCCGGCGTCTTCGTGCTCATCGCCAAGGGCACGCCGGGCGCGAACCTTCGTGTGGACAACGCGGGCGGCGCCGCGATCGTTCTGCTTGCGCCGCTTGCGTGGGCGACCTACACGATCGTCTCCAAGCCGCTCGTCGCGAAGTACGGGTCGCTGCCGCTCCTCACGGCCGCGACCATCCTCGGAACGTTGCTGCTCGCGCCGTTCGGCGTCCCGGCGACGCTGCACGATCTGGGGCGTCTCACGCTCGTCGACTGGGGCTGGCTCTGCTTCCTCGCGTTCGCGTGCAGCACGTTCGCCTACGCGATCTGGTTCGCCGCCCTCCGGGTCCTCAGCCCGTCCGAGACGGCGGTGTGGGTGTACCTCGTCCCACTCGCGGCGCTCGTGTGGGCGGCGATCGTGCTCGGCGAACGGCTGACCGCGTTCGTCGTCCTCGGCGGCGTGATGGTCCTTGCCGGCGTGATCCTCACCGAACGGGTGGGGACACGGACGGTCGCGCGCCCCACCGAAGCCGAGCGCGCCCCCACCTGAGGCTCAGTACAGGAACATCGGCTTGCCGTCGACGTGACGGATCTTCGGGCGGTAGGCGTCCGCGTCGTAGAGCGCGCCGACGTCGACCCGCTTCACGCCCTGGCGTACCACGCCGATCGGCACGTTCGTGTAGTTGCCGTTCCGGAGGGCGACCAGGCGCCCGACGTTCCTCTCGACGGTCAAGTCGGCCGCCATGACCCCGTAGTTCACCGCGACCATGAGGTCGAGCGAGTCGGGGCTCCCCGATCGCATCAGATATCCGAGCTGCTGGTAGATGATCCCCTGACCGGTGATCTCCTTCAGCACCTCGCCCGTCGCCTGCCCGATGCCGCCGAGCTTCTTGTGACCGAACGCGTCCTCGGCGCCGGCCATCATCATCTCGCCGCCGACCATCGTGGCGCCCTCGGACATCGTCATCATCGCGTAGCGGCTGGGGTTCGCCTCCCGGTCCTGCATCAGGAGCGACGCGAGCTTCTGGATGTCGAAGGGCACCTCGGAGATCACCGCCCGGTCGACGCCGGACAGGTACGCCGAGACGAGCGAGGTCTCGCCGCTGTAGCGACCAAACACCTCGACCACGGCGAGGCGCTCGTGCGAGCCGGCGGTCGTCCGCAGCTGGTGGATGAAGATCACAGTGCGCGTGACCGCCGTGGAGAACCCGATGCAGTAGTCCGTCCCGTGGACGTCGTTGTCCATCGTCTTCGGGATCGCGACGACCGGGACGCCCTCGTCGTGCAACCGGAGCGCGAAGGAGAGCGTGTCGTCGCCGCCGATCGGAATGAGCGCGTCGATCCCGAGCCGGTCGATCATCTTCAGCACGTGCGCGGTGTGGTCGCGGGGCTCGTCGCCGGCGCCCTCGGTCCGCAGGAAGTCCGGCTCGTCGGCGGGCTTCACCCTCGCCGGGTTCGTCCGCGAGGTGTGAAGGAACGTGCCGCCCGTCCGGTCGATCGTGCGCACGACCGATGGGCTGAGCGGCGTCGTGTTCCGCTCCACCGATTCCGGGTCGTCGGGATCGGACGCGAGCAGCCCCGCCCAGCCGCGCCGGATGCCGAGGACGATGTGCCCCTCCTCGGACAGCCGGTTCGTGGCCGCCTTGATGCAGGCGTTCAGTCCGGGGACGTCGCCTCCGCCCGTGAGGATGCCGACCCTCATTCCTTCAACCTCCCTCGGCGCGACGATAGCAGGAGTCGAAACCGTATCAGGAGTCGAAGAAGACCCCGGCCACGCGGTACAGCTCCTCGGGGACCGGCCGGACCTTCGCGGCATCGGACAGCGGAATATCCACGACCTCGCTCCCGCGGAGCGCCACCATCCTGCCCCACCGCGCATGCGCCACGAGATCGGTCGCTGCCACGCCGAACCGGGTGGCGAGGATACGGTCGTCGGCGTTCGGCGTGCCGCCGCGCTGCACGTGCCCGATCACGGTCACTCGGGTCTCGAAGCCCGTCTTCTCCTCGAGCACGGGAGCCAGGTGGTGGGCGATCCCCCCGAAGCGGGTGAACCCGCGTGGGTCTCTCGGGTACTGGGGCAGGTCCATCGTGCCCTCGACCGGTGTGGCCCCCTCGGCCACGACGACGATCGAGAACGAGTGCCCATTCAGATGGCGGTGCCGAAGGTGCATCCCCACCTCGTCGAGATCGAAGGGTCGCTCCGGGATCATGATCATGTCGGCCCCACCCGCCAGGCCCGAGTAGAGGGCGATCCAGCCGGCGCTTCGCCCCATCACCTCGACGAGCATGAGCCGGTTGTGGCTCTCGGCGGTGCTGTGGAGGCGGTCGATCGCGTCGGTGGCGATCTGGACGGCGGTATGGAACCCGATGCAGTAGTCGGTGCCGGAAAGGTCGTTGTCGATGGTCTTCGGGATGCCGATGAGCGGCAGACCCTCGTCGGCCATACGCGCCGCGGCGCCCAGCGTTCCCTCGCCCCCGATCACGATCAGCGCGTCGACGTCGAGATCGCGGCAGTTCGAACGGATCCGGTCGGCGCCGCCCTCGAGGTACGGGTTCGCCCCAGAACTGCCGAGGATCGTGCCGCCGCGGTGCAGGATGCCTTGGACCGACTCCAGCGTGAGATCGCGAACGTCGCCATCCATCACGCCGCGCCAGCCGTCGCGGAACCCGAGCACCTCCCACTTGTGACGGCCGACGGCCGTGCGGACCACGGCGCGGATGGCCGCGTTCAGCCCGGGGCAGTCGCCTCCCCCTGTCAGGATTCCGATCCGCCTCACGTGGTTGCTCCTCGGTCGAAGAGCCGGCCGCTCGAGCGGTCCGGGCGGGCTCTGGGCGATTCTAGCCCGGCCCCCCCTTGGACCCGACGCCCCGGGGCCCCGTCCGGCTCCGGGGGTTTCGATAGAGTGTGGACGATGGTGGTCGCCTGGGGCTTGCTCGAGTGGTCGTTCGCCGCGCTCCTGGTCGTCTTGACCGGCGCTGTGGCGCTCACGTTCCTCTACATCGTCTTCCAGCTCTTCGTGAACCCGGCTCGCCGGCCGCGACGTTCCTGACGAGCGCGTGAGCGACCCGCGGATCCTCCCCGGGGCAGAGCCGTTTGCATTCGACGGCGGACCCGTGGGCGTCCTCATGGTCCACGGCTTCACCGGTTCACCCGCGTCGATGCGTCCGATCGGGCGGTGGCTTGCCGAACGCGGTCTCTCGGTCGTGGGCATCCGCCTGCCGGGTCACGGCACCAGCGTCGAGGATCTCGCGACCACAGCCTGGACCGATTGGGTCGCCGAAGCCGACGTGAACCTCACCACGCTTCGCGCTCGGTGCCGGACGGTCGGGATCTTCGCTCAGTCGATGGGCGCGGCCATCGCGATCCACCTTGCCGCGACCCGGCCGGCCGACGTCGGCGGCCTCGTCCTCGCGAGCCCTTATGTCCACGATCCCAGGCTCGCGCTGGCGCCCCTCGTGCGCCGGTTTAGCCGCTCGGTCAAGGGCGTCGCAAACGACATCAAGAAGCCGGGCCAGAACGAGGTGGCGTACGACCGCATGCCGGTTGCGGCCGTTGCGAGCATGCGTGAGCTGCTCCGGATCGCGGACCGCGACCTCCCCGGCGTGCGCGCGCCGCTCGTCGTGTTCCGCTCCGGCCAGGACCACGTGATCCCGAACGGGAACCCCGAGCGGGTGACCGAGCGAGCCGGGTCGGCACAAAAGGAGCTGGTCCGCTGCCCCGACTCCTACCACGTGGTCACGCTGGACAACGACGCCCCCATGGTCGCGGAGCGGGCGCTCGGGCTCTTCCTGTCCCTCTGAGCCACCTACGTGCCTGCGTCCGGCAGCGTGAGCTGGGCCACGACCGGCAGGTGATCCGATGCCGGGCGCGCGTCCGGACCGGGAGGGACGATGATCCGCTCCACTCGAACCCCTTCGGAGACGAACAGGTAGTCGATCCTCGCGGTCGGCTCGGTCGCCGGGAAGGTCTCTCCCGACACGTCGCCGCCCAGCAGCCACGCGTCCCAGAAGCGCTCGGCCAGGAAGCTCACCGCCCGTCCGTCGGGCGTCTCGTTGAAGTCCCCGCCGATCAGGATCGGGCTTGGGAGTCCCCTGCTCAGATCGGAGACCTCCTCCACGGCGTGAAGCCGCTCCAGCGGGTGGAGCCCCAGGTGGACGGCGACCGCCGAGAACCGGAACCCGGCGTGCCCAATCTGCGTGATCAGCGCTCCCCGCGGGTACAGCCTGCGCCGAACGTCGCCAAAGCGATGGAGCCGACGCGAAACGATCCGCCACGGCTGCCGGACGAGCACCGCGTTCTTCACCCGCCGCCGAAACGGCGACCAGGGGTCGGCAGCGACCAGCATCCCCGTCGCGCGCGCGAACCGCCGGAGCCGCAGGCGACCGCCCGACTCGTTCAGCAACAGCAGATCGGGCTCGAAGTGACCGGCGACCTTCGCCACCCGGTCGAGCCCGTCGCGAAACCCCCGCACGTTGTAGACGATGACGCGCAACCGCACTGAGGCGAGCCTACGCGGGCACGGGCGGGAAGGCTAGGAGGCGATCGTGGTGCCGACGCGGCCAGCCAGCACTTCGGTGGCGTCCTCGAGCGAGCCGATCAGGGCGCGCGACCCGCCCCCCTCGACGAAGCGGACCGCGGCCTCCACCTTCGGGCCCATCGAGCCCGAGCCGAACTCCCCCGCCGCGAGTAGCTCCTTCGCCTCGGGGACTCGGAGATGGTCGATCGGCCGAGCCTCCTCCGTGCCGAAGCCGCGCTGGACCTGCTTCACATCCGTGAGAACCAGGAGCACGGACGCCTGCACGTCGCGCGCGAGGATCGCGGCGGCCAGGTCCTTGTCGACGACGCCCTCTTTGCCGATCAGCCGCGGTCCCGCCTCGACCACGGGCACGCCGCCGCCGCCCGAGGCGATGACGATCACCCCGTCGGCTACGAGCCGGCGGATCACCGGCGCCTCGACGATCGAGTACGGATCCGGCGACGGCACCACGCGGCGCCAGCCGCCGTGCGAATCGGGCTTCATGACCCAGCCCCGCTCCGCGCCCAGCTTGTCCGCCTCCTCCTCCTCGTAGAAGGGGCCCACGGGCTTCGTCGGATCCTGGAATGCCGGATCGTCTGGGCGCACGCGCGTGAGCGTGAGCACGGTCGCCACCGGGCGCTCCATCCCGCGCTCGAAGAACACGTCGCCGATGGTGACCTGGAGGAGGTAGCCGATCTGGCCCTGGCTCTCGGCGCCGCACACGTCGAGCGGCATCGGGTGCACCCAGCCTCGCGCGGCCTCCTGCTGAAGGAGAATCCGGCCGACCTGCGGTCCGTTGCCGTGCGTGACGACGACCTCCCAGCCGGCCGCGGCCATGTCGGCGATCCTCTCCGCCGCAAGCCGCGCCGACGCGAACATGTTCTCGTAGGTGTCGTCCTCGCCACGGCGTAGCAAGGCATTGCCGCCGAGGGCCACGACCACGCGTTCCATCCGGGGAAGCCTCCTCGCGGCTCGGCTACTTCAGGACGGGCGCGAGCGCGTCGACGAGCTTGGGCTCGCCCTCCCTCTCCTCCAGCTCGTAGCGCACGCGCACTGCCGGCTTCGAGATGTTGATCAGATGGCGAAGGTCGATCGGCGAGGCGATAACCACGACGTCACACTCGACCGCATCGATCGTCTTCTCCATCTCCGCGAGCTGCCCTTCCGAGTAGCCCATCGCCGGAAGGACCGGGCCGACGTCGTACTTGCGGTAAGTCTCGTCGAGGGTCCCGATCGCGTACGGGCGCGGATCGACGATCTCGGCGGCGCCGCCCCGACGGGCCGCCACCACGCCGGCGCCGAACTTCATCTCGCCGTGCGTGAGCGTGGGGCCATCCTCGACGACCAGCACACGCTTGCCGGCGATCGCGTGCCCGTTGTCGAGCGTTACCTTGCTGTTCGCCCTGATGACCGTGGCGCGCGGGTTGGTCCGGCGGATCGTGTCCTCCAGCCTGCCGACCTGGTCGAGCGAGGCCGAGTCCATCTTGTTCACGATGATCACGTCCGCCATCCGGAGGTTGGCCTCGCCGGGGTGGTATGTGGTCTCATGGCCCGCTCGGAGCGGGTCGGCGACGACGATGTGCACCGAGGGCCGGTAGAAGGGGAGGTCGTTGTTGCCGCCGTCCCAGATCAGCACGTCACACTCCTCTTGGGCCTGCTCGAGGATCTCACCGTAGTCGACGCCCGCGTACACCACCGTGCCGGCATTGATGTGCGGTTCGTACTCCTCGCGTTCCTCGACGGTGACCTTGTCCCGGTCGAGGTCCCCGAGGGTCGCGAACCTCTGGACGCGTTGTGCGTTCAGGTCGCCGTACGGCATCGGGTGGCGAACGGCGACGACGCGCTTGCCCGCGGCGCGCAGCACCTGGGCGACCGCCCGGGTCGTCTGGCTCTTGCCAGACCCCGTCCGCACCGCGCAGACCGCGACGACCGGCACCTTCGCGTCGAGCATCGTCTGGCGCGGCCCGAGCAACAGGAAATTCGCGCCGGCGGCCAGGGCCTCGCTCGCCTTGTGCATCACGTGCTCGTGCGAGACGTCGGAGTAGGCGAAGACGACGTCGTCGACGTTCAGCTCCCGGATGAGCTTCGTCAGCTCGTCCTCGTCGTGGATGCGGATCCCGTTCGGATACCGAGGGCCGGCGAGCTCCGGTGGATACCGCCGGTCGCTGATGAACGGGATCTGCGTGGCCGTGAACGCCACGACCTCGATTCGACGGTCGTCTCGGAAGACGACGTTGAAGTTGTGGAAGTCGCGCCCGGCAGCACCCATGATCAACACTCGTCGCGGCATGCTCGGAGTCCTTTCCGGAAGGGATGGTGTGATGCGCGGGGGCGGGCACCCGCTCTTCGACGCGCAGCCTACCCCAGGAGGACCCGCGATGGCATCCTGCCGGGGGCCCGCACCCAGGCGGGCGAGGGCGAAGCTCGAGCAGTGGGCTCACGCGTCGAGGTCCTCGGGCGCGTCGACATCGCGGAGCGTGCGGCGATCGGGGTCCAGCGCGTGCCACGAGGTCTCGTCGATCACGGCCACTCGTAGCGCGTCCAGCAGCGTGCGCAGGCGCCGCTCGCCCCCGCCCACGAGCGCCCCCGCCGTCGAACGGGCCCGCTCGACGCGAACGACCACCGGCAGCGGACGGAACCGTCCGCCGTCCCCGAGCGCGACCGCGTCCGCCGGGGCCTCGCGGGCGACCGCCAGCATCTCCTCGAGCACGGCCGGCTGGATCTCCGGCATGTCGCCGGCAACGACGATCGCCAGGTCCGTGGAAACCTCCGCGAGCCCGGCGGCGAGCCCGACCAGCGGCCCCTCGCCCTCGACGGGGTCTCGCGCGATCCGAACCGTGAGGGCCCCCGGCAGCGCGGGCTCGGGCGCGTCCGGCGCAACGACCACGACGATCTCATTGCACACCGTCCCCAGGGCCAGGACGGCGTGGTGAAGGAGCGGTGCCCCCCGGTACGGCTCCGCCAGCTTGTCGCGGCCGTAACGGCTCGAGCGTCCCCCGGCGAGGACGATCCCGGCGACCGCGCTCGTCGGCCTCAGGCCTCCCCGGGCGCCGCGGGCGTCGGCGCGCGGTTCTGCACGAACTCGAATCCGAACCGGCCCTTGATGCAGAGGTGCCCGCTGGTGATCTCGTTGTCGAGCGGCGAGGTGACCTTCACGATCTCGTTGTCCTGCACGTGCAGCTCGAGATTGCAGCCGACGCCGCAGTACGGGCAGATCGTCGTCGTCACGACCTGTCTCGACTCGTCCCAGGTTCCGGCCTCGCGCATGTCGTGCTCGCTCTTGAACATCAGCGCGCCGGTCGGGCACACGCCGATGCAGTTCCCGCAGTAGACGCAGGCCGATTCCGGAAGCGGCACCGCGAGCTCCGTGGAGATCCTCGCGTCGAAGCCGCGACCCGCCACCGCGATCGCGAACGTGTTCTGCGCGTCGTCGCCGCAGGCCTCGACGCACTTGTAGCAGAGAATGCAGCGCGAGTAGTCGCGCACGTACAGGTCGTTGTCGACCTTCACGGGCTGGCGCACGGTTTCGGCCGCGGCGGCGTCCGGCTCGTGATGGTGGCCGGCGCGGCGCGCGTCCCGCTCCCCCGCGGCCGCGGGCTCCACGGGGTCGCCGAAACGGGACGGGTCGGCGCCGTACTCCCGCATCCACCGCTTCACGTCCTCGGCCACGAGCGAGAGATCGACCGACGAGGCCAGGAGCTCGAAGACCAGCCGGCGCGAGTGCCTCACTCGCTCGGAGTCGGTCCGGACCTTCATCCCCGGCTCGACCGCGCGCGAGCAGGCGGGCGCGAGCACGCGGGAGCCCTCCACCTCCACCACGCACACGCGGCAGACGTTCACCGGCGTCAGGGTCTCCAAGAAACACAGCGTGGGCGTGTCGATCCCCTGCGACCGGCACGCCTCGAGCAGCGTGGAACCGTCCGGCACGCGCACCGGCTTGCCGTCGATCTCGATCTCGACGAGACGCTTCGGCGGAACGAGCGGAACGCTCACGGGCGGCCTCCGCCGAAGAGGTGCAAACGATCCACGGCCGATTGCACGGCGCCGGCCGCCGCCTGGCCGAGGCCGCAGATCGACGCGTCGCGCATCACCTGCGCGATCTCGCCGAGGAGCCGCAACTCCTGCTCCCGCGAGCCGATCTCACGGCCGCTCACGAGCCGGTGCAGCGCCTCCTCCTGCCGCACCGTCCCCACGCGGCAAGGGACGCACTGGCCGCACGACTCGTCGCGGAAGAACGCCGCGATGCGAAGCACGATGTCGACCAGGTCGACGGTCTCGTCGAAGACCATCACGACGCCGGAGCCGAGCGTGACGCCGGCCTCGCGCGCCCCCTCGAACGAGAGCGCGAGGTCGAGATCGTCGGGCCCGACGAACCCTCCCGCGGCGCCGCCCAGGAGCACCGCCTTGAGCTCGCGACCGTCGCGCACGCCGCCCGCGAGCGCGAGCACCTCGCGAAGCGTGGTCCCGCACTCGACCTCGAAGACGCCCGGTTGTTCCACGCAGCCGGAGAGGCAGAACAGCCGCGTGCCCGTCGAGTCCGGCGTCCCGATGTCCGCGTACGCGGGCCCGCCGATCCGGAGGATCTCGAGGACGTTGATGAGCGTCTCCACGTTGTTGATCCCGGTCGGCTTCCCGAACAGGCCGTGGGTGACCGGGAAGGGTGGCTTGTTCCGCGGCTCGGCGCGCTTGCCCTCGATCGAGTTGAACAGCGCCGTCTCCTCGCCGGCGATGTACGCGCCCGCCCCGCGGCGGATCTCGACGTCGAACCGGAACCCGGCGCCCATCACGTCCTCGCCCAGGAAACCCCGCGCGTACGCTTGCCCGACGGCGTGAGCGAGGCGCCGGTAGGCAAGCGGATACTCGCCACGGAGGTAGACGAATCCCGTTTCGGCTCCCGTCGCGTACCCGGCGATCGTCAGCGCCTCGACCAACGAGAACGGGTCGCGTTCGATGACGATCCGGTCTTTGAACGTCCCCGGCTCGGACTCGTCCGCGTTGCAGACGAAGTAGTGGGGGCGCACCGGCTGCCTCGCGACTGCCTCCCACTTCACGCCGGTGGGGAACGCCGCGCCGCCGCGCCCGAGCAGCTTCGAGTCCTTCACCTCGCGGATCACGCCCTCCGGCCCGAGCTTCAGGGCGACCCGCAGTGCCTGGTACCCGCCGTTCGCTCGGTAGTCGTCGAGACTGCCGGGTTCGACCGTGCCGACTCGCTGCAGCAACCGCAGACCGGACCGCGCGTCAGGATCCAGCGCTTGGGGCGCTCCGGGGAGGTCGTGACGCTCCCATGCTCGGCCCTCGAGGATCTCGACGACTCGCTCCGCCGTCATGGGGGCGACCGACCACTCGTACGGCTCCTCACCCGACTGAAGGAACATCGCCGCGGGCGCCCGCTCGCATCGGCCGAGGCACGGACTGCGCACCCAGGTGAAGCGTCCGTCGGTGCTCGGGACGCCGGGCGGGCCGAGCCGCTGCTCCAGCTCCCTGCACACCTGCTCTGCCCCGCCGATCCGGCACGCCAGGTCGTCGCAAACGTGAACCACGCGCGGGGGGCGGGGCTCCAAGGCGAACATGGCGTAGAAGCTCGCCACCCCGTAGGCCTCTGCGGGCGGAATCGAGAGCCGCCTCGACACGTAGTTCAGGCCGCCTTCGCTGATCCATCCGACGCGCGACTGGAGCGCGTGCAGGGCAGGCAGAAGCAGGTGGCGACGCTCGCGATCGGCACGGCCGCCGTGCGCCACGTGACCGTCGAGCTCGAGGCGCCAGCCTCCGCCGTGCCAGCCGGACTGAGGCTCGCCGAGAATCTCGTCGACGGCGGCCCGCTCCTCCTCGGTGGCGGCCACCTCCGTCAGATGCAGATCCACAGGACCTCCGTCACTCGCCACTCCCGCCGGACGCCGCGGCGGACTTCTCCAGCTTCTCGATCCGGATGGCGCTCGCCTTGAACTCGGCCGTACCCGACTTCGGATCGGTCGCGTCGATCGTGAGCGCGTTCGTCTCGACCTGATCGGGGAAGTGGAGCGTCATGAACGCGAGCCCGGGACGAAGCGACCGGTCGAGGCTCACCGGCGCCTCGACATTCCCCCGACGCGACGACACGAGCACCCGTTCGCCATCCCCGACGCCGAGCTGCTCTGCTTCCTCCGGAGAGATGCACACGGCCTCCTTGCGTCGGTTCGGCGAGGAATAGAGGCCGCTCTGGACGCCCGTGTTGTAGGAGTCGAGGCGGCGACCCGTCGTGAGCCGGATGGGGAACTCCTCGGTGAGCTCGTCCACCGGGGGCTCGAACTCGACCACCGAGAAGGGGGCCGCCGGGCCGCGCTCGTGCGGGTCCTTCTCCCAGAGTCGCGCGTGAAGGTACTTCGTGCCGGGGTGTTCGTCATCCGGGCAGGGCCACTGGATGCCGTCGAGCGCCTCCAGGCGCTCGTAGCTCATCCCCGCGTGCATCGGCGAGAGGGTCCGAAGCTCCTCCCACGCCGAGCGGGGTGTGACCTCGCCCCAGTCGCGGCCGAGCCGCGCAGCCATCTCCGCGAGGATCCAGATGTCGTCCTTCGCGCCTCCCGGCGGCTCCAGCGCCTTCCGTACCCGCTGCACGCGGCGCTCGCTGTTGGTGACTGTCCCTTCGGACTCGATGGCGGAGACCGCGGCCGGCAGCAGGACGTCGGCCATCTCGGCCGTCTTGGTCATGAAGATGTCCTGCACGATCAGGCAGTCGAGATTCTCCAGGAGGTGGTTCGCCCGGTTCGCGTCGGCTTCGGAGGCGGCGGGGTTCTCGCCGATCACGTAGAGGGCGCGAAGCTCCCCCCGCTCCATCGCCTCGAACATCGCCGTGAGGTGCCACCCGTACTTCGGTGGGATCCTGCAGTCCCAGGCCTTCTCGAACTTCTCGCGCGCCGCCGTGTCCTTCTCGATGTCCTGGAAGCCTGGCAACTTGTTGGGGATCGCGCCCATGTCGCCGCCGCCCTGGACGTTGTTCTGACCGCGGAGCGGGTTGAGGCCGCTCCCGTACCGGCCGACGTGGCCGCACAGCAGCCCGAGGTTGATGAGCGCGAGGACGTTGTCGACGGCGTTGTGGTGCTCGGTGATGCCGAGGGTCCAGCACAGGATGGCCCGGTCGGCGCGCGCATAGGCGTGGGCGAACTCGCGGATGACGCCGGCCGGGACACGGGTGACACGTTCGCCCTCCTCGAGCGTCCACGGCTCGATCGAGGCCGCGTACTCCTCGAAACCGGAGGTCGCGTTCTCGATGAAGGCCTTGTTGGCGAGGCCCGCGCCGATGATCTCGCGAGCCATGGTGTTCGACAGCGCGATGTCGGACCCGACGTCGATGCCGAGCCACACGTCGGCCCATTCGGCGGAGGTGGTGCGTCTGGGGTCGACGACGTACAGCTTCGCGCCGCGCCGCACGCCCTTCAGGGCGTGATGGAAGAAGATCGGATGCGTCTCACGCGCATTCGATCCCCAAAGCACGATGAGATCGGTGTTCTCGACCTCCTCGTACGAACTGGTTCCCCCACCTGCTCCGAACACCGTCGCCAGACCGACGACCGAGGGAGCGTGTCAGGTGCGGTTGCAGCTGTCGACGTTGTTGCTGCCCAAGACCTGACGCATGAGCTTCTGCGCGACGAAGTTCATCTCGTTCGTTGCCTTGGAGCAGCTGAACAGGCCGACCCCGTTGCCGCCGTTCCGCTCGCACGCCGCGCGGATCCCCGCCGCCGCCCGGTCCAGCGCCTCGCCCCACGTGGCGACGCGCAAGGAACCGTTCTCGCGGACCATCGGCTCGGTGAGCCGGGTCTGCCCGTTCCTCATCGAGTTGCCCTCCTTCCACATGTCGGTTCGGTGGATTCTAGACCCCCGCCCGTGCCAGAGTTCGGCGTCACGGCGTCACG
>Ga0153915_10004247_pt1 | contig 13179 bp, 11 predicted proteins | sample Opewatmetagenome_2_FD_107003 | JGI IMG/M metagenome (GOLD analysis project Ga0153915, IMG submission 107003) | Freshwater wetland microbial communities from Ohio, USA - Open water 3 Core 3 Depth 3 metaG | ecosystem: Environmental > Aquatic > Freshwater > Wetlands | place: USA: Ohio, Lake Erie... | reverse complement strand
CTTTTATTCAAAGGCCTTTATATCCTTCATGGACCGGGAAAAAATCGGGGCGGCACTGGCCTTTATTATTCTTATCAGGGCTGGCGAATCCATGCTTTCATCAATGGTATCGCCTTTCATGGTGGATCTTGGAATAAAGGTGCATTATGGCTGGATATCCGGAGGGGTCGGCCTCCCTTTCTCCATACTGGGGGCCATGGTCGGCGGGTGGATGATCTCCCGTTATACACTTAAAAAGGTCCTGTGGCCCTTTCTCCTGGCCCAGAATCTTACCAATCTGGTATATATGTTCCTGGCATTCACACTGAACAGATATATACTCATAAACACGGGCGTCGACACGGTCACACCCATTGGCGGGTTTAATCTCTTCCTGGTGGCATCTGTCCATGCCTTTGACCAGTTTGCGGGCGGGCTCGGGACCTCTGTCCTGGTAACCTTTTTAATGAGGAGCTGTCTGCCTGAATTCAAGGCGGCCCACTTCGCCATAGGCACCGGACTAATGAACATCAGCGGCGTGATCTCAGGCGTGATAAGCGGATTTCTGGCAGGATGGCTCGGCTACTGGCCTTTCTTCGGTATCAGCTTCCTGGCATCAATCCCGGGGATGTGCATAGTCTTCTTCATACCCTTCCTGGATGAAAAAAAAGAAGGTTGACACCAGCAGGCGCCAACCTTCTTTCATCATACCATAACCGTATACCTTATAGCTTATACCTTTTTTATTTCGTAACCAGAAACGTATTAGGGTCAAGCCTTACGCTGGTGTCGGATATCACCGGATTGTCATGATCCTTAAGAAGTTGCAGGAAGATGCCCGTTTGTGTGGAATTAAGCTGAATAATCATACTGAACATCTCATCAACCCTGCTGCATGGATATGGGATGCCCCTTTCATTTTTATCGTTTATATGCCTGTGTGTGAGGGCTGAAAACCATATCTCCACATTAAATTCTTCTGCCACCCCCTTGAATCCTTCAAGTATTTCCTTTTCGGCAGTTTCAAAATTAAGGCCGTCGACGATAAGGGCATCAGGCACAAAATCAAGCTTTTCTACAAGTGTCTTGAGATTTTCTCTTAAACGCTTCATCTCAAAGCTCTGATGCATATAGGCGAGTATCATCCTGTTTCTCTCAAAAAGCATCCTTTTTTCAGTCTCGTCTTTGATATCAAGGGCCTTTACAAGATGGGAGAAGATCACGTTATAATAGGAAGTCACCTTGTCAGGTGTGTCATCCAGGGAGACATGAACAAGTTTCTCATTACTGAAGAGCTTATCAAAGGCTATATGTATTAAACAGGCCGTTTTTCCGACACCTGCGCGTGACATGAGCACGCCAAGGTTCCCACGGCCCAGTTCCTTATTAGAAGACAATTCAAGCAGCTTTAACGGGCTGACTTCTATAAAATCTTTCATGATTTCTTCCCCTTTCTTGCTCCCTCGGTGAGCGTTTTTTTCAGTTCCTCTGCTATGGATTCAGGAACCTTTGAATACCTGGAAAACTCCATTGTAAATTCGGCCTTCCCCTGGGTGTTTGATCTTAAATTTGTTGCATATCCGAACATCTCGGCAAGAGGGACCTCAGAATCGATTGTAGTAAAGACGCCATCTTCGGTGCAACTTATAATTATCCCCCTGCGCTGGTTGATAGAACCCATGACATTTCCCTGAAATTCCGAAGGACATTCCACTGAAACCTTCATGATAGGCTCAAGTATTATAGGCTTTGCCTTGGCATAGGCCTGATTAAATGCCCCTATTGCAGCCTGCATAAAGGCCATATCTGACGAGTCAACGCTATGGTATTGGCCGTCGTTTATCGTCATCTTCATCCCGAGTACCGGGAATCCGATCAAACGGCCTTTTTTAAGGCAGGCCTGGAAACCTTTATCAATGGAAGGTATATACTCTGTTGGTATAACGCCTCCCTTAATGGCGTTGACAAACTCATAAGCGCCTGTTTCTGAAGGTTCCATGAACCCGGCCACCCTGCCATACTGTCCTGAACCTCCTGTCTGCTTTTTATGGATATAATTGAATTCAGCCCTTGCAGAGACGGCCTCCCTGTAGGAAACCTGCGGAGCGCCTGTCTCAACCTCGGCTGCAAACTCCCTTTTCATCCTTTCAACATATATATCCAGGTGCAACTCACCCATGCCCGAGATAATTGTCTCACCCGATTCATGATCCACGAAGCTGTGAAAGGTGGGGTCCTCCCGTACAAACCGGTTTAAGGCCTTTGCCATGTTCATCTCCGATTTATTGTCCTTGGGTGTTACGCTCAGGGATATTACGGGTTCCGGCACAAACATTGATGTAAAGGAATATCGAAGGGTCCCGTCTGTAAATGTGTCTCCTGAAAAGCAATCAACGCCGAAAAGGGCAATGATATCTCCAGCAGAAGCGCCGGTGATTTCCTCCATCTTATCGGCATGCATCCTGGCAAGTCTCCCGACCTTTATCTTTTTTCTATCCCTTGAGTTAATCAGATCATCGCCCTTTTTAATAGAGCCCTGGTATATCCTGAGATATGTAAGCTGGCCATAGGGGGTGACTTCAAGCTTGAAGGCAAGCGCCAGCATTGGCGCATTCGGATCAGATGAAACCACTACCTCTTTGGCGTCATGATCCATATCCAGGGCGTGATTCTGGATATCCACCGGGGACGGGAGATATTTGAGGACCCCGTCAAGCAACGGCTGGACTCCAACATTTTTATAAGCGGAGCCTAAAAATACAGGAATAAGCTTCCTTGAAAGTGCGCCTTGCCTTATGGCTGAGTAAACAAGGTCATCCGTAACCTTGTCCTCCAGTATGGCCTCCATTAACTCGTCCGAAAACATCGAGGCCGTATCCAGGAGTGCTTCCCTGTTGGCCTTGGCGTTATCAAGCAGATTTTCAGGGATTTCTTCAATCCTTATATCTTCGCCATATGGGCCGTCAAAATACATAGCCTGCATGGTTACCAGGTCTATGACACCGGACAGGTCCCCTTCCAACCCGATGGGTAACTGCATGAGGGCCGTCTTGTGGTTTAATCTCGCGCGCAGTTGTTCATTGACCTTGATCGGATCTGCCCCGGATCTGTCGCATTTATTGATAAAGGCCACCCTGGGGACCTTATACCTGTTCATCTGTCTGTCAACTGTGATGGTTTGGGATTGCACCCCGCCGACTGCGCACAATACCAGAATGGATCCATCCAGGACCCTCAGCGATCTTTCAACCTCTATCGTGAAATCAACATGCCCGGGTGTATCGATAATGTTGATCCTGTGATTCTTCCATTCACAAAAAGTGGCAGCTGAAGAGATAGTAATGCCTCTCTCCCTCTCCAGTTCCATGGAATCCATGGTAGCGCCGACCCCGTCTTTTCCCTTTACCTCGTGGACCGCAAATATCTTCTTTGTATAATACAATATCCTCTCGGTAAGGGTGGTCTTGCCTGAATCGATATGAGCGCTAATGCCTATGTTTCTTAATCTTTGTATGTCTTCTGCCATTTGTATCCTCTAATATCCTTCCTCTATATTTCTTATTATCATAAATCAATACGACGCGTCTTTATAAATAATTCAAGACGGGTCGGAATCTTTTATTGCATAATCCCCAATCCGACAGGTGGCTGGATTTGTCGAAAATCTATCAGGAAATATCAACTGCTGTGCTTTATTTTCTCTTTCCGGTCAATTGAGCGGGAACAACATATTGTTATGCCTTGATTGCGGTTTTATAAAATGAAAAATGGCGATTTAGGATGTAACCGGCCTCACAGGAGATATCATATTTTGCAAAATCGTTTAAATTATACATATTAAATATATATGTCAATCTTTAATTATTTTATTTTTATTGTCTATTTCGTCATCAGGTCGTCATTATCACAACTAATCGGACAGGAGGCAACCTAAAACAGGGCCTGTCTCAATAAAATCTGCGGCACTTGTTCATTGACCCTTTTCCCCTTTTTTATTGACACTTACCTCATTTGCATCTACCATTTCCGAAACGTATGAAGCCTTATCCCCATGTCCGATAAATTAAGGGATCATTTTTATCAGGGCTATTTGGAAACAACCTGCCTGAAACGCAATTGAATTAAGTATCATTCACTTTTAAAACTTAGATATTATTGCTTTGGTATTATTAACCTATGTGGTTGTACAGAGAACGATTAAATTATTATGAAAAATTACGGCGCTCATTATATGAGATAGTCAGAGACGCCCTTGAAGCCCGGTTAGTGAAAATCTCCCTTATTGACTCCTTTTATAATTATCTCAAAAATGATATTGAATATAATTTCCTTGATAAAAGCGAACTCAGACCCAAATCAAAGAAGATGGAGAAGGAATCGGAATTATTTAATACATTCATTGTTATCTTATGCGAAGGGTCCATCAGCCCGTCACTTAGAAATTATATCCGGTTTTTTCCCGAAAACAAAGTAATAAAAAAGAACATGGAATATCTGGCCAATTTTTCTTTATTTAAAAAATATCACCCAAATTTCCGGTACTTTGATCAGCCTCCCTTTTTGGATTTTATTAAGGATTTACTCAACATAGATTACGCCCTGCTTATTCAGCAAGACTCCACCGTTAAAAAGAAAAACAGATATTCGCTTACACACTTTCATGTTAAGATAGATTGGCCGATTGCTGATGCAGCCGAAGACCTTGCCAAATGGCTGAGATATATTCAAAATAATTTATATGAAAACGGCGATGAGCAGGCAAGGATGCTCCAGAATAAACTTTTTGAATATTACGGATGCCATCACAGTGTCGGAGGAAGGCGCACAGCGGCCCTGATAGCTGCACAGCTATTGCGAAAGCTTGATTTAATAAGCACTGTTTTTATCTCAAGCTCAGAATCACGTTCCATGATTAAATATTCGGAACGAGGGGTATCAAAATTTTTTCTGATTAAACTCACCAACAACGATATATCCGCCCTTGCCATGAAGGAAGAAATGGATATAGAGGAATTGAAATCGTCCTACCTGTATCCGGCAAAAAATTATTATGTCGGCATCTCGGAGGCTGTTTATGATTACACACAACACTCCAAACCCCCGGAAGATGGAAAGGTAAGGAAAATAAAACCGGCATATAATTGGCTCAGGCTTATGGATGAATTTTTACACCCGAAACCTGAGTTGCCCAATTTGAGGCCCATCAGTTATGACTGGGTTTATTCAACTGAATAATTAACCGCCCGAAACAATTAGACTCCCTTCTTTCCTTTTCTGCCGGACGGAGGGGTTACAGTACTCAGGATTTAAGATGCTCGGACTATTAAAATATTTTTTCACTAACGAACTAGGGGATGACATATCAACCCTAAATAATTATCAACCCCGTAAGGTCCATATTGCAACATGCGCACTTCTATTGGAGATGGCGAAGATCGACGGCGAATTCGATGATTCGGAAAGGCAAAATATTATCGCCGTATTTAAAAATAATTATCATCTCTCTGCCGAAGAAATATCGTGTCTTATCGAGACATCAGAGAAGGAACTGGAAAGAAGCATTGATCTGTGGCAATTTACCAGTCAGATAAATAAAAATTATTCAAATGATGAAAAGATCCGGATAATTGAAATTATCTGGGAAATAGTCTTTGCTGACGGGAAACTGGATAAACATGAAGACTATCTTATCCACAAGTTATCTGAACTTTTAAACATCCCCCATAAACATTTCATAGACGCAAAGTTAAAGGTACTCCACGGCAACCATAGATGACATAAAAAATTTTTGCACATCAATGTTCTTATTCTGCGGCTTGACCGCAGTATCCGACTTTTTATATATCGCGGACATGTAAAAAATATCCTTACCGGAGGTTTCAAGATGCCCGATAATCCAAACAGAGATTGGGAAAAAAAGATTGTAACACCTGATGCCATTATCTCCATGATAAAGCCGGGTATGACCATTTTTCTGGGGACAGCCCTTGCTGAACCGCGCACCTTATTACATAACCTCATGCATTCAAATTCCCCGGACCTCCAGGATCTGGAACTGGTTCAACTCGTAAGCCTTGGGGATGCGATATCTATTGATCGGAAATTTGCTGACCGTTTCCGTCTCAAGACCTTCTTTGGTGAATGGGTTGTAAATGATGCCATCACTATGGGGAATGTTGATCTGATACCCAGCCGGTTTTCAGAAATTCCAGGCCTCATCGATTCGGGAAGGATCAAAATTGATGTTGCCTTTATCCAGATCACTCCCCCAGATGAGGATGGTTATTCGAGTCTGGGCGTTGCCATAGATGTGGCCAGGCAGGCCATGAAAAAGGCATCTCTGGTCGTCGGGGAGATTAACTATAAGGCGCCCAGGACCCGCGGCGACACCTTCGTCCATATGAATGATTTTCAATACCTGGTGATGTCCCAACACCCGCCGGTTTATTTCCGGCGATGGGAGGTCAATGATGTCTATGATAAACTGACCGCTAATGTAGCATCCCTGATTCATGATGGAGACTGCGTCTGCTTCTCAGTGGGCCCTCTTTTTGAAGCGCTTGCCAAACACCTCTTCAGTAAAAAAAATCTGGGAATTCACACCCCTTTCTTTACCGATTCCCTTATGGACCTGATAAAGAGCGGCGCTGTAACCAATCGTCGCAAGAAAATTTTCCGGAATAAAACGCTTGCATCCTATGCCCTTGGGACGCCCGAATTAATGACCTGGCTGGATCGCAACCCCCTGATAGAATTTCAGGGGATTGATATCGTGGCAGACCCGCAGATTATCTCGCAGAACGACAATTTTATCCTGATTCTGCCTGCACGGAAGGTTGATCTCACCGGAGGAATTGCACTCCACAGCGGCAAGGGCATCCTGGCAGCAGGCCCGGCAGAGGCACATGAGTTTCATAGCGGGGCATCCTCTTCACGCGGAGGAAGGACCATCATTGCCTTGCCCAGCCGAAATCAGGAAGGACAGTCCAATATTATTTTTTCCGTGTCGGCCCTTTCCAGTCAGTTATCTATCAGGGAGTCTCTGGATATTGTTGTTACGGAATACGGCATTGCCTCTTTAAAAGGCAGGACAATACGTGAACGAGCCCTGGCCCTTATTGATATTGCCCATCCGGATGACCGTCCCGAACTGATCCGGCTCGCCAGGACAAACCAAATTATATATCCCAAGCAGATATATATAGAAGAGTCCGGGCACCTTTACCCTAATGATCTCACCTGTTCTCATATCTTTAAGGGCCTTCGTGTTAATTTCAGGGCAATCAAACCTTCAGATGCAGATGAGATGCGCAGATTCTTCTATCGTTTCTCCAATGAATCAATCTACTATCGCTATTTTGCGCCCATTGAGTCCATGCCCTATGATGAGGTACAGGAGTATGTCAATGTGGACTTCCGGAAGATCATCTCCATCGTTGCCCTTGTTGGGGAGGCTGGAAAAGATCAGGTCATCGCAGAGGCCCGCTATACCTCTATGCCCGAAAATCCTTATGCGGATGTTGCCTTCATTGTAGATGAAAATTACCGAAGGCAGGGCATCGGTGCATTTATGTTTGACATGCTCATGAATGTAGCCAAGCAGAGGGGTATACAGGGTTTTACAGCAGCTGTCCTGGATATAAACACACCCATGTTAAAGCTCTTTGATAAAATGACACCACACACCATCAAAAGCTCACTGGATAAAGGAGTCTTCAAGCTTACGTTGCCTTTTAGTTAATCTCTTAACACCATTTCTCAGTCCGCCTTAATTTAGATATTCTCTATGTATCCGCACAATATAAACACATTCACATCATTTTTTATTGACATTTCAGTCAGCTTTCCATAAATGTTCAGTGAACACGGAACCGGCTCATTATATGGCCGATATATCCTGTAACTATGCTGCATCGATCGACAAAATGAGTATCAATACTTATGTTAAGAACATCACGAACCGTGTGGAAAAAACCGGGTTCATGCGGAGTGATCTGCGAATCGGTCCTCCCAGGATATATGAAGCAGTTCTGTCAATTAGGTCATAATATTCTCTTGATAAATTTATCAGGACCCGGTTGACATTGGTTTATAATCAGGGCCGTTCTTTTTTCTATGACAAAACATGACATTGAAATCTTGACCATTCCTCCTGCCACGCTGCGCTATCTTCCCCGGCTTCTTATACTCTTTGTAGGGAGCGGTTGTGCTGCCCTTATTTACGAAGTAGTCTGGCTCCAACTCCTGCAGCTGGTAATCGGTTCATCAGGCATCTCTTTAGGCGTGCTGCTGGGCATGTTTATGGGCGGGATGTGCCTTGGCAGTCTCCTGCTTCCGCGGCTGATATCTGCCGATCGTCATCCCTTGAGGATTTACGCATTTCTGGAACTCGGGATTAGAATATTCGGCATTGCGATATTGTACGGGATGCCGTTATTGGCAGATATGTATGAAGGCTTTATGGGACATGGTGCGGCGCAGCGAGCGATTGTGGCTGTAGTGTGCCTGATTCCGCCGACGGTCTAGATGGGTGCGACGCTGCCTGCGATAGCGCGGTGGGTAAAGGCAACACCGGAAGGCGTATCATGGATGGGTTTTTTTTATGCCGGAAATATCGGGGGAGCCGTATTAGGGTGTCTGGCGGCAGGCTTTTATCTGCTGCGTGTGCATGACATGCCGACAGCGACATACGTTGCAGTAGTGATGAATGTTGCGGTTGCATTCTTTGCGTTAGTAATTGCATCAAGGACCCCGTCTTGTGCGGCCACGACCAAAGAACCGGAAATACCGTCAGAAGAGGTGCCCGGGAACCCTGGCGTGTATATTGCCATCGGACTGTCAGGCCTCTGCGCCCTGGGGGCGGAGGTAGTGTGGACGAGGCTTTTATCGATCATGCTTGGAGGCACTGTTTACACCTTTTCGATAATTCTGGCGATGTTTCTCGTAGGGCTCGGGATCGGGAGCAGCGCAGGCGCCTTTTTTGCACGCAGGGTACACAGGGCTAGGGTCGCGTTAGGAATATGCCAAATATCAATTGCCGTGGCTGCGGCCTGGGGTGCGTTTATGATAACCAGGTCCATACCCTATTGGCCGATTAATGTCATTGAAACAACTAAAAAGTTCGGGCCATGGTATACATTTCTATTCGACATTCTTAGAGCGGGTTGCGCTGTTCTGCCCGGAGCCGTCCTGTGGGGTGCAAGCTTTCCGCTGGCATTAGCCGCCGTGGCCGGCCGCAATCAGGATTCAGGACGGATGGTAGGAGGCGTTTATGCTGCCAACACTTCAGGAGCAATAGCGGGTTCGCTGGCGTTCAGCATGCTTGTTATACCCCAGGTCGGCACTCAATGGGGACAGCGGTTTTTGATTATACTCCCTGCAATATCTGCGCTGGTGGCCTTTGCACCGTTTTTTGCATCCCGGCAAGGCACAATGAAAAAAGGCAAAAAGGGGCCTCAATCCTTTAGTATTTCGAGAGGGAAACTGGCAGGGGCGCTTATTTCTCTGACTGCGGTTGCATTGCTCGCTTTTCTTGTTTCTCCTGTGCCATGGGTTGCAGTTGCCTATGGACGTCATTCTTCGCTCTATATACAAAAATATGAACCGGCTATTGTGCAGGAGAAGGATGTGCCCTCGGTTGCCGAAAAGGGTTCCACCCTTTATGGCATTTATGTAGGCGAGGGGATGAATGTCTCTGTCGCGGTTACGAAAACAACTACAGGCTGGCGTTTTTTTCACGGGGCGGGCAAGGTGCAGGCTACAAACGTTCCAAAGGATATGCGATTGCAGCGGATGCTGGGGCATCTGTCGGTACTGGCTCAAAAGAATCCCGATGATGTTAAGGATGTGCTGGTTGTAGCCTGCGGGGCAGGGGTTACGGCGGGATCATTCGTACCGTACCCTAACATCAAACGGATAACTATCTGTGATATTGAACCGCTCGTTCCCAAGGTCGTGACGCCGATGTTCGGTAAAAAGAACTATCACATAGTCGACGGCATCGCAAAAGAAAATCCGCACAAGGTGGAAGGGAAAGAGGTCAGGGTTGTGTATGACGACGGACGGCACTACATCCGCACACTGCCGAAGGACAAAAAATTCGACGTAATCACCTCAGACCCCATTGATCCATGGGTTAAGGGGTGTGCCGCCCTGAATACGGTGGAGTATTACCAGATGTGCAAGGAGCACCTGAATCCGGGCGGTGCGATGAGCCTGTGGATACCGCTTTACGAGAGCAATAATGATACGATCAAGAGTGTATTATCGACATTTTTCAAGGTATTCCCTAATGGGATGGTTTTCAGCAATGACTTAAACGGCAAAGGCTATGATGCGGTTCTGTTGGGCCAGGTTGAGCCGACCAGGATTGACCTGGACAAGCTGCATGACAAACTGAACAGTCCGGATTATGCAAGGGTGAAAGAATCGCTGTTTGAAGTGGGTTATGGCGCCGATATTGCGGACATAACATGGAAGCCTAATATTTGGGGAGACGCGGAGATTGCGCTTTTAGCCACATATGCGGGCCGCGCGACCGATATGAAGGAATGGATGGAGAACGCGCAGATCAACTGGGACCGCAACTTGCGACTGCAATATCTTGCAGGCATGTCGGCGAATATGCATATGGCAACAGAAATCCTGAACAGCATCATGAAATATTACAAATTCCCTGAGGATATATTCAGCGGCTCAACACAGCGCATCCAGGAAATGAAAGTTGCTCTCCAGACAGCTAACAGGGAGCCGTAAAAGCTGGAATTCGATGTTCTCGGATAACGAAGAAGACAGATCTATAATGTCATCTAATGTCTCAATCAACTCTGAAAAAGGCATTCTGTTTAGCGCCGCACACAGGACATGTGTCAGGAGCCTCGTTTTCGTGGGTATATCCGCATACAGGGCAAACAAAATAACATTCCACATCAGACGGCTTATCAAGATTTTCCAGTGCCTTTTGATATAGCCCTGCATGGACCTCCTCAACCGCGTTTGCGTTAGCAAAACTCTTTTCAGCCGCCTTTCTGCCCTCTGCCCTTGCATCCTCAATCATGCCTGGATACATGGACTTGAACTCGTGGGTCTCGCCTTCGATGGCCTCTTTAAGGTTCTCAACCGTGCCCTTTATCCCGTCCATGGCCTTAAGATGTGCGTGGGCATGGATGGTCTCTGCCTCCGCAGCTGCCCTGAAGAGTTTTGCCGCCTGGGGATAGCCTTCCCTGTCCGCCTGTTTTGCAAAGGCCAGATATTTCCTGTTTGCCTGGGATTCGCCCGCGAATGCCTCCTGAAGATTTTGTTCTGTCTTGGTCATTATTTTTCTCCTTTTTATTACAGCAATATTGCTGCCAGTGTTAGATAGATAAGAATAGTTGAGATGTCTGCCACTGCAAGGGTTACAGGCCCGGCAGCAATCTTGAGATCAAGTTTAAGCGAATGAAACAATGCAGGAACGCTCAGGCCCAGAAGGCATGCAAAAAATATAACTGACAGGATGCTGATCCCTATTGTTATTGCTGCCAATCCGGCCCAATGCCAGAACCAGACAATCAAGCCCACAACAAGGCCGCATGCCGCACCCAGCAACAGGGCAACAGCTATCTCGCGCCTCAGTGCCTTTAAAAAGGATGCCGGCGTTAACGGGGCGGAACGCAAGGCCTGAATTGTCACAGTCATGGTCTGCATGCTCACGCTATCGCCCAGCCCCAGGACAAGAGTCAGTAAAAAGGCAAGGATCATACTCTTGGCCAGGGTTGCCTCAAAGGCGCTTGCAAGGATAGCGCAGATCGTCCCTCCGCAGATGGTGGAAATCAGCCACATGAACCTGAATCTAAAGGCCTTGAGCGGCGATGCGCCCTTAACCTGGGAGACACGAAAACCGATAAGCGCAAAGACCTCCTCCATGCGATCCCGCTCGCTCATGTCAAAGACCTCATCCGTAAACACGCTGACATCCACCACGCCGACAATACGCCGGTCCTTATCTACCACCGGAAAGGCCAGAAACTTGTGAATAACGAAAAATTCACAGGCGTCCAGTACAGTCGCTTCCTGGGGGATCGTAACCACCCCCTTGATCATCACCTCGGATAATCTCTGATCCAGCGATGCCGTTAAAAGACGCCTTGTCGGGACTACTCCCGCCAGCCTACCCTGATTATTTACTACATAAAAATAGACAATCTTCTCACCTATGTCATGGGAGCGGATGTCATCCAATGCCTGCTGAATTGAAAAACCTTCATGCAGTGTCGCGAAATCCTTTCGCGCAACGGTCATAACCGGCTGTTTAAGGTGGTCAGTCGTTGTTATCATATATGGATTATCCTTTTAATTAAGGATATCAGCCATCATTCCTTCTGTCAATCTCCCGGCTCAAGGCTGTCATGTCACATATTGCATCTAATCATCTCATTTTTAAAAAATAGGCTCCCGCAACACAATAACTTTCGAGATCATGAGTGTAAACACTTTTGAACGTTATCAAAAAATTAAAAAACCTTCTTGACATTATTGGTTCGAATTCGTATTATCTTATATCGTATAATATGATATCAAATTTTTCCAAAGATTATAAGGGAGAAGACAGGATGATTAAAAAGGAAATGACCAAAAGAATCAGGCATTATCTTGAGAGATTACCGGATATTGATCCAGATATAGTATTAGACGCCCTTTCCCTCCTCACCCTTCATCATGAGGTGGACCTGCTCTCTGAGATCCTGCACAGCAGAATGGGATTCAATGCCAGACAGATGGAGACAATGGAGGCCCTTTTTCACCACCCGGACAGGACCCTTACCCCTGCCCAGCTCACTGATGTTGTACACCTCACCAGGTCCGCCATGACAAGCAACCTCGATTCCCTTGAACGCAAGGGATTTCTCACCCGCTCCGCCCATAAGGAAGACCGGCGCATGGTCGCGGTAACCCTGTCTGAAACGGGAATAAGGTTTTGCGAGGAAAAACTTCCTGTCCGGTATCGTGACATGGCAAAATTTTTATCTATACTATCTCCTGATGAGAGGCGCATCCTCTACGGCGCCTATAACAGGATTGCAGAGTTTCTTAAACAGGCATTGAAGGAGGATCAAATTGATTTTATCAAGGCAAGCCCTGCAAGGGCATAATATATTGCGGCCCCTGGGGCTGATCATCGCCATAGCGTTCATGTCAACAGCCCTGGGATGCGCCGCAACG
>Ga0153915_10004246_pt1 | contig 13180 bp, 17 predicted proteins | sample Opewatmetagenome_2_FD_107003 | JGI IMG/M metagenome (GOLD analysis project Ga0153915, IMG submission 107003) | Freshwater wetland microbial communities from Ohio, USA - Open water 3 Core 3 Depth 3 metaG | ecosystem: Environmental > Aquatic > Freshwater > Wetlands | place: USA: Ohio, Lake Erie... | reverse complement strand
CTCGAGGCGACGCTGCGAGAGCGGAGTTCAGCCGATGCTGACCAGGCAGCTGTCGTCGCGTCGCAAGGACACTACGACGAAGAAGCGCTCGAAGCGATCCTGAAGTGCGGCGTGCCGTACGTCGGGCTCGTGGCGTCGCGCAAGCGCGGGGCCACCGTGCGCGCGCTGCTCGAGGAGCGCGGCGTGCCCGGCGTCGCGACGATCCGGAATCCGGCCGGGCTCGATCTGGGCGCGCGGACTCCGTCCGAAGTCGCGCTGTCGATCCTCGCGGAAATCGTGCAGGCGCGTCCGAGCGGTACCCGCGTGGAGGCGACGGCACCGGTGACGGCCGTGCCGGTTGTCGCGCCGCCAATGCCGGCGACCGCCGTCGATCCCGTGTGCGGAATGCATGTCGACATCGCGACCGCGCGCCACACGGCCGACGTGGACGGCATCGCCTATTACTTCTGCTGCGCGAATTGCCGCTCGAAATTTCTCAAGGATCCGCAGCAATACCGGGCGCGTACTCCATGACAGACGCCACGGCCATCCGCGCGAGATTCCGCGAGCGCGGGTTCATCGTCGACGAGGCGTTCGCGACGGCGCTGCAGATCATGCTGGCGCTCGAGAAACCGCTGCTCATTGAAGGCCCGGCGGGCGTCGGCAAGACCGAGAGCGCCAAGGTTCTGGCCGAGGTGCTGGAGACGCGTATTATCCGCCTGCAGTGCTACGAGGGGCTCGATGCGATGGCGGCGCTCTACGAATGGAACTATCCGAGGCAGATGCTCCATGCCCGCCTGAGCGAGACCGAAGGTCTGAGCCTCGAAGATCGTGAAGCGCACATGTTCAGCGAGCCGTTCCTGCTCAAGCGGCCGCTGCTCGAAGCGATTACGCAAGATCGATCGCCTGTGCTGCTCATCGACGAAGTGGATCGCGCGGACGAGGCGTTCGAAGCCTTCCTGCTCGAGTTGCTGGCTGAATGGCAGGTGACCATTCCCGAGCTGGGCACGATCCGGGCGCGGCACAAGCCGCGCGTGATCGTGACGAGCAACCGGACGCGCGAGCTGTCGGACGCCCTGCGCCGGCGGTGCCTGTTTCTCTGGCTGCCGTATCCATCGCTCGAGCAGGAAATCGACATCCTGCGCGCGCGGGTGCCTGGCCTGTCCGATCGCCTCGCACAGCAGATCGCGCAGCTCATGCAGGTCCTCCGCGGGTTGTCGCTGCAGAAGGCGCCGGGCGTGGCCGAAAGCCTCGACTGGGCGATGGCGCTCATGAGCCTGCACCGCGACCACCTCGACGCGCAGACGCTCGAGCAGACGCTCGGGTGCGTGCTGAAGGTGCACGAAGATCGCGGCGTCCTCGACACGCATCGTGCGGCGGTCGAGCCGATTCTGGAGGGTGCGTCCACGGCGCTCGAGTCTGGCGGCTACAGCCTCGAAACCGATTTCGGGATCGGCTCGGTCTCGCGGCCGCGTCGCTAGATGTACCCATTTGGCAATCTTCCTGACAACCTGATCGCGTTCTGCGAGATCCTGCGACGCGATCATGGGTTCCGCATCGGCGTCGGCGAGCTTCAAGACGCGGCGCGGGCGCTCGAGGTCGTGAAACTGTCCGACGAGCTCGCCGTTCGTCACGCGCTTCGATCCATTCTGAGCCGTACCCGCGACGAGGCGGCCGTATTCGATCGGGCGTTCATGGAGTTCTTCTTTCCAGGACCTCCAGGCGAGCAGCAGGCCGGCATGCCGTCGACGCGGCGGGAGCTCGAGCCCGAAGCCGCCGGACGAGAAGAACACCGCGAGCCCGGACGCGCCCGGCCCGGCGAGGCAGAAGAAGCAGAGGAAGACGCAGAGCGACCTGAGGCCGCTGGCGAGGCCCTCGTGCCGCTCGCGACCGAACCCGAAGCCGAGGCGCCGGCGCTCCTCGCGCGCGCACGCTACAGCCCGCAGGCCGAAGCCGCCGGCGCGGCACCCGAGTTGACGCGTGCGGAGCCCGCGTGGCGGGACGCCGCGCGGGCGCTCGTGCGTCGCCTGCATCTGGGACTGTCACGGCGGTGGCGGCCGGCGGCGAGAGGACGGCGTTTCGATCTGCGGCGGACGCTGAGGGCCAGCCTGCAGACGGGCGGCGAGGCGCTCGAGGCACGATGGTTGCGCCGCTCGAGGCGCGCGCCGCGATTCGTGCTGCTCGTCGACGGCAGCCGCTCGATGAGCACGTACGCGGAGACGGCGCTGAAGGTCGCGGTGGCGATCGCCAGCGTCACGATGCGGGTCGAAGTCTTCACGTTTTCCACATCCCTCCGCCGCGTGACTGACGACGTGCGTCGCGCGGCGGCGGGGGAGACGCGTCGCCTCGAGTACCTGCAGTACGCGTGGGGTGGTGGTACGAGCATCGGTGCATGTCTGCGCGAGTTCCTGCAGCGATTCGGCGGGCGCAGCCTAAGTCGGGACACCATCGTGATTGTGGCCAGCGATGGGCTCGACGTCGGCGATCCGGGTCTATTGCGTGAGGCGATGCGCGAGTTGCACGGGCGATCGGCTGGCCTCGTGTGGCTGAATCCTCTGCTCGAGACACCCGGGTACGAGCCGACCGCTGCGGGGATGAGTGTGGCCCGCCCGTATGTCACCACTTTCGCCAGCATCAACGATCAGGCTGGGCTCGTGCGGTTTTCGCGCCTCGTGCGCCTGCGGACGTGACCCCGTAGTATCCGAGAAGAGCGACATCACACTGCCGAGACACGCGATCGATCCACCGACCGGATGAACCTCGAAAACTCGCCCAATTTCGACGTGTCCTGCCGTGCGCATGACATGGCCCGTAACACTGATACGTGCTCCACGTTCACGGCAGGATTCGCCCGATTGTCCTCTTGGCTCGCGACGATCCTGGGTTCGGCCGACCAATGGGGTTACGACATCAGCGCGCTGTCTCATTCTGCACAACGCGAAAATCAACCGGGACATACCATCGCTCCATGTTGAATCTATCTCGGGAGCAGTGGGCGGGTGTCTGGTGCGCGGCGGTCCTCGTTCTGAGCGCCGGCGCTGTCGTCGCGGGCGTCGGCATCACCCCCGGTAACGTCGTCCTCGTGCTGCTGGCATGCCTCGCTCCGCCGGCGGTCATGCTGCTCATCTGGCGTGGCCCTCCGCCGCAGACGGTCGCCGAACTGCTGTACGACGCCAACGCACCGGCTACGGGCGACCGGCGATGATCAAGGCCCACCCGATCTCCATCGCAGCGCTCGGCGTCATGCTGTCCATGCTTCCCATCCACGCTCAAGAACGCCCGGACTATCGCGACTTTACGCTTGGAAGTCACCTGGCTCACGTGCTCGAACAGCTGCACGTGACGGCGTCGGCCGTCACGCTCGTCCATCAGCGTCCCGCGCTGATCCAGGATCTGCGATGGCTGACGCCGTATTTTCCGATGGGCTTGAAAGAGCCGCGGAAAGATCCCGTTCAGCAGATCGTGTTCGGTTTCTGTGACGACCAGTTGTTCCGGATTGCAATCGAATACGACGGCAACCAGACTGAAGGCATGACCGACGCGGACATGATTGCGGCGTTGTCCGAGCGATATGGATTGCCGTTGACGCCGGCCAGGCCACTTACCGCATCGGCGTTTGCGCCGCAGGCTGCCGGCGAGTGGAGCACGCCCGTCGCGCAGTGGGGCGATGGCGACGTCGTCGTCGTGCTCCTCCGCCGCGCGTTCACCGCGGGGTTTCAGCTCGTGGTCACCTCCGCGCGGCTCGACGGCGTCGCGCGAGCGGCCGCCGCAGAGTCGATTCGCCTCGACCAAAGCGAAGCGCCGGCCCTGGAGATCGCGCGTCAGAAGCGCGACGCCGACGAGACTCGTCTGAGACTGGAAAAAGCGCGGGCCGCGAACAAGGCGGCGTTCCGGCCATGATCGAGGCTGCGCGATGTTCAAGCTGATTGCGACGATGAGACGCGGAACGGCATCCGGCGTGCCGGCGGGATGGGCGCATTATCCGACGCTCGAAACGGCTCGCGCCGGTGCGGCGATCCTGCTTCACGAGGATCGCATTCTGCGTGTGATGGTGGTCAGAAACGAGATTCCGCCGTCGTTTGTGGAATGGCAGGAGCGGTAAGTGACCTTGCGGATCTCGCTCCCCTCGGTGCACATGGCTGGCGGTGACGCCCACTACCCGGCGCATTTCGAGCTCGGCCGCCACGGACTCGCGTTGTTTCTCACACCTGAGGCGGAACTGCCGGTCCTCGACATCAACGCGTCAGTTGAGCAGCTGGACACGTTCGTCCAGAGCCTCCAGGCCGCGCTTACCTCGTTGCGCACGTCCTTCTGACCCCTGACGCTTCCACGACGCCTCCTCACGCGCGCTGGGATATGATCCAAGCGCGCCACCTCGCGCATCCGCCTTTCGGTCTCACTCGACGCTCAAAGGGATTTCTCTATGGCACCGCAGCAGAAGCGCCCGTTCAACGCCCAGGCGTATCTCGAGTCTGCCGGTCTGTCGCGAAAGATCGTCGATTACAAGCGCGGAGCCACCATCTTCACGCAGGGTGACCCGTGCGAGCACGTGCTCTACATCCAGAAGGGCACCGTCAAGCTGTCCGTGCTGTCGAAATCCGGCCGCGAGGCTGTCGTCGCGATGCTCGGCGCCGGCGAGTTTTTCGGCGAGGGATGCCTCGCGGGCCAGCCGGTCCGCATGGGTACGGCGACCGCGACGACGGACAGCGCCATTCTGCTCGTGGACAAGAACCGCATGGTGCGCCTCCTGCACAAACAGCGCGCGATGTCCGATCGATTCCTCAGTCACATGCTGGCCAGGAACATCAAGATCGAAGAAGACCTGATCGATCAGCTATTCAACTCGAGCGAGAAGCGGCTCGCCCGGACGCTCCTGCTGCTCGCGCGGTACGGGAAGCATGACGTGCCGGTCAGAGCCGTGCCCCTCGTCTCCCAGGAGACGCTGGCGGAAATGGTCGGCACGACCAGGTCGCGCGTGAACTTCTTCATGAAGAAATTCCAGCGCCTGGGATTCATCAACTACAAGAACGGGCTCAAGGTCAACAACTCCCTGCTCACCGTCGTCCTGCACGACTGAGCCCGGCCGCATCAGCCGCGGAACTCGACACCGGGTCCTCGCCTGTTCGTTTCCGCAGTCCCGCCATCACCAGGCGAATGCGCTCGCGATGCCGGAGTTTGCGTTTTCTGTCTTTCTGGAATCGAGCTCGATCGCCATTGAGTTTCGACATTTCGCCTCCATCACCAGCGTAGCTGGGGCGATCGGAATCGGCTGGTTCCGTTTTGCACTCCACGGCCGGAAGCTCCTGCTGATGGCAGGCTACGGCGTGTGCAATTCGGCACACTGCCTTATGGCTGGCCTGACCTACCTTCGATCAGCGCCGACGCCCGGCGTCCCCAACCGTGTCAGGAGGAGAGTCACGTGGCCGAAGTGTCCGTCCCCGCGTCGAGGCGCATCCCGATCACGACCGTAGAGCGGATGATCTACAGCGCCCGCACTTACTGGATGGTGGTGATGGTCTGCGATCTGCTTGGCGCGGCCGCGCTGTCGTTGAGGGGCACCACATGCGCGTAGTGTCCATGCGGGACCGGCGTCGCCGCTTGTGACGAGCCCGTTGCGCGAGCTGCTCGCGATCGATCACCGGCGGGCGCTGGACTTTTTCGTGTTGCGCCTGCAGGACGTGACCGAGGCCACCGTCGATCGCGACGAGCTGCTCTACAACGCCAGCGTGCTCGCGCACTATGCCCAGGTCTCCACGCACCCCGACGTCGACCTGCCGACTCCCGCGAATCTCAGTGCGGTGTTCGACCATTTTGTGGCGGACACGACGCTGCGGCACGACCCGCTGATGATGGAAACCGCGGGGGCGCAGTGTCTGTTGCTGGCAGGATTCTTCGAGGACCAAATGTGTCGGCGGCACAATATCCGCTGGTATGCGCAGTTAGGCGCCAGTTTCTTCAGTCGCGCCGCCCTTCACGAGCCGTCTCCACACAAAGCTCGGCTGCTCGACGCCATTGCGAGACGCTTCGAGCCGTGGCGCCAGCGCCACGCGCGGCTCGGTCGCGAACTGCGGGACCAGCCCTATCTGCTGCCTCCGCTCATTCCGCCCACGTCACTTTAGTCAGGAGTCGACATCCATGAATATCAGACCGCTCCACGACCGCATCATCATCCAGCGCCTCGAAGAAGGCGAACAGAAGGTCGGCGGGATCATCATCCCCGACTCCGCCAAGGAGAAGCCGCAGCAGGGAAAGGTCATCGCCGCCGGGAACGGCAAGACGAAGGACGATGGCCAGCGCACGCCGCTCGACGTCAAGGCTGGCGACCGCATCCTCTTCGGGAAGTACTCAGGGCAGGAGATCAAGCTCGATGGTGAGGAATACATCATCATGCGCGAAGACGAAGTCCTCGGCATCATCGACGGCGCCAACGCGAAGAACAGGAAGTAGGAGACAACGATCATGGCAAAACAGATTATCTATGGCGAACATTCACGGCAGGCCGTGCTGCGCGGCATCAACCAGTTGGCCAACGCCGTCAAGGTGACGCTCGGCCCCAAGGGTCGCAATGTGGTGATCGACAAGACATTCGGCTCGCCGACCATCACGAAGGATGGCGTCACGGTCGCCAAGGAGATCGACCTCAGGGATCCGCTGGAAAACATGGGCGCGCAGATGGTGCGCGAGGTCGCGAGCAAGACGTCCGACACGGCTGGCGATGGCACGACGACGGCCACTGTGCTCGCCCAGGCGATCTACCGGGAGGGCGCGAAGAACGTCGCGGCCGGCGCGAATCCGATGGACGTCAAGCGCGGGATCGAAAAGGCGGTGGAGGCGCTCACCGGCGAGATCAAGCGGATGTCGAAGCCGGTCAGCGGCAATATGGTGGCGCAGGTCGGCACCATCTCGGCCAACAACGACGAGACCATCGGGAAGATCATCGCGGGCGCCATGGACAAGGTCGGCAAGGATGGGGTGATTACGGTCGAGGAGGCCAAAAGCATGGAGACGTCGCTGGACGTCGTCGAGGGCATGCAATTCGACCGCGGCTACCTGTCGCCCTACTTCGTGACAGATCCTGAGCGGATGGAAGTCGTCCTCGAGAACGCCGTCATCCTGATCCACGAGAAGAAGATCAGCGCGATGAAGGACCTCCTGCCGGTGCTCGAGCAGGTGGCGCGTCTCGGCCAGCCGCTGCTCATTGTCGCGGAGGACATCGAAGGTGAAGCGCTGGCGACGCTCGTCGTCAACAAGCTGCGCGGCACGCTGCATGTCGCCGCGGTCAAGGCGCCCGGCTTCGGCGATCGCCGCAAGGCCATGCTCGAGGACATCGCCACGCTCACAGGCGGCAAGGCCATCACCGAGGATCTGGGCCTCAAACTCGAGAACCTCAGAATGGAAGACCTGGGGAAGGCGAAGAAGGTCACCATCGATAAGGACAACACGACGATCGTGGAAGGCGCGGGCACCTCGTCCGCCATTGAAGGTCGTGTGAAGCAGCTTCGCGCCCAGGTCGAGGACAGCACGTCGGACTACGACCGCGAGAAGCTGCAGGAGCGACTGGCGAAGCTCGTCGGCGGCGTCGCCATCATCAAGGTCGGCGCGGCCACCGAAACCGAGATGAAGGAGAAGAAGGCGCGTGTCGAGGACGCGATGCATGCGACCAAGGCGGCCGTGGAAGAGGGGATCGTCCCCGGCGGCGGCGTGGCGTTGATTCGTGCGTCGAAGGTGCTCGACGGCCTGACACCCGGCGGCGATCAGCAGATCGGCGTCAACATCGTCAAGCGCGCCATTGAGGAGCCGTTGCGCTGGATAGCGACCAATGCGGGCCACGAGGGGTCGATCGTGGTGCAGAAAGTGCGCGACATGAAGGACGACGAAGGCTTCAACGCGCTCACGGACACCTACGAGAATCTCGTAAAGGCGGGCGTCATCGATCCAGCCAAAGTCGTCCGATCAGCGCTTCAGAACGCCTCGTCGATTGCCTCGCTGCTCCTCACCACCGAGGCGCTTGTGTGCGACATTCCGGAACAGAAGAAGGAGGCGCCGATGCCGGGCGGCGGGATGGGCGCCATGTACTAACGCGCGTGCGTTGTTCCGGATCATCAGAAGTCATGAGCACGATTGTCGCCGTGGCGGACTGGATCAAGCGGATTGCCGACGATGAGCGGAGTCGGGATGCGGCGCGCGTCAGAGAAAACGAGGTCGCCGCTCAAAAGGCCGATCTCGTCCGCCGCCATGGCCGGCGGCTCATCGACGAACTTCGCACGACGGTGACGCGAGACCTCGATGCGTTTCGCGGCGAGTTTCCCGGCGACGCCGCGCGCGACATTGCCATCGAAACCACGGGGGCTGACGGCGGGTTCGTCGTGCGCAGACCGGCGCCGTCAGCCGTCTCCCTCACGGTCACGCCAAACCTCGAAGCGGCAGCGATGGTCTGCCACTACCGCTTCACGCTCGCCAACGGCCTTCCGTCGCGTGAAGATCGCGTTGACGTGATGTTCGCCCGCGATCGAGGCGAGACATTGCAGATGAAGGACCACGCAACGGGACAGCTGTTCGCCACCGCCGACGCACTTTCTGAATTTCTGCTCGTACCGGTACTGACGGCTCGTCGACGCTAGGGACGTTCGCCACAACTGATTACGATCGACTCATCGTCCACCGGCTCGAGGAAGGCGAATAGCAGATCGGCGGCATCATCATCCCCGACACCGCCAAAGAGAAGCCAAAGCGGGTCTCGACGTCAAAGCCGGAGATCGGATCCTGTTCGGCAGGTATTCTGGACAGGAAATCAAGCTCGAGGGTGTTGAGTACCTCATCATGAAAGAGGATGACGTCCCGAAAAGAAGAGGGAGCGGAAGCTGAAGGGATAGGACCCCATGCTGGGTTGGCTGAAGAGGGAATCAATCCCGACGCCTTCATGTGCGGCAGTTACGGAAGCGACGAGGCCGCAAGGGCGTGTCATGTCGGGTCCGTATTTGATGCTCTTCGAGTATCTGGAGAAGCGATACGCGAACAGAGTCGTGTTGACCTTCGCGCAGATCGAAGATCTGCTGGGGTCCGCGCTTCCGGCTCAAGCACATCTCGATCGGGAGTGGTGGACGGACGCCGAGGTAGATGTCGGCCAACCCAGGTGCTCAGATTCCTGGCTGTTAGCTCACAGGAGCGCTACGCCAAATCTGCTGGCCCGCGTCGTCGTGTTTGCACGCGGCTGAAGAACGTCTGACCGCGTTCGCATGAATACAGGTGAGCGCTTCCTTTCTCTTTGGACACGCGAAGAGCCTAGCAGTCGTTCACGACAAGCCCAAGAAATCGGCCACGTCATCCTCGCACAGGCCGTGCCTGTCGTAGCGATACAACGGCGCACGTGTGGCGCCGCGTGTCGCGCCTCATGCCTGACTTGTGGGCGGAGGCGTCGGTGCGGCTTTGCGTCGACTCCACGTTCGCGCGAACGCCCCCAGCGGCGACTCGTCTCGCCGATGCAGATCGTTCAGTCGCGGCGCGTGCGCCCGCAGCAGGTCGCTGCGCGTGATGATCGCGATCGCGCGCCTGGGGGCGATCCGCGTAACGACTGGCAGTCGACCGATGTCGTGTTGCACCATGAGGTCGGCCGCGTCCCTGAGCGTCGAGTCGTCGAACACGACAACCGGGTCCCGTTTCAGCAGGCTGCGCACGGCACGCGCGATGTCGATGTGATCGGCGAATAATTCCCGCCTGGTGATTAGGCCCACCAGTACGCCCTCGTTGTCGACCACCGGAAAGGCCTGATGTTTGTGCGCCGTGGTCGTGAGGCCGGTTTGGGCGGCCGCGATGGAGTCGCCGGCCGGTATGGTCACGACGTGCGCTGTCGCCCACTGGCGCACGGTCTGCAAATGGAGGAAGTCCACTTCTGGCCCCATCGCGAGCGGGACGCCGCGACGCGAGATCTTCTGCGTCATGATGGAATCCCGCATTCCCATTCCTGCGATGAGGTACGCCGCGGCCGTGCCGCCGAGCAGGGGGAGCAAGCCGAGCGGTTGTCGGGTCGTTTCAAAGGCGAAGACGACCCACGTGAGTAACGTATGCGACGCTCCCGCGAACAGAGCCGCCATGCCAACGAGCGCGGCGATTCGCGGATCCAATCCAGCCGCAGGGAAGAGCTTCGTCACGGCGAGACCCAGCAGCGCCCCGCACGCGCCCCCGACGGTAAACAGCGGCGCGAGCGTCCCGCCGGATGTGCCGCTGGCGAGTGAGACGACCCACGACACGAATTTCCACAGACCGAGCGCGAGCAACGCGCGCCACGCCATCGATCCGGACAAAATGTTCGCGATGTTGTCGTAGCCCACGCCCAGCGTGTGCGGACTGACCCAGCCCACGCACCCCACGACCACGCCGCCGAGTGTCGGCCACCACATCCAGTGGATCGGCAACCGTTCGAAGGCATCCTCGACGGCGTAGAGCAGTTGCGTCACCCCGACCGCGAGCACGCCTGCGACAGCGCCGAGCGCGATATATCCCGCGATGGCCAACCCGTGCGGCTGCTCCAGATTCGGCATCGGAAATACTGGTCCGGAGCCGTGGAACGCCCACCGCACCGCCGTGGCGACGGTGGCCGCCAGCGCGACCGGAACGATCGAACGCGCGCGCAATTCGAAGAGCAGGAACTCCAGCGCAAGCAGGACGGCTGCGACCGGCGCACCGAAGGTCGCTGCCATACCCGCGGCAGCGCCGGCGGCCAGCAGTGTCCTGCGCTCAATGGCCGTGATGGCGACGCTTTGGCCTACCAGCGATCCAATGGCACCGCCCGTGGCAATGATCGGGCCTTCGGCGCCGAACGGTCCCCCCGTACCAATCGCGATGGCGGCAGAAAGAGGCTTCAGCAATGCGACGCGTGCCGGAATGCGGCTTTGGTTCAGAACGATCTGTTCCATCGCTTCCGGGATCCCGTGTCCCCGAATGGCTTTCGACCCGTAACGCGCCATCAAGCCCACGGCCAATCCACCGAGCACCGGCGGGACCACGACGAAGGCGCCGAGATGATTCAGCGATGGAGAAACGGCGGCCACAGACAGACGTTCGTAGAAGGACAGATTCGTCACCATCGCGATGAGCAGCGTCAGGACTTCGGCGGTGAGGCCGGCAATGACGCCGATGACCATGGCCAGCGCGCCAAGCAGGAGCACGCGCCGGTCGAGCGGCCGGGCGGGGCGCGACAAACGCAGCGAAGGTGCGAGAAGAACCGGCTGGGGTCCGGTCTGGTGAGGCGCCGTGCGCCCGGATTCATCGCTTGGCAATGTCATGCTTATCTGGCGCGACTTCAAAGAACATCACGGCCTGTTCGCGTCCGGCGCCCATGAGGCGTGTCATTTGCCGCATCGCGTGCGCGAACTCGCGCCGCGTCCGGCCTGGAAGTCGCTGGAGCGCACGAACAATTTCGGTCTGCGAGGCTTCCGGAGCGATCGTGAGCACGCGTCGCCCCTTGTCCGAGAGGGACAGCGCACACCGGCGGGCATCACTCGGTGTTACCCGGCGTCGCACGAAGCCCCGGCGGACGAGTCGCGAGACGACGACGGAGACCGAGCTCTGATGGGTGTACGTACGCGCCGCGAGGTCGTTGATCGATAAGTCGTCGCTCTCGCCAAGCTGTTGCAGCACGAAAAGCTGTGCCGCGGAGAGTCCGATCCGGCGTTCCCCTTCACGCGACGATGTGCGCAAACGGTGGACGATGAATCGGATGCCGTCGAGGACAGTCTGGATATCCTGGGCGGCCCCGGTTGCCGGCCGCCGCCGTGGCGGCCGGCGAGTTATATGGGACACCATGTAAATGTGATCCTAACACACGCGCTGCGACTGGCTGCTGGAAGGCAAGAGGCGCGCTTCGCGCCGGATGATGCCGATCTGAACGATGTAAAGAGACGAAGAATGATGGATTCCTTCGCGCAAATCGCGAAAGGTGGAGGAATGCCCGCCGTCTTGACAGAAGGACGCTTAGCGCCGGACCGCCCGCTTTTGTGAGGCGGGATACGTAACGTGGGTTCCCTTCACAACGGCCCACGGCGTGAGGGTATACGGCCGCGTGCGGATACCGCTCGTGATTTCCCTCGCCTCGATGCCTCTCGCCAGCAGCGCATCCGCAATAAGTGAGCGGTGACAGCGCCACGGCACCGCCTCGGCGCACATCAGCACGACGCGCTCCTGTTTCGCGAGGGCCAGGCAACGCGCCAGGCTTTCTTCGAACTCCGCGGTCTGCATGTAATCGGCATAGCCGCGGAAGCTGGCGTTGCGCCATCCGGTGTTGGCCGAGTCCGCCCGTGCACGGCGCAAGCCGCCCAGCCCCGGCAGGTGCCTGTAGTGAATCTTCGCGCGGTGGAGCGCCGGAGACAGCTCGTCGCGATTGAACTGCGGATTATGGCGTGACCGGGGAATTGTCCGCACGTCAATGACGCGTTGTACGCCGTGAGATTTGAGGAGGCGGATGAACACGGCGATCGGGCGCGTGGAATGCCCGATCGTCAAGATCATCGATGATCCCACGATACGGCCTACGGTTCCGCGTTCCCGAGTGGCTTGTGCGTTTTCTCGGGCCAGGCGATCGTAAGCAGCACGGCGCTCTCTTGAAGGGCTTCGAGATCGTGAGGCGCCCGCCGATCCAGCGCGAGCAGACTCCCGGCACGGAGATCGAATGTGCGTCCCAACGCGGTCAGCCGGATATGGCCTGACAGGACGTGGATGGAAAGTCGCCCATCCGTCTTGTGCTCCGGCATGCGGGCACGGGCCTTCAGCACCGTCAACACGACACGGAAGTCGTCATATTTCAGGAGCGTCCGCGCATTCTGACCGGTCGTCCACGTCGTCTCACGGTGCAGCCGGTCGACTTCGGCCGCCAGGTCGAATTCGAGAAACGGACTGGCCAACGACGGGGCGTGCGGTCGTCGATGCGCGGACTTGCGTGGCGGGGTCTCGGACATCGTAATCTCCCTTCGATGCTATTCGTCTTCTTCACAGCGGACGAAAAGGGCCTGCTTGGGTCGAGGTACTTCACCGCGCATCCAACCGTGGAACGGAAATCGATCGTCGCCAATCTGAACGTTGACGCTATTCACGCGATCGCACCGTTGAAGGAGCTGCGCGTGCTGGGTGTGGCGGAATCGGACCTTGGTGATGCTGCGCGCCGCGCCGCCGGCTCGCAAGAGATATCGGCTGGTGCCGAATCCGAGCT
>Ga0153915_10004245_pt1 | contig 13180 bp, 10 predicted proteins | sample Opewatmetagenome_2_FD_107003 | JGI IMG/M metagenome (GOLD analysis project Ga0153915, IMG submission 107003) | Freshwater wetland microbial communities from Ohio, USA - Open water 3 Core 3 Depth 3 metaG | ecosystem: Environmental > Aquatic > Freshwater > Wetlands | place: USA: Ohio, Lake Erie... | reverse complement strand
CCCCCGCAATCCTCAGGAGGGCAATTTCTTTTTCCTGCAAGGCAGACGGGATAAAAGGCATCCTTCTCCTTAGGAAGGATCTTTTCCAGGAGGATGTCATGCCGCCAGTCGTCGCCGAAGTCATAGAGATAAACCGCCCTGTTGTTTTCGGGAGTAAAATATTTTGATATCATTTTCTTTGCAGGCAGGGCCATCTGATCGTTATCGGAAAAGGACTTGCCGGGACTGCCGATCTCTTCATCAAGTCCTGTCCCGGGGTTAGTTACGCCAAAGGCATGCAAATGGCTGTCCGTCCAGCCCATTGCGTCCTGAATAGCGACATGCAGGTCCCAGAAGCTATAGTTTTCAGGGACCTGAATCCTGCGCCATATGGGCGGCTTGATATCCTTCAATGTAATCTTGAACTGATAAACCTGCTTATATGTCTTTCCCATCGCGTCCTCGCACCTTTAAAAAGGCGGCCCCCGGCATCGAAGATTCCCGTCCGGAGGTTACTGTCTATTAATTATACTTGCGGCATATCCCGCGCCGAAGCCGTTATCGATGTTCACTACCGTCACGCCGGAGGCGCAAGAATTGAGCATGCCCAAAAGGGCCGTTATCCCTCCGAAGCTTGCGCCGTATCCCACGCTTGTCGGGACGGCTATAACCGGCTTGTCCACAAGCCCGCCCACAACACTGGGGAGGGCGCCCTCCATGCCTGCCACTACTATTATAACTGATGCCTTGTTTAGATCATCCCTGTGGGCAAGGACCCTGTGGATACCTGATACGCCAACATCATAGATCGTTTCTACCGCATTGCCCATGAATCTTGCCGTTAATGCAGCCTCTTCCGCAACAGGGATATCCGATGTCCCTGCGCTCATAACCACGATTGTCCCTTTTCCTGATATATTTACAGGCATGGGGTCCAGTATCAATATCCTCGCCCTTCGGTGATAAACGCTCTCGGGATATCTCTTAAGAACAATATCTGCCTTTTCCTGAGAAAGGCGCGTGATCAATATCCTCTCATCCCGCTTAATCATGCTCTCCATGATGACAACGATATCCCCCGCCTCCTTGCCTTCACCGAAGATTACTTCAGAGAAACCTTTTCTCAGGCCCCGGTGATGGTCGATGCAGGCGAAGCCGAGGTCCTCAAAGGGGAGGTCTTTCAGGTCAGCCATAACCTTTTCTACGGACACTCTGCCGTGACTCAGCTCTTCTAAAAGTCTTTTCAAATTATCCTTATCCAAGATGTCTCCTCCGGGCTATGAGCCCTGTTTTCAGGCAAAGAGTTTTTTTGTAAGTTCAGCAACCCTTGACCCAAGCTTCATTGCGTTTTCAGATGTCCTCTCATCAGGCGCGCCTGCGCACGCAACCCCATAGTGGCCGGTTGCAGACATGGGATCGCCTACGATAATCATGCCGTTGATCAGCATGGCCTGTATTATGGACATGATTGTGGTCTCCTTGCCGCCCGTGGAATAATATAGGATCAATACCTGCATATGAGGACCTCCTTTAATGATATTAAAAACGGATAATCATTATTACACCATTTTATTCAAATATACAATTTTGGTGAAACAGATAATCCAGGCTGACAAACAAAAACATGAAGGTGTTTAAGGTGAGATTTTTAATATGCATAGGATCATTAATTTTCGGTCAGTTGCGATAACTTTCCTCTTGGCATTACAGGACAATAAATGATAGCATACCGAATCAAAACAGCTTGCTTTTTCAACCGCGCTTATCCAAATATTTGCATTAAGCCCTTATTGAAGCAATGCAATATGATGGGGTTTGAAAATTATATTCAGCTACAGGAGGCAAAAAATGCTTAAAAAATCTATCAGAGACGTGGATGTTAAGAATAAAAGGATACTGATAAGGGTGGACTATAATGTCCCGCAGGATGAGAAGGGAAATATTACGGATGACATCAGGATAAGGGAAAGCACCTTCACCATTGATTTTATATTAAGACATAACGGAAAGATTATTCTTATGAGCCACCTCGGCAGGCCCAAGGGAAAGGTGGCTGAAGAGTTCAGGCTCACCCCTATTGGAAAACGCCTTTCAGAGCTATTAAACAGACCTGTAAAGAAGCTCGATGACTGCATAGGTCCTGAGGTTGAAAAGGCGGTTTCCGGGATGGCGCCCGGTGATATTATCCTGCTTGAAAATCTGCGTTTTTATAAGGAAGAGGAGAAGAACGATCCGGAATTCGCAAAAAAATTGGCTGCCCTCGGGGATGTCTTTGTCAATGACGCCTTCGGCACCAGCCACAGGGCCCATGCCTCCACTGAGGGCGTGACCCATTATCTTCCCTCGGTAGCCGGCTTTCTTGTTGAAAAGGAGATCGAATATTTCGACAGGATAAATAAAAACGCTGATAGACCATTCGTCCTGGTGCTTGGAGGGGCCAAGGTGTCCGACAAGATCCCGATGATAGAAAATATGCTTTCAAAGGTGGATGCTATACTCATCGGGGGCGCCATGGCATATACCTTTCTGAAGCAGGACGGGGTCAGCATCGGGGCATCGCGATATGAACAGGATGTAGCGGAGACGGCAAAGATCATCCTGGGCAAGGCAAGGTCAAAGGGTGTGGAGTTGCTTCTGCCGGTCGATCATGTTGTGACTGACAATATCGACGCGCCCAAGCAGATAAAAACAACAGTTGATGCAGGCATCGAAGACGGCTTTATCGGTGTTGACATAGGGCCAAAGACAATAGCCCTTTATAAAGATAAGTTTAAAAATGCCAGGACCATTGTATGGAACGGGCCCATGGGGATATTTGAAAAGGACCAGTTCGGCAATGGAACAAAAAAGATGGCGGAGGCCATGGCCGCATCTTCGGCTATTACGGTGGTAGGCGGAGGCGACAGCGCCGCGGCAGCACAAAAGTTCGGGGTTCAGGACAGGCTTTCTCATATATCCACAGGCGGAGGGGCATCGCTTGAATCTCTGGAAGGCAAGATGCTTCCAGGGATAACTGCGCTTCAAGACAAAGAGTAATGCCTGGTGTTCATCCGAAAACGCCAATTTTCGGATCCACGCCATTAGCCGTCAGCTTTCAGGAAAACCTAATTATAACAATGAACTGGCTGATCGCTGATTGCTCCATCCAGAAATCGCCGATTTATGGATGGACGCTGCCTAACCCGGTCGCCGGATTGCCGGACCAGCCTGCCCGGCGACCGTGCCCTACGGAAGTTCAAAAGTCTTAGCCGCCATAGTATCCTTTTTGTATTTTCTGGGCTTCCCAGCCAGGAAGACAGCCGCAATCCCTATAAAGTAAAGAACTATATAAACCATCAATGCCTGCTGATAATTGCCGAAATGGTCATAAAGAAGTCCTGATAAAAAGGAACCCATGGAAGAACCTATGGAATGGAAAAGCTGACATATGCCGAGGAGGATCCCGAAGGAGGCGAGCCCGAAGTATCTGCTTATTGCAAGAGGTTGGAGCACGATGACCCCGCCCATCCCGAAGCCGAAGAAAATCGCGTAAAGCGACAGGGTTGTCATGCTATGCAGGTTAAGCAATAAGGTGAGCCCTATTATCTGCATGCTGAAACAGATCACCATGACCCACTTGAAAGGGATAGACTCGGTAAGACGGCCCAGGCCGAATTTTCCCAGGCCCCCCATAGCTGATATCATACCAAGGGCAATTGTCGCAAAGGCATAGGGTATCCCCTTTTCAGAGATCAAGGGGACCTGATGCTGGAGAACGCCCATGTAGCCCACGGACACAAGGCAGAAGGCCGTGACAATCCACCAATATTGTCCTGATTTTAAGGCCTGCCCAAGGGGCCAACCTTCCCCTGTTATTGATTTGTTGGACCCGCCTGCCTTAAGGGTGTCGCCGGAAAGAGGCGCCAGGGGAGGATCTCCATCAGGGGAAAGGCCCAAATCAGCCGGGTTGTCCTTAATAATTAACAACGTCACAGGCAGGGCCAGGACCCACATTAAAATGCCAAGCATGATGAAGGTGTATTGCCAGCCGAACCTTCCGATTATTGCGCCGATTATTGGAGACATGACCAGGCCTCCGGCTGATATGCCTATATAGGCAAGCCCGATGGCCGTACCCCTGCGTCTTTCAAACCACACGGACAAAAGAGTGCTTACAGGGACAAAGGTTATGGCGGAAAGCGTGAGAGACAGGATGGCATAGACGAGATAAAGGGACCATAGACTTTTTATGAGCGTTATTTGAAAAAAACTCACCCCGCTGGTCAGGCAACCAATGATTAAGACCTTCTTCGGGCCGATCTTCTGGCACAACCGGCCGTACAGGGGTTGCACCGTGCCGTTCATCAAGAGAAAGATCGCCCCCGCCAGCGCAATCTGTGAACGGGCCCATCCGAAATATGCCTCAAAGGGTTTGATAAAGATGCTGAATGAATAGAAGCCTGCCCCTCCGAAACAGAAAAGCAGGATAAAACAGGCGGCAACAATGCGCCATCCATAAAAAATTTTATTGCCGGGGGATGCCCCCAGGCTGATTACCTTGTCCTTCATGCGTCTTCTCCATATTCCAAAAAAAATGCGCGGGCATCTTATTATCCCCGCGCACCTTATCAACTGTTATCAATAATATTAATAGGATTCTACTGCTGTTGCGAAACGATCAATAAGAACATTTACTTATTAAAGTTTCGTGGGTTCGCCATAGTCCGGATTCAAACAGGATGTTAAAAATATTGGGTAAAACCGAATTAATCGCCATGACCTGCTAATTCACGCAGGAATTTAGGTTATTTATAACCTTATGTCAAGACATAACAATTCAATGTCTTAAGATAACCGGGTAGTTCCCCTTGGAGGGGTGAATAGAGTAAATTTTTTAAAGGGACCAAATTATGCCGGTCAATGCTTTTTAATAAGGATGTAAAGCTCTCCTGTTTGTTTCATATGGCCCGCGGCAACCTCAGCATATTGGCCGCTTCCCCAGAAGATGTCGGCCCTTCCTGCCCCCTTGATTGCACCTCCGGTATCCTGATTCATAATAAAACGGGAGAAATCGGTCCATCCTTCAATCTCTCCCTTGCTGTTAATGACCGGTTTTTTACAGGTGAGAAAACACAAGGCCCCTTTCGGGAAGAGGGACGAATCCATTGCAATGGACCTCCCGCCGGTAAGAGTGACCTGTATGTTGCCCAGGGGACTGTTGTTGTCCAGGACCCTGAAAAATACATAGGAAGGATTATAGTTGAGGACATCATTGACTGTCTCGGGATGTGCCGACAGGTATTTACGGATGGCCTGCATGGACATCTCTTCTCTGCTCAAATAGCCTTTCTCAATCATATACTTCCCGATGCTGTTATAGGGGTGGCCGTTCGCAGCCATGTAACCGACAGGGACAGTCTCTCCTCCTTCTAATCTTAACCGCCCTGACCCCTGTATCTGAAGAAATGCCACATCAAGGGGGTCTTTCAACCATGCAATCTCCAACCCTTTTCCATCGAGGGCCTTTTCATCCTCTATTTGTTTTCTTGAATAATATGGCAGGACTTTATTGCCATCCAGTCTTGCGATGATAGTCTCGCTTTTGTACTTTTTATTAAACAGGGAGAGATCAACCTTTATCAAATCGTCCGGCATCCTATAGACAGGATATTTAAAAGGGCCGTCTTCTTTTGTGGAGGCATCAAAAACAGGTTCGTAATAACCCGTAAACAGCACCTTCCCTTTTCCTGTACTGCCTGCGACGCGATACAGGATGAAATTCTTTTTTATTTCGCGGGTTAATATCCTGCGGTCCGGTGTGTTCAGGATCAACTTTAAAAAGGCCTCCTGGCTGTCACGGACCTGAAGGCATGTGAACTTCTTCGATCCATAGGTAAATATATAATCGGGATCAAGCTTGTTAAGGTATTCAAGGTTTCTATTCACTGCCAGCGCAAGGGAATCAAGATCCATGTCATCATCGAATTCAGGATATAGATGTCTTATCTGAATGAGCGCCTTTTCAGGCGTTGTGATTTCCCTCTTCAGGATCTGATAGCAACCTGAAACAGACAAGACATAAAATAAAAAAAGGACCGCTGTCAGGCGATAATAGATGCTTGTTAATGCTGCGCGTCTTTTACTCATGACTTCCCTTTTCGACCATAAATGCGTCCAACTAATGTGAGATTAAGAGGTTTGAAGAATTAAAACAAACTATCCCTTTGGTCATTTATCTAAAAGCCATTTTAGTTTGAAATATCTTATAATATATAAGACCGCCTCTATTGACACAAGATAAAAGGAGCGGTTTCAAGAAATCTCCGGAATAAAGCTATCAGGGAATGGCTGCATTCGGGTAAAAAGGTCAGGATGACTATTAAATCTGCCCCTCCTGACGGCGGAATTCAATTTATCAGGGAGGACATAATCTTATAGACATGGATTGCGTCATTGGGATATGCTTATAATGCAGTATGTATCCAAGCGTTAAAATATTCACTTGGATCATGACTTGATTTTCAAGTAAAATCCTAATTGAAAAATCCAGGATAGAATTATTTTTTTCAATGCGAATTAGCGCAAATATATATTGTGCAATTTAATATAATCGCTACCGATGAAAAATTATCTAGAGACTGAAAATAAAGATCTTGAAAGACAGCGCAGAGAACGCATTATAATCGCGTGTCTTATCGTTGTCGTTATAATCCTGTCTTTTTTTGGATTTAAGGCATTTGATCTGGGGCTTGACCTCCCGGTATCAGGCAGCATACTTGTTTTCAGTCTGATAGATATAAATGTAATCTTGCTGCTGCTTCTTATCTACCTAATCGTCAGGAATCTTGTAAAACTCTTTTTTGAAAGGAAGAAGAATATTATGGGGGCAAGGCTGAGGACCAAACTGGTCCTTGCCTTTATGACCCTCTCGCTTCTACCGACAATTATTCTTTTTATTGTATCTGTTCAGTCTATCAATACATCAATCGAATACTGGTATAACCTTCCCATAGAAAGAACTCTTAACAACGCTGTTGATTTCAGGCAGGACTACTATCAGGATATACATGAGGAGCTTTTTGGCTTTGGGAATACCATAAGCCGGCTTGTTATGCATAACGGATACATGCTTACAGCCAGGTCCGATGAACTTGAGAAATTTATCAGTGACAAACAGGCTGAATATCGCATGGCATCCATAAAGGTTTTCTCAGGCACGCTGGAACTCAAAGCGGCTTTTCAGGATGAAGGAATAGACCTGACTTCATTTAAAGACATCAATGCGGACGTCCTTTCTGAATGTCTTAATAAAGGGACAGAGCAGCCCTATAATCAATCATCAGTCCATGGAGATCTGATAACAGGCATAGTGCCCATATTTTCAAGGACCGAATCCAAGGCGATCGTCGGTGTGCTTGCACTTAGCAGATTTATCCCTGAGACAACCATAAACAGGCTGCAAGGGGTAAGTAACGGATATGAAGAATATAAAGAGTTTAAGACTTTAAAAAGACCTATGAAAATCATCAATTTGATTACACTCTCCATTGTCACCCTCTTGATTATCTTTTCTTCCGTGTGGTTCGGTTTTTTCCTTTCCAAGGGCATTACAGTCCCTATCCAGGAACTGGCGGAAGGGACAGAACATATTGCATCAGGGGATTATGATTTTTTTATTGATCTTGAGGCCCCGGATGAGATAGGCGTGCTGGTTAATTCTTTTAACAGGATGACCCTTGACCTTAAAAACAGCAAGAAACAGCTTGAAGAGACAAATGATGAATTGATAAAAAGGAATATTGAGATGGAACGGCGACGCCTTTATATGGAGATTGTCCTTGCAAATATCTCCACGGGCGTCCTTTCCGCTGATTTGAACGGTACGATCCTGTCAATCAACAAATCCGCGGAAATCATGCTTAATATCAAGGCGGAAAAGACTATCGGGAAGAATTATAAGGATGTCATGAAGAAAGACCAGGTTGAGGTCATTAACAGGATTTTTGAGGAAAAAAGCCTGTTTAAAAAAGGTTTCATTCAAAAACAGATCAGCTTCGCCGTGGGCAATAAAAACCTCATCCTCCTGGTTTCAATAAACATGCTCAGCGACGATCAGGGCAAATATTCCGGATTTGTTGCCGTGTTCGAGGACCTGACCGAGATTGAAAAGGCCCAAAGGATGGCGGCATGGCGCGAGGTGGCAAGGCGCATTGCCCATGAGGTTAAAAATCCCCTTACACCCATCCAACTCTCAGCACAGCGCCTAAAAAAGAGATACGGACACATTATCGTCAATGATGAAGATGCGAAGGTCATTGAAGATTGCACCAACATGATAATTGATCAGGCGGAGGGATTAAAACGGCTGGTAAATGAGTTCTCAAACTATGCCCGCATGCCCGTTTCAAATCCCAGGCCTGAAGAAATAGGTCAGGTTATAAAGGAGGCGGTTAACCTCTATCAGGACACTCGAAGCAATGTAAAAGTAATTTTCAGTGATTCGTTCAATGTCCCGGTATTCAAGATTGATCGAGAACAGATCAAGAGGGTAATGATAAATCTTCTGGATAACGCCATGGCGGCTATAGAAGACAAGGGAGAGATAATTGTTGATCTCTCTTATATTAAAGACCAGGAACTTGCAAGAATAGAGGTCTCGGATAACGGCAGGGGCATCGCCCCTGAACATAAGACAAGGCTCTTTGAACCTTATTTTTCGACAAAAAAACAGGGATCGGGTCTGGGGCTTGCGATAGTGAATACTATCATACGGGATCATAAGGGTTTTATCGAGGTGCAGGATAATGAGCCCCGGGGTACAAGGTTTATTATTGAGCTGCCTGTGAACGTCTAGCCGCCTTAAGATAACTAAAATCAATATAAGAGAGATAAGATGTTTTTTTTTCTGTATAATTTTGCGTGGTCACTGGTCTTAATGCTTTTCACGCCTGTAATATTATTCTCAAGGAATTCAAGACTCTCCGAAAGACTTGGCCTTAATCTGCCCGGGAATCCTTCAGGGGTAAAAAGAATATGGGTGCATGCCCTTTCTGTAGGAGAGGTAATCTCAGCCGTTCCCCTTGTAAAGGCCTTAAAAAGGCAATACCCGTCTCTGCCTGTTATCGTCACGGTCAAGACCATCCAGGGGATGGTGGTCGCAAACAAAGAGCTTAGGGATGAGGCGGATGCCCTGATACCCATGCCGGTTGATTTCTGGTGGTCCATATCACGAATATTTCATCATATAAATCCTTCTGTTTTAATATTAGTTGAGGGCGATATATGGCCGGGCCTGATTTCATATCTTAAAAAAAGGGGAGTTAAGGTGTTCCTAGTAAATGGAAGGATCTCGCCACGGACATTGAGGTCCTACAGGAGATTCAGGTTTCTTGTCCGACCGATGTTGAATAAGATTGAACTGTGCCTTATGCAGTCAGAGGTTGATCGGGAGAGATTGATAGGGATAGGTCTTCCCCTTGAAAAAATAAAAAACACGGGGAATATCAAGTTTGACAGGCCCTGGCGGGCTATGGAAACCGAAGAGTATAATCATTGGCAGAAACTGCTTAACCTGCGGCCCGGAGAGATGATCTGGGTTGCGGGAAGCACGCATGAAGGCGAGGATGAGATAATCCTTGAGACCTATAAACGCCTAAAGGGATCTTTCCCGGGACTTTTTCTTATTATCGCACCCAGGAAAACGGAATCAGCCGGAAATGTCTATAGGTTATGTGCGGTCAAGGGGCTTGAGGCAAAGATGAGAAGCCGTTTGAGTGTTGAAAAAGGGCCCACAGCCTATGAAGTGCTTATCCTGGATACCATAGGAGAACTGGAGAGGATCTATGGCCTTGCCGGCATCAGTTTCGTTGGGGGAAGCATGGTTCCGGTCGGAGGTCATAATCTCCTTGAACCGGCAGCCTTCGGACGTCCCGTGCTTTTTGGAAAATATACACATAATTTTCTGCTCATGTCTCAACTCCTTGCCGAAGAAGGAGGAGGCTGGATGATTGAGGATAGTGAAGACCTTTTTTTAAAGATGAAGACACTGCTGTCCGATCATGAATTGTGCGCCGGGATGGGCATCAGGGCAAAGGAGTTTGTCCTGAAAAACAGCGGCGCACTGGATCGCGTTATGGCGCAGATCGGAGGATACATAGAAAGACATGATTGATTGGGCCAGGATACACGGGGAAAAAGGATTTAGGGCGTCATATCTTCCTCTTTCGTTTATGTCCTTGTTATATGGAGTTGGCGTAAGGCTTAGTCTCAAAAACAATAAGACAAGGGACAAGCTGTCGCTTCCGGGGTTTACAGTCAGCATTGGCAACCTGACTGCGGGCGGGACAGGCAAGACCCCTGCAACCTGTATGATAGCAGAATGGGCGCAGGGAGAGGGATACGATGTTGCGGTGCTTTCAAGGGGGTATGGCGGTAAAAAAAAGGAAAGGGTAACGATTGTATCTGATGGGAAGGATATATTGGCCGGGCCTGAAGAGGCGGGGGATGAACCTTGTCTTTTAGCAGGAAAACTGCCGGGCATCCCAGTGGTGACATCAAAGGATCGTTATCTTGCCGGGCTTGCTGCCCATAAAAATTTCGGGTCTTCATTTTTCATACTCGATGACGGTTATCAGCATTTGGCGCTGAAAAGGGACCTGAATCTGCTTTTGCTTGATGCAGCCAATCCTTTTGGAAATGGCCGGCTTCTGCCGCGAGGTCCGCTAAGAGAACCTGTAAATCAGATAGCAAGGGCGGATGCTATTATTTTTACAAGAGCCAATTTCTTAACTAATGGAAAAGATATGGGCACTGAAATTAAATATCTTTTTCAGGGCAAACCTGTATTTATGGGGGATCACCTGCCTGTAAAGGTTGTTTTTCCATTTCGGGGCACAAGTCATGATCCGGATTTTCTAAAAGGGAAGCGTGTTATGGCGTTTGCGGGCATAGCAAGGCCGGATTCTTTCAGTCGCACACTGATCAGTCTGGGCGCTGAAATTTTATCCTTCAGGCACTTTCCTGATCACCATCCCTTTACCGATTATGAGATAAGAACCTTGATCCAGGAAAAGGTTGACAAAGGCGCTGAGTTCCTGATCACGACGGAGAAGGACCGGATGAGGGCGCCTGATCTTATCTCCGGAGATCCTTGTTTTTCATATCTAACCATCAGGTTTGAACTTTCAGGTGAAAGGGAAGGCTTTTTTCGGATGGTCGGGGATAAGATAAAGGGCAGTTCTTTAAGGCAGGGGGTCGCATCAAGTTAACCGAACAAAATTAGGAGTGATTTTATGACAATCAGCAAAGAGTTGCTGGATATCCTTGCATGCCCGAAATGCAAAGGGAAGGTATATCTGAACGATAAGGGAAGCGGATTGATATGTGAAAATTGCAGACTTTTATATGAGATCAGGGATGGCATCCCTGTCATGCTTATTGATGAGGCAAAAAAGATCTGAAATGGATGTCGGCATAGGGTGTGCGTTATTTATTAAGACTGCTTCAAAATGCATATATTATGATCGGTTTTAATAATACAGTATTTTGATTGTTTTTTCATCCTCACAATTGGATAATTATGAATAAAGTATGAATAAAGTAAATTAATCATGAGAAGATGTAAATAATCTTTACCCTCTTGACTGGATCTGATACAAAAGATCGGAGGTCAAGTTTATTAATCTTTAGGCGTATATTTAAGGCTATGAAATTAAATCTTTCTGTAAAAATTTTTATCACCTTTTTGCTGGTAACGGTTACCAGTTCATTGTTGATCGTAGTCTCTGTAAAGGTTTCAAACAGGTACTTCAAGAATTATGCACAGCAGAAAGACATGAAAAAACTTGAATATCTTGCAGATGCCGTTGCGAAATTTTATTCAGAAAATAACGGCTGGGACCTGTTGCTTCAAAACCCTGATTTATGGAGGTATTTTCTTAACTCAGGATCATCAAAAGCCGATCTGGTGAATCCTTCACAAGCGGGAAGGCCGCCGCTGGAATCCACTATAACACTTAGGCCGCCCAGCCTTGACCGTGTATCTCCTATGCCCATATGGGACCCCCAGAATCTTGGTCCTCGTGTGAGCCTTTTTGACGCCAATAAAAACAGGATTGCAGGTCCGGAAGGTCCAATCAATGAATACGATACCCTTCCCATTATTGTGGATAATGTCACCGTTGGTTGGGTTGGGCTTAAAACAAAAAGAGGAGCTGATGATACCATTGATCAGGAATATCTTGAAAAACAGTCAATGATAATATTAGTAACCGGCGGCATTATCCTGCTTGCAGCCTCATTCTTTGCGCTGATTTTTTCAAGACATCTCTTGAGGCCGATCAGACTCTTAGCCGATGCAACAAAGGCACTTACCCAACGAAATTTCGGGGTTCGCATCCAGGTGCAATCTTCAGATGAGCTTGGAAATCTTGCCGAGCGGTTTAATTTCATGGCCAAGAAGATGGAAGATTATGAACAAAATCAGCTGCGGTGGCTTTCGGACATATCCCATGAATTGCGCACCCCTCTTTCGGTATTAATAGGCGAGATCGAGGCGCTTCAGGACGGGGTTCGAAAGGCTGATGAAAGATCCTTGAAGTCTATAGGCGATGAAGCAAAACACCTTGAGAAACTCGTTAACGATCTTCATGTCCTTTCACTGGCCGAGGCAGGCGCTATTTCAATGAAGATGGTATCCTTAAAACCGGTTACCATATTAAGCCAGGCCATATACCACTTTCAGAACAGGATCGAGAACAGCGGCATGACTGTAGATCTCAGGATGGAGCCTAATGGAGATGAACTGAAGGTTACGGGCGACCCCCATCGCCTCGTGCAACTCTTTTCAAATCTTATTGAGAATGCACTTGTGCACGCTGAAAAACCTGGGCGCTTGATCATCAAACAGGCTCATATAAAGGACAAAATAACCATAATCTTTGAAGATACCGGCCCCGGCGTCCCTGAAGATGCCCTCCCAAGGCTGTTCGAGAGGTTATACAGGGCTGATTCTTCCCGGAGTCGTTCTACAGGGGGCAGCGGTCTAGGATTGGCGATCTGTAAATCCATCGTGGAATTACACCATGGCAATATACAGGCGCAAAACGGGGATGAAGGCGGGTTAAAAATTGAAATAACATTGCCTTTAGAACCGAATAATAAGTAACAATAAAAAAAGGAATTAAAATCTATGGGAAAACGAAAAATATTAATTGTTGAAGAT
>Ga0153915_10004244_pt1 | contig 13181 bp, 12 predicted proteins | sample Opewatmetagenome_2_FD_107003 | JGI IMG/M metagenome (GOLD analysis project Ga0153915, IMG submission 107003) | Freshwater wetland microbial communities from Ohio, USA - Open water 3 Core 3 Depth 3 metaG | ecosystem: Environmental > Aquatic > Freshwater > Wetlands | place: USA: Ohio, Lake Erie... | reverse complement strand
CAGCCGCATCATTTCATCTGCGTTTGTCGCGGCGGGCAGGCAATTCCTATCGATACATACATACGCGGTGGCCCTGTTCCCTACTGGCCTGTAAAATCTAGTGAAGGATGCAAGGCGGTCGAGTTCCTCCACTTGATGGCCAGTCGCTCGAAGCAACACACTCACATTCGAGAGGAAACTTCTTGAGAGCATACGGATCATCTCACTAGCCTCTTCACTGTTATGAGGAGTCGCAATGACCACCTCACAGGAGGGCCCAAGGATGAGGTCGAGTCCAGCTAGCATCATAGCATGCCCAGCATGATCAGCCGTGATGTCATTCGCGAAGGCCGCGAGAGTTGCCGATGCTCTCCCTTCAAACGTTTCATCGCCTAGAATGCGAGCTAGTCTAATCATGTTCAGGACAGAAACTGAGTTGCCGGACGGGACTGGTCCATCATGCGTTTCCTTGTCCCGCATCATAATCTGTTCTGAGTCGTCTGACGAGAAGAAGAAACCACTCGACTCCCTATCCCAGAAATGTCGCAGAGAATAGGAGCTAAGATCTCGAGCGATCTCCAGATAGCGTGGCTCAAAAGTGGTTTCGTAAAGCTCGATCAGACCCCATGTCATAAAGGCATAGTCGTCAAGAAATGCGCGTATTTTCGCGTGACCGGCACGATACGTGTGCAGCAGCCCTCCATCTTGGCTCCGTAACCTGCTCAATATGAACTCGGCCGCTTGCTGCGCGGATTCTACATAGCTGTTTTCACCAATCGCTCTCGCAGCAATTGCCAAAGCGGCGATCATGAGACCATTCCAGTCAGCAAGTATCTTCTCGTCTCTATTTGGTCGGGCTTGTTTGTATCGTGCGGCCAATAGCTTCTCTCGCGCCGATGCTAGCATCTTCAACAGCTGGGCCGTGCTGACGCCGATTACATCAGCTGTCGCTGTCAGTGGCTGTTTGATATGCGGAATGCTTCTTCCTGTATGGTCTTCAGTCGTTTCTTCTTGGTAGTTACCTTCAGGCGTGATGTCAAAGCGGTGACGGAAGGCATTGAATTCGTCTGGGCTGAGAGCATCTTGAAGCTGACTGAGCGACCAAAGGTAGAACCTTCCCTCCTGATTCTCGGTGTCGGCATCTTCGGCGGAGTAGTAGGCACCACCCGGATCTCTCAAGTCTCTGTTGACGTAGGTCAGCACCTCTCTGACCACACTTGCATATTCTTCGTTCTTGGTTGCTTGATATGCCTCAGCATATGATATGACAAGCAGGGCCTGATCGTAGAGCATCTTCTCAAAATGCGGTCGGTTCCATTCAGAATCAGTAGAGTATCTGTGAAACCCGTACCCTATCTGATCAAAGAGCCCCCCGTCTCTCATTGCATGGAGCGTCTTCTCAACCATGTGCAGAGCACGTTCGTTGCCTGTTCTCTTCCATTCACGAAGCAGAAGCATCATGATGTGAGGCGACGGAAACTTCGGGCTAGATCCAAAGCCACCATGTTCTTCATCAAACGCGGCGCTTAATGTCTGAAATGACTCTTCAAGAGTACGAACACTGAGCTTCGGTGAGCCGCTTTGGGGATTCTCTTTGGTGAGCGCTGAGTGCACTCGGCTCAGGACTTCATCTATGTTAGACCGATTGGTGCTCCACAGCTCATGTAATCGAGGAATGAGATGCAGCATGCCAATCTGCCCATAACTATCCTCCTTAGGAATGAATGTCGCCGCGAAGAATGGCTGCTTGTCAGGTGTCATCACAATCGTGAGCGGCCAGCCTCCTCTCCCAGTCATCAACTGAGCTACTCGCATGTATACTCTGTCGATGTCTGGTCGCTCTTCCCTGTCCACCTTGATGCTAACGAAGTTCTCATTCAGTAATCTCGCTACATTTGAATCCTCGAAGGATTCATGGGCCATCACGTGACACCAATGACAGGAGCTGTATCCAATTGAAAGGAATATTGGCTTGTTCTCGATCCTTGCTTTATCGAACGCTTCTTGACTCCAGGGGAACCAGTCCACCGGGTTTTCGGCATGTTGCAGCAAGTACGGGCTCTTCTCATTTGCCAGCCTGTTCAGGGCTCGCGGCTCCTGTATCATGTGAACTCCTCGCGATGCTCTTGGCTGGGCTTTGCTTAACGATTGTGAATCATTTAAAGCCTTTGCTATGACCTAGGCGATTCTTCCTGCGGAGAATAGCTCTGGTGCCTCAGCGCGGCATGAAGCTGGAAAGTGGCGAATTGGGATAAGGGGGGTGCAAGTTCACGCTGTATTCGCAGAGTGGTTACGTCGCCCGCAACGAAGGAATCTTGGGTGGCAGCCGGACTAAGTGCGTCGGGTCTCAGCTCGTGGCCAAGAAGATGTGTCCGTTTGACTCGACAAGCTTCCCTTGGCGAATCAAGGACTCCACATGATGCTCTATCATCCAACGTTCGAACTGCAGCATCACGGGCCCAGCGAGAGATGGATAGATGATTGGATGTTCGAGAATCTCGTTGACCGATTTAGCTCCAGCCGCGACGGCTTTCATAACCAGTTCATCCCGTCTGTCGAAGTGCTGCAGATATCTGTCGAGGGCTTGCCTATAGTCCTGAACCAGAGGATTACGGAGATGGCCGCTAATGTACTGGTTGTAGCTCCTCTCCTTCACGCTCTTAATGGAGTCCTTCAGCTGTACTATTGACGAGTTGGGGTGGCCATAGAAGGGGCCGAAGTCGGTGCAGTCAATGTCTGCTGCGAAGAGATAGGCCGGCTCCATAATCTCCAGGCACATGTGATCCGGCAGATGCCCTTTCGTATAGAATGTCCGAAGAGTGATGTCGTCCAGTGCAATCTTGTCACCGTTGTGGAGGACCTCGTCAACGCGTCCTTCGTCCAAGGCGCCATACATCTGATCGTTCACTAGCTGTTCCCAGAGATGTCTGACGGACTGTCCGGGAGTGAACCCCAGGAATTCCTTCATCTTCTCCTTGTCATCGAACAGAGGTGCTGTCACCTCGTTGGCCGCGATTCTGCACCCTGAAACTCGGTTCAGTCTGACAGCGTGAGTGATGTGATCGGGGTGAATATGGCTAAGGACTACGGTGTCTATGTCACGAAGCTCAAGATTCAGAGTCTTGAGGAGTGCACGTAGGCTTTCGATGGGACAGCCGGGATCTATGACAACAACATCTCCAGAAACGACCACCAACGTGTTACACTTTGGGAATGCACCCCCAATGACCACATGCACGCCATGGCCGAGTCCAACATAGCTCAAGATACATGACCCCCTGCTACGAGGTCTATCATGTGATTTCTAGGCTCCGGGGGTATCGCCGCCGCACTGAATCCGAGTATCAGAGGCTCATTCACGAGATGCTTGAACCTTCACTTCTGCTGCGCTCCGCGCCGCCTGCCTCCAGACCCGGAAGTGACTCCAGACGACCGGTATCATGGCGGATAGAACGAGTATCGTGATGAGCAGCGTGCCCACAACAGGCGTCGTATTGGTTGGTATCTGGTCGGCTTCAATCGCGTCGACCCAAAATCCGAGAAGGAATCCCATCGCAGAGGGGATCGTTAGGATGGCAAGAATGAAGAATATCAGAAACGCTCTGAGCGGGGACGCTTGGATTGTTCTCGCAAAGGCTCCGAGAAACCTGTGCTTCTGCCAGCGAGAGCCTTCTGCGACAATCCAGAAGACAAAGAAAAGAGCCACTATGAGGAAGAAAGGTATAAGCAGAATCTCAAACCACATATCGGGCACTACCTTTGCGTCTTGGAACGTCGATTCGTAACTCTAGATATATCCTTCGGTTCGCGTTGGGCGAATCCGACTGATATCAGGGGAAGTGCTTCCACAAGAGGTGGTGCTCTAACATGAATGTATACGTCCTAAGTTGCTTTGTACTGCAGCCGGGCTTCGTAGAGTCTTCGGAGTTCCACTAAGGTGGTTGCGTCTTCCGGTCTCTTGTCGTCCCTTATTCGAGCAATGCGTGCGAATCTCAGGGTCATACCCCCATCATAGGTTGGGCTCTCCTGTATCTCAGAAACGAGGACCTCGACTACTATCTCTGGCCTTACTTTGATGACTCGTCCTTCTTTCCCAGTCTGTATATCCAGCAACCTCTTGGTCATACTTTCGAACTCCGGATCTGTCAGCCCCTTGAATGTCTTGCCTATCATGACATAGTCGTCTGTTTCCTCGTTCCTGATTGCGAGGTGATAGTCAGACAGCCACTTGCTCCTCCTGCCATATCCCCATTCGGCACCGACTATCACCATGTCAAGTGTGATGGTGTGCTTTATCTTGAACCACGTCTTCCCACGTAAGCCCGGGACATATGTAGAATCGAGTTTCTTCACCATCAGTCCCTCATGGCCCAGCTGAAGGCTCCGTTCGAAGAATCTCTCTGCTTCTGAGTCGCTGGATGTTACCAACCTTTCAACTATCATATCCGGCGGAGCGATCTGTTCCAGGACCGTGCGCCGCTCTGCATAGGGTCTGTCCACAAACGCCTTTCCTCCCTCCATTAGTACGTCGAACAGTCTGAGCTCCAGCTTTGTCTGCTTTAGCTTCGATTCGACATCCTGTACTCTGCCGAATCTTGTCATCACGGCCTGAAACAGATAGGGTGTACCCTGTGGATCGATAGCGATCACTTCGCCGTCCAAAATGGCCTGTTTGGAGGAAACTTCATTTCTCACAGCTTGGGCAACATCCGGCAGGCTATCCGTCACATCCGTAAGACTTCTGGAATACAGGCGGACTTGCTGCCCATCGCTGTGGACCTGTACCCGGGCACCATCAAGTTTGAGCTCTAGCGCTACTGGCACACCAATCGAATTGATCAGTTCACGTAGGTCAGTTGCCTGAGTGGCCAACATAGGTTTCACGGGTCTGAACAGAACCATGCTGACTCGATCAAGTTCGTCCTTGCCGCCGACAGATGCGAGTGCGGCAACCTCTCCAAGGTCTCCGGTGAGTGACCATGCTCGTCTCACAGTTACAGGGCCTATCATGAAAGCAGCTGCGATGCCTTCGGCAACGAGTCCTTCGGACACTCCGGTTCGGGTGTCTGATAGCAGCAGAGCAACCAAGTACTTTGCTTCTCTTGGTGTTGCTTCAGACAGCATTCGAACCATTAGCGTTTCCTTCTTCTTTCTTGAGCCCTGACCCGAAGCTGATGCAATAGCAGCAAACGTTGATGCGGTCCTGCCAATGCTCAAAGGCTCTGTTTCGAGGACTTCCTGCCTCGTCACCCGCATCAAGCCCAGAAGCGATGCCACAGCATCTCCGGTATCACCTTTGTAGACTTTATCGAAATCCTTCTGAGAGTAGTCGACGAGTTGTCTCAAGGAACCTACAAGCCCACTCCATGAGATGTTGAGTGCGCGTGGGTCACACTCCGCGAATACACGACCTGCCAAGAAGAGCGTGGCAGATCTCATGTCGTCATGCGATGTGTTTCGCAGAAACTCTGCTATCAGGTTGACCTTTTCTGTGCGACTCGAAGTTTGACTTATTCTGTCGAGTACTTGAGCAAGCTCCAAGAACTGCGTCATCGATGCAGTCCTACAGAGGCCGACGTGTCTTATTAATCGTGAGATGACGGTGCATACTACGGCTCTCTGGAGCTTTCGGATGTGGCTCGGTTCGTTACATCTATATTGGGCATTCCTCACGTATGTTCAGGCGTAGTCGGAATGCACAGCGTGCTAAGGAGCAAGAAGGCCTTCCTCTATTTCGGAGGGGCATTTGTTATACTTCTCGGGGGGGCAATCATACTCGCTGCTCCCTACCACTACATCGGTTTCGTTGCAGTGCCGCCTGATGCCTGCTCATTCCAGATATGGGAGGGTCAGGGTTACTACAATCAGTTGGAGATCGCCGTTTCGGGACGACCCGGGAACGCGAGCACTATCACAGTGAACTTCTCGGTGGTGAACAACGAGACACTCGCCACAGTCGCCGTCAACATGACACTGACATCAAGTGATATGGTGCCAGGGACGAACCCGCCAGTCTTCGAGAGGAGGGCCATCGTTGATCTTGAACCAGGCAACTACACAGTGTATGCTGACAAGAGCAATCCCATCACCTATTTCGATCTTGGGCTTACACAGCTTAGCGACTCACGGCTTTTTATCGTGACAGGCGGCTTGATGAATATCATCGGATTAGTGATGTGCATGTCTGGCTACTTCGTCGCTGGCACGTTTCTTCCGACGGGCGAGGAAACCATAATCGGCTGGGGCTATGAGGACAAAGAGAAAGAGAAGTAGTCGGCGTAGGCGTGTGATTGGTTGTCCTTGAAACGGATATCGCCAGCTAGTCTTTGGTTTCGTAGGGGCACTGGCCCGATCTGAGGGTTTTCTCTGCTTCGGTGATCTTCGTCGATGTCAGTGGGTACTTCATCAACAGAAGGATCAGGAGGGCGCACAGAAAACCGGGTACGACAGAGATTACGAGTCGCAGTCCTTCTGTCAGCTGAGGAGTAACGGGGACTCCACTGCTGTATCCGATGAGCGCCAACAGCAATCCCACTGAGAGGCTTCCAAGCGCGCCTCCGGCTCTGTTACCAAGGCCGACTAAACCCGTGATATTGCCTGCACGTGAGCGACCAACTTGCACGCTGTCATATGCAATTAGGTCCGTTATCATGGCCGAGCGCAAGAAGGAGATGGACGATGTACCTGCTCCAGCCAGAATTGCGACAGACCAAAGCAGATACAGGTTGTCGGTCGTTAGAAAGTACAGAGTCATGAGTGAAACCGCGAACATCGCTGCTCCGAAAGCGAAGACATGTCGTTTGTCTATGCGGCAGGAGAGATGGTTCCAGAACGGAAGTGATACCAACGCGCCAAGCATGACCAGCAGCATGACGGGCGCAAACATGTCCTCCATCCCCAGAACGTAACCTACGTAGAAGATGAGCAATGCATTGACCACTGTGCTTACCATGCCTGTCAAGAGCCATATGGAGAATTGAAACCGGAATGCTGGTAGCGTAACTACAAGGAGCGCCTCGTTCCGGACAGAAATCCGCTTTGCTTTAGTTTGCGGGATTGTCTTGGTGACAGAGAATGCCAGCATGAAGACAGAGAATATCAACATCGCATAGAGTGCTGCCATGCCGCCGTAGCCGACTGTACCGCCGCCCAAGGCCTGTACGATGACTATCGTAAGCGCGGAACCAATCATTGTGCCAACGACGCCGAATCCCTGCTGCATGCTGACCAGCTGCGCACGTTCGGTGTTGCTTGGAGAGAGTTCAGCAGTCAAGGCGCTGTAAGATACCAGCAGCAATGTCATACCTACGCTGAATGCAATCTGTACAACTAACCAGTAGAAGAAGAGCGATACGATATTCCACCCGGGGGGAGCGAAGAATCTAAGGAAGAAGCCGAGGGCGACGACTGGGCTGCAAAGCAGAAGAAACACGCGTCGGCGTCCAAAACGAGAGCTAACACGATCCGACAAAGCACCGGCCATCGGATCAAGTGGAAACAAAAGAAAGGCAGGCAGAGCTAGCAAAAGCCCGGCATCCGCTGGCCCCATGCCAATTATATCTGTCAGGTAGAACAAGAGGTAGAAGCTGGCCGCATTGAATGATAGGCTGTCGCCAAATGTGCCTGTGGCATATACCAGCTTCCGCCAGAGAGGCAAGACTCCACTTGCCTGCTTGTCACGCGCAGGTTGCTCTTGGCCATTGTTGTCGCTTGAAACCACGGCAGGTGGAAACCCGGCCTGATGTATAAGTCCTTTGGACTTCGCTGATGGCCTGATAAGGCCACATTCAACCCAATTGTGTCAGTATAGTAATGTGTACACTATTATGCACAATGCTTATATGTGCTCATGAGAAGTATATGACCATGCCAGCACAACCTGAAGTCGTTCCGGTACCGCGAGTTCCCCTTCCCGAAGCGGTGTTCAAGATCATGCAAGTGCTTCGGAAAGGAAGAGCTCTATCCATCTCGGAGCTGTCCAGAGTGACCGGCGTCGATAGGCGGACCGTCGGGAAGGCGCTGAAGATGCTCGAGTCTGTGCAGAACACTCTTCATTCACGCAAGTTTGAGATGAAGGAAGTAGGTAGGAGGAAAATGTTCGCTCTAAGCATGAAACGCGCGAGGGCGCGAGAAGTGATCTCATCTGCGAAGCAGAAAGTTGTCCATAGGAGGCATTAGCAGATGTCAAAGGTTCTTGGCGTTTCTCTGACATTGCTGTTCGTAACACTGGGCTCTGTGACAGCATATATGCTCTGGCAGATGTTTGGTTGGTTTGTCGGAGTGCAAGTGGTTGCCATTCTGGTTATCGCGGCGTATGGAGAACACTACGTGTCAGGCAGGGGATACTACCATTACACTCCGATCAATGGCTTGTTCATAGGACGAGTGCCGGCATACATACCATTCATGTGGGTCTTTGTGATTCAGGCAACGTATTTGGCGGGTCTGTTGAGCGGGCTCATCCCTGAGATCGCAATATTGACGTCCGGAGCTATGGGCCTATGTGTCGACTTTCTGTTTGTTGAGCCTTACTTCAGCAGGACCAAGGGATTCTGGCTGTGGAAGCAGGTCGACCGGGGTTATTTCGCGTTCTTGCCTCCTCATTTGAACCGATTCACAGCGCCTGCTGGGAACTATCTCGTTTGGTTGGGCTTTCCGGCCATACTGAACTGGTTCTTGGCAGCCATGGTGTTGATCGCTAGATTACTTTAGGTGCAGCGGCGGCCTGCAGAAGTTCCCACACACTACGAGAGTGTTACGCCCGATATACACACGCTCTTCTATCAGGAGTCTTCTCTGTTTCGTGAACACCCATGTCTGAGTCTAAGGTGAAATGGCTTCTGAAGAACAAGATAGTCTGCGACTTCAGAGGTTACCCAATCGGTCGTGTGACGAAGCTATGGTACGACCACGCAGAAGGCCCTTTGGTCATAGTGGAGCGCTCGTCTCCTGACGATGGGGGTTCCAGCTGGGAGGCAATCCCAATCCGGGCCATCGACACCGTAAGTGAGCATGTCCGTCTGAAGCCCCCTGTCTTTGCAGAGTGAGCCAGGTGACGAGGCACGCTAGCGGTGATGTTCGACGTTACCAGTATCAAGAGGACCTCAAATCGTCAGTGGCCAAGAACAAACGGGAGAATAGCATGATGATGCAAGAAAGCGGATTCAGCGAACCTGTCATATCGGTCACTGAGGTTGGGGGTAAATCCAAGATTCGTCAAATCAAGGTGACTGTGTATACGAGCAAAGGCTGTATCTTCTGCAAGGAGGCAATAGAAATGCTACGTGAGGCCGCCGGGCATTTTTCCCGTGAGCAACTAGGAGTCGAAGTAATCGAGTCACGAGTGGATGACAAGCCGGAGCTGGTTGAGTCTTTGGACATTGTGGCAGTACCGACGATCCTTGTCGGCAAGTCCCGTGTCATAGGGCTGCCAAGGTTAGAAGAGCTTGAGAGCCTGATCCACGAAGCCATGTTTTTCCCCACTGGACTCTAGATCTCAGTTCACGAGAAGTTCAAGCCAAGTATCAGCCACGCATTCTCTTTCGTGACCAATCGAATAGTTTCCACATTGAGGTTTATCAGATTAAGACAGTCTGACAAATCCTGGTACTCTGTGTGGTGTTCCGAGCCATACACTAGGCGGCTTACCCCAATGTCTTGGACGAGCGCATCAAGAAAGACCCGTAGTGGGGATTCTACGAGCTTGATGAGATTGATTGAGATCTCCAACCATAGATTGTCCCTTTTCAGCAGAGGGAGAACGCCTGGGAATCCAAAAAGGCCGCCCATATGAAGCACCACGAACCTGCCCTCGGGCCATAGCGAGGTACACTTGTCGATGAATGACACAGTCTTGCCTGTTGTTTCGTGGTTATGGAAGTACACTGGCAGTCCGTTTTCGACAGCGTCGCGCACAATCGCATCCGAAGCTGGATCAGAAGGATCGTATGTGCTTTCATCGAGCATGAGGGCGATACACCCCTTGTCCACCGACCGCTTGACCATTGTTCGAGCCAGGTCCATAGGCCTTGGCATCACAGAGCATGCAGCGAACAAACGGTCTGGTGAAACAGCGGCGGCTTTGAGATAGAGATCTGTCCTCACCCTAGGTTCGATAGGCGTCAGGACGGCGCGCTCAATCCCGAAAATGTCCATCCTCTCTAGCAGTGTGTCGACATGCTTACCCACATTGTCTATGCTGACCTGAGTCACTGACATGCGGTCATTGCCAAGGTGCGTGTGGATGTCACTTGTCATACTGCTACGCCCTGACACGTGCATGTTCGCCTTTTCTATTATCGTGTCATGTATGTTCACATAGCATTACGTCTAAATACGGCCGCATGGTCTTATCTGTGAGAATGCGTGACCGAAGAAGAGAGAGTGAGAATCCTTGAGAGGAGTCTCAGGGATGTCTCGGATGAGATTAATCGGGATCAATACATGCTCATGGAATACCTGATTCCTGTTATCGACGGCTGTCGAGCAGCTCTCAGGGTTGACGTCGGCAAAGCGTACAACCTCCATCAGCTGCAGGATAGTGAGTTCCAAGAGTACCTCGATGGCATTGAGCAGTCATTCAAGGCGCTAACAATCTGCTTCAGGGCAAGAGACACTGGCGAGATATGCTCGATAGTCTTCGTGGAAGGGCGATCGTCTGTCTTTGACGAGTGTGTGGAACCTGACGTCGTGGTCGTTTCCAACTCTGCCATCCTTCTGGACCTGCTAGATCCCGATTCTCAAGCTCTCCCAACAGATGTCCTAGGTTCGAAGGTCAGTGTGTCCGGAAACGAACCACAAGAGGTGCTTGAAGCACTTGGTTTCCTCTGCTATACCCCTCTGTTGCGAATGGCACGGTCCGGCATTGACCCATCTTCACTCTTAGCAGAGGATGCCGATTCGGTGATTATGGCAGCGGCCTCTGACCTAGTTACGAAAATGGTTGGCAAATGGATAAGCTCCCAGCTGAGCCAGTCTAGTGATAACGCGAGTGATGCTCCGAAGTCTGTCAAGCAAGGCCATGGTAGGGAAAGACGAGCTCCTTGACTCTTCGCAGCGTCCGTTCTAGGTCCAATGCAATCGTTTCCCTGGGAATTTCGGTATGAATAGCCTCCTGTTCATCACGCATTGTTGTGGGCGCGTTGGCTCGTTCATCATCAGTACAGGCTTGTAAGAAGTCCTCTGGTATGTTGACAGGGACCTTCTCATCCAGCATGATTGACAGAAAGAGGGTCCATAGTCTAGCGACATTGATGACATTGTATCCTCCTCCACCAACTGCGAGCCAACCTAGGTCGCACATGCTACTAGAAAGTGACTTCATCTTTCTGATAACGGCTTCATAGCCATGACTCGTATAGCTCAGGTGTGCAAGCGGGTCGAGATAATGGCCATCGACACCCAGCTGCGTGACGAGAAGGTTTGGCTTGTATGATTCGAAGAGAGGGACGACAATCTCTTCAAGAACCCGGACTAACTCAGCACTCCCCCCGCCCGGCAAGAGAGGTACATTCACAGAGTACCCGACGCCCTCTCCCGCGCCGGTTTCGTGTACAAAACCCGTACCAGGAAAGAGTGTCTTCCCGGTCTGATGGACGGAGATCGTAAGTACTTGCTTCGAGCGGTAGAAGGCGTTTTGCACCCCATCTGCATGGTGTGCGTCGAAGTCGAAATAGAGAATCTTGCATGGTTTTTTCTTCAGTAGGTAGAGAAGCGAAACTGCTACATCGTTGAATATGCAGAACCCGGACGCTTGGCTTCTCTGCGCGTGATGAAGACCCCCCGATATGACAAAGGCGTTGGTGGCACCTTTGAGCATCTCCTTCACTGCGTCAAGGGTTGCACCTACGTACCTTGCGGCAGCGTCATAGACATTGGCAAAAACTGGATTGTCAGTAGTGCCTAAGCCATACCTTATGTCGACACAGGTTTCATCGTGACATGCCATGACTGCGTCGATGAAGTCTGGAGTATGAAACAACTCCAAATCGCTCCTCGCCGCAATCGTCGGACTGATTTCTCGCACCTTCTTGAGCAGCCCAAGCTCCTTGGAGAGCTCGTAGGTGAGCTTCAGTCGTTCCTGCTTCAGAGGGTGGTCCCTGCTGAACTGGTAGTTCAACAGCGCTTCTGTGTAGGGGTAGACTAACTTTCCTTTCATTGCAAGGCCTGCGATAGAGATAAGCTGTTTATGTCTTGTTCGCCATGTGCACAACGTCTACGTGGAGGCTTCCGCTAGGCGGCCTTCCTCCGCGGCTGTTTTGATGTCAATCATACATAGATCAAGTGGCGACTCTATAGGTTGTTTGAGCTTCAGCGCCAGTCTTCGCATTTCGGGGCTAGTCGGGCCTACACAGGGTGCGCCTGGCACTCGGACGCTGACATCGAATACGACGAACTCAGATTGCTCCGTGAGGGCACCCTGCAAGGAAAACAAACCAATCATCTTGGGGGGGAAGTGCTTCCTGACTCCCACCAGGAACTTCTCTGCGGTTTCGTACACGAGGGGTTTCTTACTTTCGCGCATGGTAACCCCGAAATGTCCTGCTTCCTCGTTTGTCACTGGGGCAGTCAGCTTAAGCTGGTCTCTTGCTGGGAGATTCAGCAGCCCGCTGAGGTTGGTCTGTATTCTATCGTCAAAACCCACGAGGTCGAGAGCCCCGAAATCGTCTTCGATCGCATACGCTTGGAAGTTGGCATTGAACCTGGCGGCTATGACGAACTCTTCTATGGTGGCATTTGCCAATTCCTTCTCTGAGATGACTCCCTGCTTGATCAGAGTCCTGCTCTGGCTTTCATAATCCGCAGCAGAAACAACACAGAAAAAAGCACGCTCGTGGGGCCTTGCCTTCTGATGGACCTTCACTATTGCTAGTCGATCGATTCGATTGGGCGTGAAACGCTTGGGTGTTCTGATCCCACACTGATCGAGCAGCCATTGCTGGTCTCTGGGGCCTCCTCTGTCCTCGACCCGCAGCAGTCCCCTATTACCGTAGATAGGTATTTTGAATCGCTTCTCTATGTCATCGTATGGCACATATGTTGTGAATGCCCGGTTGGGTATCCAGAGCGTGTTCAGCTCCGTCAGCTCGGTTTGGACCTCCTCGCCAAGAACTTCGTCAAATCTGTCGAGCAGAATGAAATGGTCGAAAAGGTGCTTGTCGTACTTTGAGTACAGTTTCTCTCTGCCTTTCTCGCAGACTATT
>Ga0153915_10004243_pt1 | contig 13182 bp, 14 predicted proteins | sample Opewatmetagenome_2_FD_107003 | JGI IMG/M metagenome (GOLD analysis project Ga0153915, IMG submission 107003) | Freshwater wetland microbial communities from Ohio, USA - Open water 3 Core 3 Depth 3 metaG | ecosystem: Environmental > Aquatic > Freshwater > Wetlands | place: USA: Ohio, Lake Erie... | reverse complement strand
GAGTGAGCGCGGTGCCGGAAGGTTTGTCCTTTTTCTGGGCGTGATGTTTTTCGACAATGTTGGCGCGATAGCCGTTTTTCATGGCGGGGGCAAGGGCCTGAACGGCGCGGAAAAACAGGTTTACGCCCACGGAAAAATTGGATCCATAGAGGAGCGCCCCCTGGCGCTCGGTCACCAGTTCCCGGACCTTCTGGGCGTGCTGGCTCCAGCCGGTGGTGCCCACCACCATGGGGACCGGGGATTCGACGCAGCGGATGATGTTGGCGATGACCGCATGGGGCGTGGTGAAGTCTATGACCACATCCACGGTCTTCAGCAGTTCAGGGGTAAGACCGCGCCCGTCCTGATTGTCATGGCTGGCCAGCGAGCTGACCTCATGGCCGCGTTCTTTGGCAACTTCAGCCACCAGAGCGCCGGTTTTGCCGCGCCCGAGCACGAGAACTCTCAAGCAAACACCTCGGGATCAACCTCAGAAAAGAAAACACTGTGCAGACGCGAGACTACCTGCGGAACATCGGATTCGTCAATCACAAAACTGATATTAATCTCCGACGCACCCTGGGAAATCATGTGGATGCTGACATCAGGAATGGCGCCGAATACTTTGGCGGCGATGCCGGGTGTGCCGCGGATGTTTTCGCCCACCAGGCAGACGATGGCCTTGCGCCCCTCATATTTCACGTCGGCCAGCCGGGCCAGATCGGCGGCGATGGCGGCGATGGATTCGTTGGAGTCCACGGTGAGGGAGATGCTGACTTCCGAGGTGGAGACCATATCCACGGGGCAGCGGTGCTGGGCAAAGACCTCAAAGATGCTCTTGAGGAAGCCGTGGGCCATCAGCATGCGTGTCGCCACGACATCCACCACGGTAATGCGCTTTTTGGCGGCAATGGCCTTGAAGATGTTTGTGGTGCGCTGGGCGGCGGCGATGATGCGGGTGCCTTCATTTTTCGGATTGCGCGAGTTCAGCACCAGCACGGGGATATTTTTCTGGATGGCGGGGAGCAGCGTGGCCGGGTGCAGCACTTTGGCCCCGAAGTAAGCCAGTTCCGCGGCTTCCTCAAAGCTGATGGTCTTGATGCGGTGGGCATCGGGGCACAGGTTGGGGTCGGTGGTCATCATGCCGTCAACGTCGGTCCATATCTCGATGCGTTCGGCGCCCAGGCCGGCGCCCACGATGGCGGCGGTGAAATCCGAGCCGCCACGGCCCAGGGTGGTGGGGATGCCCTCGCGCGTGGCGCCGATGAAGCCGCCCATGACCGGAATGCGTCCGCGGCCGAGAATGGGCTTTACGATTTCGGCGAGACGGGCGTTGGTCTCGTCGAACTGGGGTATGGCGCGGGTGAAGTTGGAATCGGTGACCAGACACAGGCGCGAATCCACGGAGGAGGCGTTGATGCCGCGGAGCGAAAAGGCGGCCGCCACGATCTTGCTGGAGACACGTTCACCCAGTCCGGCCACGTTGTCGGTGCTGCGGAGAGTCAGTTCGCCGACGGCTACGATGCCTCGGAGCAGGTCATCGAGCGAATCGAAATCCGCTTCCAGTTCGGGCTGGAGCTGGCTGAAGCGGACGGTTCCCAGCAGTTCTGACGCGGTTTTGAAATGGCGCTCGCGGGCGGAGCGCGCGAGCTCCAGGGCTTTATCGCGGTCTCCGGCAGCGGCGGCAGCAGCCATCGCCATGAGCTGATCGGTGATTTTCGCCAGGGCGCTGACGACCACCACCGGCGATTCAGGCAGGCGCTCCCGGACGATCGAGGCGATGCGGTCAATGGCCTGGGCATCCTGGACGGAGGTACCGCCGAATTTCATGACAATCATCGCACGTAACCCAGGGCTTTGAGGAGTTCGCCGTTCAGAAGCGCCGCGCCGGCCGCGCCCCGGATGGTGTTGTGCGAGAGCACCGTAAACTTCCAGTCGAACAGCGAGCAGGGGCGCAAACGTCCGATGACGGCGGTCATGCCGGCGCCGCGGTGTATATCCAGGCGCGGCTGGGGACGATCGAGAGCCGGTTCATAGACCACTGGCCGTTCCGGGGCATTGGGTAATTTGAGCTTCTGCGGGAGGCCGATAAACTCATTCCAGGCGGCGATGATCTCTTCCGGCCGGGCGGGTGAACGCAGTTTTACCGAGACGGATTCCGTGTGTCCATCTTCGACGGCGACGCGATTGCAATGGGCGCTGATCGTAATGTCAGCCAGGGCCACGCCATCGCCATTGAGCGTGCCCAGCAGCTTGCGGGTTTCGGCCTCCATCTTCTCTTCTTCGCTCGATATGTAGGGAATCACGTTGCCGAGGATATCGAGCGAGGCCACGCCGGGGTAACCGGCGCCGCTGACGGCCTGCATGGTGGTGACAAAGACCTTTTCCACGCCGAACCTGCGGTGCAGCGGCGCCAGGGCCATGACCAGGCCAATGGCCGAACAGTTGGGGTTGGTCACGATCATGCCGCCCTTCCTGGACCATTTCTGCGTCTGCAGCAGCTTGAGGTGGTCGCCGTTGACTTCGGGAATGACCAGCGGAACATCGGCCACCATGCGGAACGAGCTGGAGTTGGAGACCACGGCGCGGCCGGAGGCGGCAAACAGCGGCTCGAGCTCGCTGGCCGCCGCGGAGTCGAGGGCGGCAAAGATGAGCCGGGGAGCGTCTTCGGGCGTGGCCGGCGAAACCGGCATGTTCGCGATGTTTTCCGGAAGAGGCGTCGCGAGGCGCCATTTCATGGCGCCGGAATAGGATTTGCCGGCGGAGCGGTCGGAGGCCGCCAGCCACGTTACATCAAACCACGGATGCCCTTCGAGCAACTGAATAAACCGTTGTCCCACAGTTCCGGTTGCGCCAAGAATGCCGACTGGAATTTTTTCGCTCATATCTGCACGGATTTTAATTCTAGCATCAGGAAAGCACTTAGCACTTAGCGCTCAGCACTTGGCATTCAGCCGTAAAAAATTGTGGGCAACCTTTAAGGCAAATTGCCGGGACAGCGCCAGGGGCAGAAAAGTAATACAGCCGCATCAGGTGAGATGACAAAGCCGCATTCAAAGGATTGCCGCAATTTTTCAGGGCTGAATGTTGAGTGCTATGGGCTGAGTGCTAGTCCGCCGCGACGGCCGGGTTGCGGCGTTGCACCAGGTATTCGTCGGCGAAGACGGCGACCAGGGCGGCGGTGGGGACGGAGACGAGGGCGCCGAGGACGCCCGCGAGGGCTCCACCGAGGACCAGGGCAATGATGACGGCCAGGGGGGAGAGATCCAGCGTGGACTTCATGGCGCGGGGGGAAATAACGGCGCTTTCGATCTGCTGATAGACGACATAGAAGATCAGTACGCCGACGACTTTGTGCGGCGCATCAAAAGCGGCCACGGTGCCGGCCAGAGCGACGGAGCTGAGCGGTCCGACCACGGGCACGACATTGGCGATGCAGGCGTACAGGGCCAGCAGGTAGAAATATTTGATGCCCAGAGCGAAGTAGACCACCAGGCTGCAGCATCCCAGGCAGAGCATGAGCACGGCCTGAGCCAGAAGCCATTTGCGCATACGGCGTTCGGCCCGCAGAAGCGTATGGGTGAGCCGGGCCTGCTGGTGGGCCGGAAACAGCGATACCGCCCATTCAAAGGCGCGCTCGCCGTCAATGACGAAATAGGCGGTCAGGATGACGCCGGTAAAGACGCCAAAAATCCCCCCGGCCACATTGCGGAACAGGCCTTCAGCGCCGCCGACGATTTCGGTTCCGTATTTCTCAAGGGTGGCGGCGTCGAGACTCTTGAAAAACGGCAGGTAATGAGCCAGGGCCGAGAGCCGCTTGGGCCAGTCGGAGGCGAATTCCTGGGCATTGTTGTAGATAGGCGGCAGGGCGACGAAGAAAATCGCGGTGAGCAACAGCGCGATACCGCCCATGAGGACCACCAGGGCAAATCCCCGTCCGGGGCGCCAGCCGTTGATTCTGAATTTTTGCACCACGCCGATGACCGGGGAAATCACCACGGCGAACAGGGCGCTGACGTAGATGAGCAGCAACACATCCCGCGCGGCGTAGACCGCCCAGCCGGCGATCAGCACCCCAAACAGAAAGAGGATGTCGGCGCGATGGTTTTTTGCCATGAGGCTCATCTGAATTTCAGTCTAAACGACAGAGGGGGATGGTCGGGGTTTCGGAAGTTCCGGGACCTTTGGAATCAAGGAACATCGGGAAATCGGGACATCGGAACATCGGGAAATCGGAGGGATGTCTGTGCTTGTCGAGAGACTTATGAGGTGTTTTTCCGATGTCCCGATTCCCCGATGTCCCGATTTTCCGATCTGATTTCTCAGTCTCTTATGATTTCAACTCTGTCGGCGGGGATGGCCATCTTCTGCACTTTCATCTTGTCGTCAATCCAGATCAGCCACAGGCCGCCGCCAGTGTCGACTTTGAGTTCGTTTAATTCGGTTTCCACGCCCTTGATCTTGATGACGCTACGTCCTACGAGTTCGACGGAGGCATTGACGGCGATATGCTGGCGGGGGACAAGAACGCCAAACATGCCGCGCCAGCACGAATGGGGGCGGCCTTCCTCTGTGTTGCAACTGGTGGCCAGATAGCGCCAGGCCAGGATCTCACGGTGGGAAAAGAAGTTGTCATCGAGAATGGAGGTGGAGAGGGGGAGAATGTGCGGCAGATCGATCTTTTTCTGATCGGCGGGCGTGATGTGCTCCATCAGCAGGTCTTCATTGGGCTCGACGACGGTCTCTTCCCTGGTAGGGAGGGTTGACCGCCACCGGTACAAGCGCAGGTTGCCGTTGTGGTCGACGCGCATTTCCGAGTTCTGCTCGGCCTTTCCGGTGCCGTCATCCACTTTGATCTCAGACGTGGCAACGCTTATATCCGGTCCTTCTTCGATGCGGAAGGTTTCCGTGCCAATGCGTTTGCCGTTCACAAAGATGCCGAAGCTGCCGGAATCGGCGGTATGTTTGGCGACCGGGGGCGTTTTCTTCGAGGGCTTGTCTTTTTCCCTGCCCTGGCTCTTCGCCCAGGTGCCGGCCGTCACGGCCAGCAACGCGACCACGAGAAGTGTTTTTTTCACCCTTTACCTCCAACTGCTTTTCTGGTTCCCTTCGCGCCCCAGAAGCTGCGCGATTTCGTTCACGATCTGGCTGATCTCCCGGCCCGCGGTATCAACGCGGAAGCGGGCCTGCGCATACGCCTCTCTGCGATCCTCAAAGAGCCGCTGAAACATGACCGGATCGCGGGCCAGAGGGCGCGCTTCCGGGGCGTTTCGGCACCGGCGTTCCAATTCCTCGAACGGAGCGTCGAGCAGGATCGTAACGGCTCCGGCCTGCTGCAGGGCCTGACGGTTCTCAGCCTGGGCGAAGGCGCCGCCGCCGAGGGCGACAATGGCATTCGCCTGGGCCAGTTCGCGCTGCAGCAGTTCGAGCAATGCGGCGTTTTCCGCGCGCCGGAATCCAGCCTCGCCGGTGGCGGCAAAGATGGCCGGCACCGGGGCTTGTTCACGGGCTTCGATGATCGCATCGAGGTCATAAAATGGCCACCCGATGTGCGCGGCCAGCTCTTTGCCCACGCTGGTCTTGCCCGCGCCCATGAACCCGATGAGAAAAACACTCCGGGTTGTCAATGGGCCGGTCATGGTTCCCTGAACAAAGACAAATCCGCGCAGCGATATCGAGCCTGCGTTTAAGGCTGCTTCTTTATGCGGATTCTACCACTATACGAATGTAGCTCAACGGAAGCGGAACCGGAATGAGAGGTGCCTGTAAAGGAACGTCCCGGAGCAGGTAATACGTTGGTGTGTTCCTTTTTTTCCAGGGGGAGTTCCGGGGGGTCCACGGCGCCCGTGGAGGAGCGCGCGGTCAGGTCCACGGAGGCAAAAGCCGGCATGAAGACATCAATGGGGGCGTCATGGGTGGAGAGCAGGTAGTGCCCGCCGCCGGCGAAATCGCCGTTATAGGTAATTCTGCCGCTGGCGGTGCGGACTTCGACGGTCGGGCCGGAAACCTGGGTCAACTGCACTGCGCCGCCGGTGGAGGTGATATCCACGTGGGTTCCGATCACATCGGTCAGCGTCACGGGAGCGGTCACGCCGCGCACGTGCAGATGCGATTTGGAAATCTGGCGAACGGTAATCTGGCCTGTGTCGGAAGAGATGGAGATGTCACCGCTCACGCCCTGGACGGTAATCGGGGCAGTGGCGGTGCTAAGGGTCACGGAGATTCCGGGAGGCACGGCGATATCGTAATCCACGCGCAAATCGTCGGCGCTGGCGCCCTGCTGCGAGAGAACGTGGGTGACCACTTCGCCGCGCTTGCCATCGGGAGTGGCGTGAACGTCGGCTTCCACCCGGTCGGAATGGGTGGTGGAATTCACGATGACCTGCTGTTCCGTGCCAGGATGCAGAGAAACCGATCCCCCGCTGGTGACAACGGTGAGCACTGCGCCCGGCCCAAGGTTCAAACGGGACTGCCGGGTTGCGCCGGCCGCGGCCAGATTCGCGCCCACTACCAGCAGGGCAGCCATATAGGCGGTTCTTGTCAGGTTTGTCATCTCTCCATGCCTCCTGGGACCGGAACATCCTTGTCGCGTGCATGATGTTTCAAGGTCCTGCATATAACTGATCATCCCGGTGGTCTGAACCCGGTTATTCCTGAGAACGCGCGGTCGCCATTTCATAGAGCATGGCTTTTTGCTGATAGGCGTCCATCAACTGCTCGTTGGCCACGGAATCGTTGCCATCGTTTTTCACGGCTTTTTCCGCGTCGGCGATATAGGAGTTAACCTGTTTCATGCTCTCCTCGTAGGCCTTGCCGACCGATGGATCTTTGCTGGAAACCTGGCGGATCAATTGCTCATCGGCGGAGGCTGGATCGCTCGCTTTGAGGCCGGCGGCCGGTTTCGGCCGGTAGTTGAACAGCAGCACACCCAGCAGGAGCACGGCGGCGGTGGCCATGATCGAACCCAGAGGGGTCCAGGCCCGAGGCCGTTGCGGGAGCGCAATTACACTGGCTGGTCCGGTATTGGCTGAACCAGTACTGGCTAGACCAGGCGTTCGATCCCCCCGGATCAGCCCTTCGCTGATCAGGGACTGCTGAATATTGCTCCACACGCGCGGGCTGGGGTCGTGCATGGGCAGCAGCAACGGCGCCTGTTCGGCAATATGCCTGAGATCGCGGACCAGGTCTCCGCAGGCGGGGCAGGCGTCGGCGTGGGTTCGGGCTTCGGCGTCGCCGTCCTGGCCGCCATCATCAATGATGTGGGGCAGAATCTCCTGGAATTGTTCGCAGTTCATGGTCGTTCCTTCCTCTGTACGGCCCCTACCGGCCGGCGGACTTTTCAGCCCTGCTGAACTTCAAATGCTCGCGCAGCTTCATGCGTGCCTTGTGCAGCTGCGATTTGCTGTTGCCGATCGAACAGCCCATCATTTCGGCGATTTCGTTGTGCTCGTACCCCTCGATATCGTGCAGAACGAAGATGATTCTGTAGCCCGGCGGCAAGTCGCCGATGGCCCGCTCGAGGTTGACGCGATCAATGGAACCGGTGAGCGTGTTGTCGGGCGTGCCGATGTCTTTCTTGGGCGCGTCTTCCTGCTGCGGCTCAAGCATTTCATCGAGCGAAACCTCAGGCAGGGTCTTCTTACGCAAGTGCATCAGCACGACATTCACCGCCAGCCGGTGCAGCCAGGTTGAAAACGCCGACTCGCCCCGGAACGTGGAAATCTTGCGATACAGTTGCAGAAAGGCTTCCTGTGTCAGGTCCTCGGCTTCCGAGGTGTTACTCACCATGCGCAGGCATAGAGAGTACACGCGCCGTTTATGGAGCCCATACAGTGCCTCGAAGGCTTCCGCATCGCCGTTCTTGGCTCTGTCAATCGCCTCTGCCTCTGTCAGTCCTGATGCGATGACTTTTTTTGCTTGTGTCAATTTGCCCTTTATGGGCCGCTATCTCTCTCAGATGCGGCGGACCAGCTTCTTCGTTGTACCAATGCTTCTGTGACTGGTTCCCTAAAGTACCAAAGTCATTAAAGGAATCCTAAATTCACGGATAACCTGGCGGTGAATCCCCTTGGTAAGAGTGTAAGTTTTACGCGGCGAATGGGCAAGCTGAGGCGCAAGCGGGCGTGAGCAAACAGGCCAGCCAGCGCGCTTTTTGCGCGGGCTGGCCCGTTTGCGGGAGCCCCGCTGCCGAAGTCCCGAAGGCCGCGTTTTTCAGCGGACGAGGGAACTGCCTGATCTCATGCAGGGCGAGGCGGTGGAGGTGTCGAGCCGGGCCGGCCGCCGGCCGTAGCGCCCGGCAGATCGGCCGGCGGGTTGGGCTGGTTTTTTGACCGCGCCCCTCGCCAATACAGGGCCAGCCCGATGGCCATCGCGGCCAGGGTTGCTCCTATCAATTTGCCTTCAAAGGCGAGACGGTTCACTCCGCCGGGGGGAATCATGGCCAGGATGATGGATCCGAGGGTCACGATAAACCCCAGCAGGCCGGCCAGCCAGACGCCGGTTTTGCCGCCCGGAACCAGCACAGCATGCTCATTTTCCGCGCGGTCTTTGCGGTATGCGAGCTTGATGACCGCCGCGTACATGTAGAGAAATGGAATGAAGTACAGAATCACGGCCGCATCCACGAGCAACTGGTAGGCTTCCAGCCAGCTCGCTTTGTACTGGGAGAGCACGAGCACCAGTCCTGAGATGCCGGCCTGGGTCAGAATCGCGATGTAGGGCGTTCTCCATTTCGGATGAATCCTGCCGAAGGCCGAAGGCAGGTAGCGGTCAATGCCGGCCACAAAGGGCACGCGGGCCACGCCGGCCACGGCAGCGCCCACGCCTCCGGCGTTGCCAACGGTTACCAGAAGGGCGGCGATTACACCGAACCAGGCGATGCCCAGAGCGGTGGAGCCGCTGCTGATGGCCTGAAAGACGCCGGTGCGGACATCCACGCCCTCGGCGGGCATAAGCCACAGAAGGGCAACAGTAGCCACCAGGTAGATGCCCGCGATCAGAACGGCGCTGGCGAAAATGGCGCGCGGGAAGGTGCGGCGCGGGTCTTTGACCTCTTCACTCATCGCGCATACCAGTTCCATACCGGTAAAAGCGAAGGCGATCTGTGACCAGAAGTTGACGGTATCGAGGTTCCAGGTGGGCAGCGCGTTTTTCAAGGTGAACTGCGTGACCGAGCCACGGTGGAACATCAGCCAGGCGGCGACGCCCAGAAGCATGAGCAGGGGCGCATAGGTGCCCACGCCTCCCGCATTCTGCAGCCATTTGCCGATATTTAATCCAACCAGGTTCAGGATGACGGCCACGGCCAGCAGGCCCAGCGAGGCATACAGCAGATAATGCGGATCTTTGGCCAGAGCCCAATACTTCGGGCCGCCGATATAAACGGACATGGCGACGCTGGCGGTCAGCAGTCCGGGAAAGTAAAAGACCGTATAGGACCAGTAGGACCAGCCGGCCACGAAGCCGTGAAAGTCGCCGAAGGCCTCTTTGCTCCAGATGTAAAGCCCGCCCTCGGAAGGGAAGCGCGTCGAGAGTTCGACGATGATCAACGCGGTAGGCAGAAAAAAGAGCGTCGCGGCCAGCACCCACAGGCTGATGGAAGAAGTGCCGTTGTGGGCGGCGGCGGCGATCCAGCGGGGACCGAGCACGGCGGCGATGTTGAACAGCAGCACGTCCCAGAAGCCCATCTCGCGGCGTAGCAGGGATTTGGGGGAATCGGATTCAGACATCTGGCGGCCCTCACGGATTGGTGCTTCGACAAGATAACAAACAACCGAAATCCTTACCACTGATGAACATTGATAAAAGCACGGATACACACGGATGAAGAACGGGGAATGCATGGCTTCCAGATCGAGGGCAAGGGGCATCCCAAAAAATTTGGGCAATATTCAAGAAAGAAACTGGGGGATTGCAGAGAAAACAGGGTGTCTTTCATCTGTGTGTATCGGTGCTTTTATCAGTGTTCATCAGTGGTAAGGTTTTTAAGCGGGCGGCAGGGTATATTATTCGAAACCGGATTGAAGCCGAAACAGATACCTTCAGCGCAGGATGAGCGATGACCGGGGCCTATTCTTTTATTTGCCAGTACAGTTCGACCGGCAGCCTGCAGCAGCGGCTCAATGACATGGGCGGCTGGCAATGGGTCATGGGCGACAGCCACTGGTATGGAGACTACCTGGCGTGCGTTCCGTTCATGGGCGTAAGGATACGCATTGTTGATTTTCCAGGCCAGACCGAAACAGGCTATCGCTACGAAAGCGATATCAGGATCCGTCCGGAGTGCCGGACGCCGATGACGGAGATTGATGAGGCTTACCGCAAAATGCTGGCGCAGATTCCGGCGGAGGAGATCAAGGAGATTGAGTGGTTTGACTGAGGGGCGTTCATGACCTGCAGAGGGGTCGTGCTCACGGGGCCTCTGATGTTTTCGGGCGCTCACCGAACTCGGTTCCCTAATTTGTCATCCTGAGGGCGCGTTCTTTGCGCCCGAAGGACCTATGTACTTCGTTGTTTTTCGAAGAACTCAAGACTTTCCCACCGGAGCGGCTTCTGAAGAGGGCTGTATATTCATAGGCTCAACTTTGCGAAGCCGCGAGCTCGAACCCTGTACACTCCTTTAGGGAATTTCGAATTGCAGTTTTCTTGTCCGAGATGGCCGCATCTTGTGGCAATGGCGCCTCCTCCGCATCGATCAGGTAGAAGCCGTCGTTCTTGAATCGTTCCAAAAATTCCTGCTTCCGCTTGCGAATGCCTTGGGTGTCCTCGCAGCCGTACAGAACCTTCATCATCTCCAGGAACAGTGCATCGTGGCTCGCGACCTGCTCGAAGTAGAAGAACCGCTCTGACTCCAGGGACGGCGGAGCCTCGGCTATGAGAAGAGTCTTAAGGGGCTTGGGCCGATACTTCTTACGCGCTGATTCGAACGGGTTCAATGCTTTCGGACGACTACGAAATTTGCGACGTAATTGTGACACAGACCGCCACCTCCCGTCTTCTGCCGAAGGCTCTTTTGCAGCTTGAACGTAATCATCATGCGTGGTAATTGTAATAGCACGTGAGCAAATTAGAGTCCATCGTCGGAGATCTTAAGGCGCTGCCAACCGACCGGTTGGAGAGCGCCGCTGATTACATTCACAAGCTGAGGACGATCAGTGATTCCGAAAGATCCGCCATTATTGATCGGACTGCTGGTTCGCTGACTCCGGAAGAAGGAAATGAATTTGCCCGAATCATCGAAGAAGGTTGTGAGCAAGTGGGTGAATAATTCTTCCCCAGAGCCCTCCGCATTTGCTCAAGCCGCTGAAGCTGGCATCGCCGAATTTAATGCCCAACAGCAGTTGCGTGCGACTGGTGGGTTGCCGTACCCGAGGCGGCCAAAATATCAGCGGGAAGGCATCTCTCGCACGGAAAACTTCCCAGCGTCGACGACTTCGATCAGCTTGTTCACCAGATAATCGCTATCGGTTGTTTGAAGGACATATCGGACAACTGGCTCAAGGCGCGCCCACTGCTCGTCCCGGCTTAAACCGCTTTCCCGCAAGACGATGAGTCCGGGATGAATCTCGATATCCAGCAACACAATGAAATCGCGGACATTGGTCGTTACCACGGCAAAGTCATGATCAAGTGCGTGAGCCCAGATTGCGGCATCCGGCTGTCCAGCCAGGCCGGCATGGGGAACAGACTGAGCATAAACACCGACTTGCGCCAAACGAGCCACCAGCGCGGGCGAGATATGTTCGTCGAGCAGGAGCCGCACGCTTAAGCGGCCCTTGCCTTTCTGCGTATCTTGACCGGCTTTTTGGGACGACCCGGAGCCGCTCCCATCCTGGAATAGATTTGCGCGCAGGCCAGATCACGGGGACTGAGGGCCGGGAAGTCCTCTGCAATTTCCTGCTCGCTGACGCCTTTACGGTATAGACCGGCAACGTGTTCCAGGGGGATGCGAGTGCCCTGAAAGACCGGCTCTCCATTCAGCACCTCGGGCGATGATGCAATGCGCCGCTTGCCCCAGCGAAAAGCAGCGAGATTGTGAGCGAGCCGGGTCCGCATGTCCTTGCATTGCACGAGAACCTTCATCTTGCCGGAATCGAACACCAGATCAGGGCCATCTGCACACCAGTGCTTCGCCCTGCTGGCGCCGCGCACCAAAATATCCCGGAGCGCGGTTTTGTCATGCTTGGCCAGGGGAAATGGGAATTCAGTGAGCATTTTCAGAAGCAGGATGTCGCGAACAGAAAATTCGTGGCGAACGGATTTTCCGGTTCTCCGCCTGGAGGATGAAGTTATTGATTTCTTCTCCAGGGCCGTGCGAATGGTATCGGGCGACACCTCGCCAATCGCTGCCGCTTCCTGGATGGAAAACAATTCGGGCATGATCATTCCTCGGCTTTAATTATACCACTTGGGGTGGGATATTTAAAAAACCGCCGAAGATCTGAAGTACAGCACCTTGGGCCAGGGCTGAGGCGCCCTCATGATGGTTCTTCGAGGGCGCCTGTTATCAGTCTGGGGAGTTTCAGCAGGATGCGCCTATACGCACGAGCACGGCAGATTCCGTCCGGTTACGCAGGTCGTACAGTTCGTGCATACACAGACGAATCCAGTACCATCGCCGGCGACGCAGGTGGAGTTGGCGCATCCACCACCGCCATCCGGGGGCGGGTCACAGCTCGGGATCTTGTCAGCGCCGCTGGCGCAGATGGCCGCCAGAACACATACCAGGAAAAGCTTCAGGATCGTACGCTTCATTCGATTTGTCCTCTCCATTCAATCGCTTGCCAGTAAATCTTGTCGGGCAATTGCTTCTTTCGCCAGGTTCGACCGCGCGATTCGCGATCGTAGGCGGATTTTAGTATGGAAGGAGCCAAGCAGATCAAGAAATCTCATCTGAGCGGCAAATAGATTTCCATTATGGGATTGAATAGCCGCTGCATTTCAATATGGGAAACGTGAAATTCCGGCGGGGTGAAGGAGTGGAGCGAAAATGCCAAGGAGTGGAGCGAAAATGCCAAGGTAGTTCGACGAAGTGCACCAGGTCGTTCGGCTCGCCCGCTGCGGTCCCGCAGGGCGGGATCACGACGAGAGGCTCCGGGAACGAGAGATCAGCTTCCCACAAACCTCGCGTATAGACTCCGCGCCACCGCGGTGTCGGTGGTCCCCTTAATGATGGCCCTTCCATCGGGGAACAAAGTGATCTCG
>Ga0153915_10004242_pt1 | contig 13184 bp, 7 predicted proteins | sample Opewatmetagenome_2_FD_107003 | JGI IMG/M metagenome (GOLD analysis project Ga0153915, IMG submission 107003) | Freshwater wetland microbial communities from Ohio, USA - Open water 3 Core 3 Depth 3 metaG | ecosystem: Environmental > Aquatic > Freshwater > Wetlands | place: USA: Ohio, Lake Erie... | reverse complement strand
TCGCCGAAAATGCAGAGGACGACGCGCGGACGCTTCAAATATTGATGCGCCAGCGCCAGACCGGTCGCCAGCGGGATGTGTCCTCCGACAATGGCATAGCCGCCCCAGAGATGCCGCGCGACATCGGCCATGTGCATCGAGCCCCCCTTGCCCTTGGAAAGGCCCGTCGCTTTGCCGTACAGCTCCGCCATCGCCCGCTTCGGGTCGACGCCGCGGGCCAGGACGTAGCCATGGTCCCGGTAATGGGTGATCGCATCGTCTTCGGGCTTGAGCGCCGCCATCGCGCCGACCGCGATGGCTTCTTCACCGATATAGAGATGCAGAAATCCGCCGATTTTACCTTGTCCGTAAGCTTGTTCCGCGCGCTCCTCGAAGCGCCGGATCAGGGTCATCTTCCTGAACCAGTCGAGCGCTTCGGCCCTGGGCACACTCAACCCGGTCATGTCCGATGCGGGAACGTTCGAATGCGAAGTCGCGACCACACGAGGCCTCCAATTTCCTCTTCAAAAGATCCCCATCCTTCTTAATACGATGCTCTTTACGTCATTTTTCTTCAGCAAATTGGCCGTCACAACGGCAGAGACCGAGCCCGCCGTTCCGATCAGGCGCACTGAGCTGAATAGCAGCGTTGAATAAGTAAGTTATGCAATTATAAAACATGCGTAATCCGTCATTGATTCCCTTTTTCCCGTGATCGCAGCCCGAAAAATGCAGCGATTCCATTCTCGAGGACACGCCGCGGGAGAGAGGCTGCCTTGCGCGCTCCGGAGCGCGTCCCCGGAACCGCCCCCGGGGGTATAGGCATCAATACTGTTGGGCGGAGGGGATGCGGATGGGTGTCGGACTTGGGAAATGGCTCCGGCTGCCCAAGGGCAGGGAGAACAAGCGTCCGTTCACCTTCGCCGCCATGACGGGCGCCGCCGTGCTCATGGTGTCTCTGATCATTCTCGAGCTGGAGACGTCGTGGCTGCAGTCGCATGTTTTCGCGGCGATCGCTCGCCGGTTGACCTACACAATGGAGCGGGGTCCGAGCCCGTCCGTCCCCTACCCGCATTCCGGGCCATACGATTTCCGCCTCGGCTACGAGCGGCTCCCCGAATTTCTGAAGCGATTGCGGAGCGCGGACTATGAAATCACGAACCAGGCCCGCACCACCACGGTCATCGGGAAGCTGGCAAGCCGCATCGTTTTCCCCATTTACGCGGAGAAGACCCAAGCCGGGTTGAGCATTCTCGATCGGATCGACGAGCCGCTCTTCGTCGCCCGGTATCCGCAGCGGACATACCCGGACTTCGAATCGATCCCCCCCCTGGTCGTCGGTGCGCTCCTTTTCATCGAGAACCGGGGGGCGCTCGGCGGGCAGCATTCATACCGCAATCCGGCCGTCGAGTGGGACCGCCTCGGCAAGGCCATCCTGGACCTCGGGTACAGCAAGCTGCATGCCTCGCACGCCGTCTCCGGCGGCAGCACGCTGGCCACGCAGCTTGAAAAGTTGCGCCACTCTTACGGCGGCCGTACCCGGAACGCCGCCGAGAAGCTGCGCCAAATGGCTTCCGCGTCCCTGCGCGCGTACCTCGACGGCGAGCAGACGCTTGATGCGCGCAAGCGGGTCATCCGGGATTACATCAATTCCATGCCCCTTGCCGCGCTGCGCGGCTACGGCGAGGTCGACGGACTCGGCGACGGCCTCTGGGCCTGGTTCGGCGCCGATTTCGAGGCCGTCAACCGCATGCTCCGAGAGACGGCGCTTGCGGGGGCTCCGGGGCCGGGCGCCGATCAGGCGCGCGCCTTCCGCCGGGTCCTGACCCTGTTGCTGGCCACCAGGAAACCCACGGCATATTTGAAGAAGGACCGGCCGGCGCTCGACGCCCGTGTCAACGCCTACCTCCGTCTGCTCGCCAACGAGGGTGTCATCCGCCCCGCGTTGCGCGATGCCGCCCTGGCGACGTCCGCGGATTACCGCGATGAACCCCCGAAAACGGAGCCCTTTCCCTTCGCGGAGCGCAAGGCGGACGACTCCGTCCGGATCGAGCTCATGTCCCTTCTCGGGGCGGAAAGCGCCTACGACCTCGATCGCCTCGACCTGACGGTTCCGACCACAATCGACGGGAACGCCCAGCGTCGCGTCACCGAAGTCCTCCGCCGGCTCGGCGATCCGGGCTATGACTCGGCGGCCGGCCTTCATGGCCGCTGGCTCCTGGGAGGCGGCGATCCGTCGGCGGTGGTCTACAGCTTCACGCTCTTCGAGCGCAGCGCGCATGGCAACCTGCTGCGCGTCCAGGCCGACAACTACGACCGCCCGCTGGACATCAACGAGGGCTCAAAACTCGAGTTGGGCTCGACGGCGAAGCTGCGCACCCTGATCCACTACCTGGAAATCGTCAGCGAACTCCACGGGCGCTATTCTGGCATCTCGGCGGAGCAACTGCGCGCCATTCCGGTCGTCCCGCAGGACCGCCTCACTCGTTGGGCGGTCGAATACCTGTCGGCGGCGCGGGACAACGGATTGCCCGCGATGCTTTGGGCGGCGCTGGCCCGGACGTACTCCGCCAGCCCCGACGAGCGCTTCTTCACCGGCGGCGGCATCCACACCTTCGCGAACTTCGACCGGGAGGACGACGGCCGGATCATGACCGTCCGCGAGGCGTTCCGGAAATCCGTCAACCTCGTCTTCATCCGGTTGATGCGGGACATCGTCAACCACCATATCTATCGGCTGCCGGACGTCACCCCCGCTCTCCTCCAGGATCCCGGCGACCCGGCGCGCGAGCCCTGGCTTCGCCGCTTCGCCAACATGGAAGGGCGCTCGTTCGTCAGCCGCTTCTATGAGAAGTATCGCGGCCAGTCTCCGGATCGGATGCTCCAGACGCTGGTCCGGGGCCTGAGGATCCGGTCCGCAAGCCGGCTTGCCGTGATCTACCGCTCCGTTCGCCCTCAGGAGGGCCCGGACCGGTTTGCCGCGTTCCTGCGCGCTTATCCCGCCGGGGCGGGGCTGTCCGACAAGGTTCTCGGCGAACTCTACGAGAAGTACGGTCCGGACAAGATCGACCTCGCGGACCGCGGCTTTCTCGCCGGGGTTCATCCGCTGGAGCTCTGGTTGATCGAGTACAGGGCCCGGAACCCGGAGGCGACGCTCGGCGAAATCCTCGCGGCCGGCGCCAACGAGCGTCAGGAGGTCTACCGGTGGCTCTTCAAGACCGGGAACAAGAGCGCTCAGGACCACCGGATCCGGACGATGCTCGAGCTGGATGCGTTCCGGGAGATCCACGGCGCCTGGAAACGCCTCGGGTTTCCCTTCGGCTCCCTGGTACCGTCGTACGCGACCGCCATCGGCAGCTCCGGCGACAACCCCGCCGCCCTGGCCGAGCTCATGGGCATCCTCGTCAATAACGGGATCCACTATCCAACCCTGCGCGTCCGCGAGCTCCGCTTCGGCGAAGGGACGCCGTTCGAAACGGTCGTCGAACCTCGCCCGGCCGGCGGCAAGCGTGTCCTGCCGTCCCTTTTGGCGATTGTGGTGAAGCAGGAGCTGGTCGGGGTTGTGAAAGCGGGCACGGCGCGGCGCGTCGCCGGGGCCTTCGACCTCCCCGATGGCACCCCGGTCACAGTGGGCGGCAAGACCGGCACCGGCGACAACAGGCTGCGCCTCTTTGCCGGACGGGGACGCCCGACAGGGTCCCGCGTCGTGAACCGCACCGCCACGTTCGCGCTCCTGATCGACAACCGGTTCTTCGGCACGGTCACCGCCTTCGTGCCCGGCCCGAAGGCGGCCGATTACGGTTTCACGAGCGCGCTCCCCGTTCAGATCCTGAAGAACCTGGCGCCGACGCTCATGCCGCTCATCGGCGCGGGCGTGGACGGCCCCGGTCCCTCGGAGACCGAGCGGTGGGCTTCCGTCTCGGGGTCGTGACGGTGACCGGGCGCCCCTGATCACGGCGATCGTGGCCCTCTCGCACACGTTTGAAGCGGCGCCGCCGAGTTCGCCTCGCTCCACGACAAGCCGGATAATGGCGTCCCGCGTCCGGGCCCAGGGCCGTCCCCATTGCCGGGGATCCCGGGTTCCCCCCGGATCCACGGCGAGGGGGAACGCGCGTCAAATACGGGCTTTTTCCGCCAACAGATTTTTTCTTGACAGTCGATTGTGTATTGTATACAGGATATGTGGTCACGTGTCCGTTGAGCCCTTGTGCGGGGAGGAAGACCCCTTCCTGCCACCCGGTTTGTCCCTGGGGAGGTTGACGCGGCTCACCGGCATATGGTCGTCTTCCGTCGACGCGAGCAGACGCCCTTTCATCAAGCCTTCGGCGATACGGACATTAAAACTAAAGGAGGGGGTATGACAACAAACGCATCGAAGATTCTGTGGACAAAGATCGATGAGGCCCCCGCACTGGCGACATACTCCTTTCTTCCCGTCGTCCAGGCGTTTGTCTACGGTACGGGCGTCGAGGTCGAAACGCGGGACATCTCCCTCGCGGGCAGGATCAAGGCGAACTTCCCCGATTACCTGAAAGAGAACCAGAGAATTCCGGATTACCTGACGCAGCTCGGCGAGCTTGCGCTGAAACCCGAGGCCAACATCATCAAGCTGCCCAACATCAGCGCGTCCATCCCGCAGCTGATCGCGGCGATCAAGGAACTGCGGGCGCACGGCTTTATGGTCCCCGAGTACCCCGAGGAGCCGAAGACCGAGGAGGAAAAGACGATTCACGAAAGATACGCCAAGGTCCTCGGAAGCGCCGTCAACCCCGTACTGCGGCAGGGCAATTCGGATCGCCGGGCGCCGGTCTCCGTGAAGCAGTTCTCGAAGAAGCATCCGCACAAGATGGGCCCATGGTCCAGCGACTCGAAATCGCACGTTGCCCACATGACCTCCGGAGACTTCTACGGCAGCGAGAAATCCGTGACGTTGAAGAAGGCCACCGAAGTGAGAATCGAGTTCGTCGCCGCCGACGGGAAGACGACCGTCCTGAAACCAAAGCTGCCGCTGCTCGAAGGCGAGGTGCTCGACGCGGCCGTGATGAACGTTCGCGCCTTGCGGAAATTCTACGAAGAGCAGATCGAGGATGCGAAAAAGAGCGGCGTGCTGTTGTCGCTGCACCTGAAGGCCACGATGATGAAGGTGTCGGACCCGGTCATGTTCGGGCACGCCGTGATCGTCTTCTTCAAGGACGTTTTCGAGAAGCACGCGGCGGTATTCAAGGAGTTGGGCGTCAACCCGAACCTCGGCCTCGGCGATCTCTACCTGAAGCTCAAGAGGCTGCCGGACGCCAAGCGGGCGGAAATCGAGGCGGACATCCAGGACGTGTACAAGAAGCGGCCCGCGCTCGCGATGGTCGACTCGGACAAGGGCATTACGAACCTGCACGCACCGAACGACATCATTGTCGATGCGTCGATGCGCGTCGTCGTCCGCGAGTCTGGGAGAATGTGGGGCCCGGACGGAAAGCTTCACGACACGAAGGCCATGATCCCCGACCGCTGCTACGCGACGACCTACCGGACGATCATCGAGGACTGCAAGAAGAACGGGGCGTTCGATCCCGCGACCATCGGAAACGTCCCGAACGTCGGCCTGATGGCTCAGAAGGCGGAGGAGTACGGCTCCCACGACAAGACGTTCATCGCTCCGGGCAACGGAACGATGCGTGCAGTGGACGCGTCCGGGGCGACCGTTCTGGAACAGAAGGTGGAGGCGGGCGACATCTTCCGCATGTGCCAGGCGAAGGACCTGCCGATCCGGGATTGGGTGAAGCTCGCCGTCAAGAGAGCCAGGGCGACCGGTGCGGTGGGCGTCTTCTGGCTGGACAAGAACCGGGCCCACGACGCCCAGCTCATCGAAAAGGTCAACCGGTACCTGAAGGACCACGACACGAAGGGTCTCGAATTCCATATCCTGGCCCCGATCGAGGCGATGAAGTTCACCCTCGAGAGGTTCCGGGCCGGCAAGGACACGATCTCCATCACGGGGAATGCGTTGCGCGATTACCTCACGGACCTCTTCCCGATCATCGAAGTGGGGACGAGCGCGAAGATGCTGTCGATCGTCCCGCTCCTGGGGGGCGGCGGACTGTTCGAGACGGGCGCCGGCGGCTCGGCGCCCAAGCATGTCCAGCAGTTCCTAAAGGAAGGGTATCTGCGGTGGGATTCGCTCGGCGAATTCTCGGCGCTCGGGGCGTCCCTGGAGCATCTCGGGACGACGTTCAGGAACCCGAAAGCCCTCGTCCTGGCGGAGACCCTGGATCAGGCGATCGCAAAGTTCCTCGACAACAACAAGTCTCCGGCCCGCAAGGTCGGCCAGATCGACAACAGGGGAAGTCACTTCTACCTCGCGATGTACTGGGCGCAGGCGCTGGCCGCCCAGACCAAGGACAAGGAGCTGCAGGCGCGTCTTGCGCCGGTCGCGAAGCAGCTGGAGGACAACGAGGCGAAGATCAACCAGGAACTGCTGGGCGCCCAGATGAAGCCGATGGATATCGGCGGATATTACGACCCGGATCCGGTCAAGGCGTCCAAGGGGATGCGTCCCAGCGCAACCTTCAACGCGATCGTGGACGCAATCGCGCCAAAGGTCACGGCCTGAGATCGCGGGAAACGAAGCCTCGACGGCAGGGGCTGCGTTTCCCAATGGCGACGTCCTTCCTGGATTCAGGCATCCGCAGGCGGAAAGACGGCCGTACACCGTACGGCCGTCTTTCCGCCTGACCTAATCCCCATAGACATTTCTACAGGCACCGAGGGAAGCTCCCCGGTTAACGGGCCTGTGAACCGTTACGTCGGTTCGACCTATCTTACGGGTAAAGGGGTTACAGCCGGTCGTTGTCCGGGCAAGCAGCGTAGATGCGGGGGAGTCGGCCTGCAGGGGGGGATCATGACTGAAATCGCTGTACTCGCGATCCTGGTACTGGCATTCTTCGGGGGCTATGTTCTCAGTCCGCGCGAGAGAGAAGTCGTCTCGCGCACGTGGCCCATGATACGGACGGAGTTCCCGAATAGCGTTCCGACGGAGGAAGGGGCGCCCATTCCGGAGGAAGAACCGGGCATCCCGGCGGAGGAGCCGCGCAAAGCTGCCTGAACGGTCGCGGCGCCGGGGCACCGCGAGCGGGCGACAGGCGCGCCCGGGTCCACCCGCGACCGAACGCAGCGCGTGCGGGCGTGACGGATCGAGGCCCGCGCCGCGCGCATGGCGACGTCCCGGGACGCTTTACCGTGATTCCGGAAACTTTTCGCTGTAGTCGGTCAATTCCCGCAACACCTTCTCCTCGAGGCGGATGCGCTCCCTGAGGACAAACAGGTTCGCAAGGGAGAAAACGACCAGCGTCACGGGGGCGCGCATGAGGAGGGGGAGAAAGAGAAATTCCAGGACAATGATCAGGTAGTTCGGGTGCCGCATGACGCGGTAGGGACCCTTCCGCTTGACGGGGTCCCCGGGGACGAGGACGATTCGAACGTTCCAGTTCTCGCCGAGGCTCGCGATGACCCAGTACCGCCCTGCCGTGACGAGGGCGAGGGACGCGAGGCATCCCCAGGTGAATGCGTTCAGGGGCAGGCGCCAGGGGTACGATTCCACGGCCAGGGAGACGAGGAAGAGGATATGGAGTCCCGCCATGACAGGGAAGGACTCCGCGTAATACTCGCGCCCCCCGCGGGCGCAAAGGACCCGCTTGTGTCGCCAGGACAGGTACAGCTCGAGGAGCCGCTGAAGGATGATGACCGGGAGAACCCAGGCGAACGACACGGGGGTCAGGGTGTGGCGGACCGGGCCGGTGTGCCCGGCCCCGGCGGCTTCCGGAGGACCACAAGTTCCGTGATCCCCAGGAAAAATGGCCGCGACGCCGTCAGCTCGAACCCCCTGTCGACAAACAATCCCCGCAGTTGCGCCCGGTCCGGGAAGACGTCAAGACTCGAGGCGATGTAGGCGTGGATTTCGGGGTTGCCGTGGAGCGCCAATCCCCAGAGTCCGCACCATGTTTTCAGGAGCCAGTACTCGGCCGCCTGGAGACACCGGGTCGCCGGTTTCGCAAAATCCAGGAACGCCGCGACGCCGCCGGGTTTCAGGATTCGCCGGATCTCGTCCAGGGTCTGTCCGAGCTCCGGGGCGTTGCGCAACGCGTAGCTTCCCGTGACGACGTCGACGCTCTCCGTCGCGACGCCCAGGGCGCTCATGTCCTGCCGCGTGAAACGGACGTTCCGGTGGCGGTTCCTGCCCCGGGCGAGGACGAGCATCGGTTCGGTGAGGTCCAGCCCGACGATCTCCCCACGGGGATATTTCCGCGCAAGCAGCGAGGTCACGTCTCCGGTGCCGCACGCGAGATCAATGCAGTGCGGCGAGGGCATGTCCGGCAGCGCCGCGACGAGATGTCTTTTCCACGCGCTGTCCCGCCAAAGCGACATGGCGCGCGTGGCCAGGTCGTATCGGGGGGCCGATGCGGTGAAATGACGTTCGTTGTAAAACCTCTTCCTCTCCGGGAGAAGGATGTAGTCCCTGATCTTGAGGTCGAAGCGGGGGCTCATTCCGGCCGGTCCCTGTAAACCGTCTTCAGGTAGCGCCACATCGACCCGCCGTCGAGCGCCTCGAAGAGCGCGTCGAAGGCGTGGAGCGCCCGGCTGCGATGCGCCGCGTCCACCTGGACGGCTTTCGCGGAGAAATCGTGGCACCACCGGCAGACCTCGCAGTCGGCATCCCGGCACCCTTCCTTCCGGAACCGCTCCATGAAGCCGTCCAACGCCCGGTTGTCGACGAAGACCGGCGGTCGCCCGGCGACCGGCCGCGTCATGTTCAAGGCGTCGGCGAGGCGCTTGAGGAACAGCATTTGCGCGGGATTGGCGAGCCGGGGGCGTAGCGCGTACCGGAGGTACCAACCGATCCCGCGGCGGTAGTAGCGGTCGGCCGCCCCGGTCGCTGCGAAGGCATACGGTTGGACGATGTCGAGCAGGTTTCCGTCGTACCGCCTCTCCGCATACGCTTTCACCCGCGCCGCCATGATCGCCGTGGGGAGGTCGCGTTCGGCGATCTTGAACAGGCCGTACCCGAGCTCCTCGTAAAGGGCCGTGTCTTCCGGGCGGATCCATTCCGAACGGATGTAATTCACGGGATCGCGCAGCTTCATCTCGGTGCACTTGAGAAAGCACCAGTCGATGAAGAACCCCCGGTTCCCGTGCCAGGACTGTCCCGCGTGCGCCAGCGCGTTCATGTGGGATGGGGAGAGTGCGCATGAGGACAGGCAGTTGTTGTTCACGAGCAGCTCCAGGTCGCACGAGACGCTCTTCCGGATCCGCGCAAGCGTCGCGAATTCCCGGTTCACCAGGATGCTGTCGAGCACGATGCAGTCCGCGCCCAGGTCCTGCCACATCCGAGCCTTGCGCGCCCGGTCTACCCCGCCGAAGACGGAGATGCGGACCTTGAGCCGCGGATAGCGGGTCTTGATGAGCCGGAGCAGGTACGGCGACGCGACGGTCACCGACTCGACACCGATGTCGCAGAGCCAGCCGGCGATCTCCTCGATTTCGCGCTGCCCCGCGCGCGTGATCTCGCGATTGCCGAGGCAGGACGCGTTGAGGAGGTAGTTGAAGCCGATCCCGGCGCTGCGGGCCTGGCTGACGTGCTCCGCGAGCCCATTGCGCGTCACCGGGGCGAGCTGGTACGGCGCGCGGCCTCCCCCCACCGCATCCTCGCGAAGCTTCCCGAACAGCTCGACGACGGGGTACCGCCTGATCGCCTCGATCAGCAAGGGATCGAAATTCGTGGCGACGCTCAATCTCATCGATTGTTCCCTTCCCGTTCCTTCTCTCCCGGGGTTTCGGCGTCCCCGCCCGATTCCGGCGGAAGCAAGGGCTCCAGCAGATCCCGCGACTCCATCCTGCCGAGCTTCAGGGCGTCCCGGGCGATCTCGTAGATGTCGCCCCGGACATAGGTCCGGGACAAATCGAGGACGGCGATCGGCCGTTTCGACACGATCCGCACGTGGCCATTCTCTTCCTCAAGTTCCGGTTCGGATATCGCCACGATCGACGCCCTGTCGGAGAGGATGAACTCGATCAGCATCCTCTGGCGGCGGTCGCTGCGGTTCTTGCGCGCCGGAAAACGTTCCTGGATCCGGCTCCGGGCCTCGAGAACGGCGTCGATATATTTGAGGGCGTCTCCGCGCCCCTTGCGGTCGGGAGGCCAGGAGGCCAGCTCCTTTGCCCGGATCTCCGCGACGACGCGCTTCAGAAATCTGGTATAGAGCACGGTCTGCATGACAGCCGCCCCGTCGCGCCGGATGAGCCGGACTTCGCCTTGCGGCTGATCATCAGACGGCACGAACGCGGCGCGGACGACTCTGTCCCGGGCGCCGTCCAACAACGGCGCGAGCTCCGCGGGAGGCGCGACCGCCGCGGACGCGCCATGGGCGGCGTGGACCAGGACGGTGAAGACCGCCGCGGCCCGGGTCTTGACGGGATGCTTCGCTCCCCTTGCGTTATCCGTGAGCACGAGGCACGACGGAAGGAGCAGGAGGACGCAGGCCAGAGACGCCAACATCGTCACTCCGGTGAGGACGGAGAAATGGATGGTCGGCTTGAAGCTGCCGAAGGCTCCGACTCCGAATCCGAAGGCGAGGAGAAGGGACGACACCGCGATGGCCCGGCCGGTACCGGCGTTCGTCCGGCCGATGGCTTCGCGGACGTCCCCCCGGTGCTCCCGGAGGTACCGGGAGATATAGTGGATCGTGTTGTCCACGATGAGACCGAGGGCCACGGGGAAGACCATCGCCGTCCCCGTGCCGAGATCGATGCCCGTGAATCCCATCAGGCCGCCGCCCAGGAGGATCGGGACCAGGGTGGGGAAGAGCGCGACGAGAGCGATTCTCGTGGACCGGAACAGCAGTCGGACGGCCACCAGGATGACCGCGAGGCACAGGGTGAGGCTCAAGACCTGCCTCGCGACGAGCCGGTTGGAATCCCGCGTGATCTGGTAAAAACTTCCGTTGGGAACCAGGGAATACGAATTCCCGAACAGTTCTTTCCCGTTCTCCCGGATCGCGCGGATCAGGGGTGCCGCCGCCGCCGTGCCGACGGCGTGGATGCGGACGCTGATTCGGGCGGTGGTCAGGTCTTTCGCCATGAGCTTCGCGAGGAACGATTGTTCCCTGTCCGCCTGCATCAGGTCGAAGTCGTAAAGCAGATCGTCTTCGCTCTCCGGCAGCCCCTGGGATTTTCCTCCCGTCTCCGCGCGATTGACCAGGCGGAGGGGGTCCGCGATGCTGTAGACGTGTGCCACGTGCGCCTGACGCGCGGCCATTTCCTGGAAGGCGGCGATTCTTCGGATATCCCCGGGCGTGGTCAATGGCCTGCCGTCCTTGCGCGACACCAGCATTTCCAGAGAATAGATGCCGCCCATGTTCCGGTCGATGAAGATCGTATCCCGGTAGAGCGGCGCGCCCGTCTTGAGGAAGCGGACCAGATCGGTGTTGTTCCTGATCCGCGTGATTCCGGCGACCCCGGCCGCCGCAAGGACCAGAGCCGCCGCCATGATCCACCATGGATGCGCCCCGGCCAGTCGCGCCGCGCGTTGCAGGATGCCGGGAGAGCGCCCCGTCGCGGGCGCCGGATGGCCCTGTCCCGGCAGGGGAAGAAAGCTCAAGGCGATCGGCACCAGGGTGATGCTCGCCGCAAACGATATCAGGACGCCGAGAGCGCCGAAGACCCCGAACTGCCGGACTGCCGGCGTGCCGCTGGCCAGCAGGGAAAGAAGCCCGACGGCCGTCGTCAGCGCGGTGTACAGGCAGGGAGCGAAGAGCGTCCGGGTCTCCCGGACGATGAGCCGGATGCGATCCTCGGAGGTCCCCGAAAGACCCAGCCATTCGGAATAGATGTGGACGCTCGTGGAAATGGACAGGACGATGATGAGGGGCGGCAACAACGCGGTGATCGGATTCAGGGAGAACCCGGCGAGTGCATAGATGCCCATCGTCCAGACGAGGCTCGTCCCCTTGACCGCCATCGGGATCAGGACCCCGGAGATGCGCCGAAATGCGATTCCCAGCAGGAGCGCGAGAACCAGGACCGAGAGCGGAACAAGGATCGCCTTGTCTCTCCGGATGAATTCCACCACGTCGTGCTTCTGGACGCCGATTCCGGAGAGATGAAGTTCCGCCTCGCCGGCGTTCCGATCGATAATCCGCCGAAGCGCGGGAATGACATCGTCCCGGGCCGGCCGGTCGCCGGGCCGATCGCTCGTCTCGATCGTGAGCGCCGCGGTGCGCCGGTCCGGCGAAACGAGCAGGCTGGCGATCCGGGGATTGTCGGTGAGCGCCGAAACGATGCTGTCGCGGTTTCCCGGCCGATCGAAGGGGCGGGGGACCAGTGGGGCCGTCTCCGCGCCGGCCGGCCCGGATACGACCTGCTTGGCGTTCGTGAGGCTGTAGACCCGCGAGACGCCCTTAAGACCCCCGGCCTGTTCCGTCAGGCGGTCGACGACGCGAAGACCTTCCGGCTCCAGCAGGCGCGGGTGGGTGACCGTCAGCAACGTCTCTTCGCCGCCGAAGTTGCGCCTGAACTCGGAATCGGCGCGTCGCTCCGCTCCGCCCCGGGACACCATGGAGTCGTCGTTCCGCTCGACCGGAACGCGGAAGGCGAAGGGGGCAAGCCCCGCCGACAGGAGGATGATGGCCGCGAGAAAGCCCTGGCGGCCCTTCGTCAGCAGCCAGGTCAGTAAAGATTCGATCCCGGAGGAAATCCCCTCGCCCGGTTCCATCGGTCCGCGTCCCGTGTCACGCGATCCATTCCGCCGCTTTCGTGACGTCCCGATCGGCCACCGCGCCGGATCCGGCCTGAACGGCCTCGAGCAGCGCCATCTCGACCGTCAGGCCCGGGCCGAAAGCCATGGCGCACACTTTGTCGCCGGTCCTTCCCGAACGTTGACGTAGGATTTCCCGAAGCACGAAGAGAATGGTCGCGCTGCTCATGTTCCCGTAGTCGCGCAGGACCTCCCGCGAGGTCCTGACCTGCTCCGGCCGCAAGGCCAGGTTTCCCTGGACCTGGTCGATGATCGCCTTGCCTCCGGGATGCACGGCCCAGGTCTCCACGTCCCCCAGCGCGATGCCGCTCCTCGCAAGGGAAGGCTCGACGAATTCCCGAATGTTGGCGCCGATGATCTTCGGCACATAGCTGGACAGGGCGATGTCGAAACCGTGATCCCCGAT
>Ga0153915_10004241_pt1 | contig 13185 bp, 5 predicted proteins | sample Opewatmetagenome_2_FD_107003 | JGI IMG/M metagenome (GOLD analysis project Ga0153915, IMG submission 107003) | Freshwater wetland microbial communities from Ohio, USA - Open water 3 Core 3 Depth 3 metaG | ecosystem: Environmental > Aquatic > Freshwater > Wetlands | place: USA: Ohio, Lake Erie... | reverse complement strand
TGAGCAAGGTTATACGTGCTCGGCCATACCGCGGAATCGGCGGTGACCTGCGTCGGCTTAACGTACTGATAGTACCGTCGCCCCCTGATCGCACTACCGCTACCATTCGTGATTTCTGTAGTTCCGGATCTATAGACCACACGATAACAGAACTGATAGAACGTAGGTGAGACCAGGTCATACGTCGCAGTGTAGACACCATTGCCGTCAAGATCTGACAGCATGATACGATTATCCGTTCCCCACATGGTCTTGCCCTGGGTGATGGGGACCATACAGCCATCGAACTGGATATACGCTGTGTCGATGCCGGGCCTGAAGAGCACATTTGGATTTGTCGCAACGTTTGCCGCTGGAGCCATGTCAATGTTGAACACGACCTGTATTGGTTTCCGGATGGCTCCCTTCCAGTGCAGGCTGTTGAAGAACTGCGCGTCTGAACCAAAATCGCCAGGCACTGTTTGTGGCGTCGTACTTCCATACGTGTAGCTTCTGTCAGCGCCACCTGTCACTCCCGGCTCCTCCCAACCATCAGTCAAACGTAACCCTGGAATGTAATTTGGGCTCAGTGTATCGACTCTGGATGAATCCCATGCAATGTAGTATTTGTAAGTGATCGCCTCCCCGGCGTATTTGGAGAATGGTTCGAGTCGATCCCACTCTTTGGCACCGGGGTCATACGTCATCTTGAGCATAGCCGGCTCAGTATCAAAGACGAAGTTGGTTGGAGGCCACCCTTTTGCACCGGTCACAGCAATCTTGTCGCCGAGTGCTGTTTTGAATATATTCGCCTTTTCCAGGGCATCGAGTTTCAGAACGAACAGAACATCGGCATTGATCTTTACTCCTCCCGGTGGAACATCATTGAAATAGTACCAGAGAATGGTGGTATCATTTGTGCTGTGAAACGTGAACGACCTGTTGCCCACGCTTTCCCAGACATTGGGCTGTATGACAAACTTGAACGCCTGCTGCGTCGTCCCCGGCGTGATGCTCGACTTGGGGACATATCCAACGCCCGACCAGAACGAACCAGTGTTCACACTGTTGGTTTCACGAACAAGCTGTTTGATGGTAATCCAGGTCGGATCCGCTCCCATGGGTAGCCCTCCCCTGACATCCACGATCTGCGTCGCAGGATCAAATGTCGCGCCGCCCATGTTGACCCGGAAATACACGGCGACGCTATCGGTCTTGGACTCAAATGGTCTCCAGTATTGCGCCACCTTGGTGTCCCACCCATTGAAGTATTGCAGAGGGAGGGTTGTATCGCTACCACCCACCAGCAGCATTCTATTGTCACCGGACGGTATACCCGCATCTATCGGTCCATCCCAACCAGTCCAGTGAAATGTGCCTGCAGTGCCGGTGAATCCCGTCCAGAATTTGTACTTGATCGTGTCGCCTGCTGGTGCCTGGATAGTCGTCTCCCAATAGTCGCCACCCACGTTGGTCATGACTGTCCCCGATGAGGAGGTCCAAGACATCGGAGGCACGGTTGGACTTGTTGATTCGCCAAGCAATCGGACAGTGTGAGTTGGCCGCAGAGTGTCAAGACAGGTCGACGTGTTGCACCGAATCTTGATGTTGACCGTCTGTGCTATTGACTGAGACGTCATCAGCCCAATCATTGCGATGAGCACAACCACTAAGAAAAGTACAGCGCGGATGTTTTTCATAGCACGTCCCTTTTTGTTTGTGAGGTAATCATGTGGTTTCTCCACAGCCAGAAAATATCCCGTGTGCATCTTGATGTGCTTTGTGCATCCCACATCGCTATTCTCAAAACCGCATAATCAGCGAAAATCTGTTCGAATTGCCCAGGTGAACATATTGTTGAAACGCATACTCCACCGAGACGGACAGGTCACCGACAAGCTTGATTCTATTCAGTCCCAGACCGAACGTCATCTTGAATTCGTTGTTGTCCAGAAACAGGTCTCGGTAGCCTGCACGCAATTGCACCATCTCATTGAGCAGGCCGATCTCTCCGCCGACATTCACACTTGCGGCATTGTCGTTGGGATTTATCCCGTCGACGGAAAGCGTAAGCCGGACATCTTCGGATTGAACCAATTCGCCGGAAATCCCGACGCGCATCATGAGCGGCAGGTCAAACTCGTCGGTATGCAGTCTTCCCACAATACTCTGATTGTTCCCCTCCTGATTGGGTGCAATATCCACGCGCACATTCAAGTCCTCGCCATCCATCTGCAATTTTGTTCCGAAATTCGAAATGCTTGCACCGAGTCGAATTCCGGCAAACGGTGTTTCAAAGATTGTCCCTGCATCGAACGCAAGTGCGGAGGCGCTTGAGTTGTAGATGGTCTCACGAATATACCTGAATGTTCCCCCGATCGAAAAACGATCTGTGAGCGAGCGGCTGTACGAGACAGTAAATGCGGCGCTTGATGCCGTGAACGTCTCACCAGTCCCCATCTGCTCCTGAGGAGTTGTTACTTCCATCTCGTCGGTGCGGAGAATCGTGGCGCTTATGCCGACTGTTCCGGCATCTCCAAAGGGAAGAACGATTCCTGCAAAAGAGAAAGTGATGCCGGGAAGCCAATTGGTATGGTCGACGATCAGCGTCTTCGTGAGCACGGATGAGAGAACCGAAGGATTCCAGTACAGGGCCGATGGGTCGTCCTGCATGGAGACAAATGAGCTCCCCATGCTGGCTGCTCGCGCACCCACGGGGATTCTGAGAAACGTCGCCGCCGCTGTTCCGACCTTGTTCGTCCCCTTCGCCGTGCCATCCTGAGCCCCGACGATAAGGGCCATCCCGAGGAAACCAGTGGCAATTGCTCTTCTCAACTTCGTGACATTCATGGCAGTTCGCCAATCATTTGATGATGGCAAATGTTCCGGTCTTTGTGCCGATTCCAGGCGCGTCGATGTGATAGACATAGATCCCGTACGCGATTTCAAATTTCTCATCGCTCAACACGTCCCAGATCGCCGTTCCGTTCTCGAATGACGACTCGTGTTCGATCTTTCGAACAAGAGCACCACTTACATTGAAGATCCGTATTGTGCACGTCGAAGGTAAATTGATGAAATGGATCTCGCGAGGACCACGACCGCTCGTATAGGTATTCCGAGGCTCCCATGTTTCAGCGGCTACGTACGGGTTGGGCACAACCCGTATCTTGCTGAGATCACTGGTCCCTTTTTCGGGCGAAATAGTTGAGCCTTTCATGGTGAAATGATACGTGTCGTAGGAAAGGAAGGGTTTGTTGAGTACGATCGTAAGCGTGTCTCCCGCCTGCGGATTTCTCCTTCCTTTGAGATTGAGCACAAATTGCCACGTGAAGTTTTTCTTTCCCGTTTGGTCCTGTTCCAGGAAGTAAATAGCGTCGACATTCCCTGTCGTCGAATCAATGGTTAGTCTCCCGTCGCTCCCGTCGTTTTCCCCGAACAGAAATTCTATCGCTTTGTTCTGTGTGGTGTTGAAGACCTTGAAGTTTACTGGCTTTGCCAAGAACGTTCGGCCCGAGACCGTGGTGTCTTTCGACGTTGCCATACCAACATCTCCTACCACGATCATATAGTCGCACGGATTCTGAACGCCCTGCGTTAAGCGGATACTCACTGTCGCGAAATCAAACGAATAGATATCAGGCTTGTTCCATCGGGTTCTGGCAGTGTTCAGAGACAGGTCCTGAACATTATCGAGGGTAAGCTGGAACCCCTCCGTAATGGTGATCTCATCGCCAGGCATCACTCTAGTATCATCTTTCAACAGGAACTGATTCTCGGTGACATTTCTGAGCGAGAATGATGTTGTCTTGAATACGTCCTTGTTGTCGATCTTGAAAACGGAGTCCTTGAACGTGATCTCGTACTGGTGGCCGTTATGTAGGCGGTCCGGGTCAATGATCTCAAATCCCACGGTGCCGGTGGCTCCGCCGCTTGCATGGCTGAAGGATGCCACTTCAGGGGGCAGGTACCCCGCGGCAGCGGCAGAGGGTCTGACAATCGCCACGTTCTTCCCGTGTGTTATCGATCCATCATTCGCCACATTGACCTGAATCGGCGATTCTGAGGGAGCAAAACGTGCAGCCTCGTACCCAAAATCGTATGCAGTGACAGCATAGAAGTAGCGCTGTCCATTAATGACGTCGCGATCAACGTACTGATGCTTGAGCCCGGTATCTTTCCCCAGGTCGAATTTCACCCCGTTGATGTCAATGGGATGCAGACCCTGTACGCCATCGGCGAGATCAAATTGTGCAATGGGACGCAGAAGCGTTTCTACGCCGTACGAATCGGTAATGGTCTTCGCATCAAGGAATGCTGCGTCCGTCGCCCGGTAGACCCTGTACCCCTCGAAGTCGCGTCCCGTCCCGCCGATCTTGTCGATGTATCTGTCGAACGAACTTTCGGCAATGTCATCCCAGTACAGCGTGACCTGCCCATCGCCGGGGACCGCCGTCATGGTCACCTGAAGCGGGGCCTGGGCAAACTGATAGTCTGCGCCGTACGCTTTCGTCGCCTCCGCTTGCTTCTTAATGACACTTTGCACGTCTGCGTCAGCCGTCGTGCCGCCTCCTCCAATCGCCACAGAAATTGCCATGCGCTGGCGTTGGCCGGGCAGAAGAGGAAAGAACCCAGAGGCGACGTACGTTTGGTACTCGCCCACCCGCCGGACGAGGTTTATTTTTCCTGGAATCATGAGAAGATCCCACAGGCTCTTGTCTGGCCAGGTATTAAAACTCACAATACCATCCTCAATTTGAAACGCACTGGTAATCCCGATTAGGTCAGTCTCGCTCACGTCGGTCTTGTCGATACTTGTCTCACCGGGGAATTCCGTTCCCGCACCGCTCGTGGGTTTGCCATCCCCCTCGCCCTCGTCATGTGAGCCTCTCTCACCATCCAAGCCATTATCATCGAGAAACGCATCCCAGTCCTTGTCGTTGTCGAAACCATCATCGCGCGATTCGTCGATCATTGGAGCGACATTCTGGTAATTCCAGGCAGCGCTCGTGCCGGGAACCACAAACCCGCGCTTGATAGTGTCGCCGACAGCGAAAGAGAGATAATTGATATACCGGACGGGGTTTGTCGTTTGTTTTATCTCGTTGACGTGAAAGAGGTGGAGCGATTGCTTCTCATCGATCAGTCCATCCAGATCCTCATCATATCCATTGGCGAGTGTGTCTTCGCTCACCGTGATGCCGCCCGGAGGAAGGACGTAATCCTTGCCGAGACTCCTGACGGTTCCGCCACCTGCGGGATACGTCGTTACGACCCGGTTATAAGTTTCAGGCTCTATCAGAACAATCTTTTCCCCAGGCAGAATTGTTCTCGGGGCAAAATCACTAGCGGTAAAGTGCGGGATCGCCGTCACGGAGTCCGCGCTGATCATTGCAATCAATTCCGGATGGTCGTCCGCGTCCCCATCGTCATCGATGCCATTCACCTGGTTGCCCGGAGTTTCGATGTACTTCAGTGATGCGACACCGACCGGAGTTCCTCCAAATGCCTCGCTCCCTGTTCTGCTGACATCGGTGAAGAAGGCCGTAGCAGTCTGCAGGTCGACGTAAGGATAGTCATCCGGGTTATCTCCTCCGACCCAATCCGCGACAAACATAAGGAATGCCATCTTCCCGATCGTCTTTGTGCCGTCGTTCTTGATGTCGTGGATGAAGAACACGACGTCATTGATGAGAACCTGCGACCATGCGAGGGTCCGGACATCCATGATCAAACCGAGCCCGCCGCGCGTACGATCCGTTGTGTCGGGGGTGTACGGTTGGCGTCTGTACAGATCATCCGAGGTGACGTAATAGAACTCCTGATCTGCGTTGAAGATGTTCTTTCCGAAGAATCCATCCCACGAACCGACCCATCCCGGATCTCTTATATCTGTTCGCTTGTCGCGCCACCCACGCTGTACGGCCGTCGGCCACGATGCCGGTCTGTCGCTTCGTGCTATTTCACTCTGCTGCGGATCGATAAAGCCAGGTACTGGTTCCATGTTCCAGGAATTGCCGCTGGGATCAGTTCGGCCCGTCGGCACTTCAACGAGGTAAGTCGTCTGGCCGTCGTTCCCCGTAACTTCACCGCCCAAGAGGATATCCACAAGCGCCAGATAGATCCTGTTGGTATTCTTGGGCCATTCATATTCGATATAGTCGGGCCGGTTCGAAGGATCACCCGAGTAGCCTGAGTTGAAGATCGTAACTCGAATATTGTTCCCGTCAACGTTTGAGTTGCGTCGATAATTGACGTCGCCCCGGAAATCAGAAGGCGTGTGTGCAATGATTTGCCCCGTTGCGGAAGAAGAGAGGATGCTTCCACAAAGAAGTACAAACGGCAATAGCTTCACTCGGATCATACCAGGTCTCATGCGTTGGAGTATCACAGAGAAATCTTAGTGCCGATATAGACTATTCTCGGCTCGCTGTAGTACGTAGGAACGTCAAACCAACCCGGATCGTAGCTGCTTATTTCCACCTCCTGCAACGTAAAATCCGGCTTACCGGTGTCACCCCAAACACTCGTTGGATTCTTTGCGTCAAACAGGTTCAGGACCCGGACGAACAACCGGAGATTTACAACCGCAAGCTCGAAGTTTTTGTAGGCTTCAAGATCAAAGCGTGTAATCAGCGGTTTGCGGCGGCTGTTGTTGGCAAGTCCCGTCAGGACATTTCTCCCGGTGTACGCCCCCCCGATACGACTCGGGGTATACGGCTGGCCGGTGTTGACCATGGAAATCAGACTCACCCCCCAATCGGACGACCCCACAAAGACATTGGCGTTGAACGTATGCGTCTGATCCCAATCGAGGGGGGTCAAGATGCGCGTTGGCTCTGAACCATTGAGCTGTGAGTAGAACTCGGCATCCGAGGTGGAATTTGTTCCATCGGCCACTTGAAACGTATAGTCAATGCCGAACGAGAAGTTATTCGTGAAGCGTTTCTTCAACGAGAGGGTCACGCCCCGGACATTGGCAAAGTCTCGATTGATCCTCTGGGAATATGATATCCCCGCTTGAAACGTCGGAACCGGAGGGCTGGAACTCACCCAATCGCGTATGTCGCGATAGAATGCTGTGACGTCGACGGCGATATCGTCCGACAACTGCTGTTGCAAACCCAGCTCATAGATGGTCGTCCTCTGGGGATTAAGATCGTTGTTTCCAAATGGCACATTCTGATTTGGCACTCCCTGAAGCCCCTGGGCAGAGGTCAGTTTGAACTGATCACCCACGTACAGCTGGCTGTATTCCGGTATTTGCTGAAAGATCCCGTAAGAGAATCTGATAATTCCCTTGTCCGTGATGGGATAGGCAACGCCCAGGCGCGGACTCAACTGATATTTCTTGCTAACCTTCCTGTACCAGAACGCTTCACGCTCCGCGAGTGTCAACGTGTTTCCGGCTGTCTGCTCGTCGAGACCAATTTTCCCATCGTTATTGAGATCTCTGTAAATGTGTTCCAGCTTGAAAGGATTATAGATGTTGGGGTCTGTGGGGTCTATCGGCACTCTCCCTCTCGCATCGAACATCTCAAATCGCAACCCGGCGTTAATGATCATGTTCTCGAACTCGATCTTATCTTGCACGTATGCTGCCCATCTCAATGGAGTGCGTTCAAATCGATCATGTGTGGGCGCTTCGATCCCTTGAATGGAAGGAATGAACGGTATGATCTCCTGGCCGTTGGCATTGCGGGCTGGAACCAGGGTAATATTCTCGTAGAATACCCGGTCGAACTGAGCTTCGAAACCCGCTTTCGCAAGATTGAGCTTATCGAGTTGACTCGTGACGTTCAATTTCACGATCACGCTTTTCGTGTCACGCTGAAATCGATTGAGATCGGTCCCTGCCGTCGCGAAATGATACCCCGGAACATTGAGAGAATCGGGATGAACGTACCGTGGATCGTAGGGATCATCGTACAACCTAGATGTAAGCCCGTTATACTTATAGGCAAGCGTCAGCTCTTCAAAAGTTGTGGTGAAAATCTGGTGGGTCAGTGCCGCAATCCCGCTCCCTCCTTTGATCTTCTGACCTGGCAGACCGTTGGGGTCCAGGCGGTAGAAATGATTGTAGAAGCGGTTCGTCTCCGTGCTCCCGAGAGCGTCGAGCTTTAATCGGAAAATTCCTGAAAGCTGCCAGTTGATCGTCGCTTGCCCGGTCCACCGGCTGCTAGAGCTCATGGATACAAAGGAGCTATCACCCGGGAATCCGCGGCCCTGGGGCTGGTATTTGTTGATCCCGTAAAGGTATCCGTCGTTGGAGGATCTCCGGATTGCCAGCAAGTACGTCAACTGATCAGACAGTATCGGTCCACTTATGGAGCCCTGAAGATTATACGCCGCCAGGGGATTTACTTTGTCGATCCCCCAAAACACATCACTGTGATTGCTCAGATAATCCCCCGTCCAGAGCTCCAGATTCCCCTGAAAGTCCGAACCCCCGGTCTTAGTAATCACATTAACTACCCCGCTCATTGCATTTCCATACTCGGCATTGAACGCACCGCTGATCACCTGCAGTTCTTGGATGGATTCTGTTTCCAGCGTCACCGCCTGCAATCGAGAATAGTCGTCAGTGATGCTGACACCGTTCACGAGGTACGATATTTCGCTCGACCTTCCACCGCGAATGTGAATGTTGCCATCGGAACCTCTGCTCACTCCGGCCTGGAGGCCTATCAACTGACTCACGTTCTCCAGAGGAAGATTCTTGATTTCCTCTGCGGTCACTCTCGCCTCCGTTGAGGTAAGATCCTTCTTGATCATGGGCCTGTCGGCGACAACAACGATTTCATCGCCGAGTGCTATGGCGGTCTGAGTCAGTTGAAAGTTGATCTTTGTCGTCAGGTCGTTGAGCACTTGAACGTTTCGTACCACTGTTCGTCGGTAGCCCATATACGTCGCGGCAAGGCTATACGTGCCTGAAGGGACCTTGATGATGACGAATTCGCCTTCGGCGTCTGTAGCAGCCCCATAGCTTGTTCCTTCGACAGATACATTGGCGCCTATCAGGGGCTCGCCCGTGGTTGCATCTGTCACTTTGCCGGTGATCTTCCCTGTAGACTGAGCAGATGAATACCAGCTCGTCAGAAGCAAGAGTATCACCGTCCAAAGAATGGATGTGGTCTTCATGTCCGTTCAGACGGGTTAGTTGACTGACATTGTCATCAGCCGTTCAGGGTACGCGTGGTAATCCATTGTTTTCCTGAACGACTCCGCATATTGACTTCGTGCACTGCCCCACGCCATCGATACCAGCATTTCTCCAACTTCTCCTTTGCATTCGTCAAACGATCGATACGACGATCCCTTTAGTCCCGTACATTTCACAAAGAGGTATTTCCCATCCTGCACGAACGGCCCTTTCCATTCTCCAATTCGTAATGCAAACAGTTCGCTGCCGAGGTTCCCCAGCCCTTCCCGGCGGAAGAAGCCCAGATCGCCTCCATACTCTGCTGTAGCCGTTTGAATAGAATGTTGCTTCGCGAGGAGATCGAACGGCGCAGCCTGTTCAAGAAGGTGTTGAATCGAATCTGCGAGGGAAGCGTTGTCAACAAGAATTCCACTGAGTCGTATTTCGGCCTGGGTTCTGAAGCTCGCCTTGTTGTGTACGTAGTAGGACCGTATGGAATCCTGTGATGGCCATATCGCCTTCTTCAATTGACCTTCCAGCAACGTCAGGAGATACGTATCAAAAGCATGCTCCACACGCTCGCGAAAGACCGCAGAAGCATCGAGTTTCTCCTTCCTCGCCGTATCGACGATATGCTGACGGATGATGAGGCCGGCGATGAAATCCTCAAGGTTCTCCCGTGTGCGGATCCACTTCCTCTGTGGCTCTGGTAATTTTCGGAGTGCATCAATGGCTTTGCCGGCGGTCCATGCGTCCGATGTGGACCTGACAAGCGTTCTTGTCATATCGTGAGGAGAGATCGCCACTGATGCCGGTTCGATTGACCCATCGGGCCATTGACTGCGCGTCATCTCAAACAGACGCACCATCAGTTGATCATCGAATCGCAACTCGAGCCGTTTTCGCAGAATTGCGGAGTATTGCGCGAGCGCTTGGTCGTAGTTACGCTTGCGAGCGAAACCTCTCAATTTCTCCTTGACCTTCAGGAACTCGCTTTCAGTGAGAAAAGGATTGCGCTGAATGTCGTCGATGCGGAGAATGCTGTACCCCTGCGCCGTCTTTACCGGTCTCGATACTTCGCCAATCTGCATCGCGAACGCTGTAGACTCAAACTGAGGATCCGTTTCATCGATGGAGATGTAGCCAAGCGAACCGCCATTCTCCCGTAATCCTGGATCGCTGAATACCCTCTTGGCGAGTTCGTCAAAACTTGCCCCTCTCGACAGTTCCGCGTAGAGCGAGTCTGCCTCCGCTTTCGTGGCTGCATAGAGGTGGCGGACTTTAATTCTGGTATTCATCTTTACGAAGAGGTTTTTGAGGTCATCCTCGGTCACAGCAACGGCGGACGATATATGGCGTTCCACAAAGGCATTCAACGACTCCTGAACCTTTATGCGCGCCAGCTCGGCCCTGGACTCTTTGCTGCGGTCCAGTTTCCTTTTTTTCGCTTCTGCAATGAATACCTCGTCGTCGATCAGATTGCGCAGGTATCCCTGCCGCATTTCACCGTTGTCCGTCAAGCCATATCTGATCAGCTTATCCTTAAAGAGGCGGGCGAACTGTTCCGACGTAATCACCCTCTTGCCTACACATGCGAGAGTATCAGGAGCGATGCGATGGGCGACCTGCGCCGGGGAAACAGCAGGAGCCAGAAGAAGAACGAGCATTTGCGGGCATACCTTCCACATAGGCCAGACGATCCCACAAGCAGAGTCTTTACTTCTCATCGAGCTGTTCACGCCTCCAACGCGCAGCAAGCGACCAAGAGATTGATCGATTTACACTGTTGCAGCTTCATTCATGTGTACGACGTTGGTTCCGGAAGCAATGGACGTCACGTAAATTCGAGGCTTGACCTTAAACCTCCTCTCATGCAACTCCGCGATTCTCTTGCTGATCTCCTCAATCGCGTCAGTTTCAACGAGATTGATGGTGCAGCCGCCGAAGCCCGCCCCCATCATCCGAGAGCCGTAGACGCGGCAATCGTTCGCGGCAGTTTCCACGAGGTAGTCGAGCTCCTTGCAGCTCACCTCATAGTCATCCCTCAGCCCCTCGTGTGTTTGATTCATGATTGCGCCGAATGCTTTCAGCTCTCTTCTGCCGAGCGCGTCACAGGCTGCAAGCACTCTAGTATTCTCTTCGACAACGTATCTGCAACGATGATAAATCGTCGGATTGAGTCGCTTTTGGTATTCAGCAAGAAGCTCGGGAGACACATCTCGAAGGCTCTCCACGTCTCGGTGATCTTTTCTGATGGCCGCGACACCTTCAGCACACTCAAGTCGCCTCCGATTGTATTCCGAGGACGCCAACGAACGTGAAATGCACGTATCAAAGAGGAGAATCGATACATCTCGATAATCAAACGGATAGTGCCGATGTTCAAGCGAGCGGCAGTCGATACGGAGAACGTTCCCCCGTTCTCCGAAAATGTTGATGTATTGATCCATGATCCCGCACTGTACACCAACGAATTCATTTTCAGCTTTCTGCGCCAGCTTCACAAGCGAGAGGTTCTCGATTCCCAAATCGAACATATGGTTAAGCGCAAACGCTACTCCTGCCTCCAGGGCTGCGGAAGACGACAGTCCCGCCCCGATCGGTATATCGCCACCAAACACACAATCGAATCCTCGCAATACATGGCGACCCTTGATGAGCTGATCCACCACCCCCATGATGTAGTTCGGCCAGCCTTTTTCACTCGACCGGATAGCGTCCAGTGTAAACTGATGCTCCTCATTCAGATCAAGAGCAAACAGTCTACAGAGGGTATTATTCCGAGGCGTGGCTGCAAGGTAGATTGCTTTAGTAATGGCCGCTGGAAGGACAAACCCAAGGTTGTAGTCCGTGTGTTCACCGAGAAGATTCACCCTCCCCGGGGAGCGCACGAGAAGTGGTTGCTCGCCAAAGAGCTCCCTGAATTTTGCCTCCACATTGCCAACGAGAGTGAATGATCTTTCCATGTCCTGGTTTCCAGAAAGGCTTTCCCAATTACATGGACAGAGTGATGTTTCTTATGGACGCATGCAGGAGTGGAGAGAAGAAAACTACGTTGACGCTCTGACGATCAGTTTCGCTTCCAAGACCACGGTCTTCGGCACAATGACGCCGTCTTCGATACTCTTGATCAAAATCTCCGCAGACTTTCTTCCCATTTCGAATGAGGGTTGGTCAACGGTCGTCATGGGTGGATCCACCAGTCCAGTGATCTTGTTGTTAGAGAATCCTACTATGGCTATCTGACTTGGAATTTTCAATCCGGCTTCCTTGATCCGCTGAAAGGCGCCAATTGCAACAGGATCATTAACGGCGAAAATGGCGTCTGGGAGATCATTCTCCTGAAGCAACGAATCCATCAATTTGTACCCGTCCTGTTCCTGCAACCCTGCATAACGAATGAGTCCGTTGCACAACGGAGGCTGGTGCTGGTTCAACGCCTCGGTATACCCTTTCAGCCTATTGATACAGATGCTCAGATCTTTCGGTCCAGCAAGGTGAGCTATACGCTTGTATCCTTTGTCGATAAGATGACTCACCGCCACGAAGGCGCTCCTGTAGTCATCGATTACCACCTTGCTTGCCGGAACCTCTTCGCATACACGGTCGAAGAAAACCAATGGGATCTTCCGCTGGAGTAAATCCAAGAAGTGGTCACCGTTCTTGGTGCTTTGTGAAATCGAAACTATGACTCCGGCAACACGGGAATGCATGAGTGCATTCGTGTTCACCACTTCTCTTTCGTAACTCTCGTTCGACTGGCAGACAATAATCGTATAGCCCGAATCGTAAGCGACCTCCTCAATGCCGCTTATCGCCGATGAAAAGAAGTCGTGTTTGATCTCTGGAACAAGGACTCCGATGGTGGTGGACCGGCTGCTCTTCAGGCTCTGGGCGATCGGGTTGGGAGAGTACCGTAGTTCCTTCGCAACCCTCCTGACTTTCTCCTTCGTCTCACTTTTGATGTCGGGGTGATCACTCAACGCGCGGGAGACCGTGGAAGGGGAAATCCTGAGCTTTTTGGCTATATCGACGAGGGTAGAGTGTTTCATAGCGCAATCGTT
>Ga0153915_10004240_pt1 | contig 13186 bp, 11 predicted proteins | sample Opewatmetagenome_2_FD_107003 | JGI IMG/M metagenome (GOLD analysis project Ga0153915, IMG submission 107003) | Freshwater wetland microbial communities from Ohio, USA - Open water 3 Core 3 Depth 3 metaG | ecosystem: Environmental > Aquatic > Freshwater > Wetlands | place: USA: Ohio, Lake Erie... | reverse complement strand
CCTCGCATCGCGATCGCTGACTTTGCACCGCGCTCCGACTCCGCCAAGTCCCATTCCACTCTGTTCACCCAGGTCGTGCGCGATGATCTCCAATTCTCCGGTATTCTCGAATTGGCTAGCCCTAGCTTTTATCCGCCGCAAGCCCCCAGCGTTCCCGCCGAACTGAAGTACGCGACCTGGACCGATCCGCCGACGAACGCAAACTTTGTGGGTTTCGGGAATTTGTCGGAGAGCACCGCCGAAGTGGCCATCGAGGCGTGGCTGTATGACGTGCGCAGCCCGTCTTCACAAGCCGTCGTGGGCAAAGTCTATCGCGGCGCTCCTACTGACCTTCAAGTCCGGAAATTCGCTCACCAGTTTGCCGATGAAATCATCAGCAAACTCTCCGGCGGCCTCCCTGGTGTGGCTTCCACCCAGATCGCCTTCGTCAGCTCACGCGGTGGTTCCAAGGAAATCTGGGTCATGGACTACGACGGCTCGAATCAGCGCCCGGTCACGTCCCTGAAATCGATCTCGCTGACACCCCGCTGGTCGCCCGATGCTTCGCGGATCGCCTTCACCTGCTTCGCGCCGTCCTCCGGGCTCACCAGCGCGCAGATCTGCATGTTTTCTCTGGATACTGGCAAACTTGTCTCATTCCCGCGCTTCCGCGGGACCAATATCACTCCGGCATGGTCGCCGGATGGCACACAGATCATTTTTTCGTCCTCCATGCAGGGCAATCCCGAGCTGTACGTCGCCGACGTCAACGGCGGTCGTCCCAAGCGCTTGACCATCGCCAACGGCGCGAGCATGTCTCCGAGCTGGAACCCGAAAACCGGACAGACTATCGCCTTCGTCAGCGACCGCGGCGGCACTCCCCAGCTCTACCTCATGAACTCCGACGGCACCAGCGCGACAAAACTGGACCTCCCCGACAAGGGTTATGTGATCGATCCGGCGTGGGCGCCAAATGGTCAGTTGCTGGCTTTCAGTTGGCGCCGCCCCAACGACAACTACGACATCTACGTGATGGACGCCGCCACCCGGCAACTTGTGGAGCTGACGCGTGACCAGGGCCGCAACGAACGCCCCAGCTGGGCTCCCGATGGCCGCCACCTCGTTTTCGAATCGACCCGCGGCGGCACGCGCCAGATCTGGACCATGCTGGCCGACGGTTCTCAGCCGCACCAGTTGACGACTACCGGCCACAATGAATCGCCTAACTGGTCAACCAGGTGAAAATTTCATGGAACCAACAGCGCCGTCCCATGCGTCTCATGCACCGGTACTGTGCTTTGGTGCTTTTTGGAAGCGCCACGGCTACGCTTGCGGAAAAACCGCTCGCGCAAGTCGCGGTACGAAGTGCAATATATCGTGATACGAGATATTACCCGGACCCCGCCCGCCAGTGTTAGGATAATGCTTCTGGTGGGACGAACACGGGAATCTGCAGTCTGAGGAGGAAACGCATGAACCTGGCTTCACCCAAGCTTTACCGCGCCGGCTTGCTTGCGGCGTTTGTCGCTGCTGTTTTTACATTTGGTTGCGCCAAGAAACCCGTGGCGCCACCGCCTCCGCCGCCGGCACCTGCGCCGGCGCCCGCGCGTCCTACCGTAACCCTGCAGGCCAGCCCGGCTTCCATTAACAAGGGCGATGCGGCGACCCTCAGCTGGAATTCCACCGACGCGACGCAGCTCACCATCGCGCCGGAAGTGGGCGCCGTAACCGCGCAAGGCTCGACCAAGGTGACCCCGTCCGAATCAACGACCTACACGATTACCGCCACGGGCCCGGGCGGTTCGGCGAATGCCACGGCCAGCGTCTCCGTTAACGTGCCTCCGCCGCCTCCGCCACCGCCGCAGCCTTCGATGGATGAACTCTGGCTGAAGGAAGTTCGCGATGCCTATTTCGACTACGACAAGGCCGACCTGCGTCCTGATGCCCGCGAGGCACTCTCCAAGACTGCCGATTTCCTGAAAAACTATCCGCAGCTCAAGGTGACCATCGAAGGCCATTGCGACGAACGCGGTTCGACGGAATACAACCTGGGTCTCGGTGATCGCCGCGCCAGCGCCGTCAAGCAGTTCCTCGTTTCTCTGGGGATTCCCGCGGACCGCTTGAGCACCGTCAGCTTCGGCAAGGAAAAGCCCTTCTGTATGGAGAGCAACGAGACTTGCTGGCAACAAAACCGTCGCGGCCATTTCGTGAAGTCGAACTAATCCTTCGATTCACATCGATTCGCGACCATGACCGTTTGGTGACCGACAGAGCCGCGAGCCCCGGCAAACCCTTGCCCGCTCGCGGCTCTCTTCATTAGAGTGGAAGCTTACTCCCCTGGCCTTTATTTTTGTTGGAGCCCTTCGGAGCCCCTTAGGAGGAATGTTCATGCGTATTCGGAATATCGTCATCTTCAGCGCCGCGGTTCTTGCAGGCGCACTTGGTGGAACCCTCGTCGGCCCTCGCCCCGCCGAAGCCGTCGCTCGCGAAATCATCGAGCTTCAGCGCGATGTCACTTCTCTGCTCCAGGGCCAGAAGGATCTTTCCACGCAGATGACCCAGGATCACACAGTCATGAGAACTCTCGTGGAACAGTCCAACGACAATGTCGGCAAGCTCAGCGCCACCATGGGCTCACTGCAAAAGTCCGTGCAGGACGTTCAAGCCAATTCCGGCGCGCGCCTCGATACCATGTCCACGCAAGTCCAGGGACTGTCCGACAATCTCGAGGAAATCAAGTCGCGCCTCGGCAAGCTCAACCAGCAACTTGTGGATCTCCAGAATTCCGTGCAGAGCCTGGATGCCAAGATTTCCGGCAGCGCGCCCGCGACGGGAACGGCGACTCCGACCGCTGGCGTCGCGTCCTTCTCGAACCCCTCCGCCGCTCCCGGCGGCCCCGCGCCATCTGCGGACACGCTCTATTCGAACGGTCTTCGCGACATCACCAGCGGCAAATACGATCTGGCGCGCTCCGAATTCCAGGACTATCTGAAGTTTTACGGAGACACCGATCTCGCTTCCAACGCCCAGTTCTATCTCGGCGAAATCGCCTACTCGCAAAAGCAGTATGACCAAGCCGTCAGCGAATACGAAAAGGTCTTGAGCAACTATCCAAAGAGCTTCAAGCTGGCCCCGGCGCGGCTGAAGAAAGGCATGGCCCTCATCGAACTAGGCCAGAAAACCGGAGGCGTCCGCGAACTTCGCGAAGTCGTCCGTCGTTACCCCGGCACCGAAGAAGACCGCCGCGCCCGCGCCAAGCTGAAAGAACTCGGCGTCGCCGTCACCGCGACTCGCTAATTCCCGACGCCTACCAGGCATTCCTGCCTATTCCCCTTGTCCTGCCCCAGTGCCCTTTGATCGCCTCAATCCTTGGGATTCTGCCCCGGTCATAGGCTAACTTCACTTTGCTCCATTCCTGGCTACCCCTGCCTTCTCCTCTCATTTCACTTTTTTTTCTCCCCGTGTTATCTTCGCGGTCTCAGGGGGATTTCAATGTCCGTCAATAAAGTCATTCTCGTCGGTCGTCTCGGCCGCGATCCCGAAACACGTTATACCGGCGGCGGCCAAGCCGTCGCAAATTTTTCTCTGGCCACCGATGAAACCTACAAGGACCGCAACGGCGAGCGCCAGAAGCACACCGAGTGGCACAAGATCGTCGTCTGGGGCAAACAGGCCGAAATCGCCCAGCAGTATTTGAAGAAGGGCTCGCTGGTTTTCATCGAAGGCCGCATCCGGGCCCGTGAATGGCAGGACAAGGAAGGCCAGAAGCGCACCAGCTTTGAAATTGTTGCCAACAACTTCCGCATGCTCGGCGGACGCGCTGAAGGCGCCGCCGCGGCGGGCGCTGGCAGCACAGCCGGAGGCGCAGCACGCAGCGGTGATGAATTCGATCAAGCCGCTCCCGCGGACGACGCCTCTGGCAGCGGTGGCCAAGCCCCCGCCGGTCCCGAAATCTCCGACGAAGACATTCCCTTTTAGCTGGCGCAGCCGCTCTTGGGTACGCGGTTTTTGTCAGACGAACTCGGTCATGCACTTCAAACGGTGCCTCATCGGCTCTTTCACTTGTTGGTCTCGGAGAACTAAATGTCCCTAGCCAATCGCCAGCTCCGCCTGCAGTCACGCCCCAAAGGCCTTCTCGCGCCCGGCGATCTGCAACTCATTGAATCCCCGGTGCCCGAGCTAAACGACGGCCAAGCCCTCGCGCGCGTGAAGTACCTCTCCATCGATCCCACCATGCGCATCTGGATGGCCGCGGACACCTATCTTCCCGCCGTGGCCATCGGTGAAGTCATGCGCGCCTTCGGCTTCGCCGAAATCGTCGAGTCTCGCCACCCCGATTACAAGAAGGGCGACCGCGTCACCGGCCTCACCGGCCTTCAGGAGTACGTCATCCTCGATGAATCCGCCAAGCGTTCGTTCCAAAAAGTCCCCAAGATTCCTTTCGTTTCCGACACCGTCTTCCTCGGCGTGCTCGGCATCAACGGACTGACCGCATTTTTCGGCATGGAAATCGCTCAGCCCAAGAAAGGCGAAACGCTCGTCGTTTCCGCCGCCGCTGGCGCTACCGGTAGCATCGCCGGCCAGATCGGAAAGATTCACGGCTGCCGCGTCGTGGGCATCGCCGGCAGCGATGAGAAATGCGCCTGGCTCACCAAGGATCTCGGCTTCGACGCTGCCATCAACTACAAGCTTTCCGGTTGGAAGGATAAACTCGCCGCTGCCACTCCCAACGGCATCGACATCGATTTTGAAAATGTCGGCGGCGAGATCATGCACGCCGTTCTCGACCGCATGAATCTCCATGGCCGCGTCGTCGTCTGCGGCCTCATTTCCGGATACACCAGGGAAGATCCCGGCCTGGAGAGCTTCGGCACCGTGCTGGTCAAGCGCCTCCGCGTTCAGGGTTTCATCATCCTCGATTATGCTTCGCGTTTCATGGAAGCTGCCACGCAGCTCGGCCAGTGGAAAATGTTCGGTAAGCTCAAGGACCGCGAAACCATCGTCGAAGGCCTGGAGAAGGCCCCCGACGCCATCAATATGCTCTTCACCGGCGGGAACATCGGGAAACTGATCGTAAAGTTATAATGTGAATTTTTAGCCGGATTCACACCCACTCTTTCTGCGCCCCTAGAGCCGGCATGCGTGTGGTCTCGCGCTACTTCGGGGCGTTGCGCTTTCTCGCCTCATCCAGCCGCTTGAGGAACTCTTCAAACTTCGGCTTTTGTTCGGGTGTGAGCATGGCGCGTATCTCGTCGCGCGCTTTCTGACGCACCTTTTCAATCTGCGCATCTGATTGCTCGTGAATAGCTTTCGATTCCGCATGCCGCTGCATCAGGATCGCATCGAGTTGCTGCGCCTGAGCGCTTGTCAGGCTCAATTCCCTTGTGAGTTGTTCCACCCGGTGGGCGCGCCGGACCGCTTCGGGTTGCTGCGCGGGCGCCGCCGACACCGAGCGATGCGCGAAACCGTAGCCGATCATCCCGCCCAGCGCCGCACCCAGCAGGAAAACAACGCCTATCCAGAGGGCCGCTTTCCGCGTTGCAGACGGTTCGCTCATCGGTTGCTCTCCGCCATGCTGATGAGCACGTCATCCTGGTTCGTCGGCGGCGGCGTTTCAAAAATCGATTCCTGAGTCGCTGCTCCCGTCTGCGTACGGCTCGGTCCCGCTGCCGCTCTTTCGTACAACCAGGTGCTCCCCGCCAGTAGCACGATGGCCACGATCCATGCGAGCCGCGAAGCAAAGCGCGGAACCTCTCCCCATGCTGCCACGCGAGCACCTAGTTCCCGCTCCCTCGCCTCGATTGCCCTCATCACCCGGCTCGCAAACCACGGGCCCGCTCCCTCTGCTCCCGGCGCCACATCCTTCAAAATTTCCCGGACGGCAAAAACGTCGTGCGCAGCCTCACGGCAGTTCTCGCAGCCAACAATGTGGTTTCGCGCCGCCGGGGGCAAGACCGCAACCAGCGCTTCCAGACTCCCCGTCACGGGACACGCCGCTGCGGACTCCTCGAGGAAATCCTGCAACTTCCGGCACTCTGCATCCCTTTTTCTCAGCAGCTTCCACATGCTCGCCTCCTCATCGCTCTTCCGCTCGCCTCTCAATTTCCACGCATCTTGGCATGGCTTACCATCCGGCGCCGCGCCCGAAAGAGCCTCACCTTCACCGTATTGGCATTCAGATCCAGTACCTCCGCAATTTCCTCGATCGAGAACCCTTCGACTTCTTTCAGGATCAGCATCAGCCGGTCCCGGTCCTCCAGCCCTACCAGCAATCTCTCCACCCTCTGCCTGGCTTCGAGCCTTTCGCTGATGTCCGGCCCGCCGCTCTCTTTTTCCGCCGAACTGAGTACCTGCCTCGCTTGCTCTTCACTCAGATCGGATTCATAAACCAGCGGCCGCACCTTCTTTTTTCTCAGCAGATCCCAGCATTCGTTCACCGTGATCTTATAGAGCCAGGTGCTGAACGCCGCCCGTTGATCGAAGCGCTTTAGCGCGAAATACGCCTTCACGAATACTTGCTGCGCGATATCTTCCACATCTTCCCGCTTTCGCAGGATCCCGCCGGCTACGGCAAATACCCGCTGCTGGTGGCGCCGGATCAGCTCCTCAAACGCCTCCTTGTCCTCCCCCTTGGCCCGCAGGACCAGTTCGCGGTCGTCGGAGCTTTCCACAGGCCGGGAAAAACGCCCTTCGGCCGCCTTCACGGCGGGCAGGGGATCTGGGGCCTCAACTTTTGGGACGCGTGCCATGGGCTTTTGGTTACGGCCATTGTCTCCCAGATGTCCGAACCTGCATCATATGTTTCATTTCCCTCCCCTTAAGTTTCTGCTTGCTTCCCTCTTACCTACATGAAATAATATCTTCATGATTATTGGTGACCGCCTTCGCGCACTCCGCGAAGAAAAGAAACTCTCCCAGGGCGACATCGAAAAGCGTACCGGCCTGCTCCGCTGTTACATTTCCCGCGTCGAGAATGGTCATACTGTCCCGGCCATCGAAACACTGGAAAAGCTGGCTCGCGCTCTCGAGGTCCCACTTTATCAACTCTTTTATGACGGTGAGGAACCGCCGCAGTTGCCGAATCTTCCCAAGCGCAAGTCGTCGGATGACATCGCCTGGGGCAGCGTCGGTAAAGAAGCACGCTTTCTCAACAAGCTTCGCCGCTTGCTGAGCAAAGTGGAAGAAGGGGATCGCAAGCTTATTCTCTACATGGCCCAGAAAATGGCCAACCGCTAGCTCCGCGATCTTCTCTCTTGGGCAGTAACTATTTGTATCTTCGGACTCAAATACAAAGGCCGCGCATTCCCCCTGCGCGGCCTGTTTTTTTCCGGCCTGCGGAATTTTCAGTGAGCTTTCCATCCGGTAGTCCCACCTGCCCTCTGGATTCCCGATTCCCCAGCCTGGCCCGCTGAATTACTCCCACTCGATGGTGCTCGGGGGCTTCGAGCTGATGTCATAGACGACTCGCGTCACCCCTCTCACTTCGTTGACAATGCGCGTCGATATCCTTTCCAGCACTTCACTCGGCAGCTTGACCCAATCCGCCGTCATCGCGTCGTCGGACTCCACGACTCTCACCGCCACTGTCAGTCCGTACGTCCGGAAATCCCCCATAACCCCCACGCTTCGCACCGGCAGCAACACCGCGAATGCCTGCCAGACCTTCTCATACAGCCCCGCCCGGCGGATCTCCTCTTCCACGATGGCATCGGCCTCCTGCAGGGTTACTAGATGTTCCCGGGTGACCTCGCCCAAAAGCCGGACCCCCAGCCCGGGTCCCGGAAACGGGTGTTTCACCAAAATTTCGTCTGGCAGGCCCAAATCCCTTCCAATCCGCCGCACTTCATCCTTGAACAGGTCCCTCAGCGGCTCAATCAGCTCAAAAGGCATCTCCTCCGGCAAGCCGCCTACATTGTGGTGGGTCTTGATCGTCGCTGAAGGTCCTTTTACGGAAACCGATTCGATCACGTCGGGATACAGCGTACCCTGCACCAGGTACCCGATCTCCCCGTGGGCTTCGCCCGCCTGGAGTTTCTGCGCCTCCTCGGCAAACACGGCGATGAACTCACGCCCGATGCGTTTCCGCTTTTCCTCGGGGTCCGTCACTCCCTTCAACTGCGCCAGGAAGCGGTCGGACGCATCCACCCCGATCACATGCAGCTTCAGCCGGTCGCGCAACATTTCCAGCGTGTGTTCAAACTCGTTCTTCCGCAACATTCCCGTGTCTACGAAAATGTTGGTCAGCCGGTTGCCCATCGCTCGGTGCACCAGCACCGCCGCCACTGTCGAATCCACGCCCCCGCTCAATCCGCAAATGGCCCATTTATTTCCAACCTTCACCCGAATGGCCTCCGTCGTCTCTTCGATAAACGCCGCGCCGCTCCATTTCGGCTCCGCCTTGCATACGCGGAACAGAAAATTCCGCAGCAGCTCGGTGCCCCGCTCCGTGTGTTTCACTTCCACATGGAATTGCACCGCATAGATCTTTCGTTTCGCATCCTCCAGTGCTGCGATGGCATTTTCCGAATGTCCGGTAACGCGAAATCCTTCCGGAAGCTTTTTCACGTTATCGCCATGGCTGCTCCAGATACGCAGTGCTTCGGGAACTCCGGCGAACAATTCGGACCCGGCTGGCCCGCCTTCGCAGTCAATTTTCAGGTGCGTGCGGCCATACTCTCTCCGCTCCGCCTTCTCGACCTTTCCTCCCAGTGTGTGCGCGATCCACTGCATGCCGTAACAAATCCCAAGCACCGGAATTCCCAGCGCCAGCACCTTCGGGTCGCATTTCGGTGCGTCCGGGTCATAAACCGAGCTCGGTCCGCCGGACAAAACAATCCCCGCCGGTTCCAGCTTCAGAATTTCTTCGATGGATGCCGTACAGGGCAAAACGGCGGAGAACACCTGCTGTTCACGGATGCGGCGCGCAATCAGTTGCGTGTACTGCCCGCCGAAGTCCAGAACCACCACGCCGCCGAGTTCCGCCTTCATCCTGCCCCCCTGCTCCTGCACCGGCTCCGCCACGAGCTTTGCCGCGCTTTCCATCATCCCACCCCCAGTGCTATTCCTCGCGTCGTGTTCGCCACGCCGATTGCTTTTGTAAAGGCGGGGCTTGCCCCGCCCGCTCGCGCTAAGCCACGACGAGATTTAACAGCTTGTCCGGCACAAAAATCCGTTTCAGGATCCGTTTCCCATTCACATGCTGCCCGATTGGGGGTTCCGCCAGCGCCAGCTTGACAACTTCTTCTTCCCCGGTCCCCACGGGGACTTTCACTTTCCCCCGCAGGCGTCCATTCACCTGCACGGGGATTTCGATTTCGTCCTCGCGCGCCAATTCGTCGCTGAACGCCGGCCATCGGACTGTCCACAACCCATCGGAGTGTCCAAGCATCTCCCAAAGCTCTTCTGCAAGGTGCGGCGTCATCGGTGCCAGCATCAGCGTCAGCAGTTCCAGCACTTCCTTGCGTACTTCCGGCCGTACACCCTCTTCGAGCGGTTCTTGCAGATAAATTTCGTTGGTCAATTCCATGATCAGCGCGATCGCCGAGTTGAAGTGCCACCGCGTTTCGAAATCGCTGGTCACCCGTCGCAGCGTCTGGTGCGCTTTGCGCAGCAGTGTTTTCTCTTTAGGAGCTGTCGCCGCTGCACCGGCATTCGCGCTTTTCACTCCGCGAATCGCTCCCGCGTGACGCTCCACCAGCCGGTATGCGCGATTCAGAAACCGCCACGAGCCTTCGATGCTCTCTTCGCTCCACTCCAGGTCCTTCTCCGGCGGCGCCGCGAACAACGTATAAAGCCGCCCCGTATCCGCTCCATACTTCTGCGCCATTTCTTCCGCGCCGACGACGTTGCCCCTCGACTTGGACATCGCCACGCCGCCTTTTAGCACCATTCCCTGCGTGAACAGCCGTGCCGCCGGTTCGTCGTGCTGGATCAGCCCCAGGTCCCGCATCACCTTGCACCAGAATCGCGAGTAAAGCAGGTGCAGAATCGCGTGCGTGATTCCCCCGATGTACTGGTCGATCGGAAACCAGTAGGCAACCTTCGCCGAATCGTAAGCCGCTTGGTCATTTTGCGGATCGCAGTAGCGGTAGAAATACCATGACGAGTCCACGAACGTGTCCATCGTGTCCGTCTCGCGCCGCGCCGCCCCGCCGCACTTCGGGCAGGTCGTATTCACGAACTCCGGCGTCGCGGCCAGGGGCGATTCGCCCATCCCCGTCAGCTTCGGATTCGGCGGCAGCAGCACCGGCAGATCCCTGTCCGGCACGGGCACCATCCCGTCTTTCGCGCAGTAGATCACCGGGATCGGCGTGCCCCAATACCGCTGCCGCGAGATGCCCCAATCCTTGAGCCGGAAAATGGTCTCCCCGCGGCCAAAGCCCTTCTGCTCTGCGAACGCCGTCATCTTCTCAATCGCCGTCGCGCTCTCCATCCCGCTGTACGGCCCGGAATTCACGCTGACCCCATATTCCGTAAACGACTCTTTGGGCTCGTTTTGGCCTGTGTGAATGGCCTCCGGTATCTTTTCCTCTTCTTCAACTTTCAACTTTGAACTTTCAACTTCTTTCTTCTGCACCACCACCCGCACCGGCAATCCGTATTTTTTGCAAAATTCGAAGTCGCGCTCATCGTGCGCCGGCACGGCCATAATCGCGCCCGTCCCATATTCCATGAGCACAAAATTCCCGACCCAGATCGGAATCTTTTCGCCGCTAAACGGATTCGCGGCATACCGCCCGGTGAAGAAGCCTACCTTCTCCATCGTCGCCAGGTCTTCGGCCTTCACCGACGTCTGCCGCATCTTCGCCAGCTTGGCTTCCGCCTCCGCTCGCGCTGGTGATCCCTCCAGCAGCTTCGCGACCAGCGGGTGGCCCGGGGCCAGGATCACTGCCGTCGCGCCGTAAATCGTGTCGATCCGCGTTGTAAACACTTCAATCGGCTCGGCGCCAGCCACATCGGCCACGGCAAACTTCACTTTCGCGCCCTGCGACTTCCCGATCCAATTTCTTTGCATCAGGATGACCCGTTCCGGCCATCCGCCTTCCAGTTGCTTCAAGTCGTCCAGCAACTGCTCCGAGTACGCGGTCGTCTTCAGAAACCACTGCTCGATCTCCCGCGATTCCACCAGCGTGTCTTCGTGCCGCCAGCAGTAGCCCCCGTTCACCACCTGCTCGTTGGCCAGCACCGTGCAGCACTTCGGACACCAGTTCACCCGGCTCTTCTTGCGGTACGCCAGCCCGCGTTCCAGCATGCGCAAGAAAAACCACTGGTTCCAGCGGTAATACTCCGGCTCGCACGTCGAAATCTCTCGCCGCCAGTCGTAGCTGAATCCAAAGCGCCGCAGCACGCGCTGAAATTCCGCAATGTTGTTGTTGGTCCATGTCCGCGGGTGGGTATTGTTTTTGATTGCCGCGTTTTCCGCCGGCAGTCCAAACGCGTCCCAGCCCATCGGATGCAGCACGTTGAATCCACGCATGCGCTTCACCCGCGCCACCACGTCCCCGATCGTGTAGTTGCGCATGTGCCCCATGTGCAGCGTGCCCGAAGGATACGGCAGCATCTCCAGCACGTAATATTTCGGCTTCGCGGGATCGGCCTCCGATTCGAATACGCCCGCCTCCGCCCAGCGCTTCTGCCACTTCGCCTCCACGGCCTGCGGATCGTATCCCGAACTCCCCGCCGGTATGTTCTGCTCCGCCACGCCCGCCTATCCCTTCTTCCTCTTTGCCTTCTTCGCCGAACTCTTCCTCGCGCCGCTTTTTCTTTTCCTCGTTTTCCTGCTTTTTCTTCTCTGCGGTCTCTGTGCCTCTGCGTTAGGTTTCCTTTTCCTCTCTGCTTTTGTCCGATTCGAAATCTTCTTCTTCAGCGCCGCTGTCAGCATCGAAAATCCCTTCTCCGCTTCCGGCGCCTGCTCCTTCAAACCCGCCAGCTCCCACAGCATCGCCACGTTCCTCCGGTCATCCCCCGGATCATCGATCGGCGTCTCTGCCACAAACGCTCGCCCCGTCAATCCCTCCGGCGGCACCGCCCCCAGCCGCGGGTGCCGCAAAATCCTGGAAAACGCCTCCGCTCCGATTTTCCCTTTCCCAATGTGCTCGTGCCGGTCTACTCGCCCGCCGAGGTCAATCTTCGAATCATTCATGTGAAACACCGGCACATTCTCGAGCCCGATCGAGCTGTCAATCTGCCCGATGGTCGACCCCAACCCGCCCTCGCTCTTGATGTCGTATCCCGCTGCAAATAGGTGCGCTGTATCGAGGCATGCTCCAACCGGCAATCCTCTCAATCCGGCCAGTATCTCTCCGATCTCTTCCAGCCTCGCGCCCACGGCCGTTCCCATTCCGGCCGTGTTCTCGATCAAAATCCTCAGCCCGCCCGTCGGCGCACGCTTCGACGCCTGCTTCACTGACTCCACAATCGTCGAAATTGCCTGCTCGATACTCGCCTCGCCCCGCGCCCCCGGGTGCACCACCAGAAAATCCGCCCCCAGCGCCGCCGCGCGCACAATCTCGTCATGAAATGCCTGGATCGACCGCGTCCGCAGCATCGGCTGCGAAGCCGCAAGATTAATCAGGTAATTCGCGTGAATCACCAGCGGCCCCAGCCGCAGTCCTTCCCGCCGCATTCGAAACGCCTGCGCATCCACTTCCGGAATCCGCGCCGTCCCGCCCTGCCACATCCGCGGGCTCGCCGAAAAGATCTGCAGAGCATTGCAGCCCAATTTCCGCGCGGCTTCCAGCGCATTCAGGTAGCTTCCCGCGATGGACGTGTGGATCCCGATCCTCAGGCTCCCATCCATCCACGATGGCGGCAGCGCTTCAGGTTCCGGTTCCGGGCGGTATTCGTCTTCGGGGTCGAACTCGGTCAGGTGGGTGATGGTCTGTTCAGGCATGCCTAATGAATATTTCTGCTCCGTCTTAAATCATTCATTCTACCACACGCGCCAAATCACCGCCGTCGCGTCCATTTGCGGCCCTCCGCCCGCTTGCCGTAAACTTAAAGTTTATTCACCGCGCCGGGGAGCCATCCATGCTCGTTGTCATGCAGTCCCACGCCACCGAGGAGCAAATCCGCTCCGTCTGCCGGCGCATCGAAAGCCTCGGTCTCAAAGCGCATCCCATCCCGGGCGCGATTCGCACCGCCATCGGTATCACCGGGAACAAAGGCGCCGTCGATCTCGGCGTCCTCGAATCCCTTCCCGGCGTTG
>Ga0153915_10004239_pt1 | contig 13187 bp, 13 predicted proteins | sample Opewatmetagenome_2_FD_107003 | JGI IMG/M metagenome (GOLD analysis project Ga0153915, IMG submission 107003) | Freshwater wetland microbial communities from Ohio, USA - Open water 3 Core 3 Depth 3 metaG | ecosystem: Environmental > Aquatic > Freshwater > Wetlands | place: USA: Ohio, Lake Erie... | reverse complement strand
TTGGTGTGGGAGGTTCAGGTACAGAACTAGAAGTGCCACCTAGGTGAGCTTCTTTAAACATCGTATGGCCTGAGGCTGTTTCTTCATTGGATTCTTCGAATTCAGATAACTTCGTCTGCTCTGTCCGCCTCATGAAATTGCGTATTGAAAGAGGATAGATAAACTCCTTTCATATCCTCACTAAGAAAGGAAACAGGCGTCTTGTTCTAGCGGAGGCGCAATTATCGGATTGGTGTAAGTCCGTTTCAAATCTCGAGTTGAGTTTCCCCTTCCTTTTCTATTTCTTCACGTACTAAAATTCCTTCTTCAATTCTAGGGTTACTACCTGTTTTCAAACCATTCCATGCATTCCGGAATGTGTCTAGGATAATCTCTCGACCGTTTTCTGCTCGTGGCGAACGAAACGCCATCATCAAGAGCCATCCAAAGAATATGAGAGCTGGAACAACTTTCGAGCTATGATAGATGATTTGCCATTCTATACCCAAAGTAATCGGGTGGACTCCAGAACCGAGTCCTGAGAGTACCTGTACAATCGGCAACATGGGTATGCTCATCAATAGAGCTAGCGCGAAGGGTATCCACCGTTTCTTTTCACCCGGTCGGGCCCGGAACCAAGCCAGCACCAAAAACGGCAGAAGAAAAGTATAGTGATGTTCCCAAACGTCTAGCATTATGAAGAAGTAGGATGTAGAGAACAATCCGGCACATGACCACACATCTCGGGAGTAGAAGGTAGCGCAAGTCGCCAAGCCAAAGAAGATCCCAATAAGCAGGCCAGTAATGACTCTAAAATCGGTTCCAGGCTCCCCGAGTACGTAATAGAGTAGCATTTTCAATGAATGGTCCCCAATGTAGGGTGTGACGTAAGTTGCACGGGCAGCATTGAAATCGAGAAAGAATCTGAGAGCCTCCAAACCTGCCGGCACTGCTACAATCGCTAGCACAGTCACCATGACCGCCACCAGCACTGTCCGGACCCTTCCCGCTGCCAAGAGTACAGGTGCAATAAAGTAGGGGATTACTTTAGTAAGCGAACCCGCTATCCAGAAGATTGTCATTGTCCCTCTTTCTTTCCGACCGTCAACAAGTGAATGTGTGGTAAGTGCAAAAAACACAAAGACTGCGGCCATAAGGGTCACTTGGCCCACAAAGAGCTCAATGTATATCGGGGAGAACATGAACCAAATACCCATTCCTATGTACCCCTCCCAATTTGGTCTATTCAGTGCCTTGGCAAGTGAACGAGTCCGCAAGGCAGCCAGCCACACAAATCCGACGAGCAATGCCACCCAAAGCCAATAGGCAGTAATAGGGGGTGCCAGATTTACAACGACCCCGAAAGTATATGCAAAGTAGGGGAGGTATCTATAGGGGTACAGGTAGGGGACGGCCAACGGGTCCGGTATGGTATAGCAGCCAATCCCATTCAGAATATTATGGCCAGCCTGATAATAGGAGAAGAAGTCCGCTGCTTGACCAACTAAGTATCTCGTGTCATAGAAGAGGAAGTTTAGTGTCCCGGTCCACAGTGAAAACACGAATTGTATTTGGATGGTTATGGCAATCGTCAGAAAGACCAGACTCGTCCATTTCCACAGCCATCCTTTCATGGGCGGAGCAGAGCCCTCATTTCTTAAGAGGTTTGCTCACTCCTGAAACAATAATAGCATCCTCTCGAAGCATGTGCCAGATATTTCAGCGTGACCTCAACAGCCAAGACAAAGGCCTTGGTAGTATAGAAAGGTAAACTCTCTAATCCATAGCCTCTAGACAGAGGCTTGAGATCTTGTTCATTCAATGATAGAAAACTGCTTGCCGCAGTTCTGACAAGTCACTACTCTCTCTTTCTCTGCGCCAAGTCCATAGTAGTATCGTGCCATGCAGTGAGGGCACTGATGACTATGTTCAACAAAATCGGTGGGCATTACTGGTTCTCTATCCAGATGAGGAAAGACAGCTGTCTTTGCTCCTATGATCCCAAGCAGAAGTTGTAGATTGGAATCGCAACCAAAAAAATGATAGCTACTTCTATGGCCGATGGCACCCAATGCCACCCAGGAGGAATTGCGAAAATCAAACCAACAGGGAGGAAGGCTGTATTGAAGAGCATGAATATAAGAAATCCATCTCTCATTCCTGTCCCTATATTCTTCTCACAATCAATACCCCAGAATCTCTCTGCAAGCGCTTGATTCATACCTCCTGTAAGCGCGAATATCATCGCGTAAAAAGCTGCGCCAACCAATAAGGAAGTAAGAATGATGTAAGCTAGATATAAAGAGCCCATGCCTATCAATATCATACCTACTGAACCAACGAGTACCACTGCACCCAGAATCAAACCGTGCAGGAAGTACCTTCCAAGCATGCGGATAACCGAAGACGAGTTTGTCGAGTTCTCCACTATCTCCAACCAAGAATACACTCTCTCTAGGCAAGACAAGGTAATCGACACCTGGAACTGCGTGACTAGTATTGTGTTGAGATGAAGTGGCCATTAATGTTCCCGGACACCACGGGATTGCAGGTATCATGCCTTGACCGGAGTGATGAACGAACGATTTATGGCGGATTCGTCGTCTTTCCTTTTTGACGACTTACTTAGGCGGCAAATGCAGAACTTTTCCCAGATAGAGACTTGTGGCCACTTGAAAATCCATCCCGAATTCTTCATGAATACGGTTGAGCATCTCATGCCAGATGGGCGCGAGAGCCCTCGCTCTACGTCGAGCATCCTCTACTGAAATCTCTCGAATCAGCATTGCATCCCTCAGGGCATCAACATGATTCTTGGGAAGCCATGTGAGTTGGCTGATGTTGTAGATCCTCCATTTGGGTGCGGGCAGAAAAGAGCGATTCAGAGTGTAGAGTAGTTCAACGATCGACTCTAGCGTGTAGACCACTGCATACTGAGCTGATGCAGAATCACCTCTGTCAGACCACAGATCAATCATTGATGGCACATGCTCTTTCTCAGGGAAGCAGTACCAAGAGATGTAAATCATCGATTTCGCAATTCGAAGTTGCCACTCTTCCTCTGCCACTGCTAACTTCTCTTTGAGAAGCTCGGAGAGTCCACCATGCCTGTCAAATACAACCATGCCGTTTGACAAGTCCCACTTCAGGTACTCACCCCAATCTTGTTGTATGTACTCATCTAGAACATGAACCTCAATGTCGGTCTCGAGAGAGAATCGAGCATCAATCTCCCCAGCAAGCAGCCGAACTGAGGAACGGACAGATGCATCCTCGTGGTCGAGGAATATCATTACATCGACATCCGAGTACTTGTCTGCGAAACCTCTTACGATACCTCCAGTAAAGAGGGCGCCGACGACAGACTTGTGTTTGGAAAGCCTCTTGACAATCTCGGCACCAGCATCCTTGAAAACACCGATTAGGTTTTCGCCTTTCATCTCTATCAATTGAAGCATCTCTGTCGAGTGGATCCAAAAACTTTGAAAAAAGGAGGATTCGTGCTCTCTTAATTGATTTCCTCTCTCCTTACTATCCGCCTATCTCGTTCCACGAATAGCTCAGAAACCCGTCAGATACTGCATCTGGCCTGAATTCGCAATCTGTGCTGGGATGCATCTAGAGTCATCACGTGGGTCAGAGGTGAGAAGAATGGGAGAGGTCGGGCTAATTGGCTATTCCAAGCCATTCAGTCCGACCCTTTCGCTTGGTTGTGCATTGAGGCTTGCTTAATTCCCGATGCACACATCTCCCAAGCTCACCCATGGAGAGTCCGTTCTGATTCTGCGTCTTACGGGAAGATACCCCTCAGTTCGATGACTTTCGCTATCTTCTCGACTGCGAGAGCCATTGCAGCAGTTCTCAGGTCCTTTACGTTGTATTTGTCTTTCGATGCACGGACCTCTTCGAATGATCGGCTCATAATCCTCTTCAGCCTGTCGTTTACTTCCTGCTCATCCCAGAAGAGGCTCTGAGTCCCCTGCACCCATTCGAAGTAGGAGACTGTCACTCCTCCGGCATTCGCCAGAATATCAGGGATGACCATGATGCCCTTCTCATTCAATACTTCATCAGCATCAGGAGTAGTTGGCCCGTTCGCACCCTCCACAATCAGTGAGGCCTTCACGTTGTCAGCATTCTTCTCAGTGATTTGGTTCTCAAGAGCGCATGGTGCAAGAACATCGACGTCGAGCTCAAGGAGCTCCTTATTGGTAACGGTTTCAGCATCTGGGAATCCTTCCACAGAACGTTTTGGATGCGAGGACGCATATGTCAGGAGCTTTGGTATGTCAAGACCACCAGAATCATAGACTCCTCCGAAAGCATCAGCCACGGCCACGATTCTGTAGCCGCTCTCATGGGCAATTTTGGCGAAATTGCTGGCGACATTACCAAAACCCTGCACAGCAAGTTTGAGATCCGACTTGTTCTTTCTTCTTGTTTTAAGAGCCTCGTCCATTACTATGAAAACTCCTCTGCCCGTCGCTTCGACTCTACCCGCACTACCACCGATTTCCAGAGGCTTGCCTGTTACAACGCCAAGCTCAGTATGACCGATCATCATAGAGTATGTATCGAGCATCCAAGACATAACTTCAGGGTTTGTGTTCATGTCAGGCGCGGGGATGTCGATTTCGGGGCCAATTAGACCCATTAAGCTGTATGTGAACCGCCTCGTGACACGCATCAATTCACTCTTGCTCAACTTCCAAGGATCACAGACAACACCTCCCTTTGCACCACCGTAGGGTAGATTCACTACTGCTGTCTTGAAGGTCATCAACGCAGCTAAAGCCTTTACCTCATCCAAGCTGATTGTCGGCGAGTATCTCACGCCACCCTTGTATGGACCGCGGTGGTTCGAGTGCTGCACTCTATAACCCTCAAACATTTCCACGCTCCCATCGTCCATCTTGACAGGGAAGTTCGTTATTACTGTCTTCTCAGGCTTCTCGATTATCTTCGTAATGTTCGGATCGAGCTTCATAATCTCGGCCGTGTGGCGAAGTTGTGTCAAAACATTCTCCCATGGATTCTCATGAGGTATCATATGCATCTCCATTTGCCCGCCACCGTCCATGCTCTTAAGAACTTCGCTATACATAGAGCGTGGTCCATTCAACTCTTTCGTTCAGGATTCTGCTTGGCTGCTTCTTGCTGATTGCGCCTATGGTTGCTCATCATCTTCGACCTTCAGCAAAGCTCTGCAAGTGAAACGACCTGCTGATGATTGGAGAGTCCTGAAGCCAGGAAGAAATGGCACGCAATGCAAATGAAAAGAATAGTAGAGGTGATTCGCCGCAGTTGATATTGACCTTATTGGAGGGAAATCATGACTGAGAATGCCATTGAATCATTGAGAGAGAGAATGAGAAGGATGTGGATCGCTATTGGATTGCTCTTTGTAATGAATGCAGCTTTATCCTTGATGCTGGCGAATCTGGTAGCCGAACATTTGGATATCTTCATTGACTTCTTCAACGTCGCATTCGTGCCCCTGGGGTTCTCTTGGTTGGAACAATGTTGGCGTTCGGACTCATAATCCTCATTCTTTCACTGGAATGAAAAGGAAGAGCCGTGTGACACATCCTAGTGTTCTGCCTAGCTTCAGGCGTTTTCTCCCAAGAACATCAGGTAATCAGTGCCAGGGACATCATAGCCTAGATTGCTCAATACCATAGCGAGTTGTCCACGATGGTGCGTCGTATGAATCAAATACTGGAGAAAGAAATCTACAAGGTCGACTTCGAATGGCGCATCCGTAATATGTGTCACAGCAATCTTTCCTTGAGGTATCTCCTCAATTGCCTGACTCAGTCTTGTATCCAAGACCTCCCAGCGCTGGAGAAGCTCTTGCCGAGGCAATCTTTTGGCGCGCTCAAAGACTGCGTCGTCCTTCCGATTATCAATATAAAAGAAGCAGGTTTCCAGAGCTAGTACAATGTGCTGGACAAGATCCTTTGGGCTTCGACCGCCCACTTCCTTCTGAAAGGTTTCAGCATCAACATCTCTGAGAAGTTCTCGCATCTTCCAACCTGCCCAAAGATGGTAATCAGCGATGTTCTTGAAGACCAAAGGACTCGACCTCAAAAATCCAATATACTTCGTGCCGTATTAGTCTGCCGAGAAATGGACATTGGAAACTCGGCCGTCGGTTGATTCCTCTCATTAGGAACATACTTGATGCTGCTAACTGGACAACTCATCAAGAAGTCCCAGCATCCACTTATCTAGGGGTTTCTTCTTCGTCCATGTGTCCTCAAATGGTGTCAATTTGAGCCTGCCGTTCACCTCGCCAACCATGCCTCCTTGTTTTCCGCTCAAGAGACACTCAATGGCAAATGCTCCGAGACGAGTGGCCAGAATTCTATCAAAATGGCTAGGGTTTCCTCCCCTCTGAATATAGCCAAGAACTGATACTCTGCACTTCTCTCCAATCTTCTCAGATAGTGCTTTTCCAATGGAGTCAGCATTTCCCAACTCATCGCCTTCCGCGACAACCACAAGAACACTCGACTTTGCTCTCTCCTTTGCCCTAATGACTTTCTCTGCAAGTTCCTCTATGGTTGTCTTGGTCTCCGGCATGAGTATTGCTGACGCACCTGTCGCAACGCCCACGTGAAAAGCGATAAATCCTGCGCGACGTCCCATCACTTCAACAAGAAAGACACGGCTGAATGCTTCAGCTGTATCTCGAATCTTGTCTAAGGCGTCCAGAGCATTATTGACCGCTGTGTCAAATCCGATAGTATAGTCAGTTCCGTAGAGGTCGTTATCAATAGTTCCAGGTAGACCAATCAATCTTCCCTGCCAGTGTTCACCGAGTTCAGCGAGACCACGCATAGTACCGTCTCCGCCGATGGCGATCAGTGCATCAAGACCATGTTCGGAAAGTATCCTGGCAGCTTTTTCTAGTCCCTCCTCCGTCTTGAAGTCCTCAGATCTACCAGTCGTAAGGATTGTGCCACCCCTATGCAATATTCGGGAAACGGATCGAGAGTTCAGTTCGTGAATCTGCTCATTGAGAATTCCCTGAAACCCACCATATATACCATAGATCTCGCAGTGCCGAGAGATTCCAACTCTTGTGACTGCACGAATTGCGGCATTCATTGCGGGGGCATCGCCGCCACTTGTGAGGACTCCTATTCTCATAGTCACTCGCATGACGCTTCAGGTAAATAAGTTCGACCTTAGATAGAGGCCAGATGTTCAAGAACACAGAACCATCTCAGACGAGATGTGAGCGTACTGCTGGCAGAGCAGGGCTTATTCGCAATTACTAACAGCAGGCTGGCCAAGAGCCGATTCAATGCATCTCGACAATGAGCAAACGGGTATTCCCGAATTAGACTAGGTTCATCCTTCTGAGTATGAATAAAAGAGGCAGGGAAATTGCAAAGCTCACTCCCATCACGATTACAAATGCAAAGGGATTCTCCTGAAATGGAAGCCCCACATTCATCCCATAAACACTCGCGATTAGTGTAGGCACGCTCACTAGTAATGAGATGGATGTGAGCGTCTTGATAGCTCTATTCAGATTATGACCGACCATACTATCGTAGGCATTCATTGCGTTGTCTATCAGCTCACGATAGATAGCACTCAATTCTGTCTGCTGTTGAAGGTCGACCTCCAGTTCTTCAAGTCGATCGACATCAAGCATCAATTTCCCCAGGACATGTGTCTGCTCAAGCCTCTGAAGGACTTTCATGTTGGACCTTAGAGCAGCTTCAATAAAAATGGCATCTCGAGATAGCTGGAAGAACCACTCCAATTGCGAGGGATACATTTCACGCATGATGACATCTTCAGTTTCGTTAATAGTTGTCTCGATGATATCAAGTGTGCTTTCAAATGCGTGGATGATGATTTCCCACCACCTATAGATTATGTCTGCTGCTGTAGTGCTCAGATGGACTTTTTGGCGTACTTTGGGTTTTCGCATAGGAATGTCTTCATTTTGAATGATTATGATATCACGGCCGTTCGTGAACACTGCAGTCGGGATTGTTGAATACTGACGATCCTTTACTCTCAGGTCCACAGGCACACGTAGCAAAATGATTGTATAGTTGTCTTCTATCTGGAGACGAGAACGTTCATCAAGGTCCTGTACATCCTGAAGATCTTCAATATCAATGCGGAAGCGCTGGGACAATTTTGCCAAATCCGTGGGTCGAATACCAAGGAGCTCTATGAGGAGGGCTACATCCGGCGCCTCATCAAGGGTTTCATACTTTACCCCACTCTCCAATGCCATGATGGAGATGCTTCCATTCTCGGGACTTTCGCTGTTCATGCGATCCACCTCGAAATAGCGGATGTGGTTCGTACATTGATGGTTGCCTGCCTAGAATACAGTCCTCAATAGAGAGAACATGGTATACAGCTGGGCTGTAGGAGTCACAAGGCCTTTGGGGGAAAAACTGCTCCTCTTATAGGGTTTTGCAATCGTGTGAAAACCCCGACTCAAAGCGAATGGCGACTTCCTACTGGCTCCAGTTCAATTGTGCGACAATTCCTTGGCGTTCCCAGACAGATTGGCAATACCTATTGGTCATCAAGAAGAGACTCGAGCGGAGGGCCATAATAATGCAGAGTAGTCGCAGGCCCGGTTATGCTGTGGGGATATGTTTCATGTTTTTTTGGGTTTGTGGAGTGTCATGGATAGGAATCATGGCTGTACAATCCGGAGCACCACTCTTCTTTGCCTTTGCTGCATTTGGAATGGCGGTACTCGGCATAATGGCCATTGTATCATTTGTCAGACAAATACATGCACCTCAGGAATTGCCTCTTGTCACGAGACACACTACGTATTCAGGAGCCTCCCCTACTGAGTATGTTCTCAGTCAGACACAAGGTCGGAAAATAGTCTACCAAGTTCCATCACGATGTCCGTTCTGTGGAGCTCCGATAAGCAACGAAGAAGTAGATTGGGTCGGTCCCTTGCAGGCCAAGTGTCCAAGTTGCATGAGTACAATAAACGTCGAGGAGCGAGGTTTCCAGTAGGAGTTGTACTGGCATGTCCAAGATACTGAGAGAGTAGAGCGTATCCACTCCGCTTATATGATCACACTCTCAATCTCCACTTTGCGGTCCTTGACACTCAGCATATTTGAAGGCACTTTCTTCCCGCCATAGAGCTCTGCTTCAGGCAGTCCACGGTAGAGAGCATCAGCTATCCTTGCGAGTGCATCAGATTTCATGATGCCTGAGCCTGAAGCACCGTTGATCACAAGCACACCGCATTCAGTATAGACAAAGGGAATCTTATCGGGTGAGTATGAGTATCCGCCAGCCCAACTATTCACCGGACGAGCCCCTTCGAAAGCTGGGAAGTATTTCGAGAGAACTGGGTATACACTATTCTCATAATATGCGCTCTCAGGGACCATCATCTCATCGGTCTGGAAATACTTGTATTCGCGACCAAGTTTGTCACCACAACCTATCCAGAAACCATGTTCCTGCAGCTGAGGTCTGAAGTAGACGCCAGTTGAGGGTACAATAGTAAATGGAATACATCCAATCTCATTGAAACCTTTTGTATTCAAAAGCGCTTTGAGCTTCGGGCTATCTTCTGCGTGAATTACGAAGAGCTGCCGTTTCTTTGCCTTTGTCATGCTATCAATGCCAACAGGGTCAAGGAGTTCGTTTGCCCAAGCACCTGTAGCGAGAACAACAGTCTTGGCTCTGAATGTTCCCTTATCAGTGATAATGCCGGTAATCTTCTTGTTCTGCCAGACGTATGGTTCTCCAGGTAGGTCTAATTTAGGATCGGCCTCAAGAAGCAGCCTTTGGACATAGACGCCAAAGCGAGGCTTCACATGTGTGATCTTCTTGAATTCCTCGAAGTAATGCTCCACAAGTCGTGTCGGGTCTAGAACACCACAATCCCCTCCGAAGAGGCCATAGTCAACCTGCTGGAGATTCATGAGTTGAGCCTCTTCATCACCGGTGAAGTCCACGTTGAGACCAGGAATCAGTTTCTTGAGCTCTTTCTTGCTATAGACCTTATAATGAATGCCTGACTTCTTCATGCGTTCCATCCATACCTGGACACTCTCATGTTTGAACTGAGATTCGCTCAAGAGCCAGAGATAGCCGGTCTTCTCAAAGAGAAGATCATGACCAAGCTCACTCTGCACATATTCGAAGTATTTCATCGATGTATCAGTGAGTATTTGGTTGGTTGAAGAAGCAAACATGTTCCGGACGGCAGCAGCACTCATTGCCGTATTACCTTGTCCCGGGGCAAGCGCCTTCTCGACCAGAAGGATATGCTTGTCAGGGCTGTTCTTCTGTATGTAGTAGGCGGTGGCAACTCCGAGCACACCAGCGCCAACAATAATGACATCAAAGGACTCTTCGCTCACATCAGAAGCCTCCGTGCTGCATCGCGGAGCAACTTAGTCCCTCTAAAACGTTTTTCTCTAGCTCACATCAGATAAACAGTTATGAGAGAGTGCCACATACTCGCATGAGAGGAATTCACAATGCCCGGCTTGATAATAAGGATGAACAACGGTGACATGAAGTGGTTTCCACTTTTCTACTACGATGGAAAGTACAAGTTCTATGCTCCAAAGGGTGAGAAGACGGGAACTGATGTCGGACGTGATTGGCAGTTCAAGAAGTATCTTTCAGGATACTGGACGCCCGCCCAAATCCCATCATATCGCAGAAGAATAGGCGGAGGCTCTTCTCTCGTGGTTCTAGACGAGGATGGTAATCTTAGATACTTCCCGTTCAAGAACCAGACTTTCATGTTCAGGGGGAGTGGTGATAAGGTCGGTAAGGGATTCCGCGACTCTCTAGACTACTACGTCGCAGAATGGACCGCGAATGGAACATCGGATCTCTTGGTCAGAGATGAGGACGGAGACCTAAGGCTGTATCCATGGAATGGTAAGGAGTTCAAAGACCTCGGCCAAGATGAGAAAGTGGGAAATGGCTTTGAGAAAGACGATGTACCTGACCTCTATCCAGGATATTGGACAGGTGGAACATCGCCAGACCTTCTCGTTCGAAAGAAGAACGGAGACCTCATCGTGTTTCCATTCAATGGCAAGTCCTTCTACGGACAGGATAAGATCAAGGTCGGAGATGGCTTCAAACCAAAGGACTATCCACATCTTCTTGTGGGTCATTGGCTCGGAAACAGGACACCGGATATTCTTGCCTATCGCGACAAGAGGCTGTATCTCTATCCCTATGGCATGGTAGATCCGAAGAAGAACCAGCTGGCATTCGCCGAGAAGCCACAGACGCAGACTGAGAAGGACTTCAGGGAGGACTGGAGATATCTTGTTGGCTATTGGAGAACACCAGGTCGACCAGATCTCATCACAGTCAATGGTAGCAATGATCTGTGGTTCTATCCCTTTGAAGATGGCAAGCTATTGGACTTGAAGGATGATAAGCAGGCAGGGAACGACTGGAAAGCAACGCACTTCTTCGATTTCTATCCCATCTAACCCAGCACACCACAAGCGTCTTAAGGTGTCCGAAACCGAGACTCTGCCCGGAGAGGGCTGATGATTGCCTGAAGGAAATGATGCTCAACATATGGAGCTGGTCGGAGCTGCAAGTGAAACCAAGAAGACATCTGTTGGGATAGTTCTGGTCGCATTGTACGCAGTCCTTGCATTGCTTCCTATGAGTGGCTTCATAGGAGCAGCAGGTTTTAGCAGCATTCTTAGTTTCGCTATCTGCGTGGCACCTCTCTTGGGAATCATTCTTGGACCCTGGAAAGGCTTTGGGTTTGGCGTCATTGCAGGAATCGCCGCCACTGTGGTGAGCTTGCCTATTGGGGGAGGTGTCTATCTCATCATCCCCACTACGATAATAGGTCCAGCTGTTGCAGCCCTGTTTACGGGCCTCTCTCTCAGGAGAACGACAGAGGTTGGCGGGTTCAGAATTCCAGGTCCGATTTTCACGGCAGTCTACCTCATCATCATCATCTGTCTCTACGAAATTCGTGTCTACAATGCTTGGTGGTTCATGCTGCCTTACGTGCTGGCATTGATTGTGGCCTTGATTCTTCAAGTCAGGAAATTCGACTTCGACCCGAATCGAACCTATGTCCAGCTGATACCTTTGACGTTCATGGGTGCAATGATAGACCATTCCATGATGGCGATGGGTTCGGTGTATCTGCTCGAAATACCCGCCGCCGTTTTTGGTTTTGGAATCTTTCCCGCAATGGTGATTGAGAGAACCATCGCTACTCTGGTCGGATCGCTACTTGGTTTCGTCGTTCTGAAACTCATTGGCAATGAGATAGAAACTTGAATCAACCAAGAGCGTTAATGATGATTTCCAAAGCCTTTTGCTGAAGGTCCAAGCGCATCGTAGCCAAACTGTCTGCGACTGTCGGACATAGAACCTGTTTGATTATATGAGAACCGAAAGCAAACCCGGAGCTGCAAGAAGTACGAACCAGATCCCCAAGCCAATCTGAACCAGACCTATCACGACACACGCCCAATTGATATCGCCAATTCTCGCCTTCTTCGTAGCAACATCAGTCCCAAAGGTCAGTACGGCTCCGTATATGAAATCAGTCGAAACATGCGTAACGTAGATCAAGATTCCAGCTAGAAAGACCGTACCAACACCAATCTGCAGGGATCCAACCAGGACTGTCACATTGGCAAGACCAACACCAAACCACCAGAGCAGAAAGTAAGGACTGAGGATGCTCACAGCGGCACCTTGTGCTGTAGCCTCAATAACAGAGGACGCTGTCATTGTTCTTGCTTCTTCAGAATGCTCATCTTCTCTGTATCGATATTCACGAAGAGCAAGTGCCCCGAACAAGACGATGACAACACCCCCAAATCCAATCAAAACGTCTATCAGTAGTGGCGATATTGTCAAGGCCTGGACACCCAGAATTATTGCCGCAATAATGCCAACTTCAACAACGGCATGTCCAACCATGGGCAAGATACCATGTAGGCGTCCATGCTTGCTGCTTTGCATGATGACGGCTGCAGTAAGTGGACCAGGTGCAAGAGCACCAGTGAGCGATAGTACAAACCAAGCAGTCAGTATCTCAAAGACGCCCATATTCAGCCGCCGTGCGGATACTGGAAGATATCAAAGAAAAGCATGGCGATTCGCACAGGTCCTAAGAGCGATGTAATATCTGTATTACAACTCCGTGCCAGAGAATGCCCAGAAATGCTTAATAA
>Ga0153915_10004238_pt1 | contig 13188 bp, 9 predicted proteins | sample Opewatmetagenome_2_FD_107003 | JGI IMG/M metagenome (GOLD analysis project Ga0153915, IMG submission 107003) | Freshwater wetland microbial communities from Ohio, USA - Open water 3 Core 3 Depth 3 metaG | ecosystem: Environmental > Aquatic > Freshwater > Wetlands | place: USA: Ohio, Lake Erie... | reverse complement strand
CTTGCCATAGAAAGGTTTTTTGAACAATATCCTTCGTATCAGGGTAAATTCACTTTTGTTCAGATCGGTGCTCCAAGCCGCACCTTGCTTAAAAGCTATTCTGACATGGTCAATGCTGTTGAGGTGGAAGCCGCAAGAATTAACCTGAAGTTTAAAAGGAAAGACTGGAAAGCGATCCTTCTCCTTATGCGTCACCATAGTCATGAAGAAATAATGCCATTCTATAAAACAGCCAATTTATGCATGGTAACATCCCTGCACGATGGCATGAACCTGGTTGCCAAAGAATTTGTTGCTTCACGTAATAACAGCGATGGGGTATTGATCCTTAGCCGTTTTGCCGGGGCGAGCCATGAGCTTCAGGGAGCTATCATAATAAATCCATATGATATTGAACAAATGTCGGAAGCAATTAAGGCTGCCATTGAAATGCCCAAAAAATCACAGCAACAAAGGATGAAACGCATGAGACAGATAGTAATGGAGGGTAATATTTATTCCTGGGCTGCAAAACTGCTGAGAATGATGGTTTCATTACAAAGATGATGATGGAATTCCCCGAGAGATTTCTCAATTTGAGAAATTAATTTAACCCGTAGTTTTAGCAGGAACCCTGGCGCCGTCCCTTAAATTATTAAAGTTGAATCAGATGCAAGTTTTGTTTGAGGAATCGTTAATACTGGCACATTGTTGGGATATTAATACCGTACCAAAAAGCAACGGCATTATGAAAAAAACAATAAATGTGCTGGTGATTGAGGACAACGAATACTACAATAACCTTCTGTCCAATACCATTCAACAGAGCGTCAACTCCATCCTCCTTAAGGGGCAGTATCAGCTGATTCTTCGTTCTTTTGTTGATGCCGGTGAGTATATCCGGCAGATTAAATCAGGAAAACTTGACTGTAAAGACAGTATTATTTTCCTCGATTATTACCTGGGAAATGGCATCAACGCTGCTCATATTATTAAGCTTCTTAAAGAATACAGCTGTGACGCTATGGTGGTGCTTCTCTCCCAGTCCAAAGCCATAAAAGAGAGGAACAACCTGATCCATTACGATTATTTTGTTGTCAAGGACAATCTGGCCCCGGCACTATGCTGTCTTTATCTCCAGCAGTATATTGAAAATAAATTTTCCGTTACTTTGGATTAATGATTGATCCATATAAGAAATCGCTGAAAAAAAACTCGATCCAGCTAAAGATTGGATTCCTGATGATTGCAGGAGTAGTTCTGCTGTCAGCAACCTGTTATCTTGCATACAGGAGCCTCTCCTCAATCGTATCATCAATTCAGATCGATGAAAAACCTGAACTCGGCCTTCTGAGCATACGGGAAATTTCGATGGATCTTGAAGAGGCCGAGAACTGCGTAAGGATTTATTCAGTCACAAGGGACCCGTCAGATATTCAACCCTATTATAAAATCATTACAAATATTGACAGTAAAGCGGACAAATTAAGTTCTGCATTCACCAATGATTCTGTTTTACTTGCTCAGGCCGATGATATAAGAAAACTTATCGAAGAGAATATCGTCATGTGGAACGAACTGCTTGTTCTTAATCACGACGACAATGTTGTAAAATACCTGAGGCAGTTGTCATCCCAGATCGACAGTGCTTCCGCATCTAACCAGAGAAGAGAGAAGGGAATCCTGAAACGGGTCTTTAACCGTAATCAGAAAACACTGTTCGAGGATTCAGTGATCATAAAGGATCTGAATAAGATTGTTCAGCAGGAAAGTGTTACAAAGAGTGAGCTGATTAATCAGGAATCCATGCTGGCTGTTACAGGCAGTGAAATCAAGGAGAAGTTCTACGATCTCATTGCCAAGATGGAGAATGAAGTTACTGAGCTCATTAAAGCAAAGGCTTTAGCGGCCGGGCAAATGGCTGAAAAGACATACAGGTGGATGTTCCTGCTTTCAGTTTCAGGGGGATTACTCACAATACTGGTATTATTCATAATAATAAGGTATATCCGGAAAGCCTATGCATACCAGAATGCCCTTGAGCATTCAAAGGATGAAGCTGAAAAACTGGCAAGGACAAAAGAACTTTTTATGGCAAATATGAGTCATGAAATCCGTACGCCTGTTACTGCAATTTCAGGATTTACCGACCAGCTCCTCCATGAATCACTTGATGAAAGCATAACCCGCTCCCTGCAGATAATCAAATCATCATCTGATCACCTGGTTAAAATAATTGATGATATTCTTGATTTTTCCAAATTACAGAATAACAAGCTGGTCCTTGAGAAAGTACATTTCAGCATAAGTCAGATTACTCAGGATGTCTATGCATTATTCGAAAAACAGGCTCAAAAAAACAACACCCTGCTGAGCTATTCGCTGAGCCCGGATACACCCCCGGTACTATTAGGTGATCCGTTCCGTCTCAAGCAGATAATGATAAACCTGGTAAGTAATTCCGTTAAATTCACAAAGAACGGAAGCGTTCATTTTGCAGTAAGCACTGGTATGAGACGACCTGAAGAAATTGATCTGACACTTGAGTTTAAAGATACCGGTATCGGAATTGAGGAGTCCAAGCTGGACGTCATTTTTGAAGATTTTACCCAGGCAGAAATGAGCACAACACGGAAATACGGAGGAACCGGATTAGGATTATCCATAGTCAAACGGCTCATAGATCTGCATAAAGGTACAATCGACATAAAAAGCAGAAAAAACCACGGTACTGAAATCATCTGCAGAATACCATACCTTGTTGGTGATATTAGTCAGCTTAAGAAGGATGATATCCCTTCGATTTCAGTTCCTGAAGAAATTTCAGGATTGAAAGTCCTGATCGTCGATGATGAAGAATACAACCGCTTGCTTTTCAAAAAGATATTGAACAGGTGGAATATAATATGCCACGAAGCCATAAATGGCATGGAAGCCCTTGAAACCCTGAAAGAGAACAGTTACGATCTCCTGTTTATGGATATACGGATGCCGGGTATTGACGGGGTAAAAACAGCACATTTTATCCGGGAGGAGATGAAAATATCCGCGGATAAAATGCCTATAGTTTTCATCTCAGCTGCCCCCATCGGTGATGAATGGCAGAAATACAAGAAAGCCGGAATGAACGCTTTTTTGCAAAAACCATTTACCGAGGAGATGTTGCTTACAACAATGATGGCAGTGGCTGAAAATAATTTCCAGCTGGCAACTGCCTATAATACCGATACTTATAACAATAAACCTTTGCCTGCCGATAAAATCAATTTAAACAACCTGTACCATATTTCGGGAGGCGATAAACAATTCGTAAAGCAAATGCTGGATTCGTTCAATAAAACAACCAGAAAAGGGCTGGCGGAGATGCAGCAGGCTGTCCTGTCAGGAGAATGGGAATCAGTTGCAAACCTGGCTCATAAAATGCTTTCCCCGTGCAGGCATATAGGGGCAATGGATCTTTATAATCTTCTTGGCAGAATAGAAAACAGTATCAGGAATAACATCAGAACTGAATCCATAGAGACGCTCACCGGAAAATCCCTCAGCGAGTTTGAAATTATCAGCAGTCTTCTGAATGAACATGTTGCGAAAATGAATTAAGAATCTGGAAAATCCTGCTAATATTGATAATTTTGCAGTCAGTTGAGAACGGCTTTAATCCGGTAATTATGCCTGTATGAATGAGAAGCCTTTAAAAATTTTTGTAGTCGAAGACAATGAATGGTATAACAAACTTTTGGTATATACCCTGTCTTTGAATCAGGATTTTGAAGTTAAGAGTTTCTTCAATGCCAGAGATTTTCTGAATTGCCTTTATGAAGCCCCTGATATTGTTACGCTTGATTACAGGCTTCCGGATATTTCCGGCCTTGAGGTCCTCAAAAGGATCCGCCGGGAGAACGGGGATATCCAGGTTATCCTGATTTCAGAGCAGGAGGATATTAATATGGTAGTAACACTGTTGAAATTAGGGGCTTATGACTATATAACCAAATCCGATGATATAAAGGATCGCCTTCTTAACACCATTCAGAACCTGAGGAAAGGGCTAACCCTGAAAAAGGAGATCTCTACACTCCGGAAAGAGATACAAAAGAGATACAGTTTCCGGGAGAGCATTCTTGGTGAAAGCCAGCCAATAAAGAACGTATATGAACTGATAGAAAAAGCAGTTGATACGAATATCACTGTGGTTATTTCGGGAGAGACCGGTACGGGTAAGGAGCTTGTAGCGAAAGCTATACATTATAACTCAAAACGCAAGGATAAACCATTTGTTGCTGTCAATGTACCTGCTATTCCTTCCGAACTTATTGAAAGTGAATTGTTTGGCCATGAAAAAGGGGCTTTTACGGGTGCTGCTTTCCGCCGTATCGGACGGTTTGAGGAGGCAGACGGAGGGACTCTGTTCCTTGACGAAATCGGTGAAATGGGACTCAATCTGCAAACAAAATTATTAAGGGTTTTGCAGGAAAAAGAAATTGTACGGGTTGGCAGTAATAAACCGGTACAGACGGATTGCAGGATTATCGCTGCCACCAACAAAATCATGAAGGAGGAAGTAAAGAAAGGGAAATTCAGGGAAGATCTGTACTACAGGCTATTGGGTTTACCCATCGAGCTGCCTCCGTTACGTGACCGCGCTAATGATATCCTGATACTGGCCAGACATTTTATAGAAAATTTCTGTAATGAAAATAACATTCCCTTAAGAAAGCTTTCTGTTCAGGCGCAAAAAAAACTGATGAACTATTCTTATCCCGGGAATGTGCGGGAACTGAAATCACTGATTGAACTTGCAGTAACGATGGCAGTAAAGGAAGAGATTGAAGCTTCTGACCTCAGTATTGACGAAAGCGATCCTCTATCTGGGATAACAGGTAATGATCTTACTCTGAGGGAGTATGAACTGAAAATTATTAAATCTACCCTAAGGAAATATAACAATGATATAAATCTGACAGCAAAAAAACTCAACATTGGTGTTTCAACCATCTACCGGATGTTAAAGGCGGAGAGGGAAAATGGAAATTGACAGAAACCCTCCGGTGTAATTTTTCATGATATCATCCAAAGCCTTAGTCCCCACTGATTTTTGTCATTCCCCGATCCGGTCTTTTTTCTCAAAATGAGAATCGCCTTTTCAAAATGAACAATAATAAAATTCCAGTGTTATAAGTAATTCTCTCATTTTGAGAGCACTAATAGTGGAAAATGATGCCGGCGCGGCATTTGCCACTAATCGTTAAACTAAAAAATTATAACTATGAATAAGCTGGGAAAATTCATTACAAGTATTTCTTTAATAATATTCCTGGCAGCTGCTGCCAACGGGCAATCACTGACAGGAGATTATAAAGCTGCAATCGGCATAAGAGCAGGTGAAACCTCCGGCGTTACTTTCAAATTCAGAACGAGCAGTGCATCGAACATTGAGCTTCTTGCAGGGATTTGGAGCGACTGGCTAAGCCTTACTGCGTTGTATGAAAGGAATGCACAAGCATTTAATGTAAATGGATTACGCTGGTATTACGGTGGAGGAGGACATGTAGCCTTTGCCACAGGTATCTACAATTCAGGAAGACTTTACACCAGGGGATCCGATTTTGCAGTGGGTGTTGATGGTGTTGTGGGACTTGAATATAAAATACCCCCGATTCCATTTGCTATAAGCATTGATATTAAACCACTTCTGGAAATCTACAGGAATGGCGATGTGTGGCTTGGCATTGACCCCGGGATAGGTGTGAAATTCACATTTTAATATAAATCAATTACTAGTATAAAATATTTTTAATCAAGGAGGTAAAACAATGGAGAACAAAGAAACTAACGGTCGTAATCTGACCAGTGAAAATGTGGCTGCAAAAACCAAATTAAATGATGCAAAGAAGGAAGGAGTGACCAGAGGTGCTCTGGTTACCGCGATTATCAGTCTTGTCCTTCTGCTGGCACTCGGTGTACTGGTTTATGCCCTGTATAAACGCGATCATAATAACCAGCTCGCCCTTATGGAGCAACAGAAAAATGCATTTACGTCACAACTTAATGCACGTGATTCAACAATCAACGACTGGCTGATGACGTTCGACCAGATCGAAAAAGATCTGAACACAATAAAACAGAAAGAGAATATAATTACCATGAAGTCGTCAGACACTGAATTCACAAAAGACAGAAAAGATCAGATAATTGAGGATATCAAGTACATTAATACTCTTCTGGATGCAAATAAAAAGAGAATTGCATCATTAAGCGCTCAGTTAAAATCATCCGGTACGACAATAAAAGGCCTTCAGGCAAGAGTTGAAACCCTTGAAACTTCTTTAAGGCAGTATGAGACCGAAATAGCCGAGCTGAAACAGACGCTTGTTACCAAGGATTTTGAAATAACTCAGCTCAACACACAGGTGGTCGCCCTGCAGGATACCATTTCAGTAAAGGTTAAGAAAATTGATAATCAGGTCAACAGGCTTAACACAGGATTCCTGGCATCAGGCACATACAGAGACCTTAAAGACAAAGGTCTTGTCATTAAGGAAGGAGGCTTCCTGGGTATTGGCAGAAGAGAATTCCTGACTCAAAATTTCTCTGACACTCTGTTCTCTAGAGTTGATGTGACTCAGTTAAAGACTATTCCCGTAAACTCAAAAGATGTAAAACTGATAACTGATCATCCTGCTAATTCCTATGACCTTATCCGTGAAGGAGATAACAGGATAGCCTATATTGAGATAAAAGATCCGGATCTGTTCTGGAAAATTTCAAAATATGCTGTAGTGGAGATCATAAAGTAGTGCCGGCTACAACAACTCAGCATCAGTGCCCGGGGTCAACAGCAAAGTCAGATGTCTTCATAAAATTCTAAATCCTCCGGGCACTTCTTATTATATTATCCAGGCACTTTAACGGATCATCGATCTTGTCCCAGGTTCCTGAAAATTCCGGGAGATTCGTCACTCTGATATTTATTAACCATTCCCATATCCCAATCCCTTAATCAATCAGGGAAGGGGTCGGGGAATAGGTTTTATAACAAAACAGAGATCCCATTCTCATTTATCTCCCGAAAATCAGCGTAAGGATTATGTATTTTAGTAATATACCCGGGAAGGTAAAGATTATGGCATCTTTGACGCGGTGCTTCAGCATGCCGGCAGCAAGCAATATTTCTGGTTTTTTCAAACACGTTCAGCCCATTACTATACTCCGCCTAATAAAACAAACATGACGGCTGCCAGTGCTGCTCCGACCATCGGTCCAAGTACAGGTACCCATGAATAACTCCAGTCACTGCTACGCTTGTTGTGTATCGGCAGAAGAAAATGCATAATCCTCGGACCCAGGTCACGTGCAGGATTTATAGCATAGCCTGTCGGACCGCCCAGCGAGAGTCCTATTCCAAGGACAACAAGTGCAACCGGCAAAGCATTTAATGCACCGAGTCCGACATCAGGCTGTGCCATATAAAGCACTGCAAGTGAAAGAATGTAAGTACCTATAATTTCGGTGATGAGATTGTACCAGTAGCTTCGGATATTGGGCATAGTACAGAATACTGACAGCTTTGAATCCCCATCTTCTGTGGCATCAAAATGCTTTTTGTATGCAAGCCAGGCCAGCCCTGAACCAAACATTGCTCCAAGCATCTGGGCACATATGTATAATGGCATCATGGTGACAGAAAACTTACCTGCCATAACCAAAGCCAGTGTAACTGCAGGATTAAGATGTGCTCCGCTCACATCGGCTGCAATTAACACACCGGTAAATACTCCAACCGCCCACCCGAAGGTAATGACGATCCAACCGCTGTTGTTTCCTTTAGTTTTTTTGAGAAGCACGTTTGCGACCACGCCACTTCCGAAACAACATATCATTGCGGTTCCGAAAAATTCTGCGAAAAACTGATTCATAGGTAAATTGTTTATTGTTAAGCGTTTAAGGTTTAAGGTTTGAAGTTTAAGGTTTAATCATTTTGGGGCATTTTGGGGGTGCCCCGGGTTACTTATATTATTTATTCTTTGCCCATGTTTTGGCAGCGTTTACAGCCCTGTTCCAGCCATCAATAAGAGCATAGGTTTCATCCTGTTTTATATGAGGAGTAAATGACTTGTCGAGCTGCCACTGCTTCTTGATTTCATCCATATTGTCCCAGTACTTAACAGCAAGTCCGGCAAGGTATGCTGCACCCAGGGCTGTCGTTTCAGTTATTTTAGGTCTGATTACTTTTGTCTGTAGAAGATCAGCCTGAAACTGCATAAGGAGATTATTAACTGTTGCACCTCCGTCAACTCTCAGTTCGCGTATCTCGATACCGGAATCTTTCTGCATCGCCTGCAAGACCTCGAAAGTCTGATATGCTATGCTGTCAATCGCTGCACGTGCTATATGCGATGCCGATGTGCCACGGGTAATGCCCACTATTGTACCCCTGGCATGCTGGTTCCAGTGAGGTGCTCCGAGCCCGGCAAATGCAGGAACAAAGAATACTCCGCCGCTGTCGGTGACCTGAGCTGCCAGCTTTTCCACATCCCCTGATTTCTTTATTATTCCCAGCCCGTCACGCAGCCATTGCACCACTGCTCCTCCAATGAATATACTGCCCTCAAGTGCATATTGGGTCTTTTTCCCTATTTTCCATCCGACTGTGGTCAGCAATTTGCTTTTTGACTCAATGGGTTTGCTTCCTATATTCATCATCATAAAACAACCAGTCCCATAAGTGTTCTTTACCATTCCCGGTTCAGTGCACATCTGCCCGAACAGTGCAGCCTGCTGATCACCGGCTATCCCGGCGACAGGGATGGATTCAGGAAAGAGCCCTGAGGTCTTCCCGTAAACTTCACTGGAAGCTGCTACCAATGGTAACATGGATGAAGGAATATCAAAAATCCTCAGAAGCTCCTCATCCCATTTGAGAGTATGAATATTAAAGAGCATAGTCCGCGAGGCATTCGAAACATCAGTGATATGTAATGCCCCTTTCGTCAGCTTCCATACAAGCCAGGAGTCAACTGTCCCAAATGCAAGGTCTCCTTTTTCTGCCAGCATTCGTGTCCCTTTAACGTTGTCGAGAATCCACCTGACTTTTGTTGCAGAAAAATAGGCATCGATTATCAGACCGGTTTTATCAAGAATTTTTTTACTGTATCCCTGTTTCTTCAGTTTATCGCATAAATCAGCAGTCCGCCTGTCCTGCCATACAATTGCATTATATACAGGTTTGCCTGTTTTTCTGTTCCAGACTATTGCAGTTTCCCGCTGATTGGTTATCCCGATTGCTGCAATGTCTTTACTTTCGGCTCCTGCTTTCCTGAGCGCTTCGGTTGCAACACCTGCCTGAGCAGACCAGATCTCCTCAGGATTATGTTCCACCCTTCCGGGTTGAGGATAGATCTGTCTGAACTCTTTCTGGGCTGTTGCAACTGGTAACCCTTTTCTGTCGAAAACGATAGCCCTTGAACTTGTAGTCCCCTGGTCCAGGGCAAGTATATACCTTTTCATATTCTTCCTTCTGAAGTTTTAGAAATTCTAAAGATAATTTTTTGATAATATGTTGAATGCATTAACCTGCTTTTCCACCCAATTCTGATCGCGGTTTTGTTCCCTTGCCATGATATCCGCAACCAGCGGCGCCATCTTCAGACTTGCCCTGACATCAAGGAACAAAGCCCTTGTCCGTCTTGCCAGTATATCAGAAAGAGTAACAGGCATTTCGTTTCTGCAGATCCAGACAATTTCTGCTTTTGTATAAGGCAATCCCTGTTCTAAAGGAATCCCGTAATCGTGCTGTTCCCTGATCATTTTTTCAATTTCATATGCCTTACTGCCATATATCCTCAGGCGATCTGAAACTAAAATTTTATTATCGTGATAAAAACTAAAATTCCTGGTGATGCATATTCTGCTTTCAATGATCCCCGCCTTTATTCCTTTATCGATTGTTTCTTCAGCCATCCGCCGGTATGATGTCCATTTCCCGCCGATAACGGATAAAAGGCCGGATGAAGAAAAAGTAATTTTATGCCTGCGTGATACTTCTTTAGTTGCTGCCGGATTATCAGGATTGGCTGCCAGCGGACGTAATCCTGTAAATATGCAAAGGATATCTTCCCTGGAAGGTTTTCTTACCAGGTATTTGCCTGCAGTTCTGAGAATAAAGTCGACTTCCTCATCCAGGGCTTTTGGTTCCATTGAAATTGTATCAACAGGCGTATCCGTGGTCCCTGCAACTACTTTTCCGTACCATGGAATGGCAAAAAGCACTCTGCCGTCATCGGTGCGTGGAATCATTATTGCGGACCTGCTCCGAAGAAATGAATTATCAAGAACAATATGTACACCCTGACTTGGCCTTATTGTAGCCCCTGATCCCGGATTATCCATCCGGTGTATTTCATCAGCAAAAACGCCGGTAGCATTAATTACCAGTCGCGCTTTAAAATCGAATCTGGTTCCGGTCTCAAGATCAACAGCTGTAACACCGGTTATCTTTCCTTCTTCATTTTTCAAAAGAGCCACGACTCTGAAATAATTAAGAACTGTTCCCCCATTCTCCGTACATGCTTCAGCCAGGGTAATAGCCATTCTGGAATCATCAAACTGGCCATCATGGTAGACAATCCCGCCTTTCAGCTTTTCGGGTTTTATAAGCGGCAACCGTTCAAGTATCGTTGAACGTTTAATAAAATATGATTTACCAAGACTAAGCCTGCCGGCAAGAAGATCATAGAATTTAAGACCGACAGAGTACAGGAAGACATCCCACAAAGTGTAGACAGGTATAATAAACTCCTGGTCAGCTGTAAGGTGCGGAGCATTTTTCAGCATTCTTCCGCGTTCATGCAATGCTTCAGTCACAAGAAATATATCACCCTGGGCAAGATACCTTACCCCCCCGTGAACCAGCTTTGTACTCCTCGAGGATGTCCCGCCGGAAAAGTCTGATTGTTCCAGTAACAGCGTCTTGTAACCCCGGGTAACGGCATCGAGGGCAGTTCCGAGTCCGGTAGCCCCTCCGCCAATAACAATTATATCCCAGGTTTTGTCTTTATTCTGCTGTAATTCAACAACTTGGTCCTGGCGATTCATCAGTGTCGGTCAATGATTAGTGGTTATTAATAATACAATAAAAATGCAACAAATACAATTGAGGCGACCTGAAAATTATTTAACATTCAGTTTCTGAACTTCAGACAAGCAGGCATTTTCACAGATGCAGTTGCTACAGGACCTTCCGGGATGCCCGTTTTTTTATTGATTTTAAACACCGAAATCTGGTCCGATTTCTGATTTCCTACCAGAAGAAATTTCCCTGTAGGATCAATCACAAAATTCCTGGGCCAGTTGCCACCACATTCAACATGCCCTGCAAGATTAAGCAATCCATCATCGGATATTCTGAAAACCACAATGGTATTATCACCCCTGTTCGATCCGTAAAGATATTTCCCGTCCCTGCCTATATGGATATCTGCACAATAGTTATTATTTAAATACTCCTTTCTTGGCGTAGGCAGTGTCTGCAGCAGGGTAAGGCCTTTCTGACCCTCCGTACTGAAAACCATCATCGTGGAACCAAGCTCATTGATAACGTATAATTTCGAACCATCAGAATTGAATACAAAATGACGCGGACCCGAGCGTTTGGGCAGATCTGTTATTCCATTTTCAGTAAGACTCAGCTTGCCTGTTTGAGTGTCAAAGTCATACCTTAATATTCTGTCCAGCCCAAGATCAGTTACATAGATATACTTTCCGGACGGATCGCTGAGGATCATATGAGCATGTGATCGGTCAGGTTCCTCTTTTACAAATAATATAGTATCCGTGATGCTTTGAGGTATACCACTCTCATTAAGTTTTACTACTGCAACAGAACCGTTCGGATAATTAGCAATAAAGAGATAGCCACTGTCAGGCGACATTGAAATAAAACAAGGACCTGCGTACGGGATAAGCATCTCGTTAAGCTTTTCTGCTTGTCCGGATTTTATGTCATATCTTAAAGTGGTAAGCCCCCCGCCAAAATTTCCCCTGAAGTTCATCACTTCATTCAATGCATAGATCAGACTGTGCTTATCAGAAAAACAAAAGTATGAAGGGTTTGGTCCAACATACGACTGAGAGATAAGCTCCAGATTACCGTTCCTCCTGTTGAACTCAAAAACATATAATCCTTTTTCCTCCCCTTCTGTGAATCCACCGGCAAAAAGTTTCGGGTTCTCCTGGCATCCTGAACCTGCAAACCATGGAAATATTATCAGCGGATACCACAACAGTTTTTTTATTTTCATACTTACATAAGGTTAATTATTTGATTTTCTTCAGTCTGTTATCAAGTTCATTCATATTAAACCTGACACTTAAGATATAGGGTTGTTTATCCTTTTCCCAATGTCCGTAAGTGGTTATCACAAATGTACCCTCAGGCAGCACCTCAACTCCGGGATAGCAGCAATCCCAGCCATGAATATTGTCTTTGAACCGTATCCGGTATTCTCCCTTTCTGCCTTTGACCAGATCTTTCCATGTACCTGCCCAACCCACCCAGTCACCTTCCGTGGGACTTCCCTGTCCTGTTTCCGAAGCAACCATGCTCAGGTTAACTTCATTTCGTTCCTTGGCTGTTTTTTCAAGGTCAGGTCTCGTATTTAAAGGGCTGATATCCCTGAAGACAACAAGCAGACGCCCGTCAGGTGTATATTTCAAAACATGCCTGTCGCCGGTCAGTTCGTTCGGAAGAGGTCTCGGATCGGTCCATGTCTTCCCTTCATCCCCGGAAAAGATAATCTGTGAATTTGTAGTTCTGCTGTTCTCTCTTAATAATACTGCAAGTTGTTTCCCATCCGGTGATCTTACTGCGCCGGGTTCACAGAGATTCATATCTCTTCTGCTCAATATTGGAGATGGCAATGACCATGTCAGTCCTCCGTCGTATGAAAAGGTTTTATAAAGAGTAAATAATATCTGTTTATTTGTTTTCCGGTCCTCAGCATAGACCTGCTGGCCGTTTTCAGTCATAAACCTCATATCGTCATGGAACAGTGCCATGTAATGCCCCTTTCCAGTATTAAGCGGTACCACAGAAGCCATTACTACGATCCCGCCCCAGTTACCCGCACTTTCAAGTTCGCTCCATGTATTGCCGTCATCCTCTGAGTGAGCCATTCTGGCAGGATAGAGACCTGAAAACACAATTAATCT
>Ga0153915_10004237_pt1 | contig 13189 bp, 12 predicted proteins | sample Opewatmetagenome_2_FD_107003 | JGI IMG/M metagenome (GOLD analysis project Ga0153915, IMG submission 107003) | Freshwater wetland microbial communities from Ohio, USA - Open water 3 Core 3 Depth 3 metaG | ecosystem: Environmental > Aquatic > Freshwater > Wetlands | place: USA: Ohio, Lake Erie... | reverse complement strand
CACTCTTGCCGTCCTCGGCGCGAAAGCAAGAATCCATGATTATGCCCTGTCGAGTCGGCGTAATACCCGACGATATCGCCAGTGGCACTAACGCCATAGGCGCGCGTCGCGCTCGCTTCCGGTACATCGAAGGACGTCATCTCGCCATGCTCCATTACAAAACCATGGAATTGAGGAAGAGGTCCCGCGAGGCTACTGCGATGAAAGCCGACGATCGTTCCGGTTGCGCTGATGTCCCAAGCCAGGGTGGCAACCGATCCTGGAAACTGGAACCACGTGAGTGCGCCATCGCTGATGAGATAGCTCTGCTCCACGAGACCGGTCGTTGGAGAGTAATAAAAACCCACGACATCTCCGGCGGGGTTTATGCCGTTGTTCATGGTACGGTTCATGGAATGGGAAGTCACGACACCCGCAGCGTCCAGGACAAAGCCGTACATGGTGTTCAGAAGTGTACCGCCGCCAGCCGTGCCGACGTGGTAGCAACCCACAATCGTGCCTTCAGGGCTGATTTTGACGGCCTGGGTATTCGGCTGGCCCGGCACATCGATGGGGTAGAGGGTGCCATCCCTCAGCAGGAAACCGTGGATGGTGTTGAAGCCGTTTTCGAACCATCCATACTGGCCGACGATATCGCCCTGGGGATTGATGCCCCAGCCCTCCGTCCAAGTGGAGCCGGGCCAGTCGAACGAGATGAAGTTTCCGTTCCTCAGTGCAAAGCCGTGCTTGTGACCCAGGGTGTCGGTGTATCCGCCGACGATATCTCCGCCGGGATTGATACCGAACGCTAAGGTATCAACGGCGCCTGGATAATCAATCCTGATGAAACGTGCGGGCTTGGCCATCCCCGCCGAGGTGAACGCTAACAGGCAGACAACCAGCGCAACAACCCCAAAGCTCTTTGAAGTCATCATGACTCCTCCTCTTAAGTAGTAACAGAAGTAAATAGAGATGCCAGCAGCTTCTAAAGCCACCCCAGCGATAATGTCGGAGGCCTTGTCTGCCACTGGCGTAAAACCCCATTGCCATAATAGGGCCCGCTCATTGAGCTGAGCCCTGTTATCACATACCACATTGTGGTATTATACTAGGCTTCTGAGTAAAGCTTGTCAATAGGGAATATGAATTGATGAAAATTATCATTGGCGATTGGCTCCGTCAGGTTTGTCAGAGAAAAGAGACCAGTGGACTTGACATCCAGCTATATTAGTATCAATGGATTTATGGGGAGGATATTATTAAATGGAAAGCAAGGAGTTTTCAAAGATTCGCCGGTATCTTGGAAAAACGCAGGGCCGGATGGCACATTTATTGGGCGTTTCTCTCAAAGCCATCCAGAGTTTTGAGCAAGGTTGGAGGAAAGTTCCCACGCACATAGAACGTCAGGCCCTCTTTCTTTTGGCCATGAAGAAATCGCCTCCCAAAAAGGCTAAACCTTGCTGGGAGACACAAAAGTGTCCTGTGGAGACAAAGCGAAATTGCCCAGCGTGGGAATTTCGCGCTGGACATCTCTGTTGGTTTATTAATGGAACAATCTGTCATGGCGAGATCCAGGAAAGCTGGCAGAAAAAGATAAAAATATGCCGGCAATGCGTTATGTTCCAAACCATGTTTCCTCCTGAACGCACCATGCCTAAAGAATTGATTTCGTAAGTCCACATCCTTGCTCCCTAAAGCCTGTATTGACAGTATTTGATGTCTTGATCTAAACTCACTGACGATGGTCGGAGGGGTTAAGGAAGCAAGAATCAGGTGAGGCCTTTGGAACGGACAAGATCTCCCTTGAAAGAATACCCTGTAAAAGAATATCCAACAATCGGCGTATGTGGTCTGGATTGTGGATTATGCCCAAGATATTACACCCAAGGGACATCGAGATGCCCTGGCTGCGGGGGTCCCGATTTCTTCAATAAACACCCCTCATGCTCTTTCATAACGTGTTGCGTCAAGAAGAAGGATCTGGAAGTCTGTGGTGAATGTCCGGATTTCCCTTGTTTAAAGTTTAAGACCGATGAAGAATATCAGCAATTGAAGGAATCTTCTTCTTACCCGTCGTATAAAACGGTCAGGCTAAACCTCAATTTTATAAAAGAACATGGGATAAAAAGATTCGTGGCCCAGCAGAAAAAGCGAATCGAGTTGCTGGAAAGAATGATGGAGAGCTTTGATGATGGCAGATCCAGAAGTTTCTACTGCAAGGCCGCATGCTTGCACGACCTGACGAGCTTAGAAAGTTCACTGAACAAAGCCATTCAGAAGATCAAGGCGGACAATATCAAACAGAATGATAAGAAAGCCAAAGCAAGGATTCTCAGGGAAATCCTCAATCCAAGTGCTTTTGAAGAGCAGTCCCACTCGTCAAGAAAGAGATATCGTCCAAATTGATGGGCGCCAACGCTCATCAGGGCAAGATCAAGGCACTCCATCCTGCAGGATCTCAGGTTCCACAGGTTTCGCGGCCGGACAGGACGGCAGGCCAAGCAGGCTGACCGCGCTTAGCGACACGGCGGCCAGGCCGATGCGTAGGCGGCAAGGATGCGGTTGCAGAGCCGGTCGAAGGCCTCGTCCACCTCGCGCCGCGATTCCTCCGCATCGAACCAGGCGGCGATCTCCTCTGCGCCCCGAGAATATGGGATCGTGCAGGCGAAACCCGGAACCAGGCGTTTGATCTTGGCATTGTCGAAGATCATGCTCTGGGACTTGTCGCCCAGCAGCGAGCCCCCCCAGTCCGCGTCGTAGGCAGCGATCAGGTCCGAAGGAACATGGACGATCTTTGCCTTCGTGCCGAAAGCATGGGCCGTGATCTCGAAGATCTGATTCCAGGTGAGCCACTCATCGGAGGTGATGTGGACGGCCTCGCCGATCGCGTTCGTATTTGCCAGCAGCCCGACGAATCCCTCGGCAAAATCGGCCTGATGCGTCAGGGTCCAGACAGAGGTCCCATCCCCGTGGACGATCACCTCCTGACCGCGGCGCATCCGGTCGATGACCGTGTAGCGGCCTTTCATCGGCAGCAAGGTGGCGTCGTAGGTGTGGGAGGGCCGGACGATGGTGATCGGCACTTGATCTTCTCGATAGGCTCTCCAGAGGCGTTCTTCACAGCCGATCTTATCCCGCGAATACTGCCAGAAGGGATTATCGAGGGCCGTCGATTCGGTCACCGGCAACCGGGCCGGAGGCGTCTGGTAAGCCGAAGCCGAGCTGATGAAGACATATTGTCCCGTCCGGCCGCGGAAAAGCCCTAAGTCCGTTTCGATATGGGCGGGCGTATACGCCACCCATTCGACGACCGAATCAAAGGTTTGCCGGCCCAGCGTCCGCCGAACGGAATCGGGGTCGCGAATATCCCCGTGCACCACCCTGGCTCCCGCCGGCACGGGCCGGACGGACCGGCCGCGGTTGAGAAGGGTCAGGTCGATGCCCCGCTCGACGGCCAGCTTTGAACAGGCCGAACTGATAACCCCCGTGCCGCCGACGAAGAGCGCTTTCATCGCCTGACCGAACATAAACCACGGCCCCAGTGAAGTCAAGGCGGCCGGTCATTTCGCGCTCGCCCAAGATAGGAGAAAGCTGGATTATGGGGATGGAAACTGGTATCTATGGATCAAAAGGAGGAAACATGACATCCCGCCGTTTGCCTCTTGTCCTGCTTCTCCTATCCACCGCTCTCCTGATCATGCCTGAGACGCGGCGCTCCGCGGCCCAGTCCGGCGAGATCAATCTCAAGGTCTATTCGAGCCCGCTCCATCAGGGCCGTATCAGCCCCATGCTCTACGGCGGCTTTGTCGAGCTCCTCGACGACCACGTCCCCGGGATGTGGGCGGAGATGCTGGGGGACCGCGGCTTCGAGGGCGTCCGGCCGGCATCAAACTGGGACTATTTCCGGGGCGAACCCAATCTCTGCGACAGGGACTGGGACAGAAGCCCCGACTGGAGCTACGATACGGATCGGCCCTTCAACGATAAGCAGTCCTGCCGCCTGGATGTCTCCAAGGGCCGCCCGGCGCGCCTGACACAGAGCGGAATCGCTGTGCGGAAGGGGAAGGTTTATGCGTTATCGGGCTGGTGGAGAGGCGGTTCGCCCCCGCCCCGAGTCCGCGTTCGCCTCAAAGCCGAGCTTCCCGACGGGAGCTGGATGACCCTGGCCGCGGCCAAGTTCGCCGCGCCGGGCGCCGAATGGGCGAAATTCTCCGGCCGTCTCGTTTCACTGGGGACGACCGACCGGGCCGCCTTCGAGGTCGAGGCCCTGGGCTCGGGACGCCTCTGGCTCGACAAGCTCTCCCTCATGCCCGAGGACAATGTCGAGGGCTGGCGGCGTGACGTGGTCGATGCCATGAAAGAGCTCGGGCCTCCGATCCTCCGGTGGGGAGGCTCGACCGTCGACCCCGGGCCTTATCGCTGGGCCGAGGCCATCGGCGAGCGCGACACCCGGCCCTCTTTCGTCAACCGCGTTTGGGGCCGGCGCGACATGAACGACGTCGGCATCGAGGAGTTCGTCCGCCTCTGCCGCATCGTCGGGGCCGAACCGCTCGTCTGCCTCAGCCTCGGCGACGGGGTCGCCAACGCTCGCCGTTTAGTCGAATACCTCAACGGCCCGGTCGATTCTGAGTGGGGCAGCAAGAGGGCCGCGAACGGACGGACAGAGCCCTACGGCATTAAATACTTTCAGGTGGGCAACGAGATCACGGCCTCCGGGTATGTCGAGAAGCTACTCGAATTCGTCCGGGCCATCCATGCCATCGACCCCGCCGCCCGGATCCTCTCTTCGTTCCCGACCCGGGAAATCGTCGAGGCGGCCGGACCGGAGCTGGCCATCCTCGCCCCTCACTACTACCAGCCCGACCTCGACGGCGTGGACGCGGACCTCCGGAAGATCGAGGGCTGGATCAAGGCATCCGGAGACCGCGACCGGCTCAAGGTCGGCATCACCGAATGGAACATCGATGCGGGAGACTGGGGCCTTGGCCGGGGCAAGCTCAACAGCCTCCGCTGCGCCCTCTTCGAAGCCCAATTCCTGAACGTCCTTCACCGCCACTCCGACTATGTGACGCTGGCCTGCCGCTCGAACATGACCAACAGCTTCTGCGCCGGGACGATCCAGACCAACGCCGCCGGGCTCTATCGGACGCCGGGCTTTCTCACCATGGAGATGTACAGGAAACACACGCGGCCCGTGCCGCTCCGTGTGGCCGCAGAGGTGCCTGCTACCCTCGACGTGACGGCCTGCGCCGCGGAGGACAGGTCCGTCGTAACCGTGTTCCTGGTCAATACGCGGACCGAGCCGGTCCGGGTTGCGATCGACCTTTCCGACCTCGGGTCCGGCTTCAGCGTCATCGGAGGGGAGGTCGTCAAGGATTCCCAGGACAGGCGCCAAGCGGATATCGTCAATGGTTTCGCCGACCCAAAAAGGGTCGTCAGGGTCGGGATCGAGATCGCGCCCGACAGCGTTGCGACGATCCCTGCGCTCTCGATCGCGGCCCTGGACTGCGGCCGTCGATAGCGAAGTGACGGCGCTTCCTCTCTCGATATAGGACTGCCATGCCCCCCGTGGCCAAGGACAAACAGGCACAGCCAGAAGAGATCAACGTCTGCCCCTGCCATGAAGGCGGGGTGGTTTGACATCTCCCCCCTCGTGTGCTAATTTTGGGGCGAATAATGAATATCATCAACCTGATGCTCGAGGCCAGCCAGGTCGTCCAGCTGGTCCTGCTTGTTCTCGTCTTTTTCTCCGTATTCTCCTGGGCCATCATCTTTTACAAGAGGAGAATGATCCGGGCCGCTTTCTCCAAATCGGAGCTTTTCCTGCGGGCCTTCCGGAAAAGCAAAAATCTGTCTGAGGTGAACGAGGCAGCCAGGAGATTCCAGGGCAGTCCCCTTGTCCCTCTGTTCCAGGCGGGTTTCTCGGAGCTGACCCATCTGTCCAAATCGAACCCCCAAAGGCAGCCGAACGGCCAAAGCCTCGAAAGCCTGAGCCGCGTGCTCACCAAGGCATCGAACGTCGAAATCTCCCGGCTGGAAAAGAGGATGGGCTTCCTGGCCACGACCGGGAGTGTCACGCCGTTCATCGGGCTCTTCGGCACTGTCTGGGGCATCATGGATGCTTTCCTCAAGATCGGCATCGTCCGCTCAGCCAGCCTGATGACCGTGGCGCCCGGCATCGCCGAAGCCCTGATCGCCACGGCCGTGGGCCTTTTCGCCGCTATCCCGGCCGTCATCGCCTACAACCACTTCCTTCACCGCATCAAGGACCTGATCACCGAGATGGAGGATTTCACCCTGGAATTCCTGAACATCGCCGACCGACTCTATGGCTCTTAAACCGCAGTCCCTGTCCCTATCGAAGAGAGGTAGAATCGGGACATCCCTCTCCGAAATCAATGTCACGCCATTCATCGATGTCATGCTGGTCCTTCTGGTCATCTTCATGGTTACAGCGCCGATGATGCAGTCGGGGATCGGCGTCAACCTTCCCCAGGCTGAAACGCAGTCGGCGCCGGCCGAGGAAGGGCTGACGATCACCATCACCAAAGATCGTTTCATTCACATCGAAGGGTCGGTGATCAATATCAACCTGCTGCAAAGGAAGCTCGAGGGGTATTTCGCCGGGAAACAGAAGAAGATCGTCTTTATCCAGGCCGATGAGGGGATCGATTACGGGTTTTTCATCGATACACTGGATATCATCAAGAAAGCGGGGGTCGAGGCTGTAGGGCTTGTCACCGAACCGATCGAGATCCGATCGACACCCAGGAAGAAATGACCGCAAGCGGCGAACGCCTTCTTTTCAAGCGGGCGGTCTATCTTTCCCTTAGTGTCCATGTCGCCTTCCTTTTGTTCATCCTCATCTCTCCGCATCTGCCCAAACCCTCCCGAAAGGGGCTGATCCATTACATCCCCTTGAACATGGTGGTCGCCGGAGGAGGGGGCGGAGGAGGTGGCCGGGGAGGAGGCGGGGGCGGAACGCCAGCGGCCGGGAAACCGGCCCCGCCGGCAAAAAAAGAAACGCTCCGCGACCTGACGACGCCTCAAAAGGCCCAGCCGGAATCCAAGCCAGCCATGCGCTATCCGGTGGAAAAGCCGGCCAAGGAGCCTAAGTCCAAGGTTGAAAAAAAGGCGGCCCTCACCAAGCCTGAACCCTCTCCCCAGGGTAAGACTGCCCCCGAGGGCACGGCCGAAGGGACCGGCGGAGGCTCGGGCATGGGCACGGGCCTGCGTATCGGCGGCGGCGAGGGACCCGGAGGCCCGGGGTACGGGGCCGGCGGCCTGGCTAATTTCCCCTATACCTACTATCTCAACATCATTACGGATCGCGTCTCCTCCAACTGGTTCTCTTCTCTCGTCGACCCCGGGATCTCCGGCAGCTTCCAGACCATCATCTATTTCCGGATCGAGAAAAGCGGCCAGGTATTGGACGTCAAGATCGAGCAGTCGAGCGGAGTCACTCCTCTCGACCTGTCGGCCGTCCGCGCCGTCAAAGCGTCGGCGCCCTTCCCTCCGCTGCCCAGAGAGTACGAAGACAACTACTTGGGTATCCATCTTATCTTCGAGCATGCCAAATGAGAAAACGAAAACCGAGCCTCATGATCCTTCTTTTCCTGGCTCTTGCCTCTCCCCTGTTTCCGCAACAGGAAGTCTACATCACGCTGAAGGAGGGAGTCCCGGCCATCAGCCTGGCGCTGCCCAATTTCGTCACGCGGAGCTCAGCCGCCGGCGTGCGGCAGACGGCCACCGAGCTCCATCAGGTTGTTTCCGACGACCTGAATTACAGCCGGATCTTCTCGCTGCTGCCCAAGAAATACTATGATTACATCCGCCCCCTCGACGCCAGCAACATCTTTTTCAAGGATTGGGAATCCATCCAGGCCAACATCCTGTTTGTCGGAGAGGCCAGCAGCGGCCCGGGCGAGGATATCCTCTTTGAAGGCAAGCTCTATGACATCAAAGGGGCCCGCTTCATCTCCGGGAAGCGCTACCAGGCGTCGCCGAAGCTCAACCGGCTGGCCGCCCACCGGATGGCCGACGAAATCGTCAAGGTCCTCTCAGGAGAAAAGACGATCTTCACCTCGAAGATCGTCTTTGTTTCCGACCGCGACGGCAACGACGAACTCTACATGATGGACTATGACGGATATAACCAGACCCGGTTGACCTTCAACTCGATCCGCGATTACATGCCCACCTGGTCTCCGGACGGAAAGAAGATCGCCTATACATCTTACAAGAACCTCAACGCCGGTCTCTACATGCTGGACCTCGAAGCCGGAAAAGTGTCCCCCGTATCGACCCGGGGGACGAATTTCTCACCTTCCTTTTCCCCCGACGGAAAAAAGCTGGCTTTCTGCTCGACCATGGACGGAAACACCGAGATCTATGTTGCCGGCGCCGACGGAAAGAATATCAGGCGGCTGACCTTTAACGAAGCCATCGATTCATCCCCTTCCTGGTCGCCCACGAGCCGGGAGATCGCTTTCATCTCCGACCGGAGCGGGCAGGGTCAACCCCAGGTCTATATCATGGACGCCGAAGGATCGAACCTCCGGCGAGTAAGCTTCGGCGGCACCTATCACGACGCTCCCGCCTGGTCGCCAACCGGTGACCGCATCGTCTATGTTTCGCGCGTTGAGAATATCTTCGACCTGTATGTGCTCAACCTCCGCAATAACCAGATCGTCAAGCTCACCGAGAGCAACGCCCGCAACGAATCGCCAAGCTGGTCGTCCGACGGCCGGCATATCGTCTTCGCTTCGAACGTCAGTGGTTCGAGCCAACTCTACGCGATCGACTACGACGGCGCCAACCTTCGCCGCCTGACTTCTCAGGGAAATAACAAGCTCCCGGACTGGTCAAACTGAGGAGCCGAAATCCCCCCTTGAATTTTTTCGTTGACAGGCGGAACTGAGTTTGGATAGAATGTGACACGAAAACGGACTATCCGTTGTGGACTTTCAGATCTTTTTTTAAGGAGGAAGAGGAATGATCAGGAAAATCATCATTTTAGCCTTTGTCTGCTGTCTGCTGGTCATGTTCACGACCAACTGCAAGCCGAAAGCCAAGACTGTGCCTCCCCCTCCTCCGGCCAAAGAACAGCCCAAAGTCGAGAAGGTGGATGAGGCGCCGCCGGTGGTAAAGCCGGAGATGACCGAAGAGGAGATCTTCATGTCGAAGTCGCTCGAGGAAATCAACCTCGCAGCGCCGTTGAAGATGATCTATTTCGATTACGACCGCTACCTGGTCCGCGATGACGCCAAGCCCGCGCTGGAGGCCAATTCTGCCTGGATGAGGAAGTTTTCGAGCGCCAAGATCCTGATCGAGGGGCACTGCGACGAGAGGGGCACCGAAGAATACAACCTGGCCCTGGGCGAAAAGAGAGCCAAGAGCACCTATGACTACCTGGTATCGCTCGGCGTCTCCCCGCAGAGAATGCAGGTGATCTCTTACGGAAAGAGCCAGCCGTTGGACAACGGTCATACCGAGATCTCCTGGCAGAAGAACAGAAGAGCCCAATTCCTGATCATCGAGAAATAAGCGTCCGTCGATGCCCAAGTGCCTGGCGGGGCTTCTCGCGATTGTTCTGTGTTTTCCGCTTTCGTTCGGCCAGGACAAGAGCAAAAAGACCTACGAGCTCATTTACGAGGATATCCAAGCCCTCAAAAAACACCTGGTTTTGCTGGAGGAGAAGCTCGACCGCAACGCCGCCGAGATCGAGTCTCTGAGGACCCAGGTCCGGGACCTCCAATCCCTGGTCAAGCTCCTCCAGGCCGACCAGGGCAGCGTCCAGCAGGGGCTCAAAAACGTCCCTTCCCAGTATCAATTCCTCCTCGACAAGATCGAGCAGGTCAACCTGCTTCTGGCAAAGATATCCGAAGAGCTGCTGACCATGAAAGGAGGGCCGTCCTCGGCTCCCGGCACGGGGCCGGAGGCCAAGGATAAGGAGGGAGCGCCCAGCGAGAAAAAACCAGCTGAGCAGAAGACGGCTCCCCCTCCGCCCGAGAAGAAGCCTTCCGCCGTCACCCCCACCTCGCTTTCTCCCCAAGAGGTCTATAACACGGCCTATGCCGATTATCTCAAGGGCAACTTCGATCTGGCCACCGAGGGGTTCAAGATCTATCGCGATAACTTCCCGGACAGCCCGCTGGCCGACAATGCCCTCTACTGGATCGGGGAATGCCTTTTCAGCCAGAGAAAATTCAACGAGGCTGTGGAGGAGTTTAATAACCTGATCCTCGAATACCCCCAAGGAGACAAGGTTGCGGCCGCCTACCTCAAAAAGGGCCTGGCCTTGGCCGAACTGCGAAAGAGGGACGAGGCGCTGGTCGTCTTCAAGCTCCTGATCAGCAAGTACCCTTTGGAAGAGGAGGCCCGGATCGCCCAGGAAAAAATCAAGGAGTTGTCCTCAAAATGAGAGACGTCAATAGCCTGAACAAAGTCATTCTCATCGGACGCCTGGGGGGCAAGCCCGACATCCGCTACTTGCCGCAAAATCAGCGGGCCATCGCCCGCTTTTCGATCGCCACCAACGAACTGGTTTTCAACCCCACGACAAATGAGCGCAAGATCCGGGCGGAGTGGCACCGCATCATCGCCTGGGGCAAGCTGGCCGAGTTCTGTGAGAAGTACCTGACCCAGGGCAAGCAGGTGTGCATAGAGGGCAAACTGCGGACCCGCAGCTGGCAGGACAGGGACGGGAATAAGCGGTCGACGACGGAGATCGAATCTCTAAGCATCATCCTTCTCGGCAAACGCGAAGAGGCGACCGAGGTCGAACCCTTCCCGGCCGAGGGCGTCACCTCAGAGACGCCCATTGATGAAGAGCCGGGCTTCGAGGGGGGAGGCGGAGGGGACGACGAGGTTCCCTTCTGAGCGATCAGGCGTGAAAGCCAGGACGCCGGATCGAACGGGCATCCAGTTCAAGAAGAAGATCGGGGGGGAGGTTCGTCCCTGGGGAAATTTCCGGTCCTATCCCCACCGCGCCGCGGGGAGTCTTAAGATCATCACCGTGCTCCCGGGCCGGGCGCTCTCCCTGCAGTACCACCTTCGCCGCAGCGAATTCTGGGTCGTCCTCGACCGCGGCCTGGAGATGACTCTCGGTGAGCGGGTCTGGCGGCCCAAAAGAGGGGAGGAAATTTTCATTCCCTGCCGAACGCCCCACCGTCTCCGCTGCGTCGGCCGCCACCCCGGCCGCGTGATGGAGCTCTGGATCGGGAGATCGAGTGAGGAAGATATCATCCGGCTTCAGGACGATTTCGGACGGGTCACATGACCTGACCCATGAGGAAAGCCTTGGGGTGCTTGACCAGGATCCGTTCGATGATCAATTCCTCGACGTCCTGAGCGGTCTTTAGGTTCATCGCTTCTTCGACGACCTGCTCCACCGTCCTCAATTCGACCGAGCGGAGGGTGTTCTTGATACGGGGGATAAAGATGGGGTTCATGCTGAACTTGCGGAGGCCAAAACCCAGCAGCACCAGCGCGGAGAGCGGGTCGGCGGCCATCTCCCCGCAAACGGCTACATCCTTCCCCTCCCTCAAGGCCGTCTGGATGATGAAGCGGATCAGCCTCAGGACCGAAGGATGGAGGGGCTTGTAAAGATAGGAAACGAACTCATTGGAGCGGTCGACGGCTAGATAATATTGGATAAGGTCATTCGTCCCGATGCTCAGATAGTCCACTTCCCGCACCAGGATGTCGGTGATGGCGGCCGCGGCCGGGACCTCGATCATCACCCCGAGAGGGATCTGCCGGTCAAACTTGACCCGCTCTTTTTCCAGCTCCTGCTTAACCTCCTCGAAGAGACGCTTGACCTCCCCGATTTCCTCGACTTCCGTGATCATGGGGATCAGGACGCGGACGTTTTTGAGCGTGCTGGATTTGATGATCGCTCGGAGCTGAACCCTGAAGAGGTCCCTGTGCTTCAGAGAGAAGCGAATGGCACGCAGCCCCAGCGCGGGGTTCGGCTCTTTCTCGATCTTAAGCTGCGGTAAGCTCTTCTCCCCTCCGATATCCATCGTTCGGATGTAGACGGGAGCGGGGTAAGCGGCCTTGGCGATCCGGGAATAGGCCGCCAGGTGATCCTCTTCCTTGGGAAGGCTGGGGCTTTGGAGATAGATGAACTCTGAGCGAAAGAGCCCGACCCCCTCTGCCCCGAACGAGAAGGCCATTTCCACTTCATCCGGAAGCTCGATGTTGGCCAAAGGAAAAAAGCGAACGTTATCCAAGGTCACCGATTTCAGCTTCGCGGTCTTCTTGAGCTCCCGGTAATAATGGTCGTACTTTTCCTTTTTGCCCAGGAATTCCTTCCTCACCGCGAGAGGAGGGTTGATGATGACTTCGCCGTCAGTGCCATCAACGATGATGAAGTCGCCGCTCTTGACCTGCTGGGTGATGTTGTGGAGGCCGACCACGGCCGGGATGTTCAGCGAGCGGGCCAGGATCGCCGTATGAGAAGTGGCCCCCCCCATATCGGTGGCCACTGCCAGGACGTTCCCCGCGCTGAGCCGGACGGCGGCCTCGGAGGGCAGCATTTCATGAGCGACCAGGACTTCCTGTTTCTTTCGCTCATTCTTTATCGTCCGCTTCTTCTTGAGCACCAGGTTGGCGGCGACCCGGGCGAGGACATCGGACACATCCGATTTGCGCTGCCGGAAGTATTCGTCGACGATGGCATCGAAGAGCTCCTGGTATTTCTGGTTGACCTGGGTGAGGGCCCATTCCGCCCGGACTTTTTCTTTCCGGATAGTCTGCTCAATGCTCTCAAAGAGCGTGCGGTCCCCGAGGATGAGCAAATGGGCATCAAAAATGAAGGCATGCTCTTCTCCCATGTTGCCCTTGACCTCGCGTTTGAGCTGAAGGAGCTCGTTCTCGGTCCGTTCGACCGCCCTCTTCAGCCGCCTCAATTCGCCTTCAACTGCGGCTGGAGAGATCGATTCTTTCCTGACAGAGAAGAGCACCGGCTCGGTCAGGGAGAGTTCGCCCATCCCGATCCCGGGGGAGACGCCTTTCCCCCGCAGCCGGATAAAGGTCATGCCGGTCACTCTTTCTCTCCGAACTTGTCCTTGATGAGCGTGGACAGCGCTTTCATGGCCTCGTCTTCATCCTTACCCGAAATCCTCAGGGCAACCGAACTCCCCTGCACGGCAGCCAGGGTTAAGATCCCCAGGATGCTCTTGCCGTCGATCTCCGTATCGTCCTT
>Ga0153915_10004236_pt1 | contig 13189 bp, 12 predicted proteins | sample Opewatmetagenome_2_FD_107003 | JGI IMG/M metagenome (GOLD analysis project Ga0153915, IMG submission 107003) | Freshwater wetland microbial communities from Ohio, USA - Open water 3 Core 3 Depth 3 metaG | ecosystem: Environmental > Aquatic > Freshwater > Wetlands | place: USA: Ohio, Lake Erie... | reverse complement strand
GCTGGCATGACTAGCAATGAAAGGAATAAAGTTATACGGGAATCTGTTTTGATATTGAAAATTAAAAAAAAACCGGAATCTTAAAAAGGAATAGTTGGTTTCAAGGGTGCAATAGATGAGATATCATACGAAGAATATCTTGATGGAGGCATCCTTGTAATTGGGAGTTTGAGGCCATATATCATTAAAAATTTGGGTTTCGAAAGTTAATATTGTGTTTTTGAACAGTTTTAGGGGGGTAGACTCTCCCCCCCCCCAAAAAAAGGATAATAATGAAGAAAGTATTGATTGCTGTGTTATTATATTTATTAATCTAAAAGGTTTTTAAGTTTCAGGGCTTTAAAATATAAAAATTATTGAACTAACCACTATTTAGTAGTAGTCATTACTGAATCTGACAACTTCTGTTGTTAGTTAGCTATTATAAGATTATAACCAAGCATTTTATCTTCAGCAAGAGGCTTAGTTCGCAAAAATGTTTCCATAGATGTTCTGCCATCGCAATGGTTCCAAGTATGCGGTCTTTCTTCCTTGTTAACTTTGATCAAAAGATTAACATCATTTATAATTCTTCAAGAGTTCTAAAAAATCTTTTTCTTAAAAATTTTACGGTGAATTAAATTCAATCTCGTTCAGTGGATTCGCTTAAATAATTCAAGAAGGTCAGTCTTTAGTAAAATGGTGTCAATGTTATTTAAGATGTTAATGCTCGTGTTCTTGAAATTCTGGAGGGCTATAGCTTAAAGTCACTTTTTCTGATTAAGCTTACAATAACAGTATTCTTGAAACCCGTTATCGAATAGCCTTTTTGTCCCATGTGATATCTTGTTAAGTGATTTAATGTTTTTCATATCGATAATCTAGGCGTAACTCAAATGTTTCACTATGTGTTATTTTTTTTCTAAGTGTGTGGAATAAAAAATGTGTTTTTTTAGGAAAGAATTTTGAAAAATATTATAATACGGGTTGTCGGTTTACATAAAATTTACAGTTTTGTTCTACTTACTGACTGTAGCTATTTATCGATATAATCGGAATTGATAATAGGGATTCATTTTGGATACAACAAAAGCATTTTTATCCCATTGGTACGCACTCTATACCAAACCACGGCATGAAATAAAAGTAGCACTTCAAATAGAAGAACAGGGAATTGAAGTATATCTTCCGACAATTGAAACTGTTAAGAAATGGGGGAATAGGAGAAAAAAAATAATAGAACCTCTTATCAGAGGTTATGTCTTTATTCATTCTTTAGATTCCGAAAGAAAAACGCTCCTAAAATTACCATCAATAATTAACACCGTTTGTTTTAACGGAAAGCCCGCAATTATTCCTGATTGGCAAATTGAAAACTTCAAAATAATTCTTTCGCAAACAGGGGAGGTATGTCTTACCGATTCATTGCCAAAGGGTTCAAAAGTAAAAATATTGACAGGAGCTTTTGCCGGAGTTCAAGGTGTAGTAAGTGAGAAGAATAAGGATAAATGGATTTCTGTTTCTATTGATCTACTTAAAAGATCAGTTGAAGTAAAACTTCCTGTTGATAGTATTACTAAAATTATAAATGACAAATAGCGTATTCAATGTACAAACGATTTTATAGAGTATTTCTAATTCACTTGTCCTATAAATTGGAACTTAATTTTTTGTGTTCCCATTGATGATAACAATGTATATCCGCCGGAAAGCGAATTGTCGGCACCAAAGAAACCATCAATTTTACATCCCTTAAGATCGCCATAGTTTGTGTTTAGCAGGTCAAAAGAAAGTACAGCATGATTACCATCTATTGTTCCGGCAAAATTAAAATAGATACCATTAAAAAAGCCGATACCTGTTAAGTCAGAACTGTTTTGTGTTATTATTAATGATACTTCCGGTTCAACGCTGCCGTCATTGTAAAGCGTGTTCTCATATTGTCCTGAATAATTGTTGATTACAGGAGATTCGGATATGTTTTCTTTACAACTAAAAACTAGAGCTGCTATAAATAATATATAAATTATTTTTTTCATTTTTTGTCTTTCAATAATTATACTTCTTTATTTCTATTATCATTATCGAATTATTACATGAAAAGTTTATTGATACATTTCAGTTGTCGTCATATATTGAAGAAGATGATGTAAAAGAGAAATTATGATATAATAGTTGCTGGATAAATAGTTTTATACATCATTATTTAATTAAAATCATTTTTCTCGTCTGTATATCATTGCCGGCAATTAACCGATAAAAATAAATTCCTGAGGTTACGGTATTCGGTGAAGAATTATTCCCAGCCCAAACGACAGAATTATATCCTTTACTTGCGTTGTTAATGTCTATTGTTTTTACAAGTTTACCAATAGAATCATAAATGAGTATTTTAGCATCCATACTTTTTGTTAAATAGAAACGAATAGTAGTTGATAAGTTAAACGGGTTGGGATAATTTTGATACAGTGTAAAAATTTCAGGTACTTCGCCGTTTCCCTTGATATCTGTTGTAATATGTGAAAGAGAAATTTTATAACTGCCATTATCTGTTCCTGCAAACAATTCATTATCATTAATTTTAAGGGCACGCACGCTATTATTTGTAAGTCCATTATTTAGTGCAAACCAATTGGCCCCCTCATCGGAAGAGATAAAACTTCCGCCGCCATCTGTTCCAACAAAAAGATCAGAACCATTTGTTGCCAGCGACCAAATACTTTTATTTGTTAAGCCATTATTTATGGCAAGCCAATTTTCACCATTGTCTTTAGAATAGTAAACGCCGCTTCCGCGAGTTCCAGCATAAATTATAGAATTATTTACAGATAGAGGCCAAACGTAAATATTATCTAAACCATTATTTACACTTACCCAGTTATTGCCGAAATCAGTTGAACGGAAAATGCCGCTTCCGGTCCCTGCAAATATTATGTTACCATTAATGGCTAAGGACAAAATAAATTTATCGGTTATCCCGTAGCTTATTGAATTCCAGCTAGAACCATTATTATATGAAATATACACACCGTCTCCACCGGTTCCGGCTATCAAAAAGGATTCACAAGAAGCAAGCGACCAAATACTTTTATTATTAAGACCATTATTGACTTGAGACCAACTATCGCCATTGTCAGAGGAAATATAAATTCCGCCGCTTATTGTTCCGGCAAATATATTTTGTTCTTTTGTTACAAGCGCCCAAACACTTTTATAATTTATTCCATTATTTACTTGCGTCCAATTTGCGCCATTATCAGATGAACGATATACACCGTAACCTAATGTTCCTTGGAATAAATAAGAATTGGTTTCCGCAAAACAGCTGACAATTGTTCCCGATGAACCGGTTGTTTGAATCCATTGTGCGCGGATAGTTGTCGAAATGAATACAGCTATCCCTAAAAGTATATAATACTTTCTCATAATTTACCTCCATGTACAGAAATTCGGACTTCCTTGCCCGAATCATAAAACTCTTCGGATGTATCTAGATATTTCTAGTATATCTTATTGTTAAAAATTCTCTCATTTTATAAATGATTATTTCTAATTCCATTATCGGTCGGTAAGAGAAATTATTTAGAAATTTTTATCTAAGAGTTATACTGAGTAAACGAATAGTTATAAAAAGAATGATTTAGTCATAATATCTTTTTTGAAATTCCTGCTATCTGCTCTACAATTCAACTTTTGAGATTCTTTAAATAGCTAATAAAAATTTATGATAGGACTATCATCAAATGATAATGCTATATTATTTATATTTATCTAATAAATTATGAGATAAAAATGATTTGGACTTTGACTATTTAGTAAAATCTACTTATTAAAAAGGCTACTATATTTTATATAAAAATAATTTGACTATAATATTGTATTGGTGTAAGTTTATAACAGCTTGGGAGTATATATCAAAGTATCGAGTCTAATCATCCTTTTATTCTAAACACATATATAATACTTGTCGGGTAGCAATTATTGTAGAGTAATGTTGTTGAAATAAAGTAATCTTATTTAGGTAGGATAAAAGAGAATACATTACAAATATTTATTCATTTGTATTCCAAAAGAGTGAATGGTGAGATGGAGTTTAGATTTATTTACGAAGGTTAATTTCTAATTAAGACAGTTGTAGTATTTACTTAATAAAGTGTTTTAGAAATATCTTTGTAGTAAAAGTTTATATCCAAGTCTTAGATTCAATTCGGGAAATAACAAATCTCATCATGTATTCAATAATTTATTAGTTATTGTTTCCTTTATTCGCTTTTGCAAAGGGAAAAATATTCCGATTAATAATAATGAAGCCGTTGTCGTTTATTATTGTAAAATAAATTAAGTGGTACAGTATCATTATAGTTGAGGGCATTTTTAAAACCATTAAACAGTTAAAAAGTCAATGTAGTTGACATTAGCGGAGCTCTAAATAAATTTCGAGTACTGTGTGTCTATTAATATTTCTTTACAGAATTACTTCCCATATTAAAATCAATAATAATTATGACAGTTGCCGTAATTGGAACAGATAATATTTCATTAAATGTTGCGCTTGGTTTGGCAGAGATTGGCCATAATATTATTTGCGTTGATGAAAAAAAGGAAAGAGTAAATCAACTCCAAAAAGGAATTACATCGGAAAAAGCAGCTGATCTGGAATTAATGATTTTACGAAACTTGCTTCATAAGAGAATAGGTTTTATTTGTGATCTTAATTTCGCTTTTAATAATGCCGATGTTATTTATCTTTGCATGGATTGCGATAGAATAAAACCAATTTCAAAAGAATTAAAAAGATGTATAGAAAATGCTAAGATGATATGTAATACTCTTGAGAAGTTCGGGAATAAAAATTACAAACTTTTTACCATTATGGGTCCTGTAGAAAATTGGGTTTATGATCATGTTGTAAATACTATTATTGGGTCTGGTACAATACAACTAGATTTAGTAATTCTCCCGTCTTTATTTAAAGAAATATACTCAGTTGAAAACTTCCTGAGTCCCGGCAGAGTTCAAGTATATACTGAAAGCCAGAAGGCTCTTAACACAATTCGAAAATTATTTAATGTGACGATTTCAAAAGGCGATATGAGTATTGTCTCAAACATTAGTAAATATTAAGCGCACTTTGAGAATTATTTAAGAGATGTTGAAAAGATATTTGCAGATAAAAGTGAATCCATTTTTTGAATTATTAACTTAGCGAGAGAAAAAAGAAGATGTCTCGCAACGTTCCAGTGAAAAACACCGGATATGCGCAATGGCTGCAAAGAAAAGAATTAAATCATTAAATCCGTTGCGTTCTTCGCGTCTTTGCGAGAAGAAGAGCATGTCTCGCAACGTTCCGGTAAAAAACACTGGACACATGCCACAACCGCAAAGAAAGATTTTAACGTTGCATATTTAATTTACCCGTAAGTCTTTTGACGGGCATCTTTACGAGAAATAAAAATTAGTTTTTACGTTGTAATTAATTTCAATTATTCATTAATTATTAATTCTTTACAAATAATTTGAACAAAATAAGATGTTATTAAAATTTGATTACAAATTGGTTTTTAATTTTTTCATTGAATTATAATTTAATTCGGGTTAATTTTTATTAGAGACGCGGGAATCTTAATTATTTAGTATGTAATTATTATTCAAACGAGTTTAATATGGCTTCAAAGAACATCAAAGCCTTTAATACCCTTGTTGAAAAATTAAAAAACTAGCCGATGGTGTTATACTGCACACAAGCGAAGAAAAATTCCCTTCAACATTAACAGAACAATCAATTCATGCGCTTAAAGCTTCTCTAGAAAGTTCCAGGCAGGCTTATGATAATGCAATTAACACCGAGAGAATTAAACATGATGAAATTACAAAATCCTATACGGGTTTTACTACTATGTTGTATGGATTTTATGGTAAGAAAAACAAAATACTCGGGGATTTCGGATTAACTCCTTATAAAGAAACCGGCAAAAAAGGACCCCGCTCCGGTACAAAAACTACTACCGCTTCCTGATAATTAACGTTAAGATCAACGGCGTCTGTTAATTTTTTGTGAGTATAAGATAATATCATTAAAAAAGTTATGAATTTTCGTAAAAAAAATAAGTGAAAAACGAAGAGGATGTCAATATATAGATGGCTTCAAAAAATCTAATAACCGTATGAGAAAACAAAATAATCATTAAATACAATATTTGATTAATGCAATTCTATTTGAAATCATAATATAAATATATAATAGTAGTTACTATTGTATTAGTAATAAATTAAGTATTAGGTGTAAAAATGAAATCAGAAAAGGATTTTCTCATTGGCAGCTGGATTAATACAGCAAGTCCAATAGTTGCCGAAATAATGAGTAATTGTGATATGGATTTTTTAGTGGTTGATTTAGAACATTCTGTTGCTGATTATAATTTATCGCAGCAAATATTTCAAGCAATAAAAGCAGGTAATCCAAACTGTGTTCCTATGGTTCGATTACCGGGGAATGATTATTCAGTTACAAAAAAATATCTTGATTTGGGAGCGATGGGTGTAATAGCTCCTTTAATCTGTACGGCTCGGCAAGCAAAAACCCTTGTTGATTCTGTTAAATATCCTCCTTTGGGAAATAGAGGAGTTGGATACGGAAGAAGTCACGGATATGGTTTTGATTTTGATAAATATATGGAAATAGCAAATGATGATACATTTATTTGTGTGCAAATTGAACATATTGATGCTTTAGAAAATCTTGATGAGATTTTTAGTATAGAAGGAATTGATGCAATGATAATTGGTCCATATGATTTATCAGCATCAATGGGTATAACTGCTCAATTTGAAAGTCCTAAGTTTATAAATGCAATTGAATTAATAAAAGAAAAGGCAAAAGAACATAATATTTTACCGGGCATTCATGTTGTTCAACCAAATACAGATGAAGCAATGAAAAGGATTAAAGAAGGTTATAAATTTTTAGCTTATTCGCTTGATATTACTGTATTAGGTACATATTACAGAAAAGGAATTAAAACAATAAGGGAAAATATATGATACAAAATCGTAAAGTAATTGCTCTCGTTCCAATTAAAGAACACAGTGAACGTGTGACAAACAAAAATTTTAGATCGTTCGGAGGCAAACCATTATATCACCACATAATCCAGATACTTGAACATACATACGCAGTTGATAATATTATTATTAATACTGATAGTTTTGTTGTAAAAAATGAAGCTATTCAATTATTTAGCAAAGTTATAATACATGATAGACCAAATGAATTGATTGGTGATTTTATTTCCGTAAATACATTAATAGAATCTGATCTAAATCGGAGCGAAGCTGACATTTATATTCAGACACATGCAACTAACCCTCTGTTAAAAGCTGAAACAATTGCAAGTGCTCTTAACCGATTTGTTGAAGAAGAAAATGGATACGATTCTTTATTTTCGGTTAACAAATTCCAAAGCAGGTTTTATGATAAAGACGGTAATCCTGTAAATCATAATCCTAATGAATTATTAAGAACACAAGATTTGCCTCCATTATATGAGGAAAACTCTTGTCTTTATATTTTTACAAAAGAATCTTTCGCAAAAAGAAAAACAAGAATTGGAGAAAAACCGATTCTTTATACTATACCAAATATTGAAGCGGTTGACATTGATGATGAATATACTTTTAAACTTGCGGAAATAATTGCATTATATTCAAAGGAAGGATAAAAAAGATAAGCTATATGAATAAGAATTATAAAGTATTAATAGCAACTTACCCTTTTGCAAAAAGTGGGAAAAAACCTTTAGAGTTATTGGAAAATACTGGATATGAATTGATATTTAACCCTTATAATAGAAGATTAAAAGCGGGAGAAGTTGAAAATTTATTACAGGATATCGATGCTGTTATTGCCGGTACAGAGCCATATCCTTTTGAAGCTTTGAAAAATGCAAAGAAATTAAAAGTGATTTCAAGGGTAGGAATTGGTTTGGATAATGTGCCATTAAAAGAATGTAAGGAGTTGGGAATTACTGTAACATATACTCCCGATGCGCCTTCAAAAGCTGTAGCAGAGTTAACACTGGCTAATATTATAAACCTTGTAAGATATATTTACCAATCTGATAGATCTGTTAGAAACTATGCTTGGAATAGGTATTTGGGATTTTTATTAAAGGAAATTAAGATTGGAATTATTGGTATAGGAAGAATTGGTAAACTAGTAACTCACTTATTACAGCCGTTTGATACTACGATTTTAGCTTGCGATTTGAAACCGGATGAAGAATTTGGTAAAAAATATAATTTGAATTGGTACGATAAAGAGTATGTCTTACGCAATTCCGACTTGGTAACTTTACATATACCTCATAGCAAAATGAACCATCATTTTATTAACAGGGAAACAATAAGCATAATGAAAACCGGAAGTTTCTTAATTAACACTTCGCGTGGTAATGTTGTAGATGAGAAAGCATTGCTTGATGCCTTAAAGCAAAAACATATTGCAGGTGCAGCCCTTGATGTTTTTTCAAGCGAACCGTATGATGGGCCTTTAAATAAACTTGATAATGTAATTCTTACGGCTCATATGGGTGCTTCGGCAAATGAATCAAGATATTATATGGAGTTAGGCGCAGCTGAAGATTGTATAAGAGTATTAAATAGAGAGATACCACAGAATGATGCCTATGAAGAAAATTTATCTGAAATTAGTCAAATATAACTAAAGTATTAGTTGTATAAATACTTTTCAATGTTTAATTAAAAAAATATTTATGTATAAAAAAAAATTAGTAATAATAATTTTACATCATGGATTTGAAGCCACTACTTTTTTGAGAACTAAATTCTATGATGAAATCAAAAAACAATTTGATGTAATTATTTTTACACCTAACTATAGTGAAGAATATTTTATTAGTGAGTTTAACAATTTTTACAAAATAAAAAATCTGAATATCCAAGATTCTACGAAATTAGAAAGAATATTATTGAAGATATTTTTAAGGATGTCTTATCATCCACTGAAATCTAATATTCTGAAGTTGAGGTTGAAGAAAAACAAAAGAAGTTTTTTAGCTTATTCTATTAATGTTTGCATGAATATATTTTTATATAAAATGAAATTTTTAAGAAACTTTTCTATTAAAATTTTTTTTACTAAAATCAATGATGAAGATCTTGTAAGTGAAATGCATTTTCACGAAAAGACTTTCTTAATCATTGGAACAAATTCATGGAGTATTCAGGCTATTAAACTAGAAAGGTTGGTTAAAAAAAATGGTGGAGTGATAATCCATTATTTAATCGGTTGGGATAATCTATTTAATAAAACTCATTTCTTTTCAGAACCCGATTTATTATTGGTGTGGTCAGAAATACAGAAAAAACAAGCCATATCATTACATAATATTAAAAATGAAAAAGTTAAAATTGTAGGAAGCATCTTATTCGAAGAAAAGGCTGATATCAGCAAACTTTTTAATAGAGATGATTTTTACAAAAAGTATAATCTAGATAAAAATAAAAAAATTATTATGCTGGGCACGGCTAACAATTATATTTATAATTCAAATTATGAATTAATCAAATTAATATGTGAAGCAATATTGAAAAATAAAATTGATGTTGATTCACAATTAATAATCAGATTGCATCCTCAAAGTAGATATAAAAACATAAGTACGATCTATTCAGATAATCAGTTTGATAATTATAAAGATTTAGTAAATATTTTCCCGTTTATATCATTTGATATACCACAAGTTATGAGTGATAAATTAAAATTTGACTGTACAAAAGATGATTTAGAAAACTTGAAAAATATTGTATTTCACTCCGATCTTGTTATAAATGTAGCTTCAACGATTTCATTAGATGCAGCATTATATAATAAACCAATAATAAATGTTGCATTTGATATTCCCAGAAAGACATATTTTGAATCTTGTGAAAGGTGTTACGAATATGATCATTATAATCTATTATTACAATACAGAGGTACAGATATAGTTCATACAGAGGAAGAATTGATAAGTAAAATTAATTTTTATTTGAAAAATCCTCTTTTCAAATCTCATGAAAGATTAGAAATGTTGAAAAGTCAAATCGGTGATTTGGAATTTCCTCCGTCTGAAATGTTTTTAGATATTCTGAAGAAATGAAATAATTAACTTAATTGCTTATCTGTTTTTTTATTTTACAATTAGCTTTAGGAAATAGAAAAATGAGAATTATATTTGAACAGAATAGATGTAAATTTAATCCCAAACAATAAAAATTTAGGAGGCAATAAATGGCTGCTTTTAAATTAGGGAAGGAATTAATCAGTAGAAATGCCAAGTGTTTTGTGATTGCCGAGATAGGGCATAATCATCAAGGGGAGTTGGATAAAGCTGTTAATATGATTCACATAGCTGCAGCTTGTGGTGCAAATGCCATAAAATTTCAAAAAAGAAATAATAAAAAACTTTATACGCAAAAAATGTATAATCAGCCCTATGACAATGAAAATTCATTTGGTAGCACATACGGTAAACATAGAGATGCGCTGGAATTTGGGTTTGATGATTTTAAGGAGTTAATGAAAGTAGCAAAGAAAAATCATGTCGAATTTATGTGCACAGCTTTTGATTTTGATAGTGCAGATTTTCTGGAAGAACTTGGTATAAAATCTTTTAAAATTGCTTCGGGCGATTTAACTTCTCTGCCGCTTATAGAATATATTGCAAAAAAGAATAAGCCAATGTTTATTTCAACAGGTGCATCAACTTTAGAAGAAGTTAAAGAAACCTATAAACTTGTTACATCATTAAACAAAAAGATCTGTTTTTTTCATTGCATCGCTACATATCCTTCAGAATATAATCAATTAAATTTGAATGTAATTCGAACTTATCTTAAAGAATTACCTGAAGCTGTTATCGGATATTCATCTCATGAAAACGGTATTCTTGGACCTAATATTGCTTATATGTTGGGTGCAACTGTAATAGAAACTCATTTTACTCTTAACCATTCGTGGAAAGGAACAGATCATAAGTTTTCTCTTGAACCTCAAGGACTTCAAAAAATGATAAGAGATTTAAGGAGAATTGATTTATTGCTAGGTAATGGCGAAAAAAGAATTTTAGAAGAAGAAAAATCCGCGCGACAAAAAATGGGAAAAAGTTTGTTCTATGTACATAACCTAAAATCGAGTTCGGTTTTGAAAAAAAATGATATTTGTATTAAATCCCCCGGAGGTTATTTAAAGACGAACAATTTTAATTTAGTTGTTGGCAAAAAATTGATAAAAAATGTTGTCAAAGAAGATCCTATTAACCTCAGTGACCTTATTTAGGTATAATTGCTTAAACTAAATCATTTTTATCCCATTTTTTTAAGACATAATCGATTAAGTTGAATGAATTTCAAAGACGAATTTATAAAACTGCTGAAACTCGAATCGAAAAGCGCTTCATATTATATACTTTCAACCAGTATCACAGGAATCGGCAGTTTTATAATAGTACCATTGTTCTGGCATAAGTTGACCCCGTCGGATTTCGGCATAGTAGCAATAATTGAAATTTTATCAAGTTTCCTCGGTGTATTTTACTGCCTTGCTTTGGACCAAAGCATCACTAGATTTTTTTATGAATGGAAGCTGGAAGAAAGACCGACCCGTGTAGGTAATTTATGGATTGTGGGCTGGTTATCTTCAATAATACTGCAAGTAATCTTTCTACTCATATTTAATTTTATTTCGCAATATTTGTTTCCCGACGTGAAATATTTCCCTTTTATATTTTTCGGAATAATCATATCGGGTTTAACGAGTTTCAGGTTAATCCCTTTTACAACATTGCGTATATTAAACCAACCTCGTCAATATACTTTTTATGAAATAATTACATTTTTTACCAATATGGCAAGTTTGGTATTATTCATTTTAGTTCTTGATAAGAAATTAATGGGTTACTTTTATGGAAGTATGCTTGGAGGTTCGATTAATTTCTTGATTTTTCTTTCCATCATGTTAAAAGTATCCAAGCCCACAATAAATTTTAAGCAATTGCGCGAAGCGTTTTCGTTTTCCCTACCGTTTATACCGTCAAACTTCATTTCCAATGTTTCAATGATAACAGACCGGTTTATTTTGCAGCAATTTGCGGATTTACATGTTCTGGGTATTTATTCAATTGGGTTAAAATTTGCAACTATAATATCAAAGTTACATAGTGCATTAAAACTATCGTTTATTCCATTTCTCCATAAAATAGTAATTGAACGGGGATGCACCGGTCAAAAAATTGTATCGGAAATGATTGGAGTTTACGTAGCCCCCCTGTTTTTACTTGGAGTTGCTATTTGTCTTTTTGCTGACGACTTTATCCGTTTTTACGGCAATAAGCCATATTTTGAAGTGATTAATTATATACCGCCGCTCGTTATTATAATGATTATCACAAGTCTGTACATTTATTATTCACCAGGTATATATTTGTCAAAGAAAACTAAATATTTGATAATACCTACACTGTCGCAGCTTGTTATCCTGATCAGCTCAAGTATATTATTAATACCTAAATTTAAAATTTTAGGTATAATCGGGTCCCGCTTTATAGGAACTACAATATTTCTTTCTGTTGCTATTTATTTATCTTGTCGCCTCTATAAATGGAAAAACAATTATCTTTCTTTATTGTTTTTGACTTTTAGTATTGTCGCGGTGATCTTTTTAGATGAATTTATCACTTTCTCAAATGCGTATTTGTCGCTTAGTAAAAGCGTTTTCTTATTTGGTTTATATGTTTTAGCAAACTACGCTTTCTTTATTAGGACTATAAATAATTATAAATTGGTTGAAAATATTTAGTTGAAATATGAACAAAATTGTACAAAATATTTTTGTTAACACAATATTCTATTTGTGGAGATCCATACCGCAAAAATTAAGAATACTCATTGTTAATAAGAAAAAAGAGATTGCAAAACTAGATTTTAACGATAAAGAAATCTCAATGATTGTAAGTTCTAATTCCGTGTTGCGCCAAAATAAAAGGTAACCGAAGCAATATGATAGGATTCAGGTGTTGATAAATAAGTTAACCGATAGTTAAAGTGAACGATTTGTAATAATAATAATAGTTTTTTTCTTTTTTTGCTATTTTATTCTTTCTTTGTTGATAAGTGGACAACTCTTAGCTAATAGATTTTGAGGATGTTTTTG
>Ga0153915_10004235_pt1 | contig 13195 bp, 11 predicted proteins | sample Opewatmetagenome_2_FD_107003 | JGI IMG/M metagenome (GOLD analysis project Ga0153915, IMG submission 107003) | Freshwater wetland microbial communities from Ohio, USA - Open water 3 Core 3 Depth 3 metaG | ecosystem: Environmental > Aquatic > Freshwater > Wetlands | place: USA: Ohio, Lake Erie... | reverse complement strand
GTCGACGGGCGCGGCGAGCTGGTCGCCTTCCCCGACACCCTGGTCGGGACCGATTCGCACACCACCATGGTCAACGGGCTCGGCGTGGTGGGCTGGGGAGCCGGCGGGATCGAGGCCGAGGCGGCCCTGCTTGGCCAGCCCCTCTATCAGCCGATGCCGGTGGTGGTCGGCTTCCGCCTCGACGGCGAGCTGCGCTCCGGCGCCACCGCCACCGACCTGGTCCTGTACGTCACCGAGATGCTGCGCAGCCACGGCGTGGTCGGCAAGTTCGTCGAGTTCCACGGGCCCGGCCTGTCGCGGCTGGGGCTGGCCGACCGGGCCACCATCAGCAACATGTCGCCGGAGTTCGGCGCCACCGCCACCCTGTTCCCGATTGATGCCGAGACGCTGCGCTACCTGCGCATGACCGGGCGCAGCACCGAGACCGTGGCCCGCGTCGAGGCCTATGCCCGTGAACAGGGCCTCTTCCGGACCGATGACACCGTCGAGCCACGGTTCAGCGAGTCGCTCAGCCTGGACCTCGGCAGTGTCGAGCCATCGGTCGCCGGGCCGCGGCGCCCGCAGGACCGCGTCCCGCTCACCGACCTGCGCCGATCCTTCCGTGCCGCCTTCACCAACGGGCTCGAGGCGCACCGACTGGTCGACCAGGCCAGCGAGGCATCGTTCCCGGCCAGCGATCCGCCCGCCTTCAACGCCGATGAGCCGATGGAGGATCGGCGCGTGGCGCCCACCAGCGTCCACCGCGCCGAGCTCGAGCCTGAGTACGCGCCCGCAATGGTCGAGATGGACGGCGAGCGATTCGAGCTGCGCTCCGGGTCGGTGATCATCGCCGCCATCACCTCGTGCACGAACACCTCGAACCCGAGCGTGATGGTGGCCGCCGGCCTCCTGGCGCGGAACGCCGTGGCCCGCGGCCTGCGCACCCCGCCCTGGGTCAAGACCTCGCTGGCCCCCGGCTCGCGGGCGGTGACCGACTACCTGGCCGGCGCGGGGCTGATGGCGCCGCTCGAGGCGCTCGGCTTCAACCTGGTCGGCTATGGCTGCACGACCTGCATCGGCAACTCCGGGCCCCTGGCCGACCCGATCGCCGCCGCCATCGAGGCGAACGACCTGGTGGGGGTGGCGGTCCTGTCGGGCAATCGCAACTTCGAGGGGCGCATCCATCCGCTGGCGCGGGCCAGCTACCTGGCCTCGCCGCCGCTGGTCGTCGCCTTCGCGCTGGCTGGACGGGTCGATCTCGACCTCACCACCCAGCCGCTGGGGACCGACGGCGACGGGAACCCGGTCTTCCTGGCCGACCTGTGGCCCCCGGCATCAGAGATCGCCGACGTCGTCGCCGAGCAGGTGCGCTCAGAGATCTTCACCCGCAACTATGCCTCGGTCTTCGACGGCGATGACCGCTGGCGCGCGCTTCCCGTCCCGGCCGGGGATCGCTACGCCTGGGATCCGGCGAGCACCTACGTCGCGCTGCCGCCCTTCTTCGCGGGGCTCCAGTCGGAGCCCGCGCCGCCGGTCGACGTGGTCGACGCCCGGGTGCTGGCCATGCTCGGCGACAGCGTGACCACCGACCACATCTCCCCGGCGGGGAGCATCGCCCGCACCTCTCCGGCCGGGGCGTGGCTGGTCGAGCACGGCGTCGAGCCGCGGGAGTTCAACTCCTACGGGGCGCGACGCGGCCACCACGAGGTGATGAGCCGGGGCACCTTCGCCAATATCCGGCTACGGAACCTGCTCGTCCCCGACGCGGAAGGGAACGTCACCGAGCACCTGCCGTCGGGGGAGCGGATGAGCATCTTCGAGGCGGCCGGCCGCTACCAGGCCGATGGGACCCCGCTCGTCATCCTGGCCGGCAAGGAGTACGGCTCCGGTTCGTCGCGCGACTGGGCGGCGAAGGGGCCCCAGATGCTCGGCGTGCGCGCCGTCATCGCGGAGAGCTACGAGCGGATCCATCGGTCCAACCTGGTCGGGATGGGGATCCTGCCGCTGCAGTACCTGCCCGGTGAGAGTGCGGCGACGCTGGGGCTGACGGGTCGCGAGCGCTTCAGCATCGAGGGGCTCGGCGGTGAGCTGCAGCCACGGCAGGAGATGGCCGTGACGGTCCGCGACGAGGGCGGTCGGGAGCGGACCTTCCGTACCGTGGCCCGGCTGGACGGGGAGATCGACGTGACCTACTACCGCAACGGCGGGCTGCTGCAGACCGTCCTGCGCCGGCTCGCCGCCGGCTAGCGGCATTGCCGCGGCCGGCGCCATCGGTCTAGACTCAGCGTCGCCCTTTCCGCCACCACCAGGAGTGCCCTGCCGCGTGACCGTCAGCTCAGCCGAGGACCTGCGCGCTCTCATCCGCGAGGTGCCCGATTTCCCCAAGCCGGGGATCCTCTTCTACGACATCACGACCCTGCTGCGCGACGCCGCGGCCTTCCACGAGGTCATCGATCGGATGGCCGATGCGGTGAAGGACGATCGGGTCGAGCTGGTGGTGGGGATGGAGTCGCGCGGCTTCATCTTCGCCGCGCCGCTGGCCGATCGGCTGGGGGCCGGGTTCGTCCCGGTGCGCAAGCTCGGCAAGCTGCCGGCCGAGACGATCGAGGTGGAGTACGACCTCGAGTACGGCACCGCCACGCTGGAGATCCATCGTGACGCCATCACCCCGGGGCAGCGCGTGCTGATCGTCGACGATCTGCTGGCCACCGGCGGAACGGTGCTTGGCACGATCGAGCTGGTGCGACGGCTGGGCGGCGAGATCGCCGGCCTGTCGTTCATGGTCGAGCTGACCGCACTTGGCGGCCGCGACAAGCTCGGCGAGTTCGCCATCCACACCCTGCTCGCCTACTAGGCGCCGATCGACCGCCGGCTCGGAGCAGACAGACCGATGGCCGCCCTTCCGATCGCCGAGCTGCGCGCGCGATCGGTGAGCGACCGCGACGAGATCGCGTCCTTCCTCTCCACCGATCGCCGCTACGCGGCCTATGCCCTTGGCGACCTCGACTCGCCGACCCGCGGCCGCGCTCGCTGGGGGATCGCCTACGACGGTGAAGGCCGGGCGGTCGCCCTGGCCATGCACCTCGACAGCCTCGTCCCGCAGCCGCTCTTCCTGATGGGCGACCCGGCCGGCTGCCGGGCGATCCTGGCCACCGTCATCAAGCCGCGCGACGCGTACCTGCTGTCAACTCCGGCCCACGACGCGGCGATCGCCGATCTCTACGACCTGGAGCGACCGGCCGAGCTGCTGCGCATGGTCGTCGATCGCGAGACCTTCACGCCGTTCGCGGGCCCTGCCGATCGCCTCGGTCCGACCGACATCGACGAGCTCAATCGGCTGTACCAGCTCGGGTTTCGGGCAGGCTTCCCGGCGACCATCCTGGAGGACGGGATCTACTACGGCGTGCGGGTGGGCGGCCGGCTGGTGAGCGCTGCGGGCACCCATGTCATCAACCCGCGGGAGGGCATCGCCGTGGTTGGCAACGTGATGACCCACGCCGACTACCGCGGCCATGACTTCGCCAAGATGGTGACCAGCGGGGTGACCGCCGAACTGCTGGCGCGGGTCCCCGACGTGGCGCTCAACGTCTACGCCGACAACGCGCCGGCGATCGCGGCCTATCTGCGGCTGGGGTACCGTGAGCACTGCCGGCTGACCGAGCGGTTCGCGCGGCGCCGCTCCGGCGGCTGGGGGTTGATCCGACCGTTACGAGAGGCAATGAGAATCACGTGGCCACGAGACCAGAGGTGAAGGGCGACATCCGCGATATCGGCCTGGCCGACGCGGGGGCGCTGAAGATCGAATGGGCCGACCGGCAGATGCCGGTGCTGGCCGGCATCCGCGAGCGGTTCGCGCGCGAGAAGCCGCTGGCCGGCTGGCGGATCAGCGCCTGCCTGCACGTCACAGCCGAGACGGCGAACCTGATGCGCACCCTGGTGGCGGGCGGCGCCGATGCGGTGCTGTGCAGCTCGAACCCGCTCTCCACCCAGGATGACGTGGCCGCCTCGCTGGTGGCCCATCAGGGGATCCCGACGTACGCCATCAAGGGAGAGGATCGCGATTCGTACTACGGCCACATCGCCGCGGCGCTCGACCACGCGCCCCACGTGACGATGGACGACGGCGCCGACCTGGTCAGCGAGCTGCACACCCGCCGCACCGAGCTGCTCCCCGCGGTGGTGGGCGGGACCGAGGAGACGACCACCGGCGTGATCCGGCTGCGGGCCATGGCGGCGGCCGGCAAGCTGCGCTTTCCGGTGCTGGCGGTGAACGAGGCCCTCACCAAGCATCTCTTCGACAACCGCTACGGGACCGGCCAGAGCGCCATCGACGGCATCCTGCGCGCCACCAATGTCCTCTTCGCCGGCAAGCAGGTGGTGATCGGCGGGTACGGCTGGGTGGGTCGCGGCATCGCGGCACGGGCGGCCGGCATGGGCGGCATCGTGACCGTCGTCGAGGTCGACCCGATCCGCGCCCTCGAGGCGGCCATGGACGGGTATCGGGTGACCAACGCCGCGGTGGCAGCGGAGGTGGGGGAGATCTTCATCGCCGCCACCGGGAACCTGAACGTGTGGGGCGCGGCCCACTTCCCCAAGATGCACGACGGGGCGATCCTGGCCAACGCGGGCCACTTCAACGACGAGTTCGAGATCCCCGCGCTCGAGGCGCAATCGGTGTCCTCCCGCGAGGTGCGCCCCTTCACCCGCGAGTACCTTATGGCCGACGGCCGGCGCCTCTACCTGCTGGCCGATGGGCGCCTCGTCAATCTCGGCGCCGCCGAGGGGCACCCGGCGCTGGTGATGGACATGAGCTTCGCCAACCAGGCGCTCGGCCTGGAGTGGCTGCATGCCCACGCGGGGGAGCTGTCGTCGCAGGTCTACGGCATCCCCGAGGAGATCGACCGCGAGGTGGCTCGCCTGAAGCTGCTCAGCATGGGGATCCGGATCGACGCGCTCACGCCGGAGCAGAAGACCTACAGCGAGTCCTGGGAATCGGGGACGTGACCCTGTCGCCCGGCAGCAACCCAGCCCCCGCGGGTACACTCGCCGCTCAGATGTCGACACCGGACGGCCACACCCTGTTCACCTCGGAGTCGGTCACCGAGGGGCACCCCGACAAGCTGTGCGACGCGGTCGCCGATGCCGTCCTCGACGACGTCCTGTCGCGCGATCCCCAATCGCGTGTGGCGGTCGAGGTGGCAGCCACCACCGGGCTTGTCTTCGTGCTGGGCGAGATGACGACCCAGACCTACTGCGACGTGCAGGGGATCGTGCGCGAGACCGTGCGGCGCATCGGCTACGACGATTCTCGGCTTGGCTTCGACTGGGAGACCTGCGGGGCGATCACCGCCATCAAGGAGCAGTCGCCCGACATCGCCCTCGGCGTCGACCACGCCAAGGAGGCCAAGGAGGGGGTCGAGCCCGACGAGCTCGGTGCGGGCGACCAGGGAATGATGTTCGGCTACGCCACCGACGAGACCCCCGAGCTGATGCCGATGCCGATCCAGCTCGCGCATCAGGTGGCGCGTCGCCTCGCCGAGGTTCGCAAGGCCCGCACGCTGAGATTCCTCCGCCCCGACGGGAAGAGCCAGGTGACGGTCGAATACGACGCCGATGGCCATCCGCGGCGGGTCCACACCGTCCTGGTCAGCACGCAGCACGACCCCGATGTGTCGCACGCCGAGCTGGAGGAGTCGGTGCGCGAAGTCGTCATCCGTGGGGCGATCCCCGCCGAGCTGCTCGATGACCGGACCCGCTACCTCGTCAATCCCACCGGCCGATTCGTCATCGGCGGACCGATGGGCGACTCGGGCCTGTCAGGTCGAAAGATCATCGTCGACACCTATGGCGGCATGGCGCGCCACGGTGGTGGAAGCTTTTCGGGCAAGGATCCGACCAAGGTCGATCGCTCCGGCGCCTACATGGCCCGCTACGTGGCCAAGAACGTGGTCGCCGCCGGGCTGGCGCGACGCTGCGAGCTGCAGCTGGCCTATGCGATCGGGGTGGCGCACCCGCTGGCGATCAACCTGCAGACCTTTGGCACCGGGACGATCCCGGATGCGCAGCTGGCAAACCTGGTCGAGAACAGCTTTGACCTGCGTCCCGGCGCGATCATCCAGTCGCTTGACCTGCGGCGGCCGATCTACCGCGCGACGGCGGCGTACGGCCATTTCGGGCGAAGCGACCTCGATCTGCCGTGGGAGCGCACGGATCGCGCTGGCGCGCTCCGGGACGCCGCCGCCGTGGGGGACGCGGCAGGGCGCGTGGCCTGAGGTCCAGCCGCGTGGGAGGCGCCGCCCAGGGACCGGTCCGCTGGGGTGAGGCGCCACGCGGCGGTTGGCTGGGAGCCGCCGTTTCGCAGCTGATCAGCCGAGTCCGCGCCTGGACCGGCGGCGCTGCGCCGATGCGGCCGCGCGGGATGCCGGCCCTGCCCCTCGCCCTCCGCCGCGGGGAGCTGGCCGAACGGTACCTGGCCGCGGAGCGCGCGACCGATCACCCGGCCGCGGCGGCAGCTGCCGAAAGGGCGCTGGAGAAGGCGATGGCCGGGTCCGCCTGGTGGCCGGCCGACGTGTGGGGTCATCGCTCGCTGTGGCATTTCGAGCAGGCCGGCATGGACCTCGATGCAGTGCGAGCCGCGCGGCGGATCGGCGACGTGCGGACGGCGGGCGGCGATCCGGCGAGCGCCCGCCGATACTATGCCGAGGCGATCAGCGAGGCGAGGGATATCGGTGCCGAGCGCGAAGAAGGGCTGGCGGCGCTGGGAATGGGGCGCGCGGAGCTGGAGCTCGGCGACGTGACCACCTCGCGTCGGCTGGCGCAGATCGCCATCGACCTGCTGGAGCGCGCCGCGGCGCCACCCGAGGAAGTGGCCGCTGCCCGCGAGCTGCGCGGCGAGGAGAAGGAGGTCGGATGAGGGGCCTGCGCGACATGCGGGAGGGTAACGGCTGATGTTCGCGATCGTGATGGCCGGTGGCTCCGGCACCCGGCTCTGGCCGCTGTCGCGGCGCCGCACGCCCAAGCAGCTGCTGGCACTCACCGGTGAGACGAGCCTGCTGCAGCAGAGCGTGTCGCGGCTCGAGGGCCTGCTGAAGCCGCACGACATCTTCGTGATCACATCCCAGGCGCTCGTGCGGGCCACGCAGGAGCAGCTCGCCCAGCTGCCCCCCGACAACATCCTCGGCGAGCCGCTCGCGCGTTCGACCGCGGTGGCGGCCGGGCTGGCAGCGGTGCTCGCCCGCCGCGAGAGCGACGAGGTGGCGCTGGTCCTCCCCGCCGACCATTTCGTCGCCGACGAGGCGGCGTTCGCCGAGGCCCTCCAGGAGGCCGCGCGCGTGGCGGAGCGCGGCTACCTTGTCGCCCTTGGCGTGACGCCCACCCACGCCGCAACCGGGTACGGCTACATCAAGGTCGGAAAGCGGCTCCATCCCGCGTCGCCATCGGCGATGGTCGAGAGCTTCATCGAGAAGCCCGATGCGCTCAGCGCGGCCGGGATGGTGGAGCGCGGCGGCTACCTGTGGAACGCGGGCGTCTTTGTCTGGCGGGTGTACGCCTATCGCCAGGCGCTGGAGACCTACCAGCCGCAGCTGGCGGCCGCCCTTGATCGGATCGCCGCCCTGCCGCGCCTGCCGGGCTGGATGAGCGACGTCCGCAGCCAGCTGGAGCCGATGGGTGCGATCGCCATCGACACCGGAATCGCGGAGAAGGCCGCCGCCGATGGGCGGATGGCCGTCGTGCCGCTCGATGCCGGCTGGAGCGATATCGGCTCCTGGTCGGCCCTGCTGGAGGCCCTATCGGCCAAGACGGGGACGAGCCTGGTCGCCTCCGGCCAGCATCTCGACCGCGGCTCCGAGCGCGTGCTGGTGCACGGCGGGGACCGGCTGGTCGTCACCGTCGGCCTGCACGACGTGATCATCGTCGACACCCCCGATGCCCTCCTCGTCTGCGCCCGTGACCGGGCCGAGGAGATCAAGCCGGTGCTGGACGAGATCGCCGCGAAGGCCGGCGATCGGTACCTCTAGCCGGGTGACTGCCGGATCAGCGCCGGCCTCGACCGGCGCGCGCCCTGCGGCCCACCAGGAGGACCCGATCCCGAACGCGTGGCTCGCCCGCCTGGTCGGGCGGGCCATGGCGCTCTACCTGCGCCTGGTGGCTGCCACGATGCGGACATCCGGGCCGCCGGTCATCCAGGGCCAGGCGATCTTTGCGATCTGGCACGAGTCGAACCTGGTGGCTGCCACGGCTGCCTATCGGCTGCGCAACAACAAGCGGGTCATCAGCTTCAGCACGCGTGGCTTCCGGGGCATCGTCATGAACACCATGCTCGAGTCCATGGGCTCTGGAGTGGTGGCGCTGCCCGAGGAGGGAAACCGCGCCGAGGCGGCCCGGCTCGCGCTCGAGCTGGCGCGCATCGGTCGCCTGGGGGAGAGCCTGGTGGTGAGCTGCGACGGACCGCTGGGCCCCTACCGGGTCGCCAAGCCGGGAGTGCTGATCGTGGCCCGCGAAGCCGGGCTGCCGATCCAGCCGTGGGCGGTCTCAATTCGTCCGACGTGGCGGCTCAACAAGCGGTGGGACCGCCACCTCGTGCCGCTGCCGTTCTGCCGGATGCGAGTCGAGGAGGGGCCGCAGATCAGGATGGGGCCACGCGAGCCGGTGAAGCCGCGCCTCGCCGAGCTGCAGGCCACCCTCGAAGCGGTGCAGGAGCGTGCCGACCTGAGGATGGAGCGGAAGAAGCCGGTACCATAGCCGGGCCACCCTTTCTGGACGAGTGCCCGTGACCAAGATCAAGTTCGGAACCGACGGCTGGCGCGCCGCCATCGCAGAAGACTTCACGTTCCATAACGTGCGCCGCTGCGCGCGAGGCGTTGCCGAGCACCTGGCCGAACAGGGGACGTCCGACCGCGGCGTGGTCGTCTGCCACGACCGTCGCTTCGCCTCCGAGCACTTCGCCCGGGCCTGCGTGGAGGTGCTCGCCGCGCACGGCATCCGCTCGTTCACCCCTCCCGAGGCGGTGCCCACCCAGGTCGGCAGCTTCTTCACCCGCGAGCTGGGTGCCGCGGCCGGGATCGTCATCACCGCCAGCCACAACCCGTGGACCGACAACGGCTTCAAGGTCAAGGCCGATACCGGCGGCGCCGGCGCCCCGGAGATGCTGGCGGCGATCGAGGCGACCATGGATCGCCACCCCGAGGACGAGCTGCCGCCCCGCCGCGAGTACGACGATGCCATGGCGGCCGGGCTGGTGGAGATCTTCGATCCCTATCCGCGATTCCGGGACCAGCTGGCCAGCATCGTCGACCTGGAGCGCATCCGCCACGCCGAGCGCCGGGTCCTCGTCGAGCCGCTGTACGGGTCGGGCGCGGGCTGGATGAGCCGCCTCCTGGGCGGTGATCGGCTCACCGTCCGTGAGCTGCACACCGAGCGCAACCCGTACTTCGGCGGCGTCAATCCCGAGCCGATCCGTCCCAACGTCGACGAGTGGCTCGCCGAGATCCCGCGCTGGGGCGCCGACATCGGGATCGCCCTCGATGGCGACGCGGACCGTGTCGGCATGGCGACCGAGGAGGGGGTCTTCGTCAACCAGCTGCAGGTCTACGGGCTCCTGTACTGGTATCTGCTCGACGTGCGGAAGATGATCGGGCCGGCCGTCTACACCGTGACCACCACCTCGATGGCTCCGCGCCTGGCCGAGATCTATGGCACGCAAGCCTACGAGACGGGGGTCGGCTTCAAGTTCGTGGGGCCGAAGATGACCGAGACGCACGCGGTGATCGGCGGGGAGGAGTCGGGCGGCTTCGGCTTCGGGATGCACATCCCCGAGCGCGATGGGATCGCCTCGGGCCTCTTCCTGCTGGACCTGTGGCTGTCGAAGGGCAGGAAGGCGTCCGGTGTGCTGGCCGAGCTGCAGGCGCTCGCCGGTCCGAGCTACTACAACCGCATCGACATCCGCTTCCCCCGCGAGGGCTACGACCAGGTGAAGGCCGATACCCTGGCGCGCCTGGACGAGGAGGCGCCCGATGCCCTGGCGGGTCGCGCGGTCGTGCGCCGCCAGGCGCTCGACACCGGCGACGGCTTCAAGTTCTACCGCGACGACGGGTCATGGCTGCTCATCCGCTTCTCGGGGACCGAGGCGCTGCTGCGCATCTACGCCGAGGCGCGCTCGCCTGCCGACGTCGACGCGCTGCTCCAGGACGGGCGCCGGATCGCGGTGGCCGGGACCCCTGCCCGCCGATGACCGACGCGCGCGACTTCTTCGGCTACCGGCACCCCGACGACGAGCCCGGACGCCGCGACGAGCTGGGGCCCGATGCCGACGAGCTGGCGCCTCCACAGTTCGACGAGGCGATCACGCTCGACGACCCGAAGGTGCTCGCTCGCATCGACGGCTCGGACATGCTGGGCCGCGTCCGGGAGCTGCCGCGCCAGCTGGCCCTCTCGCGTCGCGTGGTGGCGGCCGCCGACCTGCCCGCCACGCTCGGTGAGGTCGATGCCGTCTGCGTGCTGGCGATGGGCGGCTCGGCGATCGGCGCCGACCTCGTGGCGGCCGCCGCCGGGGACCGCCTGCGCGTGCCCCTGGTGGTGCACCGCGACTACGGCCTGCCGGCCTGGGTCAGCGAGCGCACCCTGGTGATCGCGGCCAGCCACTCCGGCGAGACGGTGGAGACCGTCTCGGCCTTCAGCGAGGCGCGGAGCCGCGGGCTGCGACCGGTGGTGATCGGCACCGGCGGGCGCCTCGGGGAGCTGGCCACGACCGATCGGCTGCCGCTCCTTCGCTACGACTCGCCGGGCCAGCCACGGGCGGCCATCGGCTTCGGCTTCGGCCTGGTGCATGAGCTGCTGTCCCGCATCGGCCTGCTGGTCGATCCCGACCCGCTGGGGCCGGCGGTCGAGACGGTCGAGTCGCTGCTGGAGCGCAACGCGCCGTCGGTGGAGACCGAGGCGAGCCCGGCCAAGCAGCTGGCCTGGTCGATCTTCGGCCGGATCCCGGTCGTCTACGGCGCCGGTGCCATGGCCGCGGTGGCTCATCGCTGGAAGACGCAGCTCAACGAGAACGGCAAGGCCTGGGCAGCCTTCGAGCCGATGCCCGAGGCCAACCACAATGCCATCGAGGGGAGCCTCAATCCGCGCGAGCTGTCGGACGCGGTCTACGTGGTCGAGCTGCGCGACCCGACCGAGCCGCCACACATCGAGTCCCGCTACGCGGTCGTCAACGAGCTGCTGGGAGAGCGGGCCACGAACCGAAGCGTGGTCTGGGCCGAGGGCCCGTCGCCCCTCGCCCGGGTGCTCAGTGGCGTGGCATTGGGGGACCTGGTGAGCGTCTATCTCGCGATCCTCTACCAGACCGACCCGACCCCGGTTACACTGCTTGCGATGTTGAAGGAGCGGCTCGCCAGGTCGACGGACTGACGGGCGCCGTAGTGCGGCGCCGGTTGCCGGCGCCGGGGAGGTACGCGTCGTGCAATCGAGCATGATCGGCAAGGTCGAGAAGGCGATGCGCTACGCGCATGAACCCGACCGCGTGAAGATCTCGGCGCTGACCGCGACCTTCGCCGGCGACAACGGGACGCACACCATCTCCCTCGACGCCGATACCTGGCATTGCGAGTGCCACCTCTTCGAGGCCGCGGGCGGATGCTCGCACACGCTTGCGATCCAGAAGATGCTCGATCCGATGCTCTCCGACGCCGCCAAGGAGACCCCGCTGTACGGTCACGCCGAGGTGGGCGTCCCCGTGTAGGTCCACGGCCCCACTCGCATTCGAGGCCCGCCCGCGCGCCGTCGCCGGCGGGCCTTCTGATACCATCGCGGCGTTACCAACCGAAGAACGCGTCGGGTGCCGTGGCCGCAAGGACCACGGGTCAATGGAGAAGCCGGTGAGATGCCGGCACAGTCGCGCTACTGTATCCGCGCCCCCTCGCCACGTTGGCGATGAGCGCGGGAGTCAGGTCGCCAGCCCGCACGCGATGTCCAGCTTCCTCGCGTGAAAGGGAACGGCATCACCATGGCTCCCCGTCTTCGACTCCTCGCCCCGGTCCTCCTGCTCTGCCTCGCCGTGTCCGCCTGCAGCGCCACGCCCGCCGGGACGGTGGCCGCCAGCCCGACCGCCAGCCAGCCGCCCTACCCGCTCAGCCTCACCGACGATGCCGGCCGCTCGGTGGCGCTGCCGGCGCAGCCGCAGCGGATCGTCAGCCTGGCGCCATCGAACACCGAGATCGCCTGCGTTCTCGACGCGTGCAACCGGCTGGTGGGCGTGACCGATTTCGACGACTACCCGGCCGAGGCCACCACCAAGCCGAAGGTCGTGATCAGCGCCGAAGTGGATGTTGAGAAGGTGGTCGCCGCCGACCCCGACCTGATCCTGGCCGCCGGCAACGAGCTGACCCCCACCAGCGTGATCAACCAGCTCGCGCTGCTCGGCTACCCGGTGCTGGTGCTGTACCCCAGGGACCTGCATGGGGTGTACGCCGATATCACCCTGGTCGGCCGCGCGCTGCACGTCGAGGCGAAGGCCGCCTCCGTGGTGGCCGGGCTGACGACCCGCGAGCAGATCGTGGCCGCCACGGTGGCCGGTGCCGATCGCCCGCGCACCTTCTACGAGGTGGGGGTCTACCAGGGCCTGATCTACACCGCGGGCGCCGATTCCTTCCTTCAATCGCTCATCGCCACCGCCGGTGGCGACCCGGTCACCGGCGACCGCCTCTCGACGGCCATCCAGCTCGAAGAACTGATCACCGCCGATCCGCAGCTGATCCTGCTCGGTGACGCCGCGTATGACTCGACGATCACCCCGGCCAGCGTCGCCGCGCGGGCCGGGTGGTCGGGCATCGCGGCGGTCCGCGATGGCCGGATCGTGGTGATGCTCGACGACGAGATCATCACCAGGCCGGGTCCTCGCATCGTCGACGGGCTCGAGGCGCTGGCCAGGGCGATCCACCCCGAGCTGTTCAGGTAGCCCGTTTCGATGGCACGCGCCGCAGCCGCCACCCGGACCTTCACATCGGGCCCCTCGCTGACCCGCGCCGGGCTGGTCCTCGGCCTGGGCGGGCTGCTGCTGGCGGTCGCGCTCGGCCTGGCGGTGATGCTCGGCAGCGTCGGGGTGGGGATCGGGGAGACGGCCGCCATCCTCGGCCATCGGCTGCTCGGCCTGCCGCTGGCGCAGACCTGGACCCCCGCCGCCGAGACGATCATCTTCGAGCTGCGGCTGCCCCGGGTGCTCACC
>Ga0153915_10004234_pt1 | contig 13198 bp, 12 predicted proteins | sample Opewatmetagenome_2_FD_107003 | JGI IMG/M metagenome (GOLD analysis project Ga0153915, IMG submission 107003) | Freshwater wetland microbial communities from Ohio, USA - Open water 3 Core 3 Depth 3 metaG | ecosystem: Environmental > Aquatic > Freshwater > Wetlands | place: USA: Ohio, Lake Erie... | reverse complement strand
TCGCGCCGACGACCAGGACACGAAGGGCAGCGGTCAATAGCGGAGACCGCCGCGCCTCCGATACGAACCTGCAACTGTCGCCCCGGAGCTCGGTGGACCCGCGGGCAGTCGCCTCACGCGGGACCGTAGAGGTAACCGCAAAGCCTGCGATTGCAGGTAAGGTTGGGCGGTGGATCGATCGCCGGACGTTGACGCCTTCCTCGCGGAGCTCCCGGACGACCTCCGGACTGCGCTCGAAGGGCTCCGCGGCGCGATCGCGGCGGCCGCCCCGGACGCAGTCGAGACGATCGCCTACAGCGTGCCCGCCTTCAAGTACCGAGGCCGTCCCCTCGTGTCGTTCAGCGCCGGACGGAACGGCAAAGGGCCATGCGCCTTCTACGTCCAGAGCCCCGGCCTGATGGACGCCCATCGGGATGAGCTGAAGCGGTACGACACGGGCAAGGGCACGATCCATTTCACGCCAACCGAGCCGCTGCCTGCGGAGCTCGTCACCAGCCTCGTCCAGGCCCGAGTGGCCGAGACGGACCAGGCACGAACGCAGGCGCGTGCGACACAAACACGAGGAGCAAGGGATGGCTGACCGGCCCACGGCGAAGACCTACCGCGTTCCGGGGGCCATCCTGGTCGAGCGCGAGCACGCCGTTCCGCTCGACCACTCGCGCCAGGATGGACCGAAGATCACGGTCTTCACCCGCGAGGTGGGGGCACCCGACGGGACGGACCGCCCGTACCTCGTCTTCCTGCAGGGAGGCCCGGGTTTCGAGGCGGCCCGTCCCACGAGCCCACCGACGGGCTGGATGCACCGCGCGATCCAGGACTACCGGGTTCTGCTGCTCGACCAGCGTGGAACCGGGCGGTCAACCCCCGTCGGATCGCACGTCCCGGGCGACACCCCGCAGCAGCAGGCCGCCTACCTGACGCACTTCCGCGCCGACTCGATCGTTCGCGACGCCGAGCTCATCCGTCGGGAGCTTGGCGTCGAACGCTGGAGCGTGCTCGGCCAGAGCTTCGGCGGCTTCACCTCGATGACCTACCTGTCGATCGCGCCCGACGGGCTTCGTGAGGCGTTCATCACCGGCGGCCTGTCGCCGATCGGTCGCCCCGCGGACGACGTCTACGGCGCGACCTACCGGCGGCTGATCGACAAGAACCGACGCTATTTCGCGCGCTACCCGGACGACCGGGCGCGAGCCCGCGACATCCTGCGCAGGCTCGACGACGAGGATGTCCGGCTGCCGTCCGGCGACCGCCTGACCGGGCGACGGTTCCGCCAGCTCGGGATGTGGCTCGGCGACAGCTCCGGCTTCGAGCAGCTCCATCACATCATCGAACTGCCGTTCGGCTCGCCGGCGTTCCTGTACGACGTCGAGGCCGGGGTCCGCTTCGCGCGCAACCCCATCTACGCCACGCTCCACGAGTCGTCCTATGCGGACGGCGTGGCCACCCGTTGGTCGGCGCAGCGGTTGCTGCCGGCCGAAGTGGAGGCGGAGGCCTTCTTCACCGCCGAGCACGTCTTCCCCTGGATGTGGGAGGAGTACGGAGGGCTCCGGCCACAGCGGGAGGCCGCCGAGCTGCTCGCCGAGTATCCCTGGCCCGCCCTCTACGACGCCGAGCAGCTCCGGCGAAACACGGTGCCCGTGGCGGCCACGATCTATGTCAACGACCTGTACGTTGAACGAGCCTTCGCCGTGGAGACGGCCGCCACGATTCGCGGGCTGCGGACGTGGGAGACCGACGAGTTCGAGCACAACGGCCTGCGCGCGGACGGCGAGCGGGTGCTCGGCCGGCTGATCGACCTGGTTCGCGGCAAGGCTTAGCGAGCGCCGGCCGGCTGGGCCCCACCAACCAGGCGCAGCAGCTCACCGACCTGCCCGATCTGCTCGGGTGTCCGATAGATCGGATTGTTGAAGGTGAAGCCGGTGAAGCCGGCGTCCAGGTACGGCTGGAGCGCATCGGCCATCTGCTCCGGCGTACCCACGTTCAGGTAGGGTCGGCGCTCGGGTGGCATGCGCTCCAGGAATGCCTGGGCCTCGGCCTCGGATCCCGCGACCACGACCGGGGCGGCCATCGTCCGCTCGATCGTTGCCGGGTCCCGCCCGATCTCCTCGCAGTACCCCTCGAGCACCTCGTTCTTGTGGCGCAGGCCGTCGAGGCCGAGCGGGAACCAGTGCGTCATGTCGGCATGCCTGGCTGCGATCCTGAGCGTCCGCTGTTCGCCTCCGCCGCCGACCAGGATCCGTGGACCGCCGCCCTGGATCGGCCGGGGAACGTTGAGCGCCCGGTCGATCCGGTAATGCTGTCCGTGGAACGTCGGCTGGTCCTCGGTGAACATCGCGCGGATGATCGTCAGCGCCTCGTCGAGGCGGTCCATCCGCTCTCGAACCGGCGGAAACTCGAAGCCGTAGCCGACGTGCTCCTCCTCGTTCCAGGCTGCGCCGAGGCCAAGGATCGCTCGGCCGCCGGAGATGACGTCGAGGGTGGTCGCGGTCTTCGCCAGGAGCGCCGGATTGCGGTACGTGACGCCCGTGACGAGAGTCCCGAGACGGACCGTCGACGTTTCGCGCGCGAGGGCCGCGAGCGTCGCCCATCCCTCGAGCATCGGGTCGGTCACCGGTCCGACGCCCTGGATCTGGTACAGGTGGTCCATGACGGTGACCAGGCTGAAGCCGGCCCCCTCGGCCGCGCGTGCCTGCGCGACCACGCTGTCGAACAGGCCGTCCGCCGGTGTCCCGGGGAACGTGTAGTTGGGCAGGTGCAGGCCGAACCAGGGTCGCATGACGCCTCCACAGCGCAGTCGGGTCACGTGCAGTCTGTCGCGACGGGCCTGATTCTGCACCGAACCGGGCGATTGGGCCTCGGCCGTCCTCGGCAGGCCCCGACGTCCGGTCCGAGGCCTGATCATGCCGGGGCCGGATCGTCGCCCCATTCCATCCAGGGGTGGGCGACGAGGTTGGCGTTGAAGTAGCGCGAGTCCGAGGTCACCTCGTCCCCGACCCAGGCGGGGATGTCGACCGACACGTCGGGCGAGGGAAGCTCGACCTCCGCGACCAGCAGACCCTGGTTGGCGCTGGAGAACACGTCGACCTCCCAGGTGAGACCGCCGTGCTCGATCCGATGGCGGGTCTTTTCGATGATGGCGCCCTCACAGAGCGCGAGGAGCTGCTCGGCCTCGAGGGCCGGGATGTCGTACTCGAATTCGACCCGGCTGGCGCCCTCCGAACGCCCCTTGATGGTCAGGAAACCTCGGCCGCCGGCGATCCTGACGCGAACGGTTCGGTCCGGATCCCGCGACAGGTAGCCCTGGCGGTACGCGACCCCCGTGGATCCGTCGAGGACCGACCGGTCCCGAACGAGGAACTTGCGCTCGATCTCGATGCCCACGCCATACGACCTCATTCGATGTGCTCGGGTACGATCGTCTGAACCATGCCACCTTGGAGCCGCTTGACCAGACCAACCATTGCACACGTCGGCTGCGGGCAACCAACGCGCATCGCGGCCCTTGCCATGTTCGGCGTGCTGCTCGTGGGCGCCTGTGGCAACCCGAGCCCGAGCCCGTCTGTGACGCCGTCCGCCTCGCCGTCGAGTTCCGTCGCGCCATCAAGCAGCGCACCGAGCGCGTCGCCGACCCAGGCGGCCTGTGCGGGCTCGGACCTCAGTGCGACGGGCGGACCGTGGGGCGGAGCCGCCGGCAGCCGCGGCTCTGACATCGTGGTGCAGAACCATGGCGCTGGAGCGTGCCTGCTCCCGGCCGGCCCGACGATCGCCCTCGTTGACGATGCCGGTACGGTCCTCCTGACGACACCCGCGCGGGCCGGATCCGGTCCCTCGCTGGACCCGAACGGCACCGTCGGATTTTCCCTGGTGTTCGGCAACTGGTGCACGCAGGGATCGAGACTACCGCTCCATTTCCGCCTCGCCCTGGCGAGCGATGTCGTCGACATCCAGAACCTGGTCGTCTCGACGACCGACGAGCTGCCGCCGTGCAACGGCCCCGGTCAGCCCGCCAGCCTGTCGACGACCGACTGGCAGCCGAATTGAGCTTGCCGACCTAACGGACGCTGTAGCGCTCGACCGGACTCCAGGCGCTGTTGGCGTTGGAGACTGTGGGGTTGGCGATCGACCGGACATACCATTCGCCACGTGCCGTGAACGTCCACGTGTAGGACGCCTGTCCGGCAACATTGATGTAGACGTTGCGCGTCGTGAACGGCGTCCAGTGGCCGCCGACTCGCCGATAGACCGCAAGCGTCACCCTGGCCGGCGGCAGGTCGGCCCGTGACGGCCGCACCGTCGTGCTGAACGTCACCCTGCGACCACGGCTCACGACCCTCGTTGCGCCGTTGGACGTCGGGCGCAGCAGGGCGATCTGGCGCACGACCACGCGGGCGGTGGGACTTGTCGCCGGGGCCAGGTCGGCTGCGCCGTCGAAGACGCCGCGGTAATACAGGTTCGTCGCCGGCCGATACGAGAACGAGGCATTGCCGTCGGCGTCGGTCGTAAGGGACGCGATGGTCTGCCACGTCGCACCGTCCGGCGCAACCTGCAGAGCGAAATTACGACCGGCACCGATCGGACCGAAGCTCGCCTTCATCACGACGGTGTCGCCCCAGGTGATCACCGCCGAGGATGGCGTGACGTCGAGGGTCGGACCACCCTGTTCGATCACCCCGGACGTCAGCACCAGCGGAGTGAGATCGAGGCCGTTGAAGCGGTCGAGATCGACCCGACCGGAGATGCCCGGCACCGACCCGCTCGACGTGTACTGCCAGAACGTCCAGCCGTCTCCACCCCAGTTCTGGGCAGGGATGGTCGGGGCCGGACCGGTGGTCCAGTGGGCGACCCAGACCATGCCGTAGCCGTTCGCGGCGAACCAGGTCGTGTCGCCCATGGCGTTCTTCCAGAACGTCGGGGACGTGTAGATCATGCCGTGGGCGCCGGTCCGTTCGTACACGCGCTCCAGGTAGGACTTGACCCATTCCTGGAGCTCCACGGGCGACAGGCCTCCGGTGTCCTCGAGGTCCAGGACCGGCACGAGGTCGCCCGCCGCGAGTTGCGACATGGCCAGGAAGTAGTCCGCCTCGGCGATCGGGTCGCCGGGCGTGCGGTCGGGTCGGGCAAAGTGATACGCCCCCACGTACAGACCGACGGCCTTGGCCTGCGCCCGGTTCATCGAGTAGGTGGGATCGGCGAGCGTCGTGCCTTCAGACGCCTTCATGAAGGCGAAGCGTTTGCCTGCCGCGGCCACCTGCGTCCAATCGATCGTGTTCTGCCAATGACTGACGTCGATCCCTTCGGTGACCGGCACGAATGGGGTCGGGGAGGGCGTCGGGGACGGGGTGGGGGTCGCGAACGGATCGGGGGTCGGCGTCGGCGTGGCGAAGGGATCCGGCGTGGGCGTGGGGGTCGGGGTCGGCGTCGCGTTCGGATCGGGCGTCGGGGACGGGGTGGGCGCGACAACAGCCTGGAACAGGCCCGTCGCGGAGTAGACGAACGGCACGCCAAACAGCGTCGAGACGCTCTGGCCGCTGACTTCAGTGATCTGATACCAGGTATCGCCGGAGACCGCGACGCCGGCACAGGTGGCGCTCCACGAGCCTCCTGTCACGGTCGTCTCGACGCTGACCTGGGTCCCGGCGCTCACTGTTGCGGCCGTGGCGTCCCCGGTCGACGGACCGATCCTGAGGCGCACGCCGTCGCACGCGGCAGCCATGGTCGTCCCGGCAAAGGCACGATGCGGCGCGACCAATGCGGTCGCGCCGAGCATGACGAGGGCGAGCAGAACCGCCGACCCGAGGCGGCTCCATGGGGCGTGACGGGGGCGGCGCGCGACGTTGGGTCGCATGGCTACCTCGTTCGCTGGAACCCCCGACCAACGCCGACAGCCGCGCGATCAACAGAACCCATCGGGGCCAGTCCGCATCGGCCCGCCTGGGGCCCTCTCTCGACAGAAGATACACGACCCGGCCAGAGGACCCGAGCCGCGGACCCGACGGGCAATGCCGCGGACCCGCCGGGCGATGGTCTTCCGGGTTGGCCCGGTACGATGACGGCGTTGCGAGACATGCCACCGCTCCCGGACCGGATCGCCGATATCGTCGTTCCGCAGGACGGCGTCTCGGCCGCCACCTGGCGGTGGGCCCACCGCGCGCTGCCGGAGTACCTTCTCACGCATTCCGTCCGGGCCTACTGCTGGGGCGCTGCGATCGCGGCCGGGGAGGGGTGGACGTTCGACCGGCCGGTGCTGTGGACGGCGTCGCTCATGCACGATTTCGGCCTGACCCGGATCCCCAGGAACACCATGTGCTTCGAGGTCGAGGGTGCGGAGATCGGACGCCGCTTCCTCGAGCGCCACGGGATGCCTCATGACGATGCCGAGCGAGTCGCCGTCGCGATCATCCTCCACATGCAACCGTCGGTCACGCTCGACGACGGGGTCGAGGCGGTCCTGCTCGATCGGGCGACATCGCTGGATGTCCGTGGTGACGGCTACGCATTGGTCGACTCGGTCAGGCCGTTGGTGATGCGCGATTACCCGCGCCGGGCCTTCGATCGCCGGTTCCTGGACGCCATCACCCGCGAGGCGGCGATCCGCCCCACGTGCCAGAGCGCCCGGCTGCTCCAGCGGACCGGGCTCGCCGACTGGATGGCGCGATCACCGTGGGCGACCGACGCCACGACGTAACGCGGCCCGGATCAGGCCGTTCCGGTTGACCGGTGAGTGGCGCGGCGTCGCTCCCGGCCATCGACACGATTCAGAGCCGAAAGCCTCTACCGGCTCGGGGCCTCCGTCTCTACCGTTCTCCTGTCGCGTGTCCCTGCGGCCCCTGAAGACCGCTCGCTCGTCCCCACGCCTCTCGGCCGACCCGCCAAACGGTGGGCAAAGGGATAGGAGGGAAGCAGAGCGTGCCCAGGCTTCACGGTAGTCGGATTCTCCTGCTCCTAGCCATCTCCGGGCTCGTCATGTCCATGACCGCGCCCGGGGCGATCGCGGTGTCCCCGCGGTCGGACGATCCTACTGGCGGCCCCACGGTCGGCCGTGTCGACAACCTTCCGGATCCACTGAGCACGAAGCAGGCCGAGCTCAAGGCGGCCGCGCTGGAAGCCAAGCTCAACGGCAAGGCCCCGGACAAGGTCAAGGAAGTCGCCCGTGGCCAGTACGTCGAGCTGGCGCGCGAGGGTGAAGGAGAGATCTGGACCGTCCTCGGCGAGTTCAACGATCTCGCCCACAACAACCTGCCGGAACCGGACCGGGCCGTGAACAACACGACCATCTGGGTCCCGGATTTCAACCGCGATTACTACCTTGACCTGCTGTTCAACGGCGCTCCCGGCGCCAATTCGATGCACAACTTCTACATCGAGCAGTCGTCCAACCGATACACCGTCAACGGCGACGTCACGGACTGGGTCCCCGTCCCGGGGAACGGCTGTGACTATGACGACGGCGATCCGGGCCCCGGCGATGCGCAGCACGTCTGGCAGTTCCTGATCGACTCGGTCAACGGCTGGTACGCCGCCCAGATCGCGGCCGGGCAGACGCCCGCCCAGATCGACGAGTACCTCTCGAAGTTCGACGTCTGGGATCGGTACGACTACGACGGCGACGGCAACTTCGATGAGCCGGACGGTTACATCGACACCTTCCAGTCGGTCCACGCCGGCGAGGGGAACGAAGCCGGTGGCGGGACCCTGGGCGACTGCTCCATCTGGAGCCATAGCTGGTATGTCTACCCGGATACGACCGGGACGATTGGCCCCGATATCTTCAAGTACGGCGGCATCCAGGTCGGCAACAGTAGCTACTGGGTTGGCAAGTACACGATCCAGCCCGAGAACGGCGGCGTCGGCGTATTCGCCCACGAGTACGGTCACGATCTCGGCCTGCCCGACCTGTACGACACGGCCGGCGGCGAGAACGGGACCGGCTTCTGGACGCTCATGTCCTCCGGCTCGTGGATGGACGCAGGTGAGGACACCATCGGCAACATGTCCAGCCACATGGGAGCCTGGGAGAAGTTCCGGCTCGGGTGGCTGAACTACGAGGTTGCCTACGCGGGCAAGACGGCGAGCCTGAAGCTCGGTCCGATGGAGTCCAACACGAAGCAGGCCCAGGGCCTCTTTGTGATCCTTCCCAAGAAGTCCGTCGTGTCGAACATCGGGGCGCCGTATGCCGGCTCCCAGTACTACTACAGTGGCGCTGGCGACAACCTCAACAGCTTCATGTACAAGTCCTTCAACCTGGCGGCCGGGTCCACCCTGGCGGCGAAGGTCAAGTACAACATCGAGCTCGACTGGGACTACGCCTACCTCGTCTACTCGACCGATAACGGCGTCACCTGGACCCCGATCCAGACCAACCGGTCGTCGACGACGAGCCCGCATGGCCAGAACTTCGGCCAGGGAATCACGGGCGCTTCGGGCGGCTGGGTTGACCTCACCGCGAATCTTCCGGCCGGTAACGTCCTGCTGGGCTTCCGCTACTGGACGGACGTCAACACTGGCGGCTTCGGATTCATGGTCGACGACATCAATGTCACCGGATCCCCGACCGACGGAGCCGAGACCGATGCCGGCTGGACCTACAAGCCCACGACAGGCTTCCACGTCACCACCGGCACCGAGAGCGCGCTCTTCAACCAGTACTACGTGGCCGAGTACCGGACCTACAAGGGCTACGACTCCACCCTGAGCACCGGTCCGTACTTCTTCGGCTACGCGAACGATCCGGCCCTGGTCGACTACGTCGACCACTTCCCGTACCAGGACGGCCTGCTCATCAACTACTGGGACACGTCCCAGCGGAACAATCAGACGGCGGTGCACCCTGGGATGGGCTTGCTGCTGCCGATCGATGCCCACTATCAGACGCTGTACCGGGTCGACGGTCCGCGCTGGCGGAACCGGATCCAGACCTATGACTCGACGTTCACGTTTGCGCCGACGGAGGGCATCCCGAATGTCCACGTCAACAGCGTCTTGTCGCCGGTTCCGAGCCTGCCCGGCGTTTCGGTCTTCGACGACCGGACGCAGTACTACGACTCCGCCAATCCGCAGGGCAGCGTGATGAACCCCAACACGGGAACCCAGATCCGCATCCAGAGCATCAGCACGCAGGGCAGCTTCATGCAGGTGGAGGTCCGTCCGGCCAAGTAGCCCGACGCGATCGCGCCCCTGAAGGTGCGAGAAGGCCCCCGGCACCGCCGGGGGCCTTCTCAAAACGACTCGGTGGGGTCAGCTTCGCAGGTCGCTGTCGGCCCGGCCGCAGGTAGCCGCCCAATGCGGTGATCCACAGGACGACCGGGTAGACGATCCAGCGCTCGATGCCGCCGATCCCCAGACCGCTCATCCGGTCGCATGCCGTTGGGACCCCATGCCTGCCGGCTCGGTGGGTGGAGGTCGTGCGCGACGCGGGCCGAAGTACGGTTGGCGACGCGGCTGCCGACCGGCAGCGGCGTTGCCGCTGCCGGTCGCGACGTCGAGAACCCGCTCCGTCGAACGGACGTCCAGCGCCTCCATGATCAGCTCGGACGTGATCACGATCTGGGTGCCGATCATGTGGTAGTCGCCGCTCGCCCAGGTCGCCTGCTGGCGCTGCTTGATCGCAGCGAGATCCGGCGTCGCCGCCGGTGCCTGTGCAACGGTCATCTCGATCTCCTTTCCATGCCTTCACTGGATTGCCCGGGCAGGACGAAGGCTGGGGCCGACAGCGCGGCCCAACATGGGGAGGCTTCGGTATCTTTGGCGCTACCGGGTCTTTATTCGCGAGAGGACCGATGCGATCAACCGTGATGCAGTCACGTTCGGCGATGCCTGGCGGGTGGTTGACATGGCTGTGACCGCGACGGCCGACGTCATCGTCATTGGCGCCGGGGTGCAGGGCGCCAGCCTCGCGTTCCATCTCGCCCGACGTAGGACGAGCGTGCTCGTCCTGGAGCGTGCGTCCGTAGCAGCCGGGGCGACCGGCCGCTCATCCGGCTTCGTCCGGATGCATTACGACCTCGAGGTGGAATCGCGACTCGCCTGGGCGTCCTTCCCGTACTTCACCGAGTGGGCCGACCGGGTGGGGGAGGGCGATCCCGGCTTCGTGCGTACCGGGTTCCTGCAGCTCGTGCCGGCGTCGATCGCGGACGAGCTACGGGCGAACGTGGCGGCGCAGCAGCGGATCGGGATTCCGACCGAGGTCGTCGGGCCGGCAGAGGTGTCGCGCCTCGTGCAGGGGATCGCGATCGACGACGTCGTGGCGGCCGCCTACGAACCGCAGTCGGGCTACGCCGATCCGACCGGGACCGCCGGCGGCTTTCTGGCCGCCGCCCGCCGCGCCGGTGCCCGCTACACGAGCGGCCGCCAGGTGACCGCGCTCGTCGTCGACCGCGAACGGGTCGTCGGTGTGGAGACCGCGGACGGGCGATTCGAGGCGCCGATCGTCGTCATCGCCGGCGGTGCCTGGTCGGCTGAGCTCGCGGCGACGGCCGGCGTGAGCGTTCCCGTCCAGCCGTGGCGTCATGAGACCGCCTACTTCGGGCTGCCGGCGGGCCGGACGACGGACCTGCCGATCGTGATCGACCACACCCAGGAGATCTACTTCCGGCCCGAAGGCCACGAGATGCTGCTGGTCGGCCTGGAGGCCGGCAACGTCATCGGCGGCTCGCCGGATCGACCGATGGAAGCGCTCGATGGGTCGACCGTGGAGTCGATGATCGAACGGCTTTGCCGGCGCCTGCCGTGGATGGCGTCCGGGACGTTCCGCACCGCCCACGGCGGCCAGGACGGCATCACGCCCGATCAGCGGGCGATCCTCGGCCCTGTCGGCGCGGCCGGGCCCGATGGGCTGTGGCTCGCCTGCGGCTTCTCCGGCACCGGCTTCAAGACCGCGCCGGCGGTGGGTGCGTCGCTCGCGGAGTGGATCCTGGACGGTCGGCCATCGATGGTCGACGTCCGGCCGTTTGCGCTGTCCCGTTTCGCAGAGGGGCGACCGCTCGTCGGCGAGCACCCGTACGAGGCGCTGTGGCGTTGACGGACGCTCGGTCCTCGATCAGGGGCCGGGCGAGCGTGAGCAAGGAGGGACGGATGCCGGCATCGACCATCGACGAGTACCTGGAGGGCGTGCCCGAAGACAAGCGCCTCGCGCTCGAGCGACTCCGCGAGCAGATCCGGGCTGCCGCTCCGGACGCCGTCGAAGTGATCAGCTACGGTGTGCCCGGGTTCAAGCTCGATGGGCGCTATCTCGTCGGCTTCAGCGCCGCGAAGGCGTTCTGCTCGTTCTATCCCGGTCGGGCGCCGATCCTGGCGCATGCGGACGAGCTCAGGGGCTATCGCGTCCTCAGAGGAACGATCAGCTTCCAGCCCGATCACCCGCTCCCGCCGGACCTCGTAACGAGAATCATCCAGGTGCGGATCGCGGAGCACCGTGCCGGCTGACGGCCTCGCTTCCCGGGAACGCGAAGACAAGGCTCGCCGGGTCCGCACAGGCGGGTTGCTCGCCCGGTCCTGCATCGAGCCACGCGGACGCGCATGATCGACGCATGGAAGCCTCGCCACTGCGGGTCGTCATCGCGGAGGACTCGGCGCTCATCCGCGAGGGCATCGCCCGGCTGATCCAGGAGTCCGGCGGCACGGTCGTGGCGAAGGTCGGCGACGGGCCGTCGTTCGTCGAGGCCGTCGTCGCCCACCACCCGGACGTGTCGGTCGTGGACGTCCGGATGCCGCCGACCCAGCGCGACGAGGGACTGCGGGCGGCGATCGAGGCGCGCCGGCGGGTGCCCGGCACCCCCGTCCTCGTGCTCAGCCAGTACGTCGAGCGGCAGTACGCGACGGAGCTGCTCGCCGACCGCGCGGGCGGTGTCGGCTACCTGCTCAGGGACCGTGTCGGCGACATCCGGGAGTTCATGGACGCCCTGCGGCGCGTCGCCCGTGGCGGGACCGCGCTCGATCCTGAGGTCGTCGCGCAGCTGATGGTTCGGCAACGAGGCGACGACCCGCTCTCCACGCTGACGCCCCGCGAGCGGGAGGTCCTCGCAGCCATGGCCGAGGGCCGGACGAACCTGGGCATCGCCACGCTGCTCGGAATCACGGAAGGCGCGACGGAGAAGCACATCAGCAGCATCTTCGGCAAGCTCGAGCTGCCGGACACGCAGAACGACCACCGGCGCGTGCTGGCGGTGCTGACCTACCTGGGTTCCTAGGTCGCCGGCGCGGTCCAGTAGGTCTGCGGTGTGGCCCAGGCCGCCACCGGAAGCTCGGCGCGCACGAGGGTAGGCCCGCCCGCCGGGCTGGACACGGTGAAGGTTCCGTCCACTCCGGCGACGCGTCCCGCGAGACCCGCCAACCCGCCGCCCGGCTCGACCGTTGCGCCGCCAGACCCGTCGTCCCAGACCTCGACGATCAGCCGCGAGCCCTCCCGGCGGCAGCGTACCTCGCCATGCTGGGCGCCGCTGTGCTTGGTCATGTTGGTGAGTGCCTCGGCGGCGACGAAGTACGCCACCCGCTCGATCGCCGGAGGCAGCCGCTCGCCGGGCGGTAGGTCACTGTGGACCGCGGTCGGCACCGGGCCCCGGGCCGAGATGGAGCCGATGGCCGCTACCAGCCCGCGATCGAGCAGGATCGACGGGGCGATCCCGCGAACGAGGTCGCGCAGCTCGGCAAGCGCCTGGTGAGCCTGCTCCTGCCCGTCCAGGACGAGCTGCCTGGCGGCCGCGGGATCGGTGTCGATCCGCTCGCTCGCCAGGCCGAGGTCGATCGTCAGCATGATCAGCCGCTGCTGGGCGCCGTCATGAAGGTCGCGCTCGATCCGGTGCAGCTCGCTCGCCTCGACGTCGAGGACCGCCGAGCGGCTCTCCCTGAGGGTCTCCACCTGCCGCCGCAGCTCGCGGCTCTCGGACGTGCACAGCAGGCCGGCGACGACGGCGCGGTGGAGGGCCATGACGAGCTGCGAGATCGAGGCGGCGACCGGCAGCAGCAGGGCGCCGACGATGGTGCGGACGACGATGACCGGGGCGTCATGCCCCGACAACGGGCCGAGGAGGTCCGGCAGGCCCGAGCCGGCGATCGCGTCGTACCAGATCGGCATCGTGAGCAGCCAGAGGGAGAGCGCCCAAACCGTCAGGACGACGGAGAACTCGATGATCGAGAGCGGCAGGTTGACGGCGACGTAGAGCACGTCACGCCAGCGGTTCTCGTCGGCGAACTCGGCCTTGAG
>Ga0153915_10004233_pt1 | contig 13198 bp, 14 predicted proteins | sample Opewatmetagenome_2_FD_107003 | JGI IMG/M metagenome (GOLD analysis project Ga0153915, IMG submission 107003) | Freshwater wetland microbial communities from Ohio, USA - Open water 3 Core 3 Depth 3 metaG | ecosystem: Environmental > Aquatic > Freshwater > Wetlands | place: USA: Ohio, Lake Erie... | reverse complement strand
TTGGCCGTCCGGTCCACCAGCGCCCGCCCGGACCCGGTCATCACCACGACCTCGCCGGTGCTCCGCTTGAAATACGTGATGTCCATGTAGCCGCTCAGCGTGTTGAGCGCGCGATCGCGTTGGTCCTCGAGGTCGGAGGTGTCGTTCCCGGTCGCCTTGCCTTCGGCGATCTGGACGTTGAGGGTCTGGATGCTGTCCAGCTGGGTGTTGATGTCGTTGACCGCGGCGCCGATGTCCTGGTCGGCCTGGGCGCGCATGGTCTGAAGCTTGGCCGAATTGTCCTGCAGTTGCCGGGTCAGCGTCTGCGCCGCTTCGGTCACCTGGATGCGCGAGGATACGTCCTCGGGCGTCACGGCCAGCGCCTGGTAATTCGCCGCCAGGGTGGCAAGCTCGCCGCTCAGCGACGTGTTCGTTTGCGGCGATCCGAACAGGTTCTGGAGCTGCTTGAAATAATCGTCCGTGGCCTGCGAAGCCCCGACATTGCCGCCGGACGAGCGGAGATCTTTCAGCAGCGATTCATCGACGGTTCGCGAAATCGCCGAAATATCGACGCCCGCACCCTGGCCGGCGATCGTGAGCGCCTGCTGTTGGACGACCTTGCGCGAATAGCCCTCGGTGTTGACGTTCGACACGTTCTGCGCCGTGACGTCGATCGCACGCTGGGTGGTCTCCAGCCCGCTGATGGCGTTGAGCAATGCGATGTTGAGGGACATCGGCGCGGAGCCTGCTACAGCCTGCGGTCCAAAGTGACCGAGACCGCGCCCTGGGCGATGCGCATGCGCGCCGGCGCGCCGGTCGAGGCGTAGGAGCCCCGCGCGTTGCGCCGCTCGGTGACCGCTTCGACGATCGCCTTGATGAGCCGGTCATGTGCCGTGCGCGCGGCGGTCAGCCGGCGCAGGTTTTCCGCCGCCGCCTGGTCGAACAGGCGCGCCGCGGCGACCAGCTCTTCGCGCAGCGCCGGAGCGACCGCGTTCAGCGCGGCGGGCTCGGCCGCGAGCGCCCGCACCGCCGTTTCGTAACTGGCGGCGAGCGCTGCCTTCTCCTTTTGCAGCGCCTCGACCTCGCTCACGCGCATGCCGTCCAGAAGCTCGCTCTCGCGCCGCATCAGCGCGACGAGTTGGCTCGTGGTCCGGATCAGCGATTCGATATCCGGCGGGGCGTCGGTGGTCATGGAACCTCCTGCGTCTTCAGAATGCCTTGCGCGAGGCTGTGGGCGAGCCCGATGCCGCCGCGCTTGGCCATGGCCTTTCCGTACTCGCTGACCATCATGGTGCGGTAAATGCTCTCGGCCTGGCCGCCGCCGAATATGCCGTCGGTTTTGATGCCGTCGAACATTGGCTGGATCATCTGCGAGATGAACACGGCCTCGTATTCTTCCGCGGCCTGCTTTACGCGCGCGAGATCGCGCGTATTGACGATGCGCGGAAGCATCGGCTTCGACGCCGCATCGACGGCGCTGCGAAGCGAGGCGGGGGAATCGGTCATCACATCACCTCGATCTCTGCCTGCAGCGCGCCTGCGGCTTTGATGGTCTGCAGAATGGTGATCATGTCGCGCGGTCCGACCCCGAGCGCGTTCAGCGAGTTCACGAGCTCCTGAAGGCTGACGCCGCTGGTCTGGACCATGGCCATCTGGCGCCCGGGGCTTTCATCGACCTCGATCTTCGTGCGGTCGACGGTTTGCGTGGTGCCTCCGGTCGAGAACGCCTCGGGCTGCGAGACTTGCTTGCTTTCGGTGACCCGCACGGTCAGGTTGCCCTGGGCGATCGCGATCGTCGAGATGCGCACGTTCTCGCCCATGACGATCACGCCGGAGCGTTCGTCGATCACGACGCGCGCGGCCTGGTCGGGATCGACCAGGATCTGCTCGATGTCGGTGAGCAGGCCCACCGTGCCGCCGGGACGGTCCGGCGGAATGGTGAGCTGGACGGTGCCGGGATCGAGCGGGACCGCGGTGTTGCCGCCTACTTGCCGATTGATGGCGATGGCCATGCGCCGGGCGGTCGTGAGGTCGGGGTTGCGCAGCGAAATGCGCAGCGAATGGAGATCGGCGAGGCGGAATTCCATCTCGCGTTCGACGATCGCGCCGTTTGCGATGCGGCCATTGGTCGGAATGTTCTTTGTCACGGTCTGGGCATTGCCTTGGGCCGTGAAGCCGCCGACGGTGAGCTGGCCCTGCGCGACGGCATAGACCTCGCCGTCGGCGCCCAGGAGCGGCGTCACCAGCAGCGTGCCGCCCTGCAGGCTCTTCGCGTCGCCGAGCGCCGCCACCGAGACGTCGATGCGCGTGCCATGCCGCGAAAATCCCGGAAGCGTGGCGGTCACCATCACCGCGGCGACGTTCGCGGTTTTCAGCTGCGCGATCGCGTCTCGGGTATTGACGCCCAGCCGCTCCAGCATGCCGACGAGGCTTTGGCGCGTGAATGCCGAGTTGTTAAGCGTGTCGCCGGTGCCGTTCAGGCCGACCGCCAGCCCGTAGCCGATCAGGATGTTGCTGCGGATGCCTTCGAAGTCCGCGATGTCCTTGATGCGCGAGGCGGCCTCGGCCGACGGCGCGAGGCAGCCGATGACCATCGCCGCGGCCGCCACGGCGCCGGCATGCCGCCGCATGGTGCGGAGGGTCGGGAGGGGAATGAACCGTATCATCTGGTCGTTGCAACAGCTTTTGATCCGTAAATTACCTTGCGAGATTCATGCCAACTGACGCCCCCGCGGGTTGCTTTGGATTTCAACGAGTTGCCGGATGCCGGCGCGAACCGCGCAGCGGCGTGGCCGGCAAAGCTTGCCCAGTGCGCGGCAAGGATTGCCCTCGACCGACGATTTCGCGTCGGCCCGGCCGGCGCCGTTAATCGCTTGTTAAGCGCGCTGCGCGCAACTATCGGCCCATGAAAATCACGCAGGCAGATCTCCGGCCGCCGGCTCTCCGGCGCGTCGAAGGTGCCCGCCATGCAGGGTCCTCCGCGTTCGCCGCCGAGCTGGCGGCAGAGGAGCCGGCGCGCCCTGGCGGCTCCGCTCCGGCCGGGCTGGTCGACGCGCTGCTCGCGGCGCAGGAATTGCCCGACGAGCTGACCGAGCGCCGCAAGGCGCGGCGGCGCGGCGAGACGATGCTTGAGCAACTCGACGACATTCGGCTTGGCCTGCTTTCCGGTACGATCCCGGCCGGGCAGCTCGCCAAGCTCGCCCGCGTCGTGCGCGAGCAGCGCGACCAGGTCATGGACCCGCGGCTCCGTGAAATCCTCGGCGAGATCGAACTCCGCGCCGCGGTCGAGCTCGCGAAACTCGGTGTGGACGCCGAAGCCTAAGCGCTTGCCGCGGCGTCGTGCGTTCAGATAGTTTGCGGCCCGCAAATCATCGAGATCGCGCGCAGTCCAATGTCAGTAAAGCTCCCGCCGGGCTATCGTCCGTCCGACAAAGAACCGTTCATGAACGGCCTCATGCGGGAATATTTCCGTCAGAAGCTGCTGCGCTGGCGCGACGAAATCCTGCAGGAACAGAACGGCATGCTCGCGCAGTTGCAGGCGGAATCGCTTGCCGCCCCGGATGCCGCCGACCGCGCCGCCGCGGAAACCGATCGCTCGATCGAGCTGCGCGCGCGCGAACGCGAGTTCAAGCTGCTGGCGAAAATCGACGCGGCGCTGCGCCGCATCGAAAACGGCACCTACGGCTATTGCGAGGAGACCGACGAGCCGATCGGCATCGCGCGGCTCGAAGCGCGGCCGATCGCGACCCTGTCGATCGAGGCGCAAGAACGGCACGAGCGATCGGAGCGCACGCATAGCGAGGACTGAGCGCCGCACCGCCGCTAGAACGGCAGCAGTACGTCGAACAGCTGCGAGCCATAGCGCGGCTGCTGCACATCGGTGATCAGGCCGCGGCCGCCATAGGCGACCCGCGCCTCGGCGATCTTGTCGAACGTGATCGTGTTGTCGGACGCGATGTCCTCCGGCCGGATGACGCCGGCGATCTGCAGATCGCGGACCTCGAAGTTGACCCGCACCTCCTGCCGCCCCTGCACCACCATGTTGCCGTTCGGCAGCATCTGCGTGATGACCCCCGCGACCTTCAGCTGGATTGCCTCGGCGCGCGCGATCGAGCCGGCGCCGTCGGAGCCGGTTTGGCTGCTCGTGTCGATCAGGTTGCTCGGGTTGATCGCATTCGGCAGGATGCGGTTGAAGCTCGCTTCATAGCCCAGCAGGGCGCTGACGCCCATGTTCTCGGTATTGTTGCGCGAGCGCTTGGTCTCGTTGTTCACCGTCGCCGAGTCGTTGATGGTGATGGTGATGGTGATGATGTCGCCCACATCGGCGGCGCGCTGGTCGCGGAAGAACGCACGCGCGCCCGGACGCCACAGCGCGTTGGCCTCGCGGACGGCCGTCCGCGGCGCCGGCATGGGCATCGATACCGGCCGATAGGTGGGCGCCTGGGTCGGGTTCTGGATGTTGGTCAGCGGCGGCGTCTCGCCGATCTCGGTCAGACGCGTGAAGACGTTGCAGGCTCCCAGGCCCGACGCCGCGAACATGATGCCGGCGACGCGAAGGAACGTGACGGCGGTGCGAATTTGCATGGAGTTTCTCACCGCACGACAGTGGTGGGGGCGGTGACCCGCGCGGCGCCGGCCGCGGTAACCACCGCCTCGATCGTGCGGCTGCTTTGGGTGTTCAGGATGCGGATGGTTTCGCCCTTGGAACCGTCGTCGAGCGCTTGGCCCTTGGCGGTCAGGAGAAGACCGGGCGACTCCAGCACCATGGTGACGATCGAGCCCTTGGTCACCAAGATCGGCGCACGCACGTCGGAAACCAGGACCGGCTCGCGCTCGCGCAATGGCCGGCGCGGCGTCTGGCCGACCAGCGCGCGGGTCTCCAGCACGGCTTCCTGGTTCACCTGGTTGGCGGCGACGGAAATCATCGCCACGTCGCTCGCCTTGATGATGTCGCCCGGCAGCATGCGGCGTGTCAGGACGGGGACCGGCGTGAGCGGGATGACGCGGCCGTTGACCTGGACGAGCGTGCTCGAGCTTTCGCCGGTGGCGAGCGCGAGCGTAGCGGTGAAATAGCCGCTGCGCGCGTCCTCGCTGAGGCCGCGCACCGTGATCGGGTCCGGGTTCGACATCGCGGCGTATAACTTGAGCCCGCGGTTGGCGAGTTCGACCTTGTTTCCCTGCGGATCGGCGGACATCGCCGACAGGATCTTCTGCTCGATCTCCGGGGCATCGATCGGTCTGCCCGCCCGCTCCACGACCGCATGCTCGAATCGACTCGTCGGAGTCCATGCCACGTCGTGCGCGAGCGCGATCGCACGCAGCCGGTTGGCATCGTAAACGTCGCGCCGGCCGGGGAGGGGAGCCTGCCCAACGACCGTATCCGCCCCCGGCCCGCTCACGTCGAACAGATCGCTGAGCCGGACCACATCGCCGTCGACCGTCGCCGATTCGCGCGTCGTCGCGGCGTGTGCCTCGCTTGCCACGACGATGACGACGATCAGGGAAACCAGCAGGCGGATCATGGCTACTGGATTCGGGTGAGGGTCTGCGACATCTGATCCGATGTCTCGATCACCCTGGAGAGCATCTCATAGGCGCGCTGCGCGGTGATGAGGCTGGTGATCTCCTCCACCGCGTTGACGTTCGCGGTCTCGACATAGCCTTGCAGCAGCGTGCCGTAGCCGACCGCACCGGGCTTGCCGACGGTCGCCGTGCCCGACGCAGGCGTCTCCAGGTACAAATTGCTGCCCGTCGCCTCGAGGCCCGCCTCATTGGGAAACACCGCGAGGTCGAGCTGGCCGACCGTGGTCGGCGTCACCGTCCCGTCGATCTTGGCGAGCACCTGGCCGCTCGCGTTGATGGTCACGCTGGTTGCATTGTTCGGAATCGTCAGTCCCGGCTGCACGATGAAACCGTCCGTCGTCACGATCTCGCCGGTCGGGCTCAGCTGGAAATTGCCGGCGCGGGTGTACGCGGTCTGATTGTTGGGCAGCTGCACGCGGAAATAGCCTTTTCCTTGCACTGCGATGTCGTACGTGTTGTTGGTCGACACCAAGTTGCCCTGCTCGGTGATGCGATAGACCGAGCCGAGCCTGACGCCGATGCCGAGCTGAATTCCGGACGGAACGATCGTACCGGAGTCGGTCGAATTGGAGCCGACGCGCAGGAAGTCCTGGTACAGCAGGTCCTGGAATTCCGCGCGCTGACGCTTGAAGGCGGTCGTGTTCATGTTGGCGAGGTTGTTCGAGATCAGCTCGACGTTGAGCTGCTGCGCCAGCATGCCGGTTGCCGCGATGTTCAACGAACTCATTTAGGCTCCTAACCCTTGGTGAGAGTGTCGATCGTCTTGAGCTGGCGATCGTGCTCGGTGTCGATCAGCTTCTGCGCGCCCTGATACATGCGCAGCGCCGTCATCATGGCCGTGATCTCGAGGATGGGCTTGACGTTGGAATCTTCCAGCATGCCCTGGACGATTTGGGCGGAGCCCGCCTTGGACGCCGTCGCATTCGGATCCGCGGTGTAGAGCGTGTTGCCGGCATACTTGAGCTGCTGCTGATTGTTGAAGGTGACGATGCGCAGCCTGCCGCGCGGTTGGCCGTCGGCAAGCACGGTCCCGTCGCCTGCGAACGTGATCTTGGTGTCGCTGGGCTGGAACGTGATCGGCGTGGAGGTGTCGCTCAGGACGGGTTGACCCTGGCTGGTCACCAGGCGGCCGAGCGCGTCGAGCGCGAAATGACCGTTGCGCGTGTATTGCTCGCCCTGCTGCGTGCCGACGGCGAACCATCCGTCGCCGTGAATCGCGAGATCGAGCGGATTCTCGGTCCTGGTAAAGCTGCCTTCCTGCATGTCGCGCAGCGATGCGACGTCGCGGACGAACGAAAGCGGCGGCTGGCCCGGAGCGCGCGCCAGATGTTCGGCGAACATCATCGTCTCGCCCTTGAACGCAGGCGTCGTCGCATTGGCCAGATTGTTGGCAATCACCTCCATCTGGCGATCGACAACGGACTGGCGCGACAGCGCGATGTAGAGCGAATTCTCCATGGCCGCGAACGGACACTCTTCGGTTCACCGGAGCCGACCGGACGGTCTGCCCCGGGCTGTTCAATGCAGGTTTCGTGCCAACCCGCCGGTCGCGCAAAATCAATGACTTAAGCGGGGTTGCCGGACGCGGTGTAGGCATAAACGGCGCGGGCTTCGGCACTTTCCCGGCAATTCCTGCCGCCCGGCCAACTAAGGTCAACGAGTTCTTAACCGCCGGCGCCTAAGGTTCGTGTTGCGCCGGCATTCACCGGCGCGACCGCAAAAATCGCGAGGGTCAACAACCGTGGCGGAAAAGCCGAAGGACGCAGCTCCCCCGGAAGACGAAGTCGAGGGCGCAGCCGACAGCGAAGCCGGGGCCGAGGGCGAGGACCAGGCCGACGGCAAGAAGAAGAAATTCAAGCTCCCGTCCAAGAAGCTGATGATCTTGGTCGGCGCGCCGCTGCTGGTTCTCCTCCTGCTCGGCGGCGGCGCATACGTGATGGGTTTCATCGGCGGCGGCGAAAGCGCCGCAACCGCGGCAAAAGAGGCCGAGAAGAAGCCGGAAAAGACGGTCTTCTACGATCTCCCGGAATTGCTGGTTAATCTCAACAGCGCCGGCCGGCGGACCAATTTTCTCAAGATCACGGTCAGTCTCGAGGTCGGGAGCGAATCCGACATCCCGAAGATCGACGCCGTGAAGCCGCGTATCGTCGACAGTTTCCAGGTCTATTTGCGCGAACTCAGGCTCGATGACCTGCGGGGCTCCGCGGGCGTGTACCGGTTGCGCGAAGAGCTCCTTGCGCGGGTGATGGCGTCCGCCCAGACGGCGCAGGTCAAGGACGTGCTGTTCAAAGAAATGTTGGTGCAATAACGTGGCCGATCAGACCAACCTAACCGCCGAAACCACGGAGCCGAGCAAGGCCGAGCAAGAAGCCGCTGCCGCATGGGAAGCCGGCGCCACCGCGGCAACGGCCGATCCGAATCTGGACGGCAGCGCCAATCGCATTCTCAATCAGGACGAGATCGATAGCCTGTTGGGCTTCAACGAAGGCGGCGACGGCGATTCGGGCCGCGCCGGCGTGCAGGCGATCATCAATTCGACGCTCGTATCCTACGAGCGCTTGCCGATGCTCGAAATCGTGTTCGACCGGCTGGTGCGGCTGCTGTCGACCTCGTTGCGCAATTTCACGTCGGACAATGTCGAGGTCTCGCTCGACAAGATCACCGCGCTGCGGTTCGGCGATTATCTGAACTCGATTCCGCTGCCGGCGATGCTCGGCGTGTTCAAGGCGGAGGAGTGGGACAATTTCGGGCTGATGACCATCGAATCGTCGCTGATCTATTCGATCGTCGACGTGCTGTTGGGCGGCCGCCGCGGCCAGTCGCAGCTTCGCATCGAGGGGCGGCCCTACACCACGATCGAGCGCACCCTCATCGAACGGATGACCCACGTCATCCTCAACGATCTTTCCGCCGCCTTCGATCCGCTCGCATCGGTCACCTTCCGGTTCGATCGGCTCGAGACCAACCCGCGCTTCGCCTCGATCGCCCGCCAGGCGAATGCGGTGATCCTCGGCAAGTTCCGCATCGATATGGAGGATCGCGGCGGGAAAATGGAGTTGTGCCTTCCCTACGCGACATTGGAGCCGGTCCGTGAACTGCTCCTCCAGATGTTCATGGGCGAAAAGTTCGGCCGCGATTCGATCTGGGAAACCCACCTTGCCAACGAGCTGTGGCAGACCGACGTCCAGATCGAGGCCGTGCTCGACCAGATTCAGATGTCGCTGAACGACGTGCTCAGTCTGCAGGTCGGCAGCCGCATTCTCCTCAACGCGCACGCCGAATCGCCGGTCGAGCTGCGCTGCGGGGAAGCCGCGCTGTTCGTCGGCAAGATGGGCCGCAAGGACGGAAACATCGCCATCCGGGTCGAGAACAAAGCGCCCAAGTCCAAGAACAAGAAAGCGCTATGACGGACGCAACTATCGCGCTTATCGGCGATCTCCTGGTCGCGCCGCTGCTCGCGGCGGTGATTTATTACGCCATGCGGCTGCACCGTCGGCTTGAATTGCTCCGCGCCGAGCAGAAGCAGCTCAACGAGCTGCTCGGGCAATTCGCTTCGGCCGCGGAGCGCGCCGATCAGGCGACCGCGAAGCTGAAGTCGACCGGCGTCGACACCGACAAATCGGTGCGCGCGTTGATTGCGCGGGCGGAATCGATGCGTGATGAGCTCGCCTTCCTGATCGACCGCGCCGACCACGCGTCTGCGAAGATCGGCGAAGTCGCGCGCCCCGCCGTGGCGCCGGCGCCGAAGCGGCCATTGCCGGAGCCGCCGGAAGACGATTCCGAGCCGGCGCCGCTTGCCGTCCGCTCGGACGCCGAACGCGATTTGATCCATGCAATCAGGCGCGCCCATGGCGGACGCTGAACCCGCCCGCCGCGTCCGGTTGCTGCCGGCGATCGTCTGCGCCGCGGCGCTGCTGCTCGCAGCCCGGCTCGTCAATCTGTGGGACAGCGTGGTGATCGCCGCGGAGCCGGCCGCGAGCACGCAGGCAAAAGACGCGAAGCCGGCCGGCGGTCCGGCAAATCCGGCGCCCGGCGCGAAGCCCGCGGAGCCGGACAAGACGCAGCCGGCGAAGCCGAAAGCGGAAGGCGCGACGCGCTCGTTCGATCCCGCGGCGGCGACCGAGGCGGAGCTCGACGTCCTGCAACGCCTCTCCGCGCGCCGCGAAGAGCTCGATCGGCGCGCGCGCGATCTCGATGCCCGCGATGCGCTGCTCAAGGCGGCCGAGCAGCGGATCGACGGCAAGATCGCCGAAATGAAGAAAATCGAGGAAACCGTCAACGCGTCCCTCAAGAAGCATGAGGAAGAGCGGGATGCGCAGCTCCGCAGCCTGGTGAAAATCTACGAGACCATGAAGCCCAAAGAGGCGGCGCGCATCTTCGAGCAGCTCGACATGCCGATCCTCCTGGACGTCGTTTCCCGCATGCGCGAGGCGAAGGCCGCGCCGGTGATCGCAAATCTCGAGCCCGATCGCGCGAAGGAGCTGACCGCGGAGCTCGCCAAGCGCCGCCAGCTGCCCGATACGCCGGTCACCAACTAAGCGTCTCGGCCATGCGCCATGCGATGCAGGTAGAGCGGCGGCGCGATCCCGTCTCGATGCCCCTGCCGGGCATCGGCTTCAGGCTGTCGTCGTTGCTTTTCGTTCTGCTGGCGGCGGGGTTGCTGTTCGCGGCGGCCGACGCCATCGCCGCCGCGGCCGATACGCTCGCGGTTCGCATCGGCCGCCATGAAAATTCCGCGCGCGTCGTGTTCGAGTGGCCCCAGCCGGTGGATTATCGCCTGCAGCGGAACGGCGACTCCGTGACGCTCGAATTCGCGCGCACCGCCAAGTTCGATGCCGACAGGCTCTCGCGCAACCTGCCGCCGCAGATCGTGTCGTTGCGCGGCGAGGCCGGGGACGAGGGGCTGCGCGTCACGCTCGTGACGGCATCCGGTGCTTCGGTCCACGAGAGCCGGTACGGCGCGAAGGTCGTTCTCGACATCGCCCAATCCGCGCCGCCGCGCGCGGACGCGGCCAAGCCGGCGCCGCCCGCGGACGCGGCCAAGCCGGCCTCGCCCGCGGTCAACCCGAAGAAAATGCCGATCAGGCTCGCGCCGCCGAGCGAAGCAAGCACGCGGCCCGCCCCGCCGATGAAATCGGGCGACGGCGTCGGGCGCATCGCGCAGAAAGATGTCGTGCCGCTGGCGGCGGCCGCACGGAGCGCGCCGGCGCCGACCCCCGCGTCAGCGCCTGTCCAAGCCGCCGCGCCGCCGTCCGGCCCGCCGCCGCTGGTCGGCGTCGACGTCTGGCGTGCCGGGGAGCGGATCGTGATCCGATTCGACTGGCGCAGCGATGTCGCGGCGGCGGTATTCGCGCGCAACGGCAAGATGTGGATCGCGTTCGATGAACCGGCCCGGATCGACATGGGCGGCATCCAGGTGATCGGCCGCAATGTGCTGGGCGGGGCGCGTCAGCTGCCGATGGATGGAGCATCCGTGGTGTACGCCGCGATCGACGGTCAGTGGAGCGCGGAGGTGAAGCGCGACGGCTTGGCATGGATCGTCGAGCTGGCGCCCGGCCCGATGGCGGCCGCCGACGCCCTGGACATTCGCGCGAAGCCCGGCCCAAGCGGGCTCGAGGCGGTCGTTCCCGCGGAGGAATCGGGTCGGCCGCTCCGCGTGATCGATCCGGAAAGCAACGATGCGATCGAGGTGATTCCGCTCCATACCGAGACCGGCGCGATCGCAAGGCGTTCGCTGATCGATTTCGACGTGTTGGCGAGCCTCCAGGGCATCGCCATAAAGCCGAACGTCGAGAAGGTGACGCTGCGTGTCACCAGCAGCGATATCACGGTCTCGCGCGACGGCGGCCTCAGGATGAGTTCGCCGGTCGCCGTCGCGGCGCATCGCGCCACGCCGAACGGCATGAAGCCGCGACTCTTGAACCTTGCGGCGTGGGCGGCCGAGAACGAGCCCTACAACGCGCAGCGCATGAAAATGCAGCAGGCCATCATCAAGGCGAACGGCGGCGACAAGGAAGCCGCGCGGTTCGCCTTCGCGCGGTTCTTCCTCGCCCGTGGCCGCGCCGCGGAAGCGCTCGGCGTGCTTGGCGAAATCGTCCGGTTGAAACCGGAGGCCGAAGCGACGCCGGAGATACTCGCGCTTCGCGGCGCCGCGCACTTGCTTCAGGGCGAGTATGGCGAGGCGCTGGCCGATCTCGCCGGCCCGAAGCTGAACGAAGTGCCCGAGATCGAGCCGTGGCGCGCGATGCTCGCAGCGGCGCGCGGCGCGTGGCAGGACGCGTTCAATCGCTTCGAAGGGTCGGACGGGCTCATCGCGCAATATCCGGCCTGGCTTGCCGGCCGGATCGGACTGGTCGCCGCCGAGGCCGCGTTGGTGGCGAAGGAAGTGGACGTTGCCCGCGCCCGCCTTGCCGCGCCGCAGATTGCGAGCCTGACCGGACCGCAGGGCTACAACGCGGACGTTCTGCGCGGCTACCTTCTCAAGATATCCGGCGATACCGAGCGGGCCAAGAAGGTCTGGCAACGCGTCGCGCGCGAAGGCGACCGCCTGAGCCGCGCCAAGGCGCGTTTTGCCGAGACCGACACGCTGTACGTACAGGGCGCGATCGACGTGCGCACCGCCATCGAGCGGCTGGAGAAGCTCACCTTCGCCTGGCGCGGCGACGTTTTCGAGTTCGACCTGTTGAACCGGCTGGCCGCGCTGAAGGCAAGCGCGCAGGATTACCGCGGCGCGCTGGCCGCGCTCCGCAACGCCGTCAGCTATTTCGATTCGGTCTATGGCGCACAGGCATCGGCCGCCGAAATGAATGAGCAATTCCGCCGCCTGTTTCTCGACGGCGGCGCGGATGCCATGTCGCCGATCGCCGCACTCGGTCTGTTCGACGAGTTCCGCGAGCTGGTGCCGGCGGGCAAAGACGGCGACGAGATGATCAGCAAGCTCGCCGACCGGCTGGTGGCCGTCGATCTGCTCGACGAAGCGTCGAGCCTTCTCGAGCGCCAGATGAGCATCCGGCTCGCCGGCGTCCAGAAAGCGGAGGTCGGCGCGCGTCTTGCGTCGATCCGGCTCGCTGCCCGCCGGCCCGGGGAGGCGATCGGCGCGCTTGCCGGCAGCGACGAGCCCGACCTGCCCGACGATCTCGTGCATCGGCGCACGCTGTTGCGGGCGCGCGCGGAAGGCAGGCTCGGCCATACCGAGGCCGCGCTCGGCCTGATATCGGGCGATGCATCGCACGATGCCGACGCCATTCGGCTCGAGGTGTATTGGAAGAAATCGATGTGGCGCGAGGCCGCTTCCGTGTTCGCCGGCTGGATGAAGGACGCCGACCCGGAAAAGCTCGACGATGCCAAGGCGCGCCTCGTGCTCAACTGGGCGGTGGCTTCGGCGCTTGCCGGCGACCAGGCCGGATTGAACGCGCTGCGCACGCGCTTTGCCGCGCGCCTCGCCGCCGGACCATACAGCAAGATGTTCAAGACGATCGTCGGCGATGGCGGTGCGCCGCCGCCGGACTACCGCGCGCTCGCCAAGCAGGTTGCCGACCTCGACACGCTGAACGGCTTCATGGCCAGCTACCGCGATACATCGGGCAAGCCCGTCCTCAGCGCCGTGCAGTAGCCGCGCTTCCTCACGATGTCGTCG
>Ga0153915_10004232_pt1 | contig 13199 bp, 10 predicted proteins | sample Opewatmetagenome_2_FD_107003 | JGI IMG/M metagenome (GOLD analysis project Ga0153915, IMG submission 107003) | Freshwater wetland microbial communities from Ohio, USA - Open water 3 Core 3 Depth 3 metaG | ecosystem: Environmental > Aquatic > Freshwater > Wetlands | place: USA: Ohio, Lake Erie... | reverse complement strand
CGGGTTAGGTTTCCAGGCTGGCGGATTTTTCGAAGGATCTGTCAGCAGGAACCCGAAGACATTGGTTTTTGCCGATTCGACAGTCTCCGCCAGATTCAAGAATGCAAAGGTCCAGAGGTTTTCTTCAAGCGCCGCACCCATACGATCGGCATCCCAAATAGCTGCATAGAAGGTTCCGGGGCCCACCCTGCGGGTTTCCGGGGTATATAATCTGGCGTCCCAATCATAACTGATATTAGCTTCAGTAATGGCTAATGGCGTTCCCGGGCGAGCATGTTCGGCGATAACGGCCTTAAGATCATGGACTAACTGCCGGAACCGGTCAACATCTGTGAGAGCGCCCTCAGCGGTGAGATCACGGGCAGCGTATCCATAGTGATGGACACTGACAATATCGATGTAGTCCTTGCATTCATCGAGCATCGGAGTCAGCCAGTCATTACCCGGGTAGTACCTCCAGCCCAGTTCGGGCCCCACGAATTTAATCTCAATGCCGCTGTTGGCTGCGATATTGGCATCCTTCATAGCCTGTGCATAGGATTTGAAGATCGCTGCATATTGAGACACGTTTGTAACGGGGTAGTTTGTTTTGAAGAACTGATCATATATGTCCACTTCCATGCCGATGGTCCAGTACTTAACACCGTACTTCCGGGTACTGTTGAGGTAGGTGACAATATTCGCTGCCCCCTGTGCTGAGGTAGGGCCGCCGTCTATGTTGTTTCCATACACTGGCGCGATCATGATAGGCTCAGCCCCGACTGCACGGCAATATTGTATGTACTTATCCATCTCGGCCTGGTCGAATAGCTGTGGGGCGTTGGCGTCGTTCTGGTTGTTATCCCCGACAACTACGTTAAGATGCAGGGCCCTGACCGGCTCCTCGGTCCCAAGGAGTCCGACCATGCCGTCATTGTTCCAGTCGACCCAGTTGAAATAGTTGTTACCAAACGCAAAGGGTGATATCGGAATACCTCCGAAACGGCTTATTTTCACAACAGGAGCCATCACTTCACCACCTCTGCTGCAACCACCACCGCCGCTGTAATTGTCACCTCTGTTGAAGCCATCATCTCTGCTGCCTGCAATGCCACTGTCCCTGCCGCTCCGGGAACAGGAAGTTCCAAAAGTGGCAAGCAGTGCCGCAAGGAATATCAGGAATTTTCTTGATATCATCTTTCGGTTAACAACTCCGTGCGCGCCATGCTGGTTATAAATTACCTGATTATTCCTTTCATTTTTATAATCCCAATGAGGACATTTAGCTTTGCCTGAGAGTTCCATTTTCAAATAGTTTTATTTTATCTCCAACAGATTGTTTGCTGATTGCCCAGCTTAAATTTAAACAATAAACCGGATTATGCAACTGACGTAAATTTTATATCTTAATGCTGTGATAAACTGAAAATACGCCGGATAAATCAACTCATTTGATTAATAAAGAGTATTTTAAACCGGCCCCCATCTGAGGAGGCATTTGATAATTAACTAAACTGAATCCTGTAATGAAAAGTAAAATTTACACGTTCATTTTATTTTTCGGTTTAATTTCCATGAGCCTGTTCTCACAGCAGGTTGCCGATACAATTTTTAATCCGGTCATTCCACTACCGGAATATACACGGGGAAAAGGCTCTGTGGTTGTCATCGATGAGGGGCATTATAACTTCCACACTGCGGGTGACCGGTATCTGCCTTTTGCCAGGCTGCTCAGGGCAGATGGATATGTGGTTAAAGGATATTCAGGAGAATTTATAAAGTCCGGACTTAAAAACGTCAGGATACTTGTAATTGCCAACGCGCTAAATAAGATCAACACTGAGAACTGGTTCCTGCCGACACCATCGGCATTCTCATCTGAAGAAATAAAGACTTTACGCAAATGGATTAAAACAGGTGGCTCACTTTTTCTCATTGCCGACCATATGCCGATGGGAGGGGCTGCTGTTAATCTTGCTGCTGTTTTCGGATTTGGATTCACAAACGGCTTTGCTGCTGATACTTCTGGCCCCGGCCCTGCCTTTTTTTACAGGAAAGATAGTACCCTTTTATCCTGTTCAATTACCAATGGCCGTAATGATAGTGAGAAGGTTGACAAGGTGGTTACCTTTACAGGTCAAGCATTCAAAATTCCGGTTGAGGCCACTTCCATTCTCCGTTTCGATGAGAGATACCTTCTGCTCGAGACAGATACAGCGTGGGTATTTAATTCAAATACAAAATACACGCCCATAAAAGACTGGTCACAGGGTGCTTTTATGAAATACGGTAAAGGACGTATTGTGATGTTCGGTGAAGCCGCTATGTTTACAGCTCAGCTTGCAGGTCCGGAAGGCATAAAGGTTGGGATGAATTCAGATTATGCAGAAGAGAACTATAAACTTTTGCTGAATATAATTCACTGGTTGGACGGGAAGTTTGAATAGACCGCTGATCATTCGTGTTATTCGTTGTCGCGGACAATGTTGAAATTATCCTAACCTATTAAGAGTTAATAAAGCCTTCAGTATAGATTATGCATGTTTTTATACGGTAAGTGCATTCTGAATAATATCCCCAATCTCGAGAACTACTAATTTCTTTTCCTGAGGAATGTATATACCAGAAATACAATTCCCACCCCCAGAAATGCTCCTGCAGCACCATGTTCTCATCATCAGCTTTAACCAGCCTCTCCAGTTCCTTTTCCAGTTCAGGAAACCTGCCTTTAATGGAGGTGTATAATGATTCAAGTTCTTTTATTTCAGCAGACCAGATCTGCATGAGGGTAAGAATTACTGACCTGTATAATGATATAAAATCAAGTTAATTATTATCCATAATCGAATAATAATTTATATAAGATTTTAAAGTTCTTTGATCTAAGAACCACATCATATTGCTACATCTATACTCCCAGGAAATTAAATTAATACTTAGTTTTGAGCAGTAAAAGAAATCAAATTACTTTTTTCCGCTACTTAATTAATAATTATTCCAGATGGGAAAGAAAATCCTTATCCTTATAAATGACGCTCCTTATGGAAGTGAAAAAGCTTATAATGCTTTCCGACTGGCAATACAGCTTGGGAAAGACTATGAGGGGGTGGAAATAAGAATTTTTCTGATGGCAGATGCTGCTAATTGTGCTATCGCAAATCAGCACACACCTGATGGTTATTACAATATTGAACGTATGATGAAGTCAATTTTAGTAAAAGGCGCAAAAGTCAAAATTTGTGGAAGTTGTGCTACGGCCAGAGGTTTAAAGGGCGTCCAGTTAATCGAAGGCACAGAAATAAGTACTATGGCTGAATTAACCGAATGGGTGGTTGAAAGTGATAAGGTGGTAACTTTTTAGGATCCGGAAGTTATTTTAAAACTCAAAGTCCGGATTCAAACTTTTAGGGAACAGCGGAACCCCCTGACGCCATAGAAAGAGGGCGCACTGTTATGATATATAAAGACATGGCCGTAGCGGCGATCAGAGAAGAGGGCGCCTCCGAGTTTCCTGATGTCAGAAGGTGTTTTTACCCAGCTCGACGTTTTCATATCGAAATTTCCAAGATTCTGTAGCTCCCGGTATTGTTGTTCTGTCAAAAGCTCAGTGCCCATGGTCGCTGCCATATCAATAGCGTTGCCTCCCGGGTGAATCCCTTGTTTTTCCCTCTCAATCTGACCTTCACGGTCGTAGCAAACATTTCTGCGATCTTTAGGAGTTTCCGCTGAACAATCATAAAATATGTATTCCCCTGTCTTTTTATCGTGGTCAACAACATCCGGTTCACCGCCAGTCCTTTCCATTTCATTTAGCGACCATAGTTTTTCAGCATTAGCTTCCAGCCTTGCCTGAACTTTATCCCATTCAAGACCTTTATGTCGGTTCATATTTTTCTCAAAACGGACTTTCAATACTCTGAGCATTTCCTGGCGTTGTTCCGGGGATAACTTCTTTTTTGTCTCGTTTGACATAGCATTTATATTTAGAAAATAAGAAGGTTATTCTTATTCAACTTTACCACTGACTGTTCATCCGTTTAAAACGTTCATCCAGCTCCTGTCTTGATGCAGTGACAAGTCCATCTGTCATGCCGAAACCGAATTCGAATTCATCATTTTTAAGGCCATTCATTATTGCCGGGATAGTGTCTGCAGGTTTAAGGTCAGGCTTATATCCGCCTCTGACGGCTCTTCCTTCAATATTGAGTTCAGTATCAACGGCCGGCAGAATAACCTCGTAAACTTTTATCCCGGTCTTTAAGAGCTGATGCCTCAGGGCCATGGAAAATGCATGTATCCCTGCTTTTGTTGCACTGTAGACAGGCATCCGGGCAGAAGGAATAAAACCCAGTCCGGAGGATATATTTATGATGGCAGCTTCTTTTTTCCCGTTCAGATAAGGAATTAACATTCCGGTCAGCACTATCGGGGCTTCCAAATTGATCCTTATCTCATTTTCACCGGACAGGAATTCGGAGGCCCCTTTTGCGAAATCAATGTCTCTCTGTATTCCCGCATTATTGACAAGAATGTTAAGCTCGCTGAATTCAGCACCAATCCATTCAACAAGATTTACCCGGTCTGCCCTGTCAGATATATCACATGCCTTAATGCGAAATTTGGAATGTTTCTTCTGTGCTTCCAGGAGCTTTCTTTCCCTGCGGCCGCAAATAATTACTTCATTCCCAGCTTCCAGGAAAGATTCCGCCAGGGCATAACCTACGCCAGTCGCCCCGCCTGTGATCAATATTGTATTTCCGGAAAGTTCCATTTTCAGATTTTTAATTTATAGGATTTAATAATGAATAAACAACTATCCGGCCAAAAAGTTTAGGCATGGGAGGATGGAAATTACAAGGTGTAAGAAGTTTGGTGAGTATCAGGCAGAAATAATTGAATAAATTAAATAAATTCACAGATAATTAGGGATCCTGGGAAGACAGGCGCTAATTGAAATTTGAAAAATAGACGCACACTGATTCCTGATGTTGGAAACCACCAATGGAGGCAGGCAAAATCCAGAATGAAAGAAATAACAAATGATTCACTAATATACAAGGTTATAATATGGATAGAAGGGAATGGTTCAAAAAAGCTGGAATGACCGGCACCGGCCTGTTGCTTGCTGATTGGTTAAAAGCGGCTGATAGTGGGGATTTACCTGATGGAGAACTGATGCAAAAGGAAAATCCTGATGGAAAAGTTGCCGGGGATATTACAGAAATGGATAAAAATTTCAGTGTTAGGCCTCTTGCGGATTTCACAAAGGCAGATTTTGGTCCTGGTTTCAAATGGGGAGCTGCTGCTGCTGCATACCAGACTGAAGGTGCATGGAACCTGGATGGGAAAGGAGAATCGAACTGGGATCATTTTTCACACATTCCCGGTAAAGTCGCAAATGGCGATACAGGCGATGTGGCTGCCGATTTTTATCACAGGTACGCTGAAGACATCCATCTCATTAAGAATATGAATTTCGATGTATTCAGGTTTTCCGTGTCATGGCCGCGCATCCTGCCGGCAGGAACGGGAGATGTGAACAAGAAAGGCCTGGATTTTTATCACCGGGTGATCGATAAATGCATATCAGCCGGTCTTGAACCATGGATCACAATTTATCACTGGGATACCCCTCAGGCACTTGAAGAGCAGGGGGGGTGGGCCAATCGCAAAATAATAGACTGGTTTTCAGAATATGTCAATATTCTGACAAAGGAATATGGAAGCAAGGTGAAGAACTGGATGACACTTAATGAACAGCTTGCCTTTACCGGGAACGGGTATATGATGGGTATTTTTCCGCCCGGAAGAAAAAGCCCCGGAGCATTTATGAAGTCGGTCCATTATGCAGTCCTCGCCAATGCTGAAGGAGGACGGATCATCAGGAAAAATGTGACTGGGGCGAATATAGGCTTTACCCTGGCAAATACATGGGTGGAACCGGTTGACCAGAAAAAAAAGAATATTAAAGCTGCTGAACGGATGGATGCCATAATGAACCGGCTTTTTATTGAACCCTCTCTTGGATTGGGATATCCTGAAGATACGGTTCCCCTGCTAAAGAGAATTAAGTCCCTTTACCAGTCCGGCGATGAGGAGAAGATGAAATTCGATTTCGATTTTATCGGTATCCAGTATTATTACAGGACCATCGCTAAAAAATCATTAATGCCCGGAATGAGGGCAAAGGAGATTCTGGCTTCGGAACGCGGTGTCCATGCTAATGTAATGGAAGGTGAGATTTATCCGGAGGGATTGTATCAGATACTAAAAAAGTTCAGCAAATATAAAGGGATCAGGAATTTAATCGTCACCGAAAATGGCACCTGTGTCCCTGATAAGCTTGAGAATGGCCAGGTTCATGATAAGGAAAGGATAGAATATTTTAAAAATCATCTGGCAGCAGTACTTAAAGCTAAAAGGGAAGGAGTAAATGTAAATGGCTATTTTGTATGGTCTCCCACGGATAATTTTGAATGGGATAAAGGTTATACACCGCGTTTTGGACTGGTCTATATAGATTATGCAACTCTTAACAGGTATATTAAGGATTCAGGATTGTGGTTCAGGGAGTTTTTGAAATAGTTTTGGCATGGCTTTTGGATTGTTTAAGGTGAAGAAATGGTTCTTCTAAATTTTAAAGAAATGAAAAAGCTCATTATCACTTCGATACTTGCCCTCCTGCTTGCAGGAGCAAGCATTGTCAGGGCACAGGATAGACCTGAGGAATACCTCGGACTGCCCGGAGACAATCTTAATCTTTATGCTGTTATGGATCTTTTCCAGAAATCTGCAACACTGGAAGAGTTTGAGAGAAATCTTAACGATGAGAATTCCAGGATAAACAACCTGGACCTGAACGGCGATAACCAGGTTGATTATATTACTGTACAGGATTATGTTGATGGCAACGTGCATAATATAGTACTGAGGGTTGCTCTTAATGCAAAGGAAGACCAGGACGTAGCAGTCTTTATTGTCGAGAAGCTGTCAGACGGATCAGTGCGGATACAGCTGATTGGTGATGAAGCTTTGTATGGAAAAGATTACATCATTGAGCCTAACTATGCCGAGACTCCTAATCCCGGATATACGGGAGGTTATAACAGGCATAATGTTGAAGTAGTCACTACCACATACTGGGATATAGCCAGATGGCCGGTGGTTGTCTTTATGTACAGGCCGGGATACATAACATGGCACTCATCATGGTACTGGGGTTACTGGCCGGCCTGGTGGTATGCTTGGACACCTTTTTACTGGGACTATTATTACGGATATCATTATAACTGGTATCCTCATTATTACGCTTGTTATCACCACTGGAACCATTACCGCGGCAACTGGTATCACGATTACTACTATAACAGGGTCCGGGTTTACTCGCCGACTGTGATGGTGAACGTACATAAGGATTATTACAGATCCACGTATTCGCGTCCTGATCTTAGAAAAGAAGGTGAAGAAGCATATGCCAGGGAACGTGGCAACAGGTCCAATGGGACCCAGACAAATGAAGTCAGGGTGGATAGAAGATCTGTTAATCAATCTACGGGCAACGAAAGCCGTGTCAATACCACCACAGGCACAAGCGAACGCAGGACAAATGGTACTGTAAATGACGGCTCAAGGACGTACAGTTCCACAGGCAGAAGCAATGGTACTACCAGCAGGTCAACCACGGTTACTAAAAGTACCGGGAATAACACCTCAGGACGGAGTAATGGCACTACCAGCAGATCGACATCCAGCGGTACGTATAACAATGACAGGAATACGGGCACTTCTTCTACCGGCCGTAGTACAGAGACCACACGCAGGTCAACCGGTACAGTAAATAGCAGTTCCGGAAGCAGATCAAGCTCGACAAGTACTTATAAAAGCAATAACAACACCTCTAGCGGACGGAGCTACGGTACAACCAGCAGGTCAAATTCGTCCGGCAATTACAGGAGCAATAATAGCTCATCAGGCAGCAATAGCTCAGGTTCTGTGCGCAGGCCAACTTCATCTGATTCTTATAAAAGTTCAGGAGGTTCTTCTTCCAGCAAAAGTTCTGGATCGGTGACCAGGTCGTCATCCTCATCAGGCCACAGTTCAGGTTCTGTCAGCAGGTCATCATCATCTGGTTCTCATAAAAGTTCAGGAAGTTCCTCTTCTGGCAGTAGCAAAGGATCTGGAAGCAGGTCAGCGTCAGATAAAAATTCTTCTTCAAGTCATTCGAGGAGGTAGTATAACGGGGTGAACGGACTCACCCCTTTGTCCATAGTTTTAGCGGACTCATCCCCCTGTGCCCCCTCCCTCTGCGAGAGAGGGGGTGAGTCCGAAATCAGGTATATTTGCACTTTTGTTTTCAGAGGAAGTTTTATTTAATGGCATCTGACATAAATAATAAAGGCAGCCTAAATGGAATTAAAACAATATTCCGCTCCTTTCAGTATAAGAACTATCGCCTTTTCTTTGGAGGACAAAGCATTTCTCTGATAGGAACCTGGATACAGCGGATAGCGACACCCTGGCTGGTATATCACCTGACAAATTCAGTATTTCTGCTCGGACTTGTTGGTTTTGCAGGGCAATTGCCTACATTCCTGATCGCTCCTTTTGCAGGGGTCATTTCAGATCGCCGGAATCGCTATCATATCATTATCGCCACCCAGATAGCAGCAATGATACAGGCCTTATTGCTGGCAGTGCTTTATTTTGCGGGGACTATCCAGGTCTGGCATATAGTAATTCTTAGCATTTTTCTTGGGATCATCAATGCATTTGATGTACCTGCACGGCAATCATTTCTCATTGAAATGGTAGACAGAAAGGAGGACCTGGGAAATGCGATCGCGTTAAACTCTTCAATGGTAAATGGAGCAAGATTATTAGGACCATCAATAGCCGGTTTATTGATTTCTTTTACCGGTGAAGGGATATGTTTTTTGATTAATGCCATCAGCTATCTTTTCGTCATTGGATCCTTGTTGATGATGAAGGTTGCTCCCAGGAAAACAAACAATCATGAGGCACATGTGTTAAAAGAATTGAAGGAAGGTTTTTCCTATGCGTTTGGTTATGCACCCATCAGGTATATTATCTTATTGCTTGCCCTGATCAGCTTAATGGGGATGCCATATACTGTACTTGCTCCTGTTTTTGCCAGGGAGATCCTGCATGGGAGTTCACATACTTTTGGTTTTTTGATGGGAGCTTCCGGACTGGGTGCTCTTACAGGTGCTCTTTACCTTGCTTCGAGGAAACATGTATCTGGTCTTGTAAGGATCGTTCCGCTGGCAGCAGGCGTATTTGGACTGGGGCTGATCGCATTTTCTTTATCACGCTTCATTCCATTATCAATGATCATGATGGTGATAATAGGTATGGGAATGATGCTGCAGATGGCATCCAGCAACACGATTTTACAAACAATAGTAGAGGATGACAAACGCGGCCGAGTCATGAGCTTTTACACTATGGCATTTATGGGCACAGCACCTTTTGGCAGTTTCCTGGCAGGGGCGCTGGCAAAAATGATCGGCGCACCCTATACAGTTTTGATTGGTGGAATAGTTTGTATCGGAGGGGCCCTTATCTTTTCACGCAGACTTCCCGCACTGAAGAGAATGATTCACTCTGCATATATAAGATCAAGCCTGGATCAGCCAGAAATATGATCATCCGGGTAGCTCACGCCAGCTGTTTGGTTACAGCAAGTATCTCCTTCCCGAAAGCCATACAGTCGGCCCTTTTCAGGTTATCGTATTCAGGCATATTATATCCCTGTAGCAGCTTGCGGGAATCTTCGTCCATCAACCCGTAAGTTATCCTTCCGAGAAATACTTTTTTCGGAATATCCGGGGTGACTCCGCAGAGGATGGCAAGATAATTGTCGATCTGATTAGTTACCTGTTCCGGACCCGGGGCCTGCATCCTGTTGCCGCACACAGTGAATAGTCCGCGTATCTTTTTGCTTATTTGATCCTTATTTTTCCCAAGGAATTCCTGCAGAAGGTCTGGAACTTTGCCGCCTCTGATGGATCCACCCACCACTATATGGTCATATCCGGAAAGGTCGGGACCCTCCCTGACATCAAAGACATTGGCAATACCGTCCATTCCTTCTGATATCCAGACTGCAGCATCACGTGAACTACCGCACCAGGTTCCGTAAAGTACTGCCCATTTCTTATCCGATTTATTCGGGTAATATTCCAGGGCGCCTAATTTTGGTGAAATAGCCATGGCACTGAAACTTAATAATCCAAATTTGAGAAATTCTCGTTTTTTCATTTAGGGGAAGCTTATAACTTATATGATCGAATAAGTCAAACTAAGATAAATCTTTTTCGTGAATAAAATAATCTCTAGCAAGGATAGTGTGTATTAAAATACCCTTAAGAAGGACGATTTACTTTTCCCCCTCTCTCCGCGAGAGAGGGGGCTAGGGGGTGAGTCCGCTTAATCATCAAAACACTATGAAAACATTTACCAAAACATTGATCTCATTCAACAACATCTCCCTGATCCAGTTTAAAACTCTGGAAGGAGATGGATTTCAATTTTAGATCAGCCAAGGCTTCCGCGATCACAAAAAGACTTTCGTTGTTTCAATGTTTCTTTCTTACGGTTTTATTCTCAAGAAAAAAGCCAGCCCTTTCGGAACCGGCTTTCTATTTGTATATCAATTTACTATTTCCCTATGCAATAAACCCTCTCCCTCCCTTTAAAAACATATTTGTTTCCTGCAATGGCAGGTGATGCCCAGAACCTGTCATCAAGCCTGTTCTGTGCCACGACTTCAAACTTATCACCTGCTTTTATAAAGGTGGTAAGGCCTCTATCATCAATGAATCCTATGTTATCCCCGGCAGCCCAGGGAGAAGCCCAGACACCTGCTGCTCTGCCAGCTTTTTCCTTGTAGACCTGGCTGCCTGTACGTCCATTAAAACAGGCCACCTCGCCTCCTCCTCCAACGAGCAGATAAACCAGTCCTTTGTAAATAAGAGGCGTAGGATTTCCCGTTCCTGCCTGAACATTTGCCCACCGGATCCAGTCATTCGCAACAGTCCCGGGATCAGGTGTTATATCGCCTTCAGCTCCGGCTTTTATCATGCACAAATAGCCCGGGTTTTCCATCCCGCCAGCATTGCTTAAACAAATACTGTCACCGTACGGAACTGGCGATGGTATACACATTTCTCCGCCGATCCTGGTTTGCCATAAAACTTTCCCTGTTTTCAGATCGTAAGAACAAGCTGTTCTGCCACTGGAAACAAGCTCCGTCCTTTTACTGTTTTTCCAGATTGCAGGTGTACTGTATGTTGTTTTCTCGTCTCGTTCAGCTTTCCAGATCTCTTCACCGGTAGAAGTATTAAGAGCGATCATAAATGAATGTTCCTCATTATCAACCTGCTGATAAACAACATCCTGATATACTACCGGTGAAGATCCGGTGCCCCATTCCATCAGGGTTTTGTAAGCTCCAAGGTCTTTTTTCCACAGAAGCTTCCCTTCCATATCAAAACAAAACATTCCTATTGTGCTGAAATATGCATAAACCCTCTTGCCATCAGTAGCGGGTGTTTCATTTGCATAGCTGCTGCCACCACGATTGATGCCAGTCCTGGGATTGCCCTCATATGCGGTTGATTTCCATCTTACAGCACCGGTATTGAGATCAAGACATGTGACTTCCCACCTGTAAATTTCCTGAAGATAGCTTGTATCTGGAGGGGGCGGCGGTAGCGGTGCCTGTGGTTCCTGCTGTCCGGGTCTTCTGTCCGTGCCGGGCTGAGGAGGTCCCTGTGGCCTTTCCCCGCGGGGTCGAGCTGTATCAGCTCCGGGTTCTGGTTCAGGCCTTGGTTCAAAAATCCCGATTGGCTCAGCTTTAACACCAACTGCAGACGTAATTAAGACTTTATCTCCCCAGATAACAGGGGATGACCAGCTGATCCCCTCATAATCATATATCCACAATATATTTGTGTCTTTTCCCCATTGGGTTGGAAGGTTCTGTCCGGTTGCCACATTACTGGATTCAGGCCCCCTGAATTGAGGCCAGTTAGTTTTTGGCGTGCATGAAGCAAGAATAATTACTGAGGTGGCAAAAGCCGCGAATTTTAAAGATTTTTTAATGGTTTTAAGTGTCATGGAAGTTTAAATTTGGTTTTGTATTTCTATTTTCAGAAATGTAAAATTAATCACTAACATGAATAAAAGAAGTTTAAGTTATTAAAATGATTGTCAGGTAAAGATTCAATGCCAGATCACAATATATTAGGGACAAAGTTTAAGTTTGAACAGCCAAGAATTTATTAACAATCAATAGTCTTAAATTATTTGAAAAGTATGAATAAAATATTAAATTTGATAACACTACTCAAGGAGTAATTGTTAACTCATTATCTTGATCAAAATTTATGACTAATAATTAAAAACCAAAACCTATGGACAAAATTATCAGACTGTTACCAATTTTGTTTATTGTGGCATTCGTATCATGTACTGAGGAGCCAACTCCGAATGCTCCGACTGCATGTTTCACGGCACCAACGGAAATAATTGCAGGGATCTCAGCTGAGTTTAGCTCAGCATGCTCTGAAAATGCTGTTAATTATGACTGGAATTTTGGAGACGGAGGGACATCGACCGAGGCCAATCCATCCCATACTTTTGCTGAGGAAGGTAGTTACTCCGTGACTTTGACTGTCACTAACAGTGATGGAGACACAGATGCGGATTCTAAAAACATTAATGTGGCTGCACCCCAGGCCATAGAGCATTCAGGAAATATTACATCTAATGAGACATGGGTAGAAGGGATCCATATTATAACCGGCGATGTTTATGTAGATAATTGTGTGCTTACCATTGCGCCGGGAGCAGTCATTAAATTCAATGAAGGGACTGGCATATACTTTGGATATTCCGGAAGCACATCCGGAACTACCCTGATTGCTAATGGTACTGCTTCCAAACCTATTACCTTTACTTCTTCACTAACTGTGAAGGCTCCGGGTGATTGGGATTATATTGGCTTCTATGAAGGAACATCTTCTGCCAGTTCAATGCAATATTGTATTGTTGTATACGGAGGCGGATATTCGAGTGATTACGGAGCAATCTACCTGCAAGCAGCGCATATAAATATTGATCATTGCACTGTGCAGTACTCTAAATATTTAGGTATTGCATTAAACTCAGATTCGTGGTTCGGATCATTCACAGAT